>ERZ1023814.2-NODE-2-length-136909-cov-21.833735_pt1 | contig 136909 bp, 115 predicted proteins | sample MGYA00380377_ERZ1023814 | MGnify/ENA primary metagenome ERZ1023814 (study PRJEB33179, sample SAMN07449063) | human gut metagenome | biome: Human-gut; feature: Human associated habitat; material: Faeces | host: Homo sapiens | place: India:Kasaragod | collected...
ACAAGAACACAACTATCAGCAGCTTCAAGCAGCAGCTCCGCAACAACGAGATTTATTACATGCTCAACAAGGCATTGCGATAATTAAAGTAAAGAGTGAAGAACGAAGGGCTAAAAAGTAATGAAATTCAACACTTTGCCCTTTGTTCTTTACATTAAACATTTAAAAGAAATGAGCGCAAAAACTATTATAGAATCAGGTAAGGCCATTCTCGGTATCGAGTTTGGCTCTACCCGAATCAAGGCTGTCTTGATCGACACCGACAACAATCCTATCGCACAGGGTAGCTTTGAGTGGGAAAACCAGTTGGTTGATGGTCTCTGGACTTACAGCATCGACACAATCTGGAAAGGTTTGCAGGATTGTTATGCCGACCTCCGCAAGAACGTGAAGGCTGAGTACGACTGCGAAATCAAGCAGTTGGCTGCCATCGGTATTTCTGCGATGATGCACGGCTACATGGCTTTCGGTAAGGATGAGAACATTCTCGTTCCTTTCCGCACATGGCGTAACACCAATACAGCCAAGGCTGCAGCTGAACTTTCAGAGCTCTTCCACTTCAACATCCCATTGCGTTGGAGTATCTCTCACGTATATCAGGCTATCCTGAATGGTGAGGACCACATCAACAAGATTGACTTCCTTACCACTCTCGCCGGTTATATCCACTGGCAGCTCACAGGCAAGAAGGTTTTGGGCGTAGGCGATGCATCAGGTATGCTCCCTATCGACTCTAACACCAACAACTACGATGCAGAGATGGTAGCTAAGTTCGATAAGCTCATCGAGCCTAAGAACCTGGGCTGGAAGATTCTCGACATTCTCCCTAAAGTACTGAACGCAGGCGAAGATGCTGGCGTATTGACCGAGGAAGGTGCAAAGAAGCTCGACCCATCAGGCACACTCCAGGCTGGCACCCCACTCTGTCCTCCAGAAGGTGATGCAGGTACTGGTATGGTAGCTACCAACGCTGTACGTCAGCGCACAGGTAACGTCAGTGCAGGTACTTCTTCTTTCTCTATGATTGTATTGGAGAAAGCCTTGAGCCAACCTTACGAAGTCATTGATATGGTGACTACTCCAGACGGCAGCCCTGTAGCAATGGTTCACTGCAACAACTGTACTTCCGACCTCAATGCATGGGTAGGTTTGTTCAAGCAATATCAGGAGTTGCTCGGTGTTCCAGTAGATATGAACGAAGTATTCGGCAAGCTCTACAACCACGCTCTTGAAGGCGATGCTGATTGCGGTGGCTTGATAGCTTACAACTATATCTCTGGTGAGCCTGTAACAGGTCTTGCAGAAGGTCGCCCTATGTTCGTACGTTCTGCCAACGACCACTTCAACCTTGCCAACTTCATGCGTGCCAACCTCTATGCTTCAGTAGCTGTATTGAAGATTGGTAACGATGTATTGTTCAAGGACGAGAAGGTACAGGTAGATCGCATCACAGGTCATGGCGGTTTGTTCAAGACCAAGGGTGTAGGTCAGCGCATCCTCGCTGCAGCCATTAACTCCCCTATCTCTGTCATGGAGACAGCAGGCGAAGGTGGTGCATGGGGTATCGCCCTGCTCGCAGGTTATCTCGTTAACAACGAAGAGAAGTTGAGCCTGGCAGATTATCTCGACAAGAAGGTATTTGCAGGCAATACTGGTGTAGAGATTGCACCTACTGCCGAAGATGTAGCCGGTTTTGATAAATATATTGAAACCTACAAGGCTGGTCTTGCTATCGAAAAGGCAGCAGTTGAGAACAAAAAGTAAATAAACGATAAATACGTTTGTGGGGATTCTACCTCCACAAACGTATTATACTTAAAATCGACAACAATTAATAAGAACAATGATGAAGAAACTATTCGCTACCACATTGCTTTCAACAGCAGTTGCATTCTCAGCACAAGCTCAGGATGTAACAGGAACAATCCATGCCAACCAGGGAACACAGAAAATCAATAAGGAGATTTATGGCCAGTTTGCCGAGCATCTCGGAAGTTGTATCTATGGTGGTCTTTGGGTAGGTCCTGATTCTAAGATTCCTAACACTCAGGGTTACCGCAACGACGTGCTCCAAGCCCTCAAGGACCTGAAAGTGCCTGTATTAAGATGGCCTGGAGGATGCTTCGCTGACGAGTATCACTGGATGGATGGTATCGGTCCACGTGAGAAGCGACCAAAGATGCAGAACAACAACTGGGGTGGAACCATTGAGGACAACTCTTTCGGTACACACGAGTTTCTGAATCTATGTGAGATGTTGGGTTGTGAGCCTTACATCAGCGGTAACGTGGGTTCCGGCACTGTTGAGGAATTGGCAAAGTGGGTGGAATATATGACCAGCGATGGAGATACTCCTATGGCAAAACTCCGCCGACAGAACGGCCGCGACAAGGCATGGAAGGTAAAATACCTCGGTGTTGGTAACGAAAGTTGGGGCTGCGGTGGCAACATGCGTCCTGAGTATTATTCAGATCTCTTCCGCCGCTACTCTGTTTATTGCCGCAACTATGACGGAAACCAGCTCTATAAGATTGCATCTGGAGCGAGCGATTACGATTATAACTGGACTAAGGTATTGATGGACCGTATCGGCAACCGTGCCAACGCCATCTCTCTACATTATTATACAGTAACAGGCTGGACAGGCAGCAAGGGTTCTGCCACCAAGTTCAACAATGAGGATTACTACTGGACCATGGGCAAGGCGCTCGGCATAGAAGATGTCATCAAGAAGCACGAGGCTATCATGGACAAGGCTGATCCAAAGAAGCAGGTAGCCCTCCTCGTTGACGAATGGGGAACCTGGTGGGATGAGGAGCCTGGCACGATCAAGGGCCACCTCTATCAGCAGAACTGTATGCGCGATGCCTTCGTTGCTGCACTCTCGTTGAATGTATTCCACCGCCATACAGAGCGTGTGAAGATGACCAATATCGCACAGATTGTCAACGTACTCCAGTCAATGATCCTGACAGATACAAAGGGAACAGGTCACATGGTTCTGACTCCTACCTATCATGTATTCAACATGTACAAGGACTTCCAGGAGGCAACCTATCTCCCAATGGATGTAAAGTGCGACTCTATGGATGTTCGCGGCGATGATCACGCAAGAGATGGAAGAAAGATTCCATTGGTATCTACTTCAGCAGCCAAGAAGGCAGATGGAACCATTGTGGTTGCTCTTGCCAATGTCAGTCTTGACAAGGCTCAGCAGGTAGAGTTTAATCTGGATGGTGCAGCTGCTCCAAAAACTGTAACAGGACAGATTCTTTCCTGCAACAAGGTGAGCGATTACAACGACTTTGCACACCCGGATGTAGTGAAGCCTGCAGTTTTTAAGGATGCAAAAGTAAAGAAAAACACCCTTAAGGTAAAAATTCCTGCAAAATCTATCGTAGTTTTGAAAATAAAATAGTATCTTTGAAGGCGAAAAAAGGAAGTATCCTTCTTTTGAGTAGCCTTCAGAGCTAGAAAAACAAGAATATTTCAGCAGAAATAACAACAATAATTAATATAAAATTATGAACGACATTAAAGTAATGAATCATGCAGCTGATAACATCCGTATCTTGGCTGCTTCAATGGTAGAAAAGGCAAACTCAGGTCACCCAGGTGGTGCCATGGGTGGTTCTGACTTCATCAACGTGCTCTTCTCTGAGTACCTGGTTTATGATCCAGCAGATCCAACATGGACAGGTCGTGACCGTTTCTTCCTCGACCCAGGTCACATGAGCCCTATGCTCTATGCTGGTTTGGCTATGCGCGGTTTCTTCTCAATGGAAGACCTCAAGCAGTTCCGCCAGTGGGGTTCTGTAACTCCTGGTCACCCAGAGCTCGACCTTCAGCGTGGTATCGAGAACTCATCAGGTCCTCTCGGTCAGGGTCATGCCCTCGCAGCTGGTGCAGCTGTTGCAGAGAAGTTCCTCGAGGCTCGTCTGGGTTCAACCATGATGCAGCACAAGATCTACGCATACATCTCTGATGGTGCTGTAGAAGAAGAGATTTCTCAGGGTGTTGGTCGTATCGCCGGTAACCTCGGTCTGAACAACCTCATCATGTTCTACGATTCTAACGACATCCAGCTCTCTACAGAGTGTGGCGTTGTAATGAACGAGGATACAGAGATGAAGTACAAGGCTTGGGGTTGGAATGTCATCAAGATCAACGGTAACGACGTAGCTCAGATTCGTGAGGCGCTCGATGCTGCCCAGAAGGAGCAGGACCGCCCTACCCTCATCATCGGTAAGACCGTAATGGGTAAGGGTGCTCTCCGCGCAGACGGCACAAGCTACGAGGCTTGCATCAATACTCACGGCGCTCCTCTCGGTGGCGACGCATACGTAAATACCATCAAGCACCTCGGTGGTGATCCTGAGAATGCATTCGTTATCTTCGACGATGTAAAGGAAATCTACGCTAAGCGTGCTGAGGAATTGAAGAAGATTGTAGCTGAGCGCAAGGCAGCAGAGGCTGAGTGGCGCAAGGCTAACCCAGAGAAGGCTGCCCAGATGGATGAGTGGTTCAGCGGCAAGGCTCCTAAGGTAGACTGGAGCAAGGTTGAGCAGAAGGCTGGTTCAGCTACACGTGCAGCATCTGCTGCTTGTCTCGGTGTTTTGGCAGAGCAGGTTCCTAACATGATCTGTGCTTCTGCTGACCTTTCTAACTCTGATAAGACAGACGGTTTCTTGAAGAAGACCAAGAGCATCGTTCGAGGTGACTTCTCTGGTGCTTTCTTCCAGGCTGGTGTTGCTGAGTTGACTATGGCTGATATGTGTATCGGTATGATGCTCCACGGTGGTGTGGTTGCAGCAATGGGTACATTCTTCGTTTTCTCTGATTATATGAAGCCAGCTGTACGTATCGCAGCCCTGATGCAGGTTCCAGTTAAGTTTATCTGGACTCACGATGCATTCCGCGTTGGTGAGGATGGACCTACTCACGAGCCAGTTGAGCAGGAGGCACAGATTCGCCTCATGGAGAAGTTAAAGAACCACGCAGGTAAGGACAGCGTTCGCGTATTCCGTCCAGCTGATGCTGACGAGACTACAGTTTGCTGGAAGCTCGCTATGGAGAATGTTGAGACTCCTACAGCTTTGATCTTCTCTCGCCAGGGCATCGCCAAGTTGCCAGAGGGAACAGACTATGAGCAGGCTGCTAAGGGTGCTTACATCGTAGCAGGCAGCGACGAGAATCCAGACGTTATCTTGGTAGCTAGCGGTTCTGAGGTTTCTACATTGGAGGCTGGTTGCGATGCTTTGCGTGCCGACGGCATCAAGGTTCGCGTGGTAAGTGCTCCATCAGAGGGCTTGTTCCGCGGTCAGAGCAAGGAATATCAGGAGAGCGTATTGCCAAAGAACGCTAAGATCTTCGGTATGACTGCCGGTCTTCCTGTAACACTCCAGGGTCTCGTAGGCGCTAATGGTAAGGTTTGGGGTATGGAGAGCTTCGGTTTCTCAGCTCCTTACAAGGTACTTGATGAGAAGCTCGGTTACACAGGCGAGAACGTTTACAAGCAGGTAAAGGCTTTCTTGGCTGAAGCTTAATTAGTTTGATAAGTTAGGAGTTAGAAGTTTGGTATCAGTTTTTGTCATCAGGCAATCATCTGGTTTACAGCATCTAACTCCTATCACTCTTTTATATTAACCTTGTGATGTAATGAAGAGTTTGCTCTTCGTTCTTCACTTAAAAACTTAAGTATTATGGAAGTAAAGACAGTTGGTATTGCATGCGATCACGCAGGTTTTCCATTGAAGCAATTCGTTTTGGAATATTTGGAAAAGAAGGGTTATCCTGTAAAGGATTATGGTACATACAGCGATGCGAGTGTAGACTATCCTGACTTCGGTCATGCTCTTGCTAATGGTATTGAGAGCGGCGAAGTATATCCAGGTATCGGCATTTGCGGCAGCGGCGAAGGTATCGCCATGACATTGAATAAGCATCAGGGTGTACGTGCCGGATTGGCATGGTGCAAGGAGATTGCTCATTTGGTTCGTCAGCACAACGATGCCAACGTATTGGTACTTCCAGGTCGTTTCGTAGACAACAAGACCGCCGAGGCTATTCTCGACGAGTTCTTTGCCACAACATTCGAAGGTGGCCGTCACGAGCGTCGCGTCAAGAAGATTCCTGTTCAGCAGTAAAGTTCTGAATGGATTAAAAAGAATTAAGGCTGAGTCATCGCATGATGGCTCAGCCTATTTTTATGAAAGACGGACATACCAAGAAGATTTTTACGACACATGAACAACTTCAATAAATGCACACAAGCGTAAGATACAATCGCAGAATACGGAAGAAGTTGTCGGAAAAGACAGATGAAGTTGTCGGAAAAGATAGTATAGGTTATCGGAGAAGTTAACTCCGTAGGCCGCACAACAGCTGTTGTGCGCTTGCATAACAGCTGATATGCGCTCGCACAACACCTGTTGTGCATGCGTAGACCAGCTGATGGGCGCCTACAGCAAACCAACATTACTCGCTGATGTTTTTATCAATCATTTTGCCACAAAAAACACAGTCCTATTTGTTATCTTACCGGAACAACCCAATGTCAAAGAAACAAAAAAAAAAGGGATGTCACACTAGGTGACATCCCCCTATGAGAATCAAATACTTATTTGAAGCTTAAACTTTACTTGCTTTCAGCCTCAGCCTGCTTGGTCTCTGCTGCGTTAGGACCATAGTAACCATAGTAAGCCTGGTAACGGGTGTAACCCCAGTTAGCCTGAGCCTTCTCTGGATCGAGCTGCTTAGCCTTATCGAGAACCTTGATAGCCTCCTGGTAAACAACCTTGCGACCGTTAGGATCCTGCAAGTTACCAGCCTTGCTGTTGTAGCAAGCACCCAGATAAGTAAGAACAACTACGTTATCCTCCTTTGCAGCAAGAGCCTGCTTCAAACACTTGATAGCGTTGTCAGCATCGTTCTTCTGGATATACATCATACCCTTGTTGGCAAGAGCTACGAAGTTGTTAGGGTTCTTTGCGATAGCATTGTCCAAAAGTTCAGTCTGCTCCTTCTCCATCTTCAATGAAGAGTACATAGAGTTCAAACCATCGAGAACAACCTCATTGGTCTCGTCCTTTGCAAAGATATCCTTGAGCTTGTTAACATAGGCAAGAGAATCCTCGTGAGTCTTCAAGCCGTCCTTCATTACATAGAGCTTGAGGTTGAGGGCATCCTTAGCCTCCTTCTCACTCTTCATGGCGATGTCGCAATACTTCTCGCAACGGGCAGCATCCTTAGCCTGGTATGCATAACGGGCTGCAAAGAGAGCAACCTGACCGATATAGTCCTTCTCGCTATCCTTCTGCTTCTGGTCTACAGAAGCGAAGAGAGGCTCATTGTCTGTATCGAGGAATGCACCCCAATACTTCAATACCTCATCAGCCTTATTGTTCTGAGCTGCTGTCTGACCCGCATTAACGAGCTGAACACGAGCACCCCATACACGGCTAGCGTTGTTGTTAAACTTAGGAGCAACCTTACCCTTAGCGTTAGGAAGCTGGTCGTACTTGTAGCACTCAATAGCATTGATCAATGCATTGTAAGCGCCCTCAGACATAGCAGCCTCGTCAACCGGGTCGTTCTTCTTCATGATCTGATTGGTCTGCTGGATGCTCTGCTGGTCGTTGAACTGCTTCATAGCGAGATCAACGAGCTTGTTGTAAGCCTTGGCCTTCTCTGCATCGTTAGCCATCTGACCCAAATTCTGCTTAACCAAAGCCTCAGCCTCGGCATAAGACTTAGCCTTCATGACTGCCTTGAGAGCGTCACTGTCGCCTGCGAATGCTGATGTGGCACCTAGTACCATCATTGCAGCTACTAAAAACTTTTTCATTTTTCTTAATGAGTTTAAAAGTTGTTGTTATTTATTTTTTACGCGTCTTTTCTTTTATTCGAAATCTACGTTGCCCGAATCGGTATCCTCAACTTCAGATGCTTCGTCAGCGAGATGAGCCTCAGCCTCAGCAGCCTCTTCAGCAGTCTTGGCACCTACGGTATCATTCTCTATCTCCTCGCTCTTCTTAGCCCAGGCAGAACGGCTCTCCTCTTCTACAGAAGCCTCGAGCTCAGAACTCATCACCTTGCATACGCTGGCAATGACATCATTCTTCTTGGCAAGATTGATGAGGCGGACACCCTGAGTAGCACGGCCCATAACACGGCAATCGGCTACGGCAAGACGAATCACGATACCACTCTGGTTGATAATCATGAGGTCGTTATCATCGGTTACGTTCTTGATAGCTACCAGTCGACCGGTCTTGTCGGTAATATTCAGTGTCTTCACACCCTTACCGCCACGCTTGGTAACGCGGTAATCGAGTACATCAGAACGCTTACCATAACCCTGCTCGCTCACTACCATCACGGTTTCCTTCTCAGGATCGTTGACAACAATCATACCTACTACAGCATCATTACCCTCATCGAGGCGCATACCACGAACACCGGTAGATGTACGGCCCATTGTACGAATCTCGTTCTCGTCGAAACGGACAGCACGACCATTGCGGTTGGCAATAATCAGCTCGTTATGACCATTTGTCAGACGAACATCTACCACCTCATCGCCCTCTACGATGTTGATAGCAATCACACCGTTGGCACGTGGACGGGAATATGCCTCCAGACAGGTCTTCTTCACCGTACCATTCTTGGTAGCGAATACAACGTAATGGTTGTTGATGAACTCAGCATCATTCAATCCCTTCAAGCGGAGGAATGCATTCACCTGGTCATCGCTCTCGATGTTGAGGAGGTTCTGGATGGCACGACCCTTGGAATTGCGGTCGCCCTCAGGAATCTCGTAGCACTTCAACCAGTAGCAGCGGCCCTTCTTGGTGAAGAACAGCATGGTCTGGTGCATGGTAGCAGGATAGATATACTCGGTGAAGTCCTTATCACGGGTACGGGCTCCCTTAGAACCTACTCCACCACGAGCCTGCTCACGGAACTCTGACAATGGGGTGCGCTTGATATATCCGAGATGACTCACGGTGATAACCACTGGGTCGTTTGGATAGAAGTCTTCTGGATTGAACTCATGGTCATCTGGCTTAATCATGGTACGACGTGCGTCACCATACTTCTCCTTCACCTCGTTGAGTTCATCCTTCATTACCTTCTTGCAGAGCTCAGGATCGTTCAGAATCTGGTTCAAGTAGTCGATGGTCTTCATCAACTCGTTGAATTCATTGTGCAACTGTTCCAGACGCAAGCCTGTCAACTGGCTGAGGCGCATATCCACGATGGCCTTACTCTGAAGTTCATCGAGTTCGAAGCGCTTCTCCAAGTTGCGCTGAGCATCAGAAGGAGTCTTGCTGGCTCTGATAATATGTACCACCTCGTCGATGTTGTCGCAGGCAATGATCAAGCCCTCGAGAATATGAGCACGCTCCTGAGCCTTCTTCAGTTCGAACTGGGTGCGGCGGATCGTAACATCATGACGATGCTCTACGAAATACTTCACACACTCCTTCAAGCTCAAAAGACGTGGACGGCCATTAACAAGAGCGATGCAATTCACTGAGAATGAGCTCTGAAGAGCTGTCAGCTTAAAGAGTTTGTTCAAAAGAACATTAGCATTAGCATCACGCTTCACATCAACAACGATACGCATACCCTGACGGCCAGACTCATCGTTTACGTTAGCGATGCCATCTACTCTGCCTTCCTTGGCAAGGTCAGCAATAGCCATCACGAGCTGCTCCTTGTTAACACCATAAGGAATCTCGGTGATAACAATCTTGTCATGGTTTTCACCACTTTCAATCTCGGCAGTGGCACGAACCACGATTCTGCCTCGACCCGTTTCGTATGCATCCTTCACACCCTGTATACCATAGATGGTAGCACCGGTTGGGAAGTCAGGAGCAGGGATATACTGCATCAATCCATCGGTGTCAATGTCAGGATTATCGATATATGCACAGCAACCGTCAATTACCTCACCCAGGTTGTGGGTAGGCATATTGGTAGCCATACCTACTGCAATACCGTTACCACCATTTACCAGAAGATTAGGAATCTTGGTAGGCATCACGGTAGGTTCCTGCAGGGTATCATCAAAGTTGTTGGTCATATCAACCGTTTCCTTGTCAAGGTCATCCATGATATGCTCACCCATCTTGGAGAGGCGGCACTCTGTATAACGCATGGCAGCAGGAGAGTCACCGTCAACAGAACCGAAGTTACCCTGTCCGTCAATCAAGGTATAACGCATGTTCCACTCCTGTCCCATACGCACCAGAGCGCCGTAAACAGAAGCGTCACCGTGAGGGTGATACTTACCGAGCACCTCACCAACAACACGCGCACATTTCTTATAAGGTTTGTCACTGGTGTTTCCAATGCCGAGCATACCGTAAAGAATACGGCGGTGCACAGGCTTGAAACCATCGCGTACATCAGGGAGGGCACGAGCCACGATAACAGACATCGAATAATCGATGTAGCTCGACTTCATCTCCTCCTCAATGTTGATCTTCATGATTCTATCATGATCCATTGTCTGATTTTCGTCCATTTCTTATATTAATGTATTATTGTTTATTCGTTACTTTCAAAACGCCTGTTTTCCATCCGGAAATCGCGTTTAAGGGCATTTCCTTGCGTTCTAAGCCGTTTTACCCTTTTGAAATTCCCGACAAAGATACAAAAAAAAATGATACTAAAACGCTTTAGAGGCGAAAAATCGCATTATTTTAGCATTATTTGTATTTTAACAATGCAAAAAAGTTGGCATATCATTTGCTATTATTGAAAATAATGTGTACTTTTGCACTGAGATTTTTTAAAATATAAGCAAATATGATAAATCCGTTTTCACATATACAGGACATACTGAACAGAAGTAGCAAAGAAGCAGCACGCACCTTGGGAAGAGAAATCAGCGTGGAGCATCTGATGCTGAGTCTGATCAGCCAGAACGACAGCGATGTCAACAAGCTCCTGAAGGGCGCAGACATCAGTCCGATGGCTTTCAGCGGAGTCCTTAACAGCAAACTGGAAAAGCGTGTGGAAGAAACTCCTGCCGATAACGTGAAGGAGAACAGCCACATCCCATTCAGCCAGATAACAGACAGCATTATCAGAGACTCTATCCGCGAGGCAAACAACTACGAGCACTCCAAGATTGTAGAGCCAAGACATCTGCTGCTTGCCATCTTGAGAAATGACAAGAACCCTGTAGCCAATTGGCTGAGTCAACTGGGCTTAAGCTACGACCGTGCCATCGAAATGCTCTATCCTACTGACAAGGATGATGAGCAGAAGACAGAAGAGCCGAAGGATTTCAAAATGGAACCCCAAACACCAGATTCAGAAATCCCAGATGCTGACAGGCTGGAGGAAGCAGAGAACCTGGAGATGGCTGGTGGAATAGAAACAGAAGATGACTACAACGAGCAGAACGACATGATGGAAACTGACGAAGAGCCATTCGATATGGAAAAGGACCAGAACCCGATGAGACTGTCTACCCGTTCAAATGGAACTCCGCGCAAAAAGAGCAGCACCCCTACCATCGACAAATTCAGTTTCGACCTGACCAAGGCTGCAGCCGAAGGAAAACTGGATCCTGTCGTGGGCAGAGAAAAGGAGATTCAGCGCGTGCTCGAGATTCTGGGTCGCAGAAAGAAGAACAACCCAGTATTAATAGGTGAACCGGGCGTAGGAAAGAGTGCCATTGTAGAAGGACTGGCACAACTCATCAACAACCAGGAAACATCGCCTATGTTCTTCAACAAGCGTCTGGTAAGTCTCGACCTGACTGCCATCGTTGCAGGAACCAAATTCCGCGGACAGTTTGAAGAGCGCATCAAGAATGTCATCAAGGAACTGGAGGACCATCCGGAGATCATCATCTTCATAGATGAGATTCACACCATGATAGGCGCCGGTTCCGGCGAAGGAAGCATGGATGCCGCCAACATTCTGAAACCAGCCCTGGCAAGAGGTATCATCCAGTGTATCGGTGCCACCACGCTCGACGAGTATCGCAAGAGCATTGAGAAGGACGGAGCCTTGGAGCGCCGTTTCCAGAAGGTTATCGTTGAACCGACTACACGCGAAGAGACCCTGCTGATACTGCACAACATCAAGGAACATTACGAGAAGCATCACTGTGTGAGATATACAGACGAGGCTCTCGAGACCTGTGTCAAACTGACAGAGCGCTATATCACCGACCGCCACTTCCCAGACAAGGCTATCGACGTGATAGATGAAGCCGGCTCGCGCGTACATATTAATAATGCAAGTGTTCCTGCTCCATATATCAAGCTGGAAAAAGAACTGAAAAAGATAATCAGCAAGAAGCAGCAGGCTGTAGCAAACCAGAACTTCGAGATGGCAGCCTCATGCAGAGACGCCCAGACCAAGATTGAGAAAGAGATTGAGGACATGAAGTCGCAATGGCAGCAGGGAGAGATTGGCGAATATGTTGAGGTGACAGCCGAAGACATTGCCAACGTTATCAGCATGATGACCGGCGTACCGGCCCAACGCATGGCAGAGGGTGAAAGCAAACGTCTGAAAGATCTGGAACACAACCTGAAGCACAAGGTGATTGCTCAGGATAATGCCATCAACAAGATGGTAAAGACCATTCTGAGGAACCGTGTAGGCTTGCGCGACCCTAACCATCCTATTGGCGTATTCATGTTCCTGGGGCCTACAGGTGTAGGTAAGACCTATCTTGCCCAGAAACTTGCCGAGGAAATGTTTGGTTCGAAAGATTCACTCATCAGAATAGACATGAGCGAATTCTCCGAGAGTTTCAACACCTCACGTCTGGTAGGTGCACCTCCAGGATACGTAGGCTATAACGAAGGTGGACAGCTGACCGAAAAGGTACGCCGCAAACCATACAGCATCGTATTGCTCGACGAAATCGAGAAAGCCAACAGCAAGGTATTCAACCTGCTCTTACAGGTACTCGACGAAGGCAGACTTACCGATGGCAACGGCCGACTCATCGACTTCCGCAACACCATCATCATCATGACCTCTAATGCAGGAACCCGCCAGCTGAAAGATTTCGGCAGAGGCGTCGGCTTTACTTCTGCAGGTATAAAAGGCGGATTGGCGATGGATGAGAAAGACAAGGAGTATGCCCGCAGCATCGTCCAGAAGAGTCTGAGCAAGCAGTTTGCTCCAGAGTTTCTGAACCGTCTCGACGACATCATCACCTTCGACCAGTTGGATCTAAATGCCATCAAGCGCATTATCGACCTCGACCTGGAAGGACTGGTCAAGAGAATAGAAGACTTGGGATTCCATTTCCAGATTACCGAAAAGGCAAAGGAGATGGTAGCCAAGAAGGGATACGATGTGCAGTTTGGTGCCCGCCCACTCCGCCGCGCCATCCAGACCTACATTGAAGATTCCGTTTGCGAGATGTTACTCGATGGCACAATGAAGCCAGGCGACACCATCTCGGTAGGCAAAAATTCGAAAAAAGAAGAATTGACATTCAAGAGACTATAATCAGAAGAGGGACTATCCACTGGCGATAGTCCCTCTTTTATTATGAACCCGGTATAGCAACCAGCGAACTTTAGTTAATAAGAGTTAACCACGAGAAAAGTTTAGGCAATAATTTCTTATTTCAAAAAATATTCATTACCTTTGCATCTGCTTTTGGGCAAAAAGCCATGATGGCTCAGTTGGTAGAGCAACGCATTCGTAATGCGTGGGTCGCGGGTTCGAGTCCCGCTCGTGGCTCTTTCTTGTGAAAGGAGTTAGTATTTTCCTTCGCGAGATTAGCACATCGGTAGTGCACGGGCTTCCCAAGCCTGTGAGGCGGGTTCGACTCCCGTATCTCGCTCAGAACATCTGCAAACCCAGGGTTCAGCCCTGGGTTTCTTGTTTTATTAACATCTTTTCAATCTTCTACTACAACAAAATAACTCATTTCGAGTTATTATATAAATTAAACTAAGATAAAAGAATAATAATGAAGAAACATATCATACTTGTACTGGCGCTCGTCCTGTTTTCAGGGCCTCTTTTCGCACAGAGTTCACACATGACCGATGATCAGGTCATGAGCTTTGTGGTGAAAGAACATGAGCGTGGCACATCCAATTCACAAATTGTTACCAAACTGATGCAGCAGGGCGTAGACATCTCCCAGATTCGACGTGTACGCAACAAGTATCAGAAGATGTCGCAACAGAACGAGCTCTACAGCACAACCGCTGCAGGAAATGCAGGCAACAAGAGAATGCGGACCAACAATGGTAAGCAAAGAGAAGATTACCAGGACAAGGACAAAGAGAAGCAGGCTTCAACCTATAGCAATTATCGCATCCAGAGCAAGCAGAACGACAGCTACTACTCATCTTATGATGAAACCAACCCAGATTATGATGATTTCAGCAAGGAAATGAATGCCCTGGTACCCGATACAGCTACCATGGTAAAACAGCTGCAGGCTGAGCTCAACCAGAAGCGCAGTAAGGTTTTCGGCCGTGACATCTTCAACAACAAAGACCTCAGCTTCGAGCCAAATATGAACATCGCTACCCCACAGAACTATCGTCTGGGACCTGGCGATGCGGTTATCATCGACATCTATGGTGCCTCACAGAAAACCATAGAGAGTACCGTTTCGCCAGATGGTGAAGTAACCATCGAGGGTTATGGACCAGTCAGCGTTTCAGGCTTGACTGTAGCTCAGGCTAATGCCCGCCTGCGCAATACCGTGGGCAGCAGATACCGTTCAAGTCGCATCAAGCTTACTGTAGGACAGACCAAGACCATCATGGTAAACGTAATGGGCGAGGTTAAGATTCCGGGCACCTATACTCTCTCAGCCTTCGCTACCGTATTCCATGCACTCTACATGGCTGGCGGAACCAACGATCTGGGTACATTGCGAAACATCAAGGTATACAGACACAACAAACTGGTAACGGTTGTTGACATCTACGACTACATTCTGAACGGCAAACTGACGGGTAATGTCCGCCTTGCCGACAACGATGTTATCGTAGTAGGTCCATACGACTGTCTCGTAACCATCGCCGGAAAGGTTAAGCGCCCGATGATTTACGAAATGAAGAAGAACGAGAGTGTCAATTCCCTTCTGAAGTATTCCGGTGGTTTTACAGGCGATGCTTATAAGAAATCAGTAAGACTGAACCGCAAGACAGGCAGAGAACATGCCGTATATAATGTTGGGGAGTTCGACTTCTCAAGTTTCCGCATCGATGACGGCGACTCAATCAGCGTAGACAGCATCCTGCCACGCTACGCCAACACCGTTGAGGTGAAAGGAGCCGTATTCCGTCCGGGCATGTACAATCTCGGCGAAGAAATCAACAGCGTACGCACCCTGGTAGAGCATGCCGAAGGATTGACAGAGGAAGCCTTCACCAACCGTGCCGTAATGCACCGCATGAAGCCAGACCGCTCACTCGAAGTAGTAAGTGTAGACATTGCCGGCATCATGAACGGCAAGACTCCAGATATCCCATTGAAGGAGAACGATGTTCTCTTCATTCCTACCCGACAGGAAAAGATTGTAGAGCGCACCCTCACCATCCGTGGCGAAGTGCAATATCCAGGAGTTTACCAATATGCCGACAATGAGACCCTCGAAGACTTCGTTCTTCAGGCAGGCGGCTTGACCGACAAGGCTTCAACCGTTAATGTAATGGTAAGCCGTAGAGTAATGGATGCCAAGGCTTTACGTCCAGACAGCGTTATCGCCAAGACCTACACCCTATCTCTCAAAGACGGCTTCGTTATCGACGGCACCCCAGGTTTCAAGCTGATGCCATTTGATGAAGTAATGATCCGCCAGAGTCCAGCTTATGTAGAGCAGCAGAACGTATCAATTACCGGTGAAGTGATGTTTGCCGGTCTCTATACATTAGACCATCGCAACGCCCGCCTGAGTGAACTCTTCAAGAAGGCAGGCGGAGCTACCGACCAGGCTTACCTCAAGGGCGCCCGCATCATACGCAAAGCCAACGAACAAGAGAAGCAGCGCATGGAGGCAGTATTGAAGATGCAGCGCGAAGAGCTGCAGAAAAATCTTCTGCAGCTAGCCTCCAGCAGCAACAATGCCAGTGCCATCTTGCAGAACTCTAAGGATGTAGAGCGCACCAACATAGAGAAGTTCAATGTACCTAGCGAGTATCCTGTAGGTATCGATCTTCCTGAGGCATTGGCGAACCCAGGCAGCGATGCCGACATCATCTTACGCGAGGGTGACCGTTTGGTCATTCCTCAGTACAATGGTACGGTAAAGATCAACGGTGCTGTAATGTTTGCTAACACGGTAGCCTACGAAAAGGGCAAGAAGCCAAGCTACTACATCGACCAGGCAGGTGGTTTTGCCTCAGATGCATTAAAGAGCAAGGCATACATCATCTATATGAATGGCAAGGTAGCCAAACTCTCTCATGGTGCCAAAGTGCAGCCAGGCAGCGAGATTGTCATCCCAGCCAAGCTGAAGCGCAAGATGAGTACCGCCGAAATGATGAGTATGGGAACCAGCATGAGCAGCATCGCCGCCATGATTGCTACGATTGCTAATATGAGTAAGTAAGAATAATCAAACCCTATAAAAAAGAGTCATTCTATGAAATATCCTATAGGAATACAAGATTTCGAAGACTTGCAACGTAATGGTTATGCATACGTTGATAAGACAAACTTCGTATACAAGCTCGCAGATGAGGGCAAATATTACTTTCTCAGTCGCCCACGCCGATTCGGAAAGAGCCTGTTTCTGTCTACGTTGGAAGCATACTTCCAGGGTAAGAAGGAACTCTTCGAGGGCTTAGCCATATATGACTTGGAGACAGAATGGAAGAAATATCCTATCTTCCATATTGATCTCAACACGGCCAACTTTCGAGAGAAAGACAGTCTGTACGCAGTTCTTAATGACTACCTCACAACTTGGGAAAGCAAATATGGAACCCGTGAGTCAGAAGCCACACTTGCCCTTCGTTTCAAGGGTGTGATAGCACGAGCTGCAGAGAAAGAAGGATGTGGTGTCGTTATTCTTATCGATGAATACGACAAGCCTATACTTCAGACCTTGCGCGACCCAGAGTTACAGGCAGAACACCGTGCACAGCTGAAAGCATTCTATTCGGTATTGAAGACACAAGACCGCTATATCAAGTTTGCATTCCTCACAGGTGTAACCAAGTTTGGCAAGGTTAGCGTGTTCAGTGACCTCAACAACCTGACGGATATCTCGATGGACCACCGCTATATTAGCATCTGCGGAATGACAGAGAAAGAATTGCTTACAAATTTCAAGGAAGGTATCAACGAATTAGCCGAAGCCAATGGCGATACAGAAGAAGCCACAATAGCAAAACTGAAGGCAAGATACGACGGATATCATTTCGAGGAAAATACAGTAGGCATCTATAACCCATTCAGCGTACTGAACACTTTGTCAAGACTTCGCTATAAAGACTACTGGTTTGAGACTGGCACACCCACATTTCTAGTTGACTTGCTGAAAATGCACAACTATCGTTTGCCAGACATGACAAAGGAAAGGGTATCAGACGATGTAATCAACAGCGTGGATTCACTGTCAACCAATCCGATACCTGTGATATATCAAAGTGGTTATCTCACTATCAAAGGCTATGACGAAAGGTTTAAGAAATACCTACTAGGCTTCCCTAACAAAGAAGTGGAAGAAGGTTTCCTTAACTTCCTCCTACCGTTATACTGTTCTGCAGGTGATCGTTCCGCCTTTATGGTCGATGAGTTTGTGAAGGATGTTGAAGCAGGACATGTTGAACAATTTATGAATCGGCTTACCGCTTTCTTTGCAGACAACAGCTATCAGGTAGCAGGCGAAGCAGAACTTTACTTCCAAAATGCCCTATATCTCATTTTTAAGATTATGGGATTCCACACACAGGTAGAAATACCGACAAGTGAAGGCAGGATGGACGTTCTCATTCAAACTTCCGACTACATCTACATCATCGAATGCAAATTAGATGGAAGCGCCGAAGAAGCTCTGCAACAGATTGAAGTCAAAAACTATGCAGCTCCTTTCGCTATGGATAAGCGAACAGTTGTCAAGCTTGGCATCAACTTCTCCAGCAAGACAAGAGGAGTTGAGAGTTGGAAGCAGAGATAAGTTAGCAGCATCGCCATGATTGCTACGATTGCTAATATAAGTAAGAAATTGATTACAAAACAAAAATGGAAAATAATAATAATAACCTTGAGGTAATTGATCTCAGAATCATTATAAAGAAGATATGGGCTAAGAGAAAGCTATACTATATCGTATTACCTATAGTATTTGTACTCTCTTGCGCATATATTCTTTGTATACCTCGTACATACACATCAAGTCTTAGTTTAGCACCTGAGGTAAACAACAGTTCAAATATTGGTGGTACACTTGGCTCGTTGGCCTCTTCTTTTGGTATTGACCTTGGAAATATGGAGACTACTGACGCCATTAACCCGATGCTCTACCCTGACTTGATGGAAGACAATGGTTTCGTAGTTGGATTATTTGATATCAAGGTAACAACAGAAGACGGAAGCGTAAAATGCAGTTATTACGATTATCTGACTAAACATCAAGAGTATACTTTCTGGGCAAAGGGATTTGGTTACATCAAAAAACTCTTTCAAGAGAAGAAAGCAACAGGAGTTGCTAAAAAGATCAATCCTTACATGCTTTCAAAGAAACAAGATGATGTAGCATCAGCCATCCGTAAGAACATCACAATCAATATTGACAAGAAAACTGCCGTTATCACCATTTCTACAGAGGCTCAAGACCCACTGATTTGCAAGACTATTGCAGATTCCGTAAAAGAGCGTCTTCAGGTATATATCACAAACTACCGAACCCGCAAAGCTCGTGTAGACGAACAATACTATAAGACCCTCATGACTGAAGCAAAGCATGAGTACGAAAAAGCTCGCCAAAGATACGGTTCATACGCTGATGCCAATACTGATGTGCAGTTGGCTAGTTTGCAATCAAAGCAAGATGATATGGAAAACGATATGCAGCTAAAGTATAACGCTTATAGTGCAATGGTTACCCAGTATCAGGCAGCTAAAGCAAAAGTACAAGAACGCACACCAGCCTTCACTATTGTCAAGGGTGCAGCTGTACCAATCAAAGCAACAGGTCCTAAACGCATGATATTTGTGCTTGGAATGTGCTTCTTTGCTGTAATCATACTAAGTATATATAGCATAAGGGATTTAATTATTAAATAACCTCCAGAAAAAAGTGGAAAAGGTAAACAAGTTTAAACGTATAACACAAAACACGCTCATGTTGTTTATTCGCATATTGGTTTTGACAATAGTCAACCTATATGCCGTGCGTTTGTTACTTCAAGGACTAGGTGCTTGCGACTACGGAATCTATAATGCCGTAGCAGGTGTTGTCACATTGAGTTCCTGCTTAATTCCAGTATTTTCTCAAGCAATACAGAGATTTTATTCCTATCTTTCAGGCAAGGGAGAAACAGATAAATTACAAACAGTGTTCTCTGTAAGTACTAATGTAGTAATATGTTTCTGTATCCTCTTGTTCCTGATATTTGAGACTGTAGGTGTCTGGATGCTCAACTCGCAGATGACAATACCAGACAATCGTCTTTATGCAGCTAACATCGCATTCCAATTTGCCATGTACTCCTTCTTCTTTACCCTGCTTCAAATTCCATATACAGCAGCAATTTATGCTCATGAAGAAATGGGAGTATATGCATTGGTTTCCTGCTTAGACTGTGTTTTAAAACTCTTGGCAGCATTCCTTATCGGAATATTTGCTATAGATAATCTCGTTTTCTATTCAATAAGTCTTAGCATCATTGCTATTATCGTATTTACTACATATATGGCATATGCAAAGAAGCACTATACAGAATGCAGATATACTTTTATTAAAAGTAAGTCAAAATACAAAAAGCTGCTTTCATTTACAGGGTGGTCTATGCTAGGATCAATGGCAGGAGTAGGACTAATTCAGGGCAGTGCAATCCTCCTCAATATATTCTTCGGTCCACTTGTAAATGCAGCCTTCGCCATAGCTATCAGCATATACAATGCAACATTATCATTGGCAAACAGTATAGTTCTTGCATTTAGAGCACCAATGATAAAAGCCTATGCCGCAAATGAAACACAAACGCTTGACGTGATGTTCGGCATCAGTAACAAATGCATCCTATACCTTTTAGTTGCAATAGCTATTCCTATTTTTACAGAAATGGAACAAGTGCTCACTATTTGGCTCGGTTCACCAACAGTTGAAGCCATAACGTTTGCACGCATAATTCTTATATACACCGTTTGTCTTGCACTCAGCAGTCCAATAACGACAATTATACAAGCAACCGGAAATGTCAAGTTCTATTATATCTGTACAGATAGTATGACTTTGATGCACTTGCCTCTAGCCTATATGATGCTAAAATGGGGCATGCCTTCGTACTGTGTACTACTTTCTATGTTGGGTGTTATTGTTATAGCTCATATCATAAGAATAGTAATACTGAAGAGCTGCCATGAGTCATTCAAATTAAGGACTTACTTACAGGAATTTCTACTACGCGGCTTAATGATAACAGTTATAAGCTATTGGGCTACTAGCACATTCAGAAGTTATATTGATAATGACACCATTCGACTTTTAATGGTTATCATGGTGTCACCAATAATAACCATCATACTCTTTGCAGTATTTGGAACAAACAGTTCTGAACGGCATCAAATAACAAAGATTGCAATGAATTTCATAAAGAGAAAATAAAAAATGGCATATATTATCATATCTCTCTTCATACTTGCAGGCTTATGTGCCCTTATAGAATCGCACTTTCAAGACAATCAGAAGAATAAGCTGATGCTTTTTTTTCTCGTTTCTTTGGTATTGACGGCAGGATTGAGAGAAGTTGGTCTAGATCCTGATTCCGAGAACTACGAAATGGTATATAGGAACTACTATTCTGTGACAGCAACAGAAAATACGGAGTTCACTTATCTCCTATTGTCTGCATTCTTCAATCTATTCACAAATGACGTGCATATATTGTTCATCTTATATGCCATCATGGGAGTTGGGCTGAAATTACTTGCAATACGCAAGACAACAGATTTTACCTTTCTATCACTTGCCATCTACATCAGTTTCTATTTCTGCGTTCATGAGATGACCCAAATCAGAACAGGTGTTCTATCGGGAATGTTCTTACTCTCACTAACGCTGATAGATGAAGGAAAACGAAAATGGGCACTTTTCTTGATCTTGGCAGGTTCATGCTTCCATGTTTCAGGACTTGCACTTATTCCTCTGCTCTTACTTAACAACAAAGAGCTAAAAGGCAAAAGAAAGATTTTTTGGTGCTGCGTAATTCCTGCCGGATATGTTATATACTTCATCGGCGTTGGTGTGATGATGATGCTAGACATTCCGTTTATAGGTGCTAAATTGGCAAATTACCAACAGGCAGAAGATACCGGGCAATCAATGGCTGGAGTGAATGTATTCGGTCCGTTATACTTGATAAACATTATGATATACTTCTACCTCATGTATTTTTCAAAAACGGTTACAGAATACAATAAGTACTTTCCTATTATAATCAAAATATTTGCATTAGGAATTCTCGCTTATGCATCACTCTCATTCATTCCAGTTATTGCTGAAAGAATCAGTTTACTGCTTAGAGTTGTAGGAATATTTCTGTTTCCTTGCATTGCATGCACTATAAGACCAAGATGGTTAGGAATTACAATAGTGCTATTGCTAGGACTCATATATATAAACTATGGTTTGAACTATATTGATTTCCAATTTATCTGGAAAGTATAATTATAATAACACATAATTAAATAATAAAGAAAATATGAAACCAAGAATTATAGCAATGTATTTACCCCAGTTCCACCCTATCCCTGAAAACGATGAGTGGTGGGGCAAGGGATTCACAGAATGGACCAACGTAGTAAAGGCCAAACCTTTATTTAAAGGACATTATCAGCCTCACCTGCCAGCAGATTTAGGCTTCTATGATTTACGTTTGCCTGAGGTGAGAGAGAAGCAGGCAGAACTGGCCAGAGAAGCAGGTATCGAAGGCTTTTGCTATTACCATTATTGGTTTGGCAATGGAAAACAATTGCTAGAGCGCCCATTTAACGAGGTGCTTGCTTCTGGAAAGCCAGATTTCCCATTCTGTATCTGCTGGGCTAACCATGATTGGACCAACAAGACATGGGTTAAAGGTAAAAGCATTCGCAGGGATTCCATGATTATGAAGATGGAGTATTCCACAGAGGATCATATAGCCCACTTCAATGCCCTGTTGCCTGCTTTCCGCGACAAGAGATATATTACGGTTGACGGTAAACCTCTATTTGCTATTTACCAACCTAAAGCTATACCTAACGTGAAGCAGTTCATCGAACTCTGGCAGAAGATGGCAAAAGAGAATGGCTTAAAAGGTATTCATTTCGTGGGCTATACCGTCAACTCATCAGGACGTTCAGCAAAGGACGGCAAACTGTCGCTTTGGGCTACAGATGAGGCAGCCGAACACTATCAGTCGGTACTTGATTTGGGATTTGACGCAGTGATGCCATCAGGACTTGCCAGAGCACAGTCGATGAGCAAGGGAAAACTGAGAATGCTATTCTATTTCTTAACAAAGAACAGTTTCTTGCCAACCTCTAATATCTGCGATTACAGCGATGTAATGAAACATTATTATGTTAAAGAGGATGCATGGGAGAATGTTTATCCGTCACTGTTGCCACAATGGGACCGCACGCCAAGAGCAGGTGTAGCCACAGACCCACTGATTAATGCCACACCAGAAAAATTCCAGAAGACAATAGAAGAGGCTATCGGACTCATCAAGCATAAGGCACCAGAGCATCAGATTCTATTTCTTAAGGCATGGAACGAATGGGGCGAAGGCGATTATGTTGAACCAGATGACCGTTTCGGACATGGATGGTTAAATGCGATAAGAAATGCGTTGAACACATGTAAATAATAAGATTATGGAGAAGATACTACTTATCGGAGATTGCGGCAACTTCAAAGATACATCAAATGGAGTTTACGCCAAGAACATTCAGCTGTTCAATCGGCTGAATGAGGTATTTGGATCGTTTAAACACATTAACACCAACAACTGGAAGAAAAATCCTTCTGTTCTGTTGAATGTTCTCCGTTTTATCTGGCAATATAGAAAGAAAGATATTATCATATCTTTAAACACCTATAGTTCATACAAGCTGATAAAGATAGTAAAGATGCTGTTTCCGTCTATCCGTTTGAACTATTTCGTCATAGGTGGAATACTCCCTAACTTCATCTCTCAACTGGAGATGAAGCAAAGGGAATGTTACTCCATTGTCAAGTGGTTTATGGTAGAAAGCAAAGAGATGAAACGCAAGATGGAACTTTTGGGATACAAGAATGTAATACACATCCCTAACTTCAAGAAAATTGCATACATTCCAGAAAAAAGCATAGAGAATCCTGTACCCTTCCGATTTGTATTCTTGTCTAGAATCATCCCAGAAAAGGGATGCGACCTCATCATGGAGGCAACAAGAAGAATAAACAAAGAGATTGGTGAAGATAAATTTATTGTGCATTTCTATGGAAAAATTGAAGATTCCTACAAGTCACATTTTCTCAAAACCATCAACGAGATTCCAAATGCAGAATACAAGGGTTTCCTCAATCTTGCAGATATTTCAAACTACGATGTTTTGGCAAGTTATTCTGCAATGTTATTTCCTACATTCTGGAAGGGCGAAGGCTTCCCTGGCATCCTGATCGATGCCATGATTGCAGGAACACCAGTTATCGCTTCCGAATGGGGTTACAACACAGAAATAATTGATAACGGCACAACTGGTGTGATTATCAAAAGCAAGGATACAGATGCACTGGCTGATGCCATGACCTCATTTATCAGTAACAATTCAAGGGTAGCTGAGATGACCCAACATTGCAGAAAACAGGCGATGAAATATGATACTGCCAGTGTTTTGAATGACGATTTTTTCCGAAAGATACTAAAGTAAGAAAATGAATAAACTTAAAATTTGGGCAAATTTACCAAGGGTGTTGCCCCATATCATCTGCTACGCGCTCAACAAGCAAAAGCGAATGATTATCAACAAAGACATTAAGGCTCGCCCACAGTATCGAAACCAGTTAAAAGAGAAAAACTTCCTGACATGGGAATTATGCAGCACACTGATTGACGAGGCAGAGTTTCGCAACCTTTTCTACATGCGAATAGGTGCACCAAGACACCTGCTCAATATACTGTTGCCAAAAATCAGTTCCATGCGACTGTCTCCACACATTGGCGAAGGCTTCTGCCCTATCCATAGCTACTCCACCATCATCAATGGTGCAGCCAAGATAGGAAACAATTGCACCATCTATCATTGTGTTACCATTGCAGTGGAAAAAACAGGAGTACCTGTCATCGGAGATGATGTAACAATAGGCGCAGGTGCTATTATCATGGGAGGAATTAAGGTAGGCAATCATGTCGATATAGGTGCTGGAGCTATCGTCATAGATGATGTACCAGACCATTCTACCGTAGTATGTCCTAAAGGCCGAATCATCCCACATATTTAAAAAATTAATCTTTCCTATGCTAGCATCTGCCAGCATAGGAAAGATTTATTTAATCACGGCAAAACCAAAAGCGCACGCATTCAAAAACGAAATGTGTTTTCCACTGACAAAAACGAAATGTGAATTAAAAAAGCACCCAAACAGCAAGTTTGAGTGCTTTTTTAATGATTTTAATCGAACAAAGACCAGTCTATTTCTTCCTTTTCCTTCCAAGCTGATTCAAGACAACCTTGTATGTGTGCTTGAACTCCAAGAGTGAAGGATGTCAACTCTTCAATATCTTTGAATGTGTATAGAAGAGGATTGTCATCAGAACCAAGTTTGACAGTCGGCATTGACTTCAAATCACCATCCTTGGCCAAGCCATAAGCCAAAGTATAGTTTCGCTGATTTTCGTCAGATAGCCACACCTGATGACCATTCCACTCATAGCCCTCCAATATCGCTTTCTGAGCGTTTGAATTGATCTGAGTGATAATAGTATCTTTCACCTCTTCCAAAGTTGGCTGATGATCAAATGTCTTGCGCCAGTTCCAGCCAACTTCATTGTCATCATCCTTGCCGAATCCATAGAACAAATCCCAACGGTTTCGGCCAACCTTCATCAATCCGTCTTGACGAATTGGAGAACCATAAATTTTTTCCATCTTCTGTTGTTGTTTAAAAGTAAATAAACTGCCGTTCAAACCTTGTTTAAGTAAAGCGGTATTTTACCTTGTTTCCATCGAAGACCTCACTCTCAATCACTGTTGTGAATGGGAAACACTCCTCAATGTCACTTGCTTTGTCCAAGATTTGTTTCATTTCCTCAGATGCCGTGAAGAACTTTGCCCATTCTCCAGTCTTGGCATCCTTGAAGCTTACGATGTAACGACCTTCACCTTGTGAGGTCTTCACATCCTTCTCATAGTCGTGGATTTCGATTTCCTTGTTGACAATGGCACTCAGTCTGACAGCCTTGCCAGGGAATCGTTTCTTTCCATCCTCTGGGGTATATGTGATACCCAGTTCACTGAATTTCTTCATACGTTTATTTGTTAATTTGAAAAATAAATGCTTGCAGTCAGCATGGCAAGCCATGCCTTTGAACGAACCGATGATTTCTTGTCTTCGCTTGCGACTTCTCACCTTGGCAAGATGCCTGGCTGCTTTTTGTTTTGTTCGTTTTCTTATCAAGGAATAGTCTTCATAATGGACATATCCCAAATAGTCAAGTCCAACGCTTACAGGCCTAACAGCTTCACTTGGCTTGATGTGAAGTCCAAGCTTAGAGAGTTCTTCATGCAATATGTCACGCCACTTCCAAAGTTCTCTCTTATCAGTGGACATCATCACTATGTCATCACAATATCTGTAATAATAGCGAACGCCCACAATCTCCTTCATATAGTGGTCTATTGGTGACAGGTGAAGGTTTGCAAAGCATTGTGAGCTTCTTAGACCCTTTGAAAGGCCATTGGACAGCAGATGAACAAAGTTTGAAAAGATTTTTAATATGATAGGGTCGCTCACATATTCCTTCAAATCGGCATACATCAAATCTTGATTGATAGAGTCGTAGAAATGATATATGTCACATTGATAGTAATACAGGTGTTCCTCGCATTCATGGATGTCGTTTTCCACGATGTGGTGGAGATAGTGCATTCCCCTTCCCTTGATACTTGCAGCAGATGTCGCTATCACTGTGGGATAGACATATTTCTCAAAGACGCTCATAATTGCATGGCAGCCTATTCTGTCCACAACTGGAGGTGCTTGCACGTCCCTTTCCTTTGGCCCATCTTTCACATGGAGGTTCTTGAAACCTGTGATTTGAAAACTTCCATCCGTGATGTGATCATGGAGGTAGTCGATGATGGCATCCTTTTTCTTTTTTATTCTTTCCTTTTGTTCTGGCTTCAAGTCTCTCACCACATAGTCAAAGCTTTCACTTAGATTCTCATGGGTGACAATCTCTGGAACCAGGTTGTTCAATGTCTTAAAATCTGTCATAAGCCTTCAGGACTCCAATTTATGTTTCGGCTTTCCACAATATTGTGCTGTTGCCGTGGCTCAGGGTTCTCGCATGTACGATAGGCAAGCACGTTGCCGATTGCATGGGTGCGATGAAGCTGTCTAAAGACAGGTAGTTCTTAATTCGAGACGAGTGCCGATGTTCGTATTCGAGTTCGATGAAGCGTTGTTCGCATTCGCATAAGCGAGACCGCCATTCGCATTCGCATTGTTGTTGGCACGATACAGGACACGACCGTTGAACCCCTCTACCTCCCCTTTGGGGACTGCAAAGGTACATAAAATTTTTCAAAAATCGACCGCCATGGGCGGTAAATTGAGGTGGAGCACCTTTTTTAGAAGGTCTCCACCTTACGCTTTGACGCTTTTCCGCCATCACGCTGCTTTCAGCTCTATCGCTCCCTTGAAGGCGAGACGAGTGCCGATGTTCGTATTCGAGTTCGATGAAGCGTTGTTCGCATTCGCATAAGCGAGACCGCCATTCGCATTCGCATTGTTGTTGGCACGATACAGGACACGACCGCTGCTATGGCTATACCAATAGATGTCCGTGTAGTTCTGATTCCACTTGCTGTTGTCGCTTGTGAGCTTTGTTGGAACAAGATCAGCATGTCTTCCAAATCTTACACGTCCGATGCAATAGCCGTTGGCATTGATGCCTTGCACGGCTCTCTCTGTTTGAGTGAATGGGTCATAGATATGCCAGACACAATCCAGGGGATCACCCGATGTTGCAACCATCTTGCTTTTCTTGAAACTTGTGAAGCTCTTGATGTTCACACCTACGTTGTCCATCCACTCACAGTTGCAAGCCAAGAAGTTCTCTATGCCGAGCACCTTGTTTCCCATGCCATTGTTCCAAGGACTGTTTGCCTTTCCGATGGAGTTCCAATAGCCTGTCTTATAGTTGTTAGTCCATCCATTGCTGCTTGATGAGCCAACACCACGACCATAGCCACACACTGCCTGTGCATCACGGTTTCCAATGAGTGCATAGAAGAGGTTTGCCACATCCTTGCTGGTCTCGTAGTCTATCATCTGATAACCCTTACCTCTCAGCCATGCCAAGTTTTGGAAGTCCTTGTAGGTATAGTGCAAGGTAAGATCGGCTATGTCTGTAGGGTCTATGTTCTGCACGTTTCCCTCGCTGTCATACGTCCATCCTGTGTATGTGTTGCTGTTGTTGTCACCTAACTTTGCAGCGACACCAGTCACGCTTCTCAGGGTTCCGTTGAGCATGGCTGCCTCATAGATTCCGACAAGTTCTGGCTTGTGCTCCACCCAGTCAGGCTCGATAGCCTCCAACTCAGAACTGTCAACTGCAAGTGCTTCTCCATCCGCATTGACTACCTTCACGGCAAAGATGAAATACTTTGAGCCATCTGGAACCGATGTGAAGGTATAGTCGCCTTCCATGAAGTCTGTATCTGATGCCATGCCTGTCAAGTTGTATATGTCGATGACTGATCCATCTTCCTTGACGAACACACCACCGATACGGCTGCTTGTCACCCCAGGCCAACGTACCTGCTTCATGCCTTCCACATCCATCTTGTATGCGTTGTAGCTCGCATTGGTGCGAACGAATGTCGATGAGCTGTCTATTTTAAGGTTTCCAGAATCATCGTAGATGTTTGTGTCAATGGAGTCTGTACAAACGGAACAACCAGCCATGAGCATGATTTCCGTTAGCTTTACTTTCTTTGTGACACTTGCACTTGACATCGGCTTTGTCTGTAGGCTCGAATAGAACAAGTACTTTCTGTCATGCTTGTAGTCGTTGATGCCCTTGTACCAGTATCGCCCGATATACATGAAGGCATCATACTCACCCTTGTCGTATGTGTTTTCAAGCGAACGACCGTCGGCAAGCTTCGAGTAGTCGCTTTCATCCAGAGGAATGCAATTCATCTTGGAACTTCCCTGGTCGTAGATGCCTATGACTGGCTTCATGTCATTCCAAATTTGCAGGACATGTGCGGATGCCTTATATTCGTTGCTGTAGTCGTAGCCTGTTTTGTTATCAAGGTTGGTGATGTTCTGAGGGTCGTTCACCGTGTCATCAAAGACAACTCCACTGTATTGGCTGTTATATACATTCAACTCAGGGAAGTAGGCTTGCAATGTTTCAAGCGTCTCCTTGGAGATGAAGTCTGTCATTATCCATCGGCCTGTCAAGCCTGAGCATTTTCCGCTCTCACCATAAGATGTGCCATTCACGTCAAGTCCAACGGCTCCACTGTCCTTCAATGTTTGGAGAATGCTTGATACTCCAGATACATTCACGTCCGTCAAACGGATGAACTTAATGTTAGCACCACCATTGATACAGTCGAGCAACAACTGGGTACTGCTGATCTTGGGGCTATTTGTCACAAGCACACTTCTCACACCATCAAGGCCATCAAAGGAGAGGCCTCCAGGATATTGAAGCCTTGGAAGGTTCTTGAAAGAGAGACTTGTCATCGTAGATGGTAGTTGCAGCGTCTCGATTGGCGAGGTCTCTGCGAGGTCTATTGATGAAAGAAGTGAGTTCTTGGCAAGGACTGTCTTCAATCGTGGGCAATAGGTAGCCGTAATTGACGTAATCTTTGTATTTCTTACGTCAATAGAGGTGAGGAACGGCTTGTTTCCAAGGTTCAGTTGAGTGATGGATCCACTTCCTTCCACGGTCTGGTAATATTCGCCACCAAGAATCAGTTCTTGCAACATTTCACAGTTGGAGATGTCCCAGCTCTCAGCCTTTGGGGTGCAACCAGACAGGTCAAGCAAGGCAAGGTTCTTCGCTCCAAACACATAGAGCATGGTTCCTGCACCAGTTGCCGTCATTCCACTTCTGAGCGTGTAGCTCTCACCTGCCTTCAAATAGCAACTGTCCACGCAAGCGTCGGCACGATCCACGCCTATTCCAAAGAATCCATCCTTGGCAGCTCTGATGTTGATGGTGATGTCGCTTCCGACGGCACGCATCTTGAATGGGTTTTGGTAAAGTTCGCCCACTTGGTAATATCCATCACGATAGGCAAAGCGTTTTCTGAATGTCTCAGGGAGATCGTCAAGACGTAGCCCATGAACCGCATAGTAATAGTTGGCTCCAGCGGTGGAGTTCTCTATGTACTTTCTTTCGCCATCGAACGATGAGATGACCTTTGCCCATTTGCTGAGTCGGTCTGTCAACCACAGTTTGGTGCAACCTTGCGCTGAGAATATCTTCATGCCGTCTGCCTCTGCATTTCGCATGTCCTGTGCGATGTCATGCAAGGTGACTGCGCTTTCCCCATTTCCATCAAGCCAAAAGACTGCCGCCTTGTATGACTGCTGGAACATTACGCTGTTCCAGCCCTGGTAATAATGCTTAGGGTCATTTACGGCATCCAAGTCCCAAGGAACAGTGAGACCACAGTCGTTGTCATAGTTCCAGACACAATCGCCATCATACCAGTGGTTGAAGTAGGCTCTCTTGTTTCCATCCGTGTCCTTGTAGAAAGACAGCATCATGTTCTTGCTTCGCTGATCGACTGCAAGGATATAATCGCTTGCGCATACATAACACAAGGTGCTGCGGACGTTGGCAAACTTGTGAAGCTCGTGCGACCACTTGGCAAGACGGTTCTCCTTTGTTCCGCTCACCGTTGCCCCATCAAGGGTGATGTCGCCATCTGCCTCTGTGAGGTCGTTGCTACATTGCTGTGTAAACAAGAGGAAATTATAAAGGTCGTATGGAACCTTCTTCCCAGACTCATAGAGGGCATTCAAGTCATCATCGTCAGGGTATCGGCATTCATAGTAGGAAAGCCAGACTGGCTTGCCTGTCGCCTCGTCAATCCTCATCATGTCATCCACGCTGTCCACGCCCTTCAACCAACAGAGATAATCATATTTCAGATACTCATAGCACGTCGTTGGATTGAGAACCCTTCCAGTGACAGTCCACTTACTCGTAGCCTTGTCATAGGTCATGGAGCCAGTGGTGTCCATCCAGTTTCCACCGCTATACTTGGCGTACTTGTCATCAGAGGTGTGATAGACTGCCGTCCAGTCATATTCGGTCACTTTGTCCGCCTTGACCTCTGCAAGGCTCTTCGATGTTTCCGTTGGGTCTGCCACGGCCGTGGTCTCTACCATGGAGCCAGTTCCATCGTTCTCGATGAATATGTTGGAAGGGCCGCAATACTCGGAAAGCATGTAGATGTTTCCTGCCACGAGCGAGGAAGTGTCCTTCATCACCTCATCCTTGAAGTCCGTGAGCTTTTGTCCCTTGGCTGCCACAAGTTCCTTGAAGTCGCCATAGTTCAGGCATTCTGCCGTATAGCCGTCAACCTTCTCGAAGCCAAAGAACGAAGGGTTGTTCTTGTCCACGTTGAAGTTGGCCTTCGCATGGAAGTAGGCGTATGACTCATTGGTGGCATCCACAGAGTTGATGTCCGTTCTGAAAAGGGCGCAAGGAACTGAGTCGATGGAGGTGTTCAAGGTCTCGCTTCCCTTGTATGCGTTCTGGGCTGGTGTCATATAACCTTCACCAAGGGCACGTTGGAGCTTGTTCATCAGTTCCATCGTAGCTCCATTGTTTGCGCCACCAGAGTCGGAGTAGTCCACCTTGATTGTCGCCACGTTGAACCACATGCCGTCTTCCTTCACACGAATCTTGCCCTTGGCTGCCATCTTCTCGCATAGCTTGAATTTCTCCAAGTCTTCACCTGTGAAGTCTTCCTCTGTATGGAGCAAGATGACCTTGCAGCCCTTGAACTTGCCCTTCTTGTTCTTGACAGGACGGAGTGAAGAGGTCGTGCCTTGGTTTACGGTTGGAACCATCAGCACCTTGAAGTCTTGCCATGGACGGTCTGGGAACCTGACTATCCAGTCGAAGTAAGCCTTGGTTTTCTTGTCGCCATCAAGTTTGTCCAGATAGCCAGGATAGTTCTGCTCGATGTTGTCCGTGTCGGCATTTTTAAGGAGTGTGACACAACAAAGCCCTGCATTCATGCAGGCTTGCATGGTTGGGCGGTCCTTGGTCGTTCCCTCAGCTGTCTGCGATGCCATCACCAGGTTCTTCTCATACTCACTGAGCATTTCCTTGGTGTCCTTCAAGCCCACAAGGTAGTTGTTGAGTGCTTGGCGGAAATTGAAGTATGTAGCCCATGCCGTAATCTTATACAGGTAGATGTCTGCACTGGTACCGTCGAAGTCGATGGTGTGTTCGTTTGTGGTGAACTTCCCTGCGTCATAGTAACAAGCACCAGCTTCGTCACCATTTCGGAATATCTTGATGCTTCCTATACCAGAGTATGGGGCGATGGCAGAAGGCTCTATCACGATGTCGAAGCGTGTCACTGTGTCCTGGGCGTAATACACCACGGCTGTCTGTTGCGCTCCAAGGTCATCTGGGTTGGTTGCCGTTGCGCCATCACAGGTGAAGACCAGTTTCTCACCAGTGAGATAGAAGCCCACCTTGTTGTCGCCAAGGCAGTCTATCAATTTCACGTTTCTGTCTTCCACATTCTTGACCTTGACCGTGAAGCTGATGGCCATTCCATTCTGTTCAATGCTGTTGGATGAAAAAGGCTTGTAGTCGCACACCGCCTTCATGTCCTCAGCAATACGTAGGGACATGATGCCCTTGTCGTTGTCCGTTCCATAGGAGGAAGTACCAAAGGAATCCTTGACAAAGCCATTGGTGCTCCAGTTTGACCCTTCCACGTTGATGGAGGTCTCACCGTCCTTGATGGCCTTGTCTTCCTCGCTGTTCGAGCGTGAGTCCATGGTGATGTTGAACACTCGCTGTGTGCTCACTTCCTCCACATCGACCAGACTTCCGTCAATCACGAAGGATGCTGCCTGTGATACGGAATCCCCACATTCCACATATACGTCGATGGTCTTGGAGCCATCATGTACGCTTTCAAGCACCTGCTTGTTATACGTGTATGTCTGCGAGCGATACGCCACGCTGCTGTTCTGTACCGTTCCATCGTAAAGAATCACAGCCTTGGGGTTGTTGTCGTTGGCCACATATAGCGCATAGTCGATGGAGATTGACTCGTAGAGCTTGCGCTTGCCTTGGATTTCGTCCGTGTACCATCTTGTGGCTACAATGGGAGTGTTGTTTCCTTCCTCCACGACCATGACTGAGGTATGGAGGTAATTGCCAATGACACCGCTTCCCACATCCTCGCCATGGATTCTCAGTGGATAGGCTCCATGTGTCAGTGAAGTTCCCAGACAGTTGCGTGGGTCTATGTTGACGGAATGCGAATAAGTGTCCGTGATGATTGACGAGCCAAGTTCCTGCCATTGGTTGTTGATGTAGATTTCCGCAATGGCCTTGATGCCCTTGTCGCTGGCGTTGTTGGCAAACTTATACATCGGGATGCTCTTTGCGGATCCACCGACGGAAAGCGAGGTGTTCTGCGTGAAGTTGAGGGTCTGGACGCTTGTGATGGTCACATCGACACCAGAGACATTGATGTTTCTCGAACCGTTGTTTCCTGCGTCATCGTATGCCACCAACTGGAAACGCTTGGTGGTTGCCGTCACGAAATAGGAGCTAACGTCTATGCCAAAGTCGTATGTGTCGCCCGATGCCGACGAAGCCTTGTTGACTGAAAGGGTTTCGAGGACTTGGTTTGTGTCTCTGTCCTTCAACACGATTTTCTCTATCATGTTGTAGATCTCGCCACCTCCTTGCATTGTGATGCTTCGGATGGCTGCCTTGATGAGCACGGTGCTTCCTGCCTTGGCATAAAGTGGTGAGCTTTCAAACTGGATGCTCACAATGGTACCAGAGCCACCACCGCTGCCTGTGCCAACAGGGAACTGTTGTTCGTCACCGATGCCCTCACCCTCTGAATTGGCAAGTTGAAGCTTGACCACTCCCTGGGTCTCGGTGTCCACCTTGATCTGTGAAGGAACGTTCTTGTATGCGCCTCCAGTGGAGAAAGCGTCCTTGCCATCCTTTTCAGGCTCATCCTTTGCCTCCATTTTAGAGCCACCGCCAAAGTCACTCCAAAGACCCACTTCGCCAATATCCGTCACCTCACCCTGGAATTGCTTGGTGTCCATTTTGTTCTCACCAGTGGAGTATGAGATGATGAGACCCTTCTTCGCATAGATGACACCAGTCTTCTCCTGGTATTTCAGGAGGGCTGAGACAGCGGTCTCCAAAGACCAGAATTTTCCCACGTCTGGACTGCCCACAAGCTTGTCGATGATGAGGTATGTCTCGGAACCTGCTGCGAGTGAGCCAAAGTCCTTCCAGTTGTCCGTGTTGAGCCAGTTTGCCTCGGTCACGGTCTTGCCCACGTATTGGTAAGTTTTCCAAATGCTCGCTGACATCTCGAAGGAAATGATCAGACCGCTCACAGCCTTGCCTTCCTTCCATGCCACATGAATGGCAGACATGCTCTCGTTCTGGCTGTCGGAAAGTTGGTAATAGCCAGTGATTGGAACCTCGTTGGTGGCATTGAATATGCTTGCAGGGGTTGCCTTTGGAGCTATTTGCACCATGTCGTTGCCTGTCCAGATGTAAGGAACCTTTCCCATGACATCCACATAGATGACAGATTCACGAATGGTCTGCTTCACCCATGTCGGCTTGACATCTTCTCCCACCACGAGATCCTGGAGCCTTTCCAACTGCTTGTTTTCCGATGAATATCTGTATGAGTTTACGATGGAGGCAGATGGAGTGTCCCAGTAGGATACCATGACCACATCATAGACTTCTTCTGGAAGGTGGGAGCTTGGCACTTTCTTGTTTGAGTCAAGCGGGGCGATGCCGCCTGCCTCGCCAATCTTGTCCGTGATGGCTTTCACGGTTGCCGCATTTGCCACGGCAAGGCTCTCACGGATGTTGTCTGCCAAGGCTTTGCCACCACAAAGTGTCCATTCCGTCCATCCTTCATCCTTTGTGTGGGTTCTGGTATATTCGGAAAAGACAGTTCCGCTTGTTATCTGCTTTTCTGCATTGAGGGCGATGGAACCTCTTGCCACCTGTATGCAATATTCCTGGTCATAGCCAATGACAAACTGGCTCACCTGTATATTCACACCGTTGAGCTGCGCCCTCATCTCACCTACAAACTTGAAGTTATCGGAGGTGGCACATGCTGCATCAAGTTTGTTTTGAAGCTGGGCTTCCTTGGTGGTGTCGCCATCTGTGAGATTGCCAAGCGAGACGAATGGGTCGCTCAGTGCGCTGCTGTTGTCGCTGGTTCCCTGGAGTCGTTTCAAGAGTTCCGCATCACCATTTGTGCGGTTGGTCTGTTCCGTGTCGATATGGGCTTGCAAAGTTGTGTCCCCTTTGGCTCGATCAATGATTTCCTGGTCAACCTGTTGCTGTAGGGCATAGATGCTTCCAAGATTACCCATCAATAACCAAGGATCTGTGTCATTGCCCTTTTGGAAGGCATAGACATTTCCACTCTCTTGCTGGGTGGAATTATTTGCGTCGTATATGGCTACGAGCTGGCCAAAGCGGAGTGCCTTGCCATTGCTGCCTATAGGAGCCGTGCTGTCTGCCTTCATTGCTGCATAGCTCTTGTACACCTGATGGATGCCAAGACCATCCGCATTCTGCTCCATGTCTGCAAGATACGCCAGGGTATCTGCATGAAGACCGAATGTTTCTTCAGGACTAATGCTATCCACCTCTTTCACCTGACGAAGGCGGATGGCTTCCTGCTGTAGTTCATAAATCGTCTTCATGCTACTTAACCTTTAAATAGTCATTATATATTGAAGCAAGAACGACCTGCAAGGAATCCAAGGCAGGAACATCCTTCACAGCATAATAGGTTCCAGATGTTGGCTTGTGTCCAACAATCTCTGCCGTATAGCTTTTCACTACGGGACGAGTCACGCCATCTTCAAATTCCCTTTTTTCAAGGACTTCTTCGTGTAAGACATAATAACAATCAATGATATAGCAACATCCTGTGTCTGTATCTTCTCCCATTGTTGTTTGAGGAACATCATAAACTCCATTTTTGGTAATGAGCTTATGTGCTTGCACGGTTTCCGTGTTTGTGTCAGCATTGCCATTAAGATGTCTCGGTGTCGAATATATGGGAAGATTCCTTACATCCTTAATTTTGTCATCATCACAACCATAACCTTGTGTTTCTCCATCTGTTATTGGAAATAAAGACATAACCAAATCAACCATATTGTCCTGAAGCATCTTCAGATCTTCAAGAAAAACAGGCTGGCCGCCTTCACTAAAAATGAGTCTATTCATAATCGTACAAATTTATGCTGAAAGTTCTTCCAGCTGGTTTATAAATATTCAATAAGTTACGGATGGAATTGAGATGTTTCCATCCATATTTATCAGCATCTTTGCTTTCCAATGAGGTACATAAGAAAGTTGGAACCATAACAATGAAGTTTATAGGAACCGATACTTCGTATTCATGTACCAGATATGCCTTCCCATTTTCAGATGCCAAATACATGGAGAACGGAGGCTGTGATTCCCTGCCGAAATGCAGATACTGATTCCTGTTGGCATCATCAGGGGTAGTTATGTAAATTTGTCCTTCCGTCAAGTAGAATATCTGATTCAATGCCTTTTCCAATTTTGCCACATTAGAAGTAATGTTCAATCTATCATCCGTTTTCTCTCTGTGACTTGTGAAAAGTTCATAGATATAGCGCAAAGGCAAAATCAATACACACAGGAATGCAAGCAGGAACTTGCTTCTCAAAATAGGAGGTGTCAAAATAGCCACCAATTTCACCAAATCAATTTTATACCACATAAGTCAATGAATCTGAAAGAAAATAAGGAATATAGCTGCCACTCTCTCCGATGTAATTGTTGCCTGACACATTATGCCATTTCAAGCTACCTTCTATTTGATACGAGCATGTACCAAGTTCTACATCTTCAACACCATCGACAGCAAGGATGGCATTCACCAGTTTGGTCTTATTGAATGTGCCTCCATACTTAATATTCTTCAGATGCTCCTCAATAGCTGATTCTACAGGCTTGGTTCCATCTGAAAGTCTGTACCCTTCTTCGTCTATCACAAGAGGGTCAACACTGATATTGGCCTCGATGCTTAGATAATCACCTCTTTTGCTAGTGATTCCCAGAATAACCCCTGCCACCTTAACCCTGTTCATATACTGTTTGAACACCGTTAAAACATCGTTTGAAAGGGCTACAGGCATTCCGTTCTTGTCACCGCTCACGAGAATCTGAACACTTGTGCCACGGTCTCTCACGGCAGCATACTTCACAACCTGCTTGCTTTCGTCGATGATAGCGTACCCATACTGCTGGGTGGTCTCGTTCAATACGAGCTGGTCACCATATTGGAAAGCCTTTGCCATCTTGTAGTACCAGGGCACGGAGGCTACCACGGCCATGGAGATCTTTTCATCCACATCTTTTATATATAGCTCGAAGATGGATTCAAGCACATGGCAGCAAGCTGCTACGATGAAGAAGATAATGTTCTCCAAACTCACAGATGAGAAGCTGCCGTTCCACGTACTGCCTTCCTTCAGCCCATATTTCTCACGGATGGTGGCATCAGCCATGAAAGCATCCGTCATTGTCTTTTTGATTTCTGCTACAGTCCTTGCCATGTTACTCAAATTCTTGTGTAAATTCCTCGCCAAAGATTCTCAGGCGGACATTGCCGTTGTCCCTTGCGGTTGCAGGGCTTACGTCATTGTTCTTGCAATAGTTCTGCATGACTCTGTTCCATGTGCCGTCTGGAAGTTTCACCTCTGTTCCTGGCTCTGGGATGTCCGTGATGCCGATTCCATTCTTTTGGGCGATGGCTATCATGGCTTCCCATGAGCCAAACTCCTGGATGGCGATGTCTGCCATCGTCTGTCCGTCCTTGACCTTTGCCTTCATAACTTAATCTTTTTTGTCTTTCTTCACAGCGTTATATACAGAGCCACAAATCCAACCGAGAATAAAAAGCCAAAAGGAATAGTTCAAGATTTTGTCCATATAGCCAGACTGAGATTTGACAATCTCTTTTTGTTCGTCTTGCCTTTGGTCATGTCGCTCGTTTGCCTTTTGCTTGTTGGTCTCATGCTGCGTCTGGGCCGTTGACTCGTTTTTGCTTGCCTTTCGGTTACGTTCCGTGCTTCTGTACTTTTCCTTGCTCAGGACGTTTCCGTCCTTGTCAAGTGTCAGCACGGTTGAATCCTTGATGTTCACGGAATCAATCACGTTCAACTCATATCGGATGATGGTGGAGTCCTTGAAAACAATGGAATCCCGAATGTTCACGGAATCCTTCAAGACAAGCTTCTGCGAAGACTCCACTTTCTTGCTCGAACCACAGGCGGCAAACATGATCACTGCCAGGAGTAAATAAATGTAATGTTTCATTTTGTCTTGTTTTTAGATGTCTTTGTACTCATCCTTGGCATTGAAGCAAGGGCAAGCCTTGATCCACTCATTGGGTGTTATCTTGCCATCATGGTTCAAGTCAGGGCTAAAGTCACGATGTCCCTGGATAATCGCATTTGGATATGTCTTGCGCAATAGCTTCAAGAGGCTCACCAATGATTTCTTCTGTGCCTCTGTGCGGTTGTCCGTTGGCTTTTCGTTTGCGTCGATGCCACCGATATAGGCGATGTTGATAATCTTTGAGTTCCATCCTTTCACGCCATTGCTTACCTTCTCCACGGCCAACATCTGATGAATCTTACCATCTGGAAGAATCACGTAATGATAGCCAGGGTATTTCCACCCCTTGCGCTTAAACTCCAGTTCGAGTTGCTTGATGGTTGTGCTTTGGCTGCCAGCCGTGCAATGGATTGCGATAAATTCTATTCTTCTCATTTTCTTTTCAATGCTTGGAGGGCGTTTTCCACATCCTCTGTTTTTACGTTCAGTTTACTTGCGATTTCTCCCACAAGAGCCTTCTTCAGGAGTTTGAGGAACGGCATGTTCGGGAAACAGATCAGCATACTTGCGGATGTGCTCCATAGCTCCACGAGGATGATGCAAATGCAGATGGCACTTGTGGTGAGTCCGTTGCTCGCCCCGATGAGCTTGTCAATGAAGATGAAAAGCACAATTACGGAACCATACACCGCCAACTTGCTGAATGAATCCCTGGCAAGCTCGCTCTTTGTGAATCGCTTTTGCTTCAAGCTGGATGCGATTCCCCAGGCTGCGTCCATCAGCACCGCTGCCACCGTGAAGCCCACCATCGTCTCGTAACCTGCCAAGAAATTGGCTATGACCAGGAATATGGCAAGGAGCCATCCCCACACAGTGGACAATACCACCGTCAATTTATTCAAGAAATGTTCTAAAACCATTTTTGTTCGTTTTTAATATTTTGCTTTTATTTGAATGCCAGTTTGGGTGATTGTCACCTTTTCGACGCTTTGCCCATCCATTTCCAGCTGTTCCTTGACTTTCGTTCTCCAATAGATTGGATCGTTGTCAAGCAACATGTCGCTGATGCCTACGCCAACGGATGGATTTTCTTTCAGCTCACCATTGTGAAGGGTAAGTAGCAGGGCTTGGTTCTGTCTGAGCACGTCACCCACCAGAAGAGAGCCATGCGACACCATTGGCTCCAGGATTGGAGAATCCTTGTTGTATTCAAGTTGTATTCCTTCCATGTCAATGCTTTATTTTCTCATCCTCATAGTCGCCCTTGTTGAACGACTTTGCGGAATCCGTTGGTTTGACCGTTGTGAAAGTTCCACCAGGGTGGCTCACGGTCACTTGGTGTGTATGGTTGTTGAAGGCTTCCACAAGCTCATTGATCTTTTGGGTCAGCTGCCCTATGTTGATGAGACCTCCAAGCTTGCCACCGTTGATGACGATCGTCTCAATGTGGTCAACCTGTAGAACGACAAGTTCCCTGAGGTCTCCCGACAAGCTGCCGATGGTCACGGCACTGCCCACCTTGGGTGTGACCAGCATCAAGCCATCGTCTTTTATCTCGGAGGCTTTGAGCCTTACCCCTGGGATGGTGATGCCTCCCACGGTCACCTCACAGAGGTTTCCGTCAACGGATTTCACTATACCTTGGTAGATGGCGATGCTCTTGCCTCCACCTACCAATCCCCTCAAATGTTCCTGTAGTTGTCTGTACTCATCCATAATCAACTCAATCTAAATCCTAAACTGACCTTTCTTTTTCCACCAGCACTTGAAAACTCGGTGTCAACGGCTGTCACAAAGTAAGTGCCATCCTTGTAGGGATAATCGGCATCATGGAGCGTGACGCTATCAGATGGACGGCAAACCGGTATGAGCCATCCTGTGATGCTTCCCTCGTAGCCGTCGAAGCTTCGACGTTTCACCTCCAGCTCGCCACGAGCCTTCATGGAGGGTTCGTCATTGGTGGCACACTTGATTTCTATCTTGTCGCCTCCAGTTGCTCCAGTCTCCACTTCCTTGACGGTTCCGTCTGGCATCAGGGCTTTCACGATGACTTGCACTTTCTTGTCTTCCGCACGATGATAGGTGAGGTTGTCTTCCTCCACGTTCAGGGCGAAGTCATAGAAGCATTCCACGCCCATCTTTTCGCCTGGAGGGTGTATGTGCAAGGTCTCATCCTGTAGGTAGATGTCAGCCCCACATTCCTCCTGTACCTTTTTCAAGACATCGTAGCCAGTTGCGTTGTTGATGACAAACTTTCCGTATGTCCAGGAATAGGAGCACTCCACCTTGAATGAGAGACCACACCCAGAGACCACCTTGGCAAGGAGATCCTTCAAGGCTACCTTTTGAAGCACTTCGTTCTTCATGTCCTTTCGGAACAGAAAGATGTCATCCTCGCAATATAGCTTGACGTTCCCTCCATCGGTGGATATGCGTTGAAGCCATCCTTCGAACTCAGTTTCAAGTCCTGCCTCTTCGTAGCCAAGGGTGATTATCACCTTGTCGCCTCGCTTTAGCTTGTCTTCGACCTGGAGGGCATGGTTGTACTCTGATGCTGGAAGAGTAATGACAGCCGTGTCCGCAAGTAGTTCCACGCTACGATGGATTTCCACCTTGTCAATCATACAGAGCTTGTATGTGCCGATTCTGATGTCAAATGCCATGGTGTACATAATTCTATGCGTTTAAGTCGTCACGGCTCAACAGCAACTTGTAGATGTCATCACTGTAGGCCTGTATGGTGTAGTTTTGATTGATAGTGCCAGAAGTGAAGGGAATGTCCCAACTCTCGATGGCAAGTTGGCTGATGCCGAATATCTCAAGCAAAGGATTCAGTGCCTTCACGTGACCAGCCTCACAGAAACTTCTGAGCTTTGCCACGTCCGCCTCAGGGTACTTGCCATCCATGCCCATCAAGATGCCCTCGATTCTCACGCTGTAGTCATCCTGCGTCCAACGTTCCTTGATGCTTCCCCTGATTTTGCCCTTTGAGACGTTTCGCCTCACAAGTATGTTCTGCCCATTGACGCTGATCATTGGCTCCATGGGGAAAAGCCACTCTTGCGCTCCAGACTCTTCAAGCTGGAATCGAAGGGGCAAGACCATCGGCACGCCTGTCGCATTCGTGCGAACCACGTCTTCAAGCTCTGCATCCGACATGTTTTCCACGTCAAAGCCCGAACTGTCTGGTATGGTCTTGGCCGCTGACATGTAGCCAAGGTTCACGCCATGGAAGTTGTTCTCTCGAAACAACCAATAAGGAGGAACCTTGGTGAGTCCCATGGCTCGCAAGGCCAAGTTTTGGAGTATGAATCTGTTTGTTGTGCTCATCGGTCTGTACTTGTTGCGATTGACAGGGCACGGTTCATGCACTGGAGCACGATACGCTCTAGGTCTGCCGTGTCGGTCTTGTCGTTCATTGTTACTTGTATGGTGTCGAAGAACTTGCCTATGCTGATGTGGATGTTCGAGCTTCGAGACCCACCAGTGGCAAGGGCTTCGGCCGTGGACTTACCGCCACCATGCCCACCACGTCCACCTTTTCCTCCCTTTCCTCCCTTGCCGTCACTTGATGGTGAGCCGAATGAGAAGGCTGGGCTTCCTTTGGTGGAAGGGCTTGAAATCTTGTGGTCAGAAGGCTTCTTTCTGTCCTTGGCACTTTCCCTTACATAGTTCTTGTCGAAATCTTGCTTGATGCCCCCAGCGAGTTGTTGGGTAGCCTTGAAAGCCTTGGTCGTGCTGGTGATTCCTGTCAAGTCCTTGACACCATCCACTGCACTCGACCATGCACCGCTGAAATCTCCATTGAAGAGCTTCGCCAATGCCTGTCCCACCTTGCCGATTCCACTGAGGAACGTCTTGAAGCGGTCTATGAGGTAGTCCTTGATGATACCGCCAAGTCCCTTGATGACCGACCACATGGTCAGGAGAAAGGCACGGAAACCAGCGAATTTGTTCCAACAATAGACCACACCTGCGACAAGGGCTGCGATGGCAGTGATGACAAGACCTATAGGGTTTGCGTTCATGGCGATGTTCAACAGCCACTGCACGCCTTCCCACACCTTGGTCACGGCCGCCACCACCTTCATCACACCCACAAGCCCCCATAGGGCTATTGCCTGGGCATTGAAGGCGATGGCTCCAACACCAGCTACTACAGCCACATAGGCTATTTCCGTCTTCCACTTCATAAAGAAGCCGATGACACCGCCAACGATGGACAGAAGGAATTGAAGGGCGGACGCTATCGGTGGAACCAATGCGCCAACAATGTCCATCAGTCCAAGCACAACAGGCTTGATCGCATCGAACATGCCGATGGCTGCTTGCCTGATGTTTCCCATCATGGTGGAGAACTTTCCGCTGACAGTCTGGCTCAGTTTGTCGCTCATGCCGTTGAAAGCACCGCCCTCGCTTGTGGCATGGGCGATGGCTGCCGCCACAGCATCAAAGCCAATACGTCCCTTGCTCATCATGTCCTGAAGCTCTGCGTATGTCTTGCCTGTCATCTTCTGGAGTTCCTTCAATGGGTTGAAACCTGCGTTGATGAACTGCATCAGGTCTTGGCCTTGCATCTTTCCTGCCGATGCCACCTGTCCAAAGACAAGGGACAGACCGCCAAGCTTCTCCTTGTCGCCCATGGCGATGTCGCCAAGCTGCTTCAAGTACGGAACCACCTTCTGTGTGCTCACACCGAATCCAAGCATCTTTTTGGCATTGTTCTCCAAGTCCAGAGGCTCGAATGGGGTCTTTGCCGCAATGTTGTAGATGTCACCCAGCATCTTTGCCGCTGCCGTCTCGTTGCCAACAAGCGTCTTGAATGCCACGCTTGTTTGCTCGGCTTGCGCCCCGATGGATGAGATGGCTGCGATGCCTGCACTTGCAAGGGTATAGGGATTCATCAGAAAATCCATGCCAGGGAGTGACATCAGGGAGGTCTTCAAGCTGGAGAACGAGAAGGCTGCTTGGAGGCGACTCCTCACAAGGGTCGCCTTTCGGGTTATGTTGTCCAGTTGCTCGGACGTGCGTCTTGCCACACTCAGCACATTGCCTTCGTTGGCTTGCAACTTGATAAGAAATTGAAGTACACTTTTAGCCATCTGTCTTATTCTCTGCTTTTTTGATTTCCATCAAATACCTGATAGTCCACGCCCATTCCTCATCAGACAGCGTGTCAGGATCCAAAAACAGATTGTATCTCAGCAAGGTGTTCATATAAAGGATGTCCTTTGCCTCGACATCATCTATCTCTGCATCCTCTAAAGCTTTTTTATCTCAGCCTCCTTGATTGCCAGTACGTCTTCAAGTTGCGAGCAAACTGCGAAGAAAAGATCATCGTTGGTCTTGATTTCCTCGTCACCGTCAAGCCAGATCTGATTGAGCAAGGCCTCTTGTGCCTTGATAGGGTTCTTCACCACTGACACATAGCTGTATTCCTTACGGGTTGGCTTACGGACAATACAGCTTTTGCCCTGAGTCTCTATCTGGAAGATTTCTCCATGCAGCTTCTTCCACTCTTCTACTTTTTGCTTATCTATTTTCATTTTTCTATTATTTGAATGTTATTTGAATGGTGTTCAAACACTATCCTTTCTTCTTATCCACAAAGATGAAAGGAAGTTCCTTTTCTTGGAACTTGTCACCCTGCTTCCACTCGGTGTTGTCCTCAGTGAATTCTGCACCCACAAGGATGTCTGTCACGATGACATCACCCTTCGTGGCATTGCCATAAGACACCACAAGGTCGAAAGAAGCGTCAAGGATGTCGCCACCGCAAGCCTGGCTCAGTGCCTCATACTCGCTTTGCAACAGTCCAATGGAGCCATCGTAGGACTTGTTCCCTCGCTGCACACCTTGCGGTTTGTTGCCCTTGGCATACAAGGCTTCCTTTTCCTGCTTCGATGAGTATTTCACGGAGCGGAATCCTGTGACAGGGCGACCTGCCATGACAACGTTGATGTCGGCCCACTCGTATTCCTTTGAATTAAACATATTCTTTAGCTGTTACTTGTTTCTACTAAGAATCCCAGATTCACGTCCACGTATCGGGCATATCCGTATGGACGCACTTTCAGAGTCACAAGCACCTTCGAGGTACTGAGTACATTTTGCTTTTCGTCGATGTAGCACTGGCATCCCTCACCATCGGAATTTGCACAAAGCTCACCATTGGCGGTCATCTTTTTGTTGATGCCGTTTTCCACGGTCTGCTGCCAACTTTTCACGATTCCAACTTGCAGCGTGCCGTCATCATTGACTTCCAGCTCGTCAAGGAGCATGTCAAGCATGATGTCGTATGCCAGGCGATATGCCTTGTCTATCACCCGACGGTGGGCGATGTGCGCATAGTCACCTGTAGGATCACAGGCCAGGTTGTCATCAGCAAAGAAGTAGCCTGAGCGTCCCACATACTTGCGTGGCACGAGGTAGCCCTTTTCATAGATTGCCTTGATGGTACTCTCGGACTCATCAATTTTCTTGGAACCCACATACATCTCCAATGGGGCAAGCGAGCCATCCTTCACACGGCCAATGTTGCGCTGCACTGGACTCTTGGCAATGCGCCCAAGCCACGTGCCGATGGTCGCTCCCTTGGAGGATGCCACGGTGTCACCGATGGCAATGCCCACACGGTCATACTTTTCCTTGGTCATGTCCTTCAATTCCTTCGATGGGTCAAAGTTGCGACCTTCGAGGATGAAGAACAAAGGGGCGTAAAGCTCGGTGGTCGCCCATTCTGCCAGCTGCTGTGCCTTTGGCATGGCAGTGAACACATCGGGGTCGATGCCGTTGATGCTTGTGCCAGACGCTCCCGTGTTGACATTGGCGATGCCGATGCCCCTCAAATTGCCGTTTTGCTTGGTGATCAAGTCTCTCGCATACCCTGCGTCCGTCTTTGTGTAATCACACATGTTGGTCAAGGTGGTGCTTGGATTGACTGGGTAGAGGACCAGCTTTGTGCCTGTTCCTGCCTCATCGTAGAACTCGGACACCTGCTTGTAGAGGGCTGCGTTGTTGGTCGCTGTCACTCCAAGCTCGGCAAGGTCATCCATGCTTGTGATGGAATAGGCTGTGTTAAGCACAAAGGTTCCTGCTACGGCTGCCGCACCGCAAATGAGGGCCAGGAGTCCGTCGGCACTCTCACCGACGGTTCCCAACTGGCCATTGAGGAACTGAATTTTTACTCTTGGTAATATCATAGAGTCTAATTTTACGATTTAACCTTTTAGGCTGCGTTGCTCTCAATGATGGCAGCGATACCCTTGCCGTCGTAACGACGTGGCGAACCACCAGTACGCACGAGGAATGAGTAGATGTCGCCGTAATAGGTTGGGTTGCCCATATCATCGAACATCTTCACGTCACCCAAGGCACGGCTCACACAGTCTTGCTGCCAGGCAAGACCAGCTGCAAGTTCAGTGGCAGCATCATCCTCTTCCCATTTCAAGATGGCTGCACCATTTGCCGTTGTGCGAAGCACCTGGGAACGTTGCATGATCTCAAAGCCATACAACTTGCCAAGAACACCCCTTGAAGCATCAGCACAAGCGAGGAAGGCTGAGAGTTCCTTGTCTGTCAGGTCGTCAAGCAAATCCATGTACATGGAAGCGTCAAGCAACATGAAACGGCCGTCTGCTGGTACGTCGTCCATGTTGAACCTTACGGCAACTTTCATCACTACAGCCTTGGTGATTTTCTTGCGGTTGCCAGTGGCTGTCTCTGAGGTGTGTGCCTCACGAGCCTCGCCTGCTGTGAAGAACTTCGTCTTCAAGCTACCAGCCCACTTGTAGAGCAAGTTCTGCGCTGCCGCCTTCTGCAACTGCTTGCGGTCGTTGGCAAGCACGCTGTTGCGCTTGTCGTAGGAGAGTTCCACCGTGTCCACGTTGGAGATGTGGATAGGGTCTGTTGTCAGCTCGTCAATGTTGTAGGTGAGTTCGTTGTCCTCACGCTCCTTGATCTTCGCTGGCTTCTCGCTGCGGTTGATGGCCACGCTCGAAGGCTTGCCAGCGTTAGGGATGTGAACGGTCTTGTTGTTCACGAATGCGGAATCGTCAATACTCTTCGCCATGAAGGAATTGTCGGGATAGAAATTCTCGACGATGGTATTGATCCAAATTTCTCTGTTTAATGCCATTTCTTATAAAATTAAAAGTTATTACTCGTTGTAGTCCACACCGAACTTCTGCTTGTAGAGGTTCTTGAAAAGTGCTAAGTCTTGGTTCTTCAACTGGGCGAGGTTGTTTGCCTTGTCAATCTCGTCCCATGTCTTGTTGGCGAACGAGCCGCCTGATGGTGTGTCTGGGTTGATGAAATCCGTTGCACGGTTGCTTGCACGTCCCTTCATGCCACCGATGAGCTTGATGGTGTTCTCACGGTCGCTCTTCAGGAGGTTCTTGAAGGTCTCCACCTGCTCGTTTCCAATCTTGCCAGCCTTGACAGCCTCGTTGATGAGAGCGTCATCCTGCTCCTTGCGAGCCTTTTCAAGCTCATCCCTGTAGGTCTTCACCGTCTTTTCGAGAATGCCCAACTTGGTCGCCTTGTTTTCCAACTCTCTGATGTGTGCCAGTACGGCACTCGAATCCGTCTTGTCCTCGAAGCTCGGAATCGTCTTGATGTCATCTATTAATGCCATTTCTTCATTGTTTTGTGGTTTGAAGTCAAACCGATTATTAAAATAGTTGTAAATGCCTTCTGTCGTTGTCGGTGGGTTGGCTACCTCATCCATTGTGTAGATTCCATCCACGAGCTTCATGTCAAGTGCCTCGTTAGCAGTTATCCAGTGATCCTGCCCATCGAAGTATTTCTTTGCCACGTTGTCTGCCTCCATGCCGAGGCGACCAGCTATCATGGTGGCGAGGTTTGACTGTAGCACTTCCATCTGGTCTGCCATTTGTCGAAGCTCCTTGGCGTTGCCGTATGTGCCACCGCTCACGTTGTGGAGCATCAGCTTGGCGTATGGACTCATGTAGAGAGGCTTGCCGCAAAGGGCGATAATTCCTGCGATGCTCGCTGCCACACCGTCTATATATATGGTGATGTCTTCCTTGGATTGTCGGAGGGCGTTGTAGATGGCCATGCCGCTGAAAACATCTCCACCCTGGCTGTTTATGCGCACTTCGATCTTGCAGTCCTGGTCACTCAATGCGAAAAGCTCGCTCACCACACGGTTGCTATCTACGGAACGCCCTTCACCGACTTCTCCATAAAGCATGATGATAGCCTTGCCATCACCTTTTATTATATTGCGAAATTTCTGTTTCATGCGTTGAAATTTTTTGCAAATATCGGGACTTTTTTCGAGTTGTCCAAATCGTGGTTTTATGGTGGTGTCCATGGACGCTACGGTGGTGTTCGTGGACGCTACCATAAAATCACGATTTCGTTTTTTGCGGATTTCTTTAGAACTTTGCAGAATCAAAACTATATAAATATGGTAAAAAGTAACATTGACAAGAAGAGCATTGCAAAGGATTTGTTTATCAAAAGCCGATGCACACAGGAGGAAATCGCCGAGAAGGTGGGAACCACCAGACAGACGGTCTCCCGATGGATCAGGGAGGGCAGATGGGAAGAGCTACGTGTCTCCATCACTATCTCCACGGAGCAGATCATAGCGGGGATGATACGTCAGATCAGTGACATACAGGATGGGGCGAACGCACGTCCCGAGGGTCAGCGTGCCTTGACGGCCAAGGAGGCCGACACCACGGTCAAGCTGTCCTCTGCCATCAAGAAGTTGCAGAACGAGGCAGGAATCACCGACATCGTGAACGTGGGCATCAAGTTCACCAACTGGCTTCGAGCCATCGACATGGAGAAAGCCAAGGAGTACAATGAGCTTTGGGATTTATTCATTAAGGATCAGCTGAAATGACACAAGAGGAAAGAAACGCCTTGCAAAGGTGGGCGGAACACCACAAGGCTTTGGCTGCCGATGTGCCTGTGGAAGACTGGCTCTCACAGAGCGACATCGACAAGAAGAGAAAGAAGCTGGAGGAAGACCCCATCAAATGGATCAAGTACTTCTTCCCCAAGTATGCCAAGTATGAGTTTGCACCCTTCCATGTGCGTGCCATCAAGCGTGTCATCGAGCACGATGAATGGTACGAGGTGCTTTCGTGGAGCCGTGAGCTTGCCAAATCGACCGTGGCGATGTTCATCTGCATGTACCTTGCGCTGACCAAGCGCAAGAGGTTCTTTGTGTTGGCATCCGCCACCATCGACTCTGCCAAGCGTCTGCTTGCGCCTTACAAGATCAACTTCGAGTCGAACCCACGAATCCGTCAGTTCTATGGCTCACAGACAACCCTCGGACAATGGACGGACGGGGAGTTCACCGCCAAGTGTGGGGCAAAGTTCGTGGCGTTGGGTGCTGGTTCTGCCCCTCGTGGTGCCCGAAACGAGGAAGTTCGCCCCGATGTCATCTACATGGATGACTACGACACGGATGAGGATTGCAGAAACCCAGAGACGCTAAAAAAGAAATGGGACTGGTTCGAGGCCTCGCTTTATCCTACACGTTCCATCTCTGAGCCTACCTTGATTCTGTGGTGTGGAAACATCATAGCCAAGGACTGTTGCATCAAGAAGGCTGGAGCCAAGGCAAGACACTGGGACATCGTGAACATACGTGACAAGGATGGACACTCAACCTGGCCAGCCAAGAACACAGAGGAACAAATCGACACCGTTCTGTCCAACATCTCAACCAAGAGCGCACAAGCTGAGTACTTCAACAATCCTGTGAGCGAGGGAACCATATTCAAGTACCTGCCATTCGGCAAGGTTCCACCGCTCAAAAAGTTCAAGTTTCTCATAGCCTATGGCGACCCTGCCTATTCCGACTCGAAGAAAAAGGCAAGTTCCACCAAGGCCTTGTGGCTCATCGGCAAGCACAAGGGTGTGTATTACATCATCAAGGGATTCCTTGCCAGGGAACTCAATGCCACCTTCATAGGTTGGTATTTCGACATCATGGAGTATGTGGGAGGGAAGACCAACGTGTATTACTACATGGAGGACAACAAGCTGCAAGACCCTTTCTTCAACCAGGTATTCAAGCCCCTGCTGCGTGAGGAATGCAATCACAGGAACAAACAGCTGTACATCAAGGGCGATGAGCGCAAGAAGACTGACAAGGCGACCCGAATAGAGGCGAACCTGGAGCCGATTGACAGAAACTGCGAATGGGTATTCAACGAGGAAGAACGTGACAACCCACACATGCAGGAACTCATCAACCAGTTCAAACTCTTCGAAATGCACCTTCCATACAATGCCGACGGCCCCGACTGCATAGAGGGTGGAATCACCATTCTTGAAAACAAGGTGGTGGAAATGGAGCCGACCGTCACCATATCATACGAGGAATTAAACGAGGACAACCCATATAGAATGTAACTATGGCAAATTTTATCAATACTTCGGACTACGATGCAACCATACATCGTGAGATTCTGGACTCCCTCCTTCGCAAGGAGTCCACGACATACGACCCACAAATCATTGAGATTTGCGAGGACAGGGCCATCTCTGAAATGAGAGGCTACCTTAACAAGACATACGACTGTGACAAGATCTTCTCAGCTGAAGGCGAGGCAAGAAACCCTCTTATCCTGATGTTTGCCATCGACATCACTGTCTATCACATCTTCTGTCAGCACAACCCTTACAAGCTGGCAAAGATACGGCAAGACCGCTATGACCGTGCCATTGAGTGGTTGAAGGGAGTGATGAAGGGAGACATCACCATCGACGGTGCTCCCAAGTTGCCCGATGAGCAAGTTGCAGACAATTCCAGATGGCAAATCTTGGCAGATGAGATAAGACCGACACTTTTATAAACAAGAATTGATATGAAGAAATTTAAGAAGAGACTGGGATACAAGCCAAATGGTGGTAGTTCCTACAAGATAGTTCAGGGTGGTTTCAGAAAAGTAGAGGGAAACCGCCCTCCAGACGTGTTCCTACAGATGCCTGAGCTTTTCATGTTCAACATGAAGGACTACATGGAATCCGTAAGGAGTGCCAAAAGTGTGGATTTCTCGTACCGCGTCAAGTTGTTTGACATGTATGAGTCAGCCCAGCTTGACCTCCATCTATCAGGTGTGCTCGACAAGCGACTTCGTGGTGTCACTCAGATTCCCATTGAGTTCCAACGAGACGGCAAGCCCGATGAGGATATTTGCCGTCAGCTTCGCTCTCCATGGTTCAAACAGTTGCGAAGGGATCTTGTCATGTCGAAGTTCTATGGCTTCACCCTCGTTCAGTTCTACTTGGATGATGATGGGAACATTCGATACGACCTCATTGACCGTAAACACTATGATCCTGTTTTCCACAAGCTCTTGAAGCACCAGGGCGACCAAAGTGGCATCGACATAGATGAGTTCGACAACATCCTGTTTGTCGGCACAGAGCGTGGACTGGGCATCTTTGCGGAACTTCTTCCTGCCGTGCTCTACAAGCGTGGCGACATGAGCGACTGGGCGAAGTTCTGCAACATCTTTGGTATGCCAATCCGTGAATATACCTATGATGCAGGTGATGAGGACGCTCGCAAGAAAATCATTGCCGATGCAAGAAACCAAGGTAGCAATGCCGTCTATATCCATCCAAATGAGAGTGAGATGAAGCTGATAGAGGCAGGAAACAAAACAGGTTCTTCTGACCTCTACCAGAACTTTGCGGAATATTGGGACAGCAAGATTTCCATCCGTGTGCTGGGCAATACCCTCACCACCGATGCAAAGGACAATGGCACGCAAGCCCTTGGAACTGTCCACAAGGAGGAAGAGGATGACATGAACGCTGATGATCGTGATTTTCTGCTTGACATACTTAACTATGACATGAAGAACATCTTCGAGAACCTTGGCTTCAATGTGGAGGGTGGTGAGTTTGTCTATGCCCACAAGGACAAGACTGAGCCTCAGGCCATGCTTAACATCGTGAAGGGAATGAAGGAAATGGGCTTGCCTATGGATGATGACTGGCTCTATGAAACGTTTGGCATCGAAAAGCCAAAGGACTACGACCAGCAGAAGCAAGCCATCGAAGACCAAAAACAAGCCTTGCGTGAAAGCCTCCAGGGCAAGGACAAAGACCATGAGGATGATGAACCAGACGATGAGGGGAAAAACCCGAAAAAGAAGCCTTTGAACACTGATAAAAAGGCGTTCAAAGACCGTTTGAAGAGTTTTTTCGGAGTAGCCCCAACTATCGGGGCGGACACCGACTTCTGATTGATACGCTCTATTATGGCGACCACCAATGCCATTGCGGACACCACCATTTCGACAATGTAGATGGTGGCATTCGCTTCAATGCCGACATCCTGGCCCAGTTCATCAAAAAAATCTATCAGGGCTTTGACACGGAAAACAGCATTGAGGGTGTGATGTGGCGTGAGGTACTACGCATCATCAATGAGGGAACCGTGGAGGGACTTGCCAAGGCAAAGACACCTCCAACCCATGAGGAATACTTCTACAAGGCTCTCAGACACTCCAACGAGGTCTTTGCTGCCTTCAAGGTTCACACCATGGGCCAGGAGATGGCTGCAAAACTTTATGACTCCAAGGGACAGTTGAAACCTTTTGGCAAGTGGGTGGAGGATGTGAGTGCAATCAGTAGCCACCAAGTAGGTTCTTGGCTACAGACGGAATACGACACGGCCGTCATACGTGCCCATGCTGCTGCCGACTGGAGAGAGTTTGAGCGAAACAAGGACATCTTGCCAAACCTCAGATGGATGCCGACCACCTCCAAGGAGCCAGAGAGTAGCCACCGTGCCTATTGGCAGATGAAGCTCACACTCCCAGTGGATGATCCATTCTGGAATGAGCACCACCCAGGAGACCGATGGAACTGCAAGTGTTCGCTCGAAGCCACTGATGACCCAGTGGTCCGTCCCAAGGACATGGAGCCTACAAAGCCTCAGAGGGGACTGGAGAACAACACTGGCAAGGATGGACACACGTTCAGTGACAATCACCCATACTTCCCAAAGGACTGCAAACACTGCGATTTCTATAAAAAAGGTTCTTTCAGGAATAGACTTAAAAGACTATTCTCTAATAGAGCCAAGGATTGTTTTAATTGTCCATTCATAGACGGCTGTATCAATAGATTGGAAGCAAAACAACCTATAGAGGAAAAGGCTTTTGCTCGCAAGCAAGAGGTGAAAGACCAAGACCTCATGCCAAAGATGGACAAAGAGCCATGTAGTTCTGTTCTTTCTGGAACTTTGAACCGTACAAACAAAGTAAGAAACGCCCTTCTGAAACATTGCCACCATGACTATGATGTCGATGCTGCCATTTATATATGGAATAATCCATCAGAAATGAAATTCATTAGGGTAAGTCCGCTTGGTGAGGGAAAGGACATGAGCCTTCCAAAGAACATTGCCAACATAGAAAAGAAACAAAATGTTCTTCATTTCGTTGAGTTTAGGCAATATGAATTTGAGTATGAGGGAAAGACCTTCGAGGTTAAAATGGCTCTATGTAAAAAAGGCTATGAGCAATTTTATTCATTGAAGGAAAAATAAAAAATCCCCAAACCTCAAGCCGTGACAGCCTATATGAGCGAATGGGGACGCTGCAAAGATACAACATTTCCTTGAAATGCAAGTAAAAATAATAAAAAACTTTGCCTATGGATGCAAAAAACATAGAAAAATTGGTTGAAAAGGCCAAGGAGGACATAATGAAGGAAGTGAACGACCGCCTCCCTCGCAAGGTGGGAGTGATAGCCGTGAACCACTTCAAGCAAAATTTCCGTGACGGTGGTTGGCTTGACGATGGGCTGCACCCTTGGAAAAAGACCCTCAGGCAGAAACAAGGTGGTCCCGATGCCAAGTATGGCCCACTAACCTCCAGGAGAAACCATCTGATGAGTTCCATACAGAGCAAGCCAGGGTTGGGTGAGGTGACAATAGAGAACCCTGTCCCATACGCTGCCATCCACAACGATGGTGGCGACATCACCACACACCCTACGGTCTCGCCCAAGATGAGACGCTTCGCATGGCACATGGCTTACTCGCTCGCTGGTGTCAAGGGGAAGGGTAAGCTCCCAAAGGATCTCCCAGAAGAGGCACGCTTGTGGAAGTGCCTCGCATTGACAAAGAAAGACAAGATCACCGTGAAGGCTCACATTCCACAACGTCAGTTCATGGGCGACTCCAAGGAGCTACAGGTGAAGGTAAACAAAACTATAAACGAATCATTGGAGAAAATCAAGGATGGAATTATTTCTTTATCAAATCATTAATCATGTCAAGGAAGGAATGCCAGGGCTTTCCCTCGTTGATGAAAATTATGGTCAGTTGGAAAACATAGACCAAAGCGACACCGACATGTACCCTGTCACCTTTCCTGCCGTGCTCATCGACCTACAGGAGGCGACCTGGAGCAACTTGGCAGACAGAAGCCAAAAGGGAACCATCAAGGTCAACGTTCAGTTGCTCATCGACTGCTATGATGACACCCACTATGACAGTGGAACGATGGAGGCCATAAAAGAAAGGGCTGCGATGGTGGAAGAGCTTCACCGTCTCTTGCAAGGTTATCGACCAAAGGAAGATGGGGCACTTGTGAGGGAAACATCCAAGTTCTACACCGCCAATCATGGCATCAAGGTCTATGAAATGGTCTATTCGGTTGTGGCGACCGATGCCATCAAGGACACGCAAACAGTTGCCCCTCCACGTAAGGTGACGATTTCAATGAAGAGGATGTAGAGCGAGGCTTCAACTTGAAGCCGGTGAACAAGGGCTTTTCTATCTTCTTGCCATCCACGGTCACACCAGCCTGGATCATATCCCTGATGATTTGCATGATACGGCTTTCCGAGAGAAAGAACTCTTCCGTGCTCAATCTCTTCAAAGCGTCGTCGAAGCGAAGCCTCTTCACTTCCGTCCAATAATAGTAACGCTCATAAATCCGTATGTTCCTTGTGTTGACAAGATTTCTATCCCTTCCCTTTGGCATGGCTGCAAAAATAATAAAAAATCCTCAGAAAGGGGCATAAAAAATGAGGCATTCTCTTGGGGATGCCTCATTTTAAGTTCAATATTTAAACGTCATTCTACAAACGGCAGAAAGATGGCTCTATCTTGCGCCAAACTCCGTCCTCACCCTTTTGGCTGAAATAGTAGCTTACTACGGTCTCCTTGGTCACGTTGCTCTCACGGAACAGGTTCATAATGCTTGTGTATTCCTCATCATTGAACTTGCCTTCGAGTTGATAGAGCTTGCTGATGCTCGTATAGTTGAACTTTCCATTTCTGTTGCGCTCCAGGAGATTCATGCAAAGCTGGTACATAGGATCATCCTCTCCCTTCTCACTCTTATCGATATAAGCACCAAGGTATTCCATGAGTCTCTGGGCTGCAAGCTCGGCACGCTCATCGAAGCCTTTCACGTCCTGGCTCTTCACCTCCAGTTTGAAATCGTCCACCACGAGGGTGTAACCACGCTGCTCCTTGGAACGAAGCTTGCCGTATTCCGCCATGACTTCCTTGAATCCCTCGCTCTCCTTGTCGAGCCAGTCACGGAACTTCTTCACGCTCAAGGCGACTCTCACCACCTCATCCTTCACGTTTCTTCCAAAACTTGTGCGAATGCTCTCATAGGCATTGCGCTTGTCAAGTTCACTCTGCTGCTTGTTGGCAGTCAATGTTCTCAGGAGTTCTTCCTGTTGCTCGGCACTGAGGCCTTTCAAAATGTCTTCTGTCTTCATAATCTTAAACTTGTTTATTCATTGTCTATTTTCTTTTTCAGTATCATTCTCAGTTTCAGAGATAACTGCTGCAATTCTTCTATATCAAGATCTGCAAACACCTTGCCTGCTATCTTTGGACTCTTGCAATAGTTATTGATGGCTGTCCAGTTGGTAGTATCAACTCCTATCTTCTGCAAGAGCTTCAGGCAGGAACTTCGCTTCTTTCTTCGCTGCTCCACATAGTCCACATAGATGTTTCTCTTTTCAGGGAAACGCTTCTCCAGGAGGTTGCAAAGGTCATCATACTCTTTTCGTGTGATTTCCTTCAAGCTCTCGGTTCTTCCTCCAGTAGCAACGCTGACCATTTCTTTCTTCAAGTACTCGTTATCACCGATTTTTGGCACTCGTTTCAAGATGGAGTAGAACCTTGCAAAATTAGTCACTTCTTGCATATTTTACTTTTGAATATTCCATAAAAGAACTTATCATTTATAATAAAATCACACGTCTGCATTTTGTATCTTACGGTGATTTTTAATAATTTTGCATTATTTTTTTCCTTACGGATAGCAATATCTGCAATCCTTTCTTTATACCATTTGATAAGAACGTCTGTGAATTCTTTCCTTTCCTTCCTATCGAAATCTTTTGCACAGGCAATACCTATCTTAATTTCAGCATAACTTTTTTTGCCATCTACCTCGTAAAACGCTGTTATTATTGCTACACCTAATTTTTCCTTGTTCTGTTTCATAAGCCCTAATCTTTACAGGTTGGTTTCCATGTGATGTTGATGATGGCATCAAGTTCACCCTTTCCGTTACACTTTGGGCAGGTAACCTTGATTCCTTTCCCGAAGTCATCGGTACCCCAGTACCATCCGTTCCCCTGGCAATACTCACATCGATGTCCCACACTTACCAATGTCTCATGACTATCATGTCTCATTGGCTTCAGTTCAATCATTCTGTCAACTTTACTCATTTTCAGTTCCCTCCATATTATTTAAATATTCGTTTTTAAGAGCATCCAGTGACATGTCTGTCAGTTTACCTGCTATTTCATCATACATCATCTGCTGATCCATATACGAGAAATTTTCGGTCTTTTTCTGGATGTACTCCATGATTTTGTTTATAACTTCTTCCATGATTCATTCATTTTTAGTCGTCACCCCAATATCTGTTCGCTCCCTCGTCCCAAATGGTGTATTCACCCTTTTCCCCGATGAAGCGACCCTTCGAGAATGCCTTGAAGCCTTCCACCCATATCTTCAAGGTGGCATCATACATCACGCTTTGCGCTGCGCTGCCTCTTGGTACCTTTCCTGTTGCATGGCTGATGAAGATGATGAGCTTGTCTCTGTGTGCCTCCTTGAAGCGGATGTATTCCCTGTAGTTCATCTGTGTGTACTGGAAGGAATCCACCACCACGATGTTCACACTCTTGCGCTTGTCAAGGCGATCGCTCAGTTCTCTCATGTTCTCACCGTTCAACAGGTAGAACGATTTGTTCACCTCGCTCATGCCATATCTCTTCAAGGTGTTCTGCATGGTTAGCGAGTCACCTTCCTCCAGACTGTTGTAAGCCACACGGTCAAACTCACACAGGTACTTGCAAAGCTGCATCACGAAGCTGCTCTTGCCGTTGCCGCTGTTGCCCCAGATGAACCATACGCCTGTACGCTCAGGCTCACCAAAGGCATCCTTCCATTTCCCCTTGAAGGCAAATGTGCGCTTTTTCTGCTTCAACACCTCTTTCACTGTCAATGCTCTCATTTCTTGATGCTTTTGATTTTCTTCACTCTTCTCACGCTCTTCTTCACTCTTCTCAGGTCGTACTCACAGCCATCGGCCTCTGTTATCACTTCCTCGATGTCCTTGCGGTCGCTCAGTCCGTTTGCCGTACAAATGGCATACACATCCTGGGGTGTCGTGTCGTCAAGCTCGAAGTACTTGCGGCCGATACGGCTGTAAAACTCCTTGTAGCCACGCTTCTTGCATCTGAGGCCACGGCTGATGCGTGTCTTGATGTAATCGGTGGAGAGGAACACCACGCCACACTTGTCCTCTATCTTGTTGTAGAGGCTGATGAAGTACTGGAAGACGCTCTCGATGAGCTTGTCGGCTTCATCGAACACCAGGAGAGGGGCATCCATCTGAATCAGCTCGTTTTGGATGGTTATCCATAACTCCCTAACCGTGTACCCATCGGTGCGGATGCCCATCTTGTGGGCTATCTCTCTCACAAAGTCGCCCTTGTGGAGGTCTTCTGAGCAAAGGATGTAGAACACCTCACGGTTTTCCTCGCCAAAGATCTTTGCCGTGGTGGTCTTGCCACTTCCAGCTTCGCCCACCACCCAGGTCACGTTCTTGTCATTCTGGGCATCACGCATGGCAAGGGTGATGTCATGGAAGGCATGTGTCTCCACAATCTGCCAGCCCTCATCGTTGCCACCCACCGTGCCAACCTGGTCGCTTACCTTGCGCCACATGTCTTCGCTGATGTTCTCCCACTTGCCGTTGAGGATGTTGCTCACGGTTCCTGCACTTGTGCCCTTCATGCTTGCCACGGCCTTGTTTTGGCTCGCAAACTTTGACACATACATTCTCAGTCTGCCTGTTATCTGTTCCTTTTCCTTGTTTGTAAACTCCATGATTCAGTTCCTTTCTTTATTTTAAATTGTTATTACATTTTTCCCATTGCCTTGGTATCGTCAAACTCCACCACCTGGCAAATATTATCCCAGTCGATGTTGCTCACTTTCTTGGTCACCTTGCCGATGCTCAGTTCTTCTGGCTGACCTCTGTATTTCCTTGTGCGTCGGTCTATCTGTCTTTGCACCTCCTTGCTCACACCCTTCAGCTTTGGTGTGCGTAGGCCGTGCTGTTCAGGAGCCACGCCCTCGTCATACTCGATTTGCCTTGCCTCCACTTGTCGCTCTATGCGACTTTGCTCGGTTGCCTCACGCTGCTGCCTGATGAAAAGAGCCTCGCCCTCGGTCTGTTCCTGTATGGCTCGGTGTATCACCATGTATGGCTCAGCCACTCTCTCAAATCTAAGCTGTCCTGCTTTGTCCTTCCAGTAGAGACGAATGCTTGTGAAGTCGTATGGATCATATTTCACCACAAACTTCTGATAGGTGTGCTTTCTTCTCCATTCCAGATCTGGCACTCCAGGGCTGCTCATTACCTCATAGGTTCGCTTCTTGCCCTTGATGGTTATCTCAATGCCACTGGAGGTGAAGGTGCTCATGCGGTCTGCCTGTACCCAGAACATTTCCACCATGTCGCTCACTGTCACCACTGGGGTCTCAGGGTTCACGCTCTTCTCATACATGTCGATTCTCCTTTCACCAGTGGCAGGGTGTGGCATTTCGTTCCATTCCTTCCTTGCCTCCAGATAGATGGCTTTCAGTTCGTCGTATGTTGGAAGGCTGTCCTTGTTTGCCTCGATGAACTCCAAGTTCGGGCGGCTCGTTTCCTTCTTGGTGGTGATGTTCTGTCCTGTAAAGTTCCATTCCTTGTGAAGTACCTGGCTCTGTAGCCTGTAGAAGAGGTTCTCGATCGTCTTGCTCGCTCCGTTGTATGGGGTGGTGGTACGATGGATGTGGCATAGCTTCTTGAAGAACTCCTGGTTCTCCAGCTTCTTATGGCCACCTTGGTTGTCATACACGATTTCGTAGGGCTTGTGTCCGCTCACCTGTATGGCCATCCTGTAGCTCATGTACTGGGCTTCATAGTCCTCGCTGTCACTGATGCAGAAACCAAGGAGACATTCTGAGTAAGCATCTATCACCTCATACACGCTCGTGGTTCTCACCTTGCCATCCTCATCCTTGTAGTAGAGGTTGAGCTTCGTGCCGTCACCATACCAGAGGGCATCCCTCATCTGTGGAAGTTGGGTCTTGTGTCTGCGGTCAAACTTTTGGTGTGCCTTCTGCTCGCCATGTACGGCATCATACCACAATGGCTGCACGGCTGCACTGTCAAGCCATATCTTCAAGCTGCGGATGCTCTTCAGGGGCTTCCACCCACGGCTCTCACACTCTTGGTTGAACTGGGTGAAAATCTGAGAGTCTGTCAGCACTGGCACACGGCTTCTTTTCAGTGCCACGAGTCTTCTGCCAGCTTCCTCTGTTATCTTCACCGTGTTCTTATTGCCTATCTTGCCACTTATCAGTGAGGGATAGCCATCCTTCTTGAAGGTGCTCATCTTCACTTTCAATCGAGCGAGGTTCTTGGGGAGTGTATGTCCAAAGGCTTCCCTCATCTTCTCGCTTTGCTTGAACACGATGCTCCAGAGGTCGCTTCTTCTGCCACCACCCAGGGCATGTGTCGTGGCTTGCAGGTCATTCATCCTGGCAAGGAGCATTTTCAGCACGCTTGCGTTCTGGGTGTATTCGTCGATGAGCTTCTGTGAAAGTCTTGTTTGAACACCATTCAAATCGTATTCAAACGACTCGTAAAACTTACGAGCTTCCTCATCCACCTGCATGTAGTCCTTCAACTCTTGTCGCTCCAACACGTCCTTGGGGTCGCCATATTTCTCCACGAATCTCATTCTGTACTTCTTGGGAAGGGAGGCATACACATACAGGGCATAGTTTCCTTCTCCTCTTGCTTGTCGGGCGCATTGGATGTTGCCACGATTGACATTCTTGATGAGAGTGTCACCCTTGATGACAGGCTCGTCACCACCAGTTAGCTCCTCGAAGGTCACACACAGTATCTTGTTGTAAAACTCCATTCCGTTATTTGTTTAATATTCTTGTATGTTTTTACTCTTCTATCCCATCACCAGGCACACCTCTCAAGGCGATGGCACTGGCAAGGAAGTTCACAACCACGGCAAACACACACAATACGTCACTTCTGTCAAAAGACAATGCGCAAAGCATCACAAAGCTCACCAAGAACCAAATCAATCTCAGTTTCATGGCAAGGGCAAGGCTGAGAAACCATTTCCATTCCTTACCATATATCAGTCTAAATGCTTCCTTCATAATTCTTTATTTTTGAGGATCCAACTTATCGCCTACAGGTATGCCACCAAAATCCTTGATGGCCATGTATCTCACCCTTCTTGCCAGGTGAGAGTCCTTCTTGTAGTTGAGCGATTTACTAACCATTTCGGGTGTAATACCCATCAGTGTGGCTATTCTTTTGCCAACACCATGACCTACGATGATTCTTTTATTCATGCCTTTTTATGTTAAATTCCTATTATTTTTACCTTTTCTCGCCAATATTTTGTATCTTTGGCGACGTGTTCAATTATTAAACACGCTGCAAAGATAAACAAAATGTAGATATTAACAAAAGTTTTGGAGATATTTTTATCAACAAAATGTAGATTTTAACATATTATGGATAAAAAAACGATGTTAGAAGCTTTGATTTCTCATTTTACAAATGGAAATAAAGCACAATTTGCTAAGCTATTAGGCGTATCTCCACAAACTATCAGTGCGTGGATAGCCAGAAATACATTCGATTCCGAATTGATATACGCAAAATGTAGATATATCAATCCTTCTTGGCTATTGACAGGTCAAGGTAATATGCTAACCAATGATGAAAACACACAAAATGTGAAATCCAGTCGTGAGGCCATTCCTGCTATAGATGGAATGCCAAATGACATAAAACCGATTCCTTTGGTAACAGAGCGTGCTGCTGCTGGATTTGGAAATGAATGTTTCGCTATACAAAAGAGTGACGTGAAGGATTATTATATCATTCCAAAGTTTAGATTCTGTCAAGTTGATTTTATGATTGAGGTTTCTGGCTTGTCTATGTATCCACGTTTTAAGTCTGGGGATGTTATAGCTTGTACTATTCTCCATGATGCAAAATATATACAGTGGAATCGTTGCCATGTTATAGCAACAAGGGAGCAAGGCATCCTTGTTAAGAGAATCATGCCAAGTGAGCAAGAGGGATGCTTTAAAATTGTTTCTGACAATAAGGATTTCCCTCCATTCGACCTGCCAACAGAAGAAATTACTGGTCTTGCACTGGTTGTTGGGTGTGTTAGCTTAGAATGATTGAGATGTGTATGCTTTTTATATATAAATATGTGGAAGTCCTTTATTTTTAGGACTTTCACTTGTTTTTTGCCCCTTGAATAAGGACTTTTTCGCTGGTTTTTAGTCTATAAATATAAGAGAAAAAGCCATTTTTTCGCCTTTTTCATACCCATTTCCTTATTATATCTAATATTATTACATTGTATTTTGTCCTTCCAAATGTCCTTCCTAACCAAACATTTCGTTTTTCCAAATGTTAGAATGTCCTTCCAAATGTCCTTCCAAGTGTCCTTCCAAACCCTATTTTTACGGTAAATTGGCCAATTCGTTGTTGGCTAAAACGGGAAAACGGCTCACAAACTATTCAAAGATAGTTTGCAAGCCGTTCAAATCCTTTTAAATGAGCGTTTTAGCCGTTTTATTCCTTGCCACCACTTCGTCTTAGATGGCTCTGTATGATCATGGCTTTGCCATTCATCAGACAGCCTCCATCCGTCAATCCTGCATGGAGCAAGCTGCTCTTGGTGTAGCCTATCTGTTCGGGCGTTAAAACGTCAAATATGGCCGAAATAGAGCCGAAATAGTAGTTCTTCCTACCTGATAGCAGGTGTACATGTATTACCTTCGTCATTGCCTTATAATTTTGTCGTAACATGAATAATTTATCGGGTGCAAAGATACCAAATATTTATTATATGGAAGAATTTAATAATATAAAACTTCTAAATATTGCTTATTTGGAATTTTCCAATAATCAAGAAATACAGTTATCAAACTTACTTTTAAAGCCTATAGATGCCTGACGAAGGAACAATCTCTGTTATCCATTCCATCCATCAAAGCCCAAAGAAGGCGATATGAGCCATCAGGAGCCTCTTACGCATAAATGGATGATAAACCACCCACCAACTCCCTCAAAAAGCCCTCATATCGCCTTCAATGTAACATTTTCACTTTGAACGCTCTTCAAATGTTCGTTGAATGTCATATGAATGTTATATGAATGTAACATTTCGTTTTTGTTTTCGTTCACCCCTCAAATCTCTCAAACTCCCAGTGTTTAAAGGGCTTTCCACTGATTTAGGGTCTCATTCATTTTTACACATTTCGTTTTACCCCCTATATATTTTTTCTCCCATATCATTCAAAGCTTCCTGCGTGAAATAATTCATCATACCTCCCAGCGAAGTAAAAGTAAGTTCCCCAAAATAGATTTTGCCTTCTATATCATAGAAATCTACTCTAACCTGCGGGAAAGGCTTTGCTAGTATTCTGGCATACTCTATCATGGACTCTAAGTTCTCCGGACGTTTCAAACCACTTTTTCTAATAATATAATGCTTATTATTTGCAAGCAAGTCGGAACGGTCTTTCCACTCCAAATCATAACATGCAATTTCAGCCTCTCCTCCACTCTTACGGTTTGATATCACCAAAAAAGCATAAGGTTCTCCATTAAAGCACCAGAGCTTATAGTCCACTATAGACTTTTCACCTTTTGGAATAGGCAACAATTCCTCTGCAAACACAAGAGGCTTGATAGAATTATAATGTGGCTCTGCAGACAAAGCCCCAATATTCTTTTGTTTCAACCAGCCAGCAGCCTTATCCTTTAATGACTTGATGTCAGATGCAGACAAACCTTTCTTGTCAAAAATCGCAATATTAGTTCCTTTTCCGTCGCCATTGTTAGACTTCAGCATAAAAGCATCAGGAAGCTCATCAAAACAAATATCTGTAGCCTTGTCCCATACTGCATATAATTTGGTTAGTATACTTTCCAAGCCACAGTCCTTAACATAGTCTCTAACCAATACCTTGTCTGCCAACCGGCTCCACAACGTTGTATCTGTATATAGCTTCTGATACAAGATTTTTTCATTCAAATCGTGAGGATTCTTGAGATTTGGCAATCGCTTGAATCTCATCAAATAGCGCATCTTCACAACTGCAACTGGAAAATTCACCAATATTGCAGCCAAAATGTTTTTTATACCTTCCATATCTATTTCTTTTGATAAACTCTTATCCAATCAAATTTTGTTTCATATGTTTTAGTTATGTCTGGAATCATACCATGAGCTCCATTTCCTACGCTCTGATTGAGGAGAATAAAGAACTTGTCATCAAAAGTCCACTGGTGCTTTTTAAGCAGTTCTTTATCAGAAGACTTATAATAGATTCCCACCAGTCGTCCATCAACGAGCCATTTTACATATTTAGGAGTCCACTCTATGCCATACACATGCCATTTAGTTACATCCACATCATGTTTGAAACTGGTTCTAAGTCCATGCTTGGGATTATCCAAAGTATATTGAGTATGTATATTATGGTTAGATTCTTGCTTACTTCCAAACATCTCCACAACATCAATTTCACCATACGGAGCCTTGTTTCCATCTTTCTGCTGTCTTCCAAGCCAGGCTGCAGGAAAATTGCCCGTTATGACGTTTGTCTTCATTCTCACCAACAAGCGTCCATACTGAAAAGCATATTTATTTCTTGTCCATATAGCTCCAGTTAGCATCTTTGCCGTATCTCCTTTTTCGTTCGAGTTAGGAATTGCACGACACACTAGTTTTCCTCTTTTTATATATATAACATCTTTAGAATCGCTGACCCAACGATTCCATTGACTATTATATCGTTGACAGCGACTCCATATTGCTGTATCAGGTTGAGACCCATCAGATAGATTAAACTCATCACAAAAAACAAGTTTATAGCTATCTTTTGTTTTTTTCTTTGCCTGCGTCTGAAATGAGTCCCCACCCAAAAACAAAACCAAAAAGAAAAAAAACATCAACAAACTTTTTTTCATATTGCCTATATATTACATATTCTTTTTAGTATCGATAAAAAAACTTGGTACATTTTTGTGTCTTTTTTATGAAGTAACACATAGTTAAAGGATCGAGTTTCAAACACTTTCCTTTGTATCATATTTACAGTTATTTTTCCACTTATCTTAATATTATATAACATGGGTGACCTGGGACCAAAATAGAAAGGAATATATTCTGAAAGGAAAGACCCATCTGGCAGTTGCTTCGTTGAACGGGCATCCATAACAGACATATCATCTATTGGCACAAAACTATCACTTGCAAAAGGTGAATCATTATGTACCAAACCATATTTCATAACATGAGGCATGTTATCTATATGGAGAATTCTAAAAGCATACCTAATATGCTTTTTAAAACTTGCTTTATCTTCCAAAACTAAATTTGATTCTAAATCAATGCAAATATACGTTTTTTATTTAAAACATACAAATATAGTTGGTCTATTCAATAAAAATTAGTATTTTTTGATATTGTTTTAAATCCTATAAAATTGAAAATCAACTATCATATACGTTCCTATTAAGCACTTATTTCTCTACCATTTAAATTCAGAACAGATATCGGGCATGCGAAACACAATAAAAAGCAAAGGAGAACGTTATCTAAAAAAGTTAGATTATGAAAAAAATAGGTAAATATAAAATGAAAGAAGACTTAGTATCAGTCATCATGCCAACTTATAATGCCGGCAAATATCTTGCCGACAGCATTCAATGTATACTGAGACAAACATACGACAATTTGGAGCTTATTATAACTGACGATGCATCTACTGATAAAGATACCATTAAGATTCTGAAGGAATTTGCCCAAGCAGACAAGAGAGTAAAAATAGAACTACTCTCAGAAAACCATGGACCGGGATATGCCCGAAACGCATGTATCAAAAGAGCTGAAGGAAGATACATCGCATTCTGTGATTGCGACGACAGATGGATTCCTGAGAAACTGGAAATCCAAATCAATTACATGTCAGAAAAGAAGTGCGCTCTCTGCTGTGCAACTTATCTTATATGCAATTCCAACTATGAGACCACAGGTATCAATATTCCGCCACGCCGCATCACGTATAAAATGATAAAACGTGACAATAAAATCGGATGTCTCACAGCTATCTATGATACAAAAGCTTTGGGGAAGAAATACTATATGCCTACTATCCGCAAAAGACAGGATTGGGCTTTGTTTATTCAGATTCTTCAACAATGCAAAATATGCTACGCTTATACCAAAAAGCCTCTAGCCTACTATTGTGTAAGAAAGAATTCTGTTTCCAGAAAAAAGTTGCAACTCATCCACTACAACGTAGCAGTATACGAAAACATACTGAAATTCAGTAAGTTGAAAGCTTATTTATACTTCTTTCTGCTGTTCCTACCAAGCTATGGTTGCAAAATTCTAAAAAGAAAAATCGATTCTATACAATATATGCGCACACTAAACGTTTTATAATAAAACATAATAGAACAAAATGAATAGAGTGCAACTAATGAATTTTACAAATATTCCTTTCGGAATAGAATTTAATAACAACGTAGTAGAAAGACGTTTCATTGCCGATGGCATGAATGTTTTTGAAAGAAACGTAAAACGGGCGGGAGACTGTCTATTAGCTATCAGTGGCTTAATAGTTTTCTCACCATTATTTGCTGTATGCTATTTTCTCGTAAAAAGAGAAGATAATGGACCTGCTATCTTTAAACAAGAAAGAATCGGCCGATTCGGCAAACCTTTCTACATATATAAATTCAGAAGCATGAGAGTGGATGCAGAAAAAGATGGTCCTCAGCTCTTCAAGCACAATCAAGAAACTCGCCTGACTCATATTGGAGCATTCCTTAGGAGACATCACCTCGATGAACTTCCTCAGCTTTGGAATGTTGTAAAGGGCGATATGGCGTTTATCGGTCCTCGCCCTGAACGTAAATTCTATATCGACCAGATTATGGAGCATGATCCTCGATATACTTATCTGTATCAGATTCGTCCAGGAGTAACTTCTTATGCCACCTTATATAATGGATATACGGATACGATGCCGAAGATGCTGAGAAGACTAAGTCTTGACCTCTTCTACCTGGAGCACAGATCCTGGTGGTTTGATGCCAAGATTCTATTCAAAACTATGATGAACATCATGTTTGGCAAAATATTCTAATGATTAACTGCTGATGCAATAAAGGGGTGAATACTTTTAATACAATGTATTCACCCCTTTATTGTATCTTCTTCCTAACCAAATTCTTATCTAACTGTTGGGAAGAATCATACCAAATATTGCATTTCGGACTTCTCGGTTAGGATAGCCTAACATATAGCTGCTACCAACCACCTTCTTGATGGTAAGGTAACCGGACTGATAAAGGAAGAGCTTAGGATCATTCATATTGACATCACTCATTTCCAAATAGTCAGAATCTATCAAACAATTGTCCAGCTCAGGAATCTCGTTGATGAATTTACGCAAGACCTTGAGCAACATTTCGTTGGAACCTGAAGCTATCCAATAAGAATATAGACGCAGATTGGCCAATGCGTTACATACACTAAAAGGATTGTAAACACCAATGAGACTACGAGAAAAATGATAGCCATCATAGAAAGAACTCATTGTATCCATAAGTTCATTCGGCATGACAGCAAAACAATCTGCCATTCTTAACAGCGGTTCTGAGAAATTACAAATAACTTCATCTTTGGTGAAACCGCATATCGCAGCGTACTCATTACGAAAACTGATATTGACTAACGTATTAAGCATACCAAACATACTGATTTGGGTAAACTTGGTAATGCCAGTAATAAAGACGCACTTGATGCAGTAACCATAATCCTTTAAACCTGTAAAGAAGTTACGATATATCTCACAACACGCATCATGATGACCGGTCTCATAAGTATGCAGCAAAGGAGCATCATACTCATCAACTATAATGGCTATCTGTACTCCCGCCTGTTCGTATGCTCTCTGAATGATACCATTTAAACGATTACCTAAAGACTGCTCATCCGGATTCCTGCCATATATCTTCTCGTATGAAGACAATACATTGTTCAAATATTCTGTAAGCGTCTGTGCAGAAGAACCACCCAAACTCATACTAAGATAGATAACAGGACGTTTAACCCACTCCGTTTCAAGTTCTATAATTTTGAGACCTTCAAAGAGTTCCTTTCTACCCTCAAAATAACACTTAAGGGTAGAGCACAAAAGAGACTTACCGAAACGGCGTGGACGGCTCAGGTAATTGTATTTAGTACCATTAGCCAGTTTCCAAACCATATCAGTCTTATCAGCATAGATATAATGATCTCTACGCATCTCTTTAAAATCCTGTATGCCTAAAGGCAATTTACTATTCAGTTGCGTCATCTTGTCTCATTTTTCTGCAAATATACGCCTTTTATATGAAACAGCCAAACATTTTCAACTTTTCTTAATTACCGCAGCCATATAGTGATTAGAGCACTCAAATGATACCACCATGTTAGCGTGGTTACAGGTATCGCTGTTATTCGCTTCGTAAGCTACTGACTTTTGCATCATAAGTCCCTGACTTTCATATCGTAAGTAACTGACTTTTGCATCGTAAGTCTTTGATTTCCGTCTCGGAAGCAACCGACTTCTGGGTGACAGGGTGACACTGGTGACAGGGAATTCTGAAGATTTACTCTCGCGCGGGCAGGCAGGAACTTTCGGCCTGATTTTTCCTGCCTGCCCGCGTGCGAAGCGAAAAGTTGAAAAACTCGTGTCACCCTGTCACCGTGTCACCGTGAACACTGAGCTGAGAATGCGCTGTATAGCTCTCTTGCTATGGGCATAATCTCTCCTGTCTCCGCCTCCGTTGGCTTTCGGAAGTAGAGATCCGTACATTACTGTTTTTGTCGCGAGGCCTCCAAAGTAGGTAATAAGGTACTAATCTGTGTCACACGGTGCAAAGATACAAAAAATAAAATAAATGAGAGTTCCCACAGTGGGAACTCGTAAACGATAATTACTGCTTTTTAAAATCTTTTAAACGACAAGGACTGAAAAAGATATCCGATACTAGCAAGTTGCAGAAGAATTTGGAGTTGGAAGACACCTTATCTAACTGTTGGGAAGAATCATACCCAACATAGCATATCGACTATATATTGATGGTAACCATTTTTAGAGAGCGCATATCGAATCAAAACAATGATAAACATCCTGTTTGGCAAAATATTTTAGACATCGAACGCTGTGAAAGGGAAAAAGACGGTTTCGTGACAGTTTTTCCATTTCACAGCTTTTTATTTGGCATTATTTATATAAAAATCTGGTTCCTTGTACAAATAGAAAAGACTCCGCAAAGGGTTTTTAAAACTTTTTTTTAAGTTGATGGTAAATTTGTTGCCATTTTATTTTTTTATTTCAGTTTTTTTTAGTACCTTTGCAAACGTTATCCTGAATACAATCTTTTTACCTTAAAGAAAACTAATACCTATTGAATGTAGAGCAGTTGTCTGAGAAGATAGCTGCTCTTGTCTTTTTTATAGCTCCCCATATAATAAATACCGCAAAACATCCGTTTTTATTTATAGAAACAAGTCTTATCACTTGTATAAATCATCACAGAAGAAACAATGGAAACAGAAGTTAAGAAGATTCCTTATCTCGACCTGAAGGCTATCAATGAGCCTTACGAGAAGGAGATAAAGGATGCTATCAACAAGGTGGTCAACAGCGGATGGTATCTGCAAGGTGAAGCCGTAAAGAAGTTTGAGAAATCGTATGCACAGTTTATCGGTACAGAATACTGCATCAGCTGCGCTAACGGGACGGATGCGCTCAAGCTGATACTGATGGGCGAACTGGCTATCGGAAAGTTGCAGAAAGGTGATGAGGTGATCGTGCCTGCCAACACTTATTTCGCTACCGTACTTGCCATCAGCAGCGTTGGACTGACACCTGTATTGGTGGATGCCAATATCGATACATTACAGATAGATGACCGGCTGATAGAAGACCAAATCAGCCCAAAGACAAAAGCCATCATGATTGTTCATCTTTATGGTAAACTGGCATGGACTCCGAAGATTGCAGATATCTGCAAGCAGCATCATCTCTTGCTTTTTGAAGACAATGCACAGGGATTTGGATGCTCCACTACTCTATCCGATGAATCTCAGAATACTTCAGAACCACTATCGAAAAGAAGATATACCGGAAATCTTTCGGATGCTGCCGCCCATAGTTTTTATCCTAGCAAGAATCTGGGAGCTTTGGGAGATGCGGGAGCTGTAACTACCAACAACAAGGATTTGGCTGAAGCCATCATGGCTCTACATGAATATGGAAAGATAGAAGACGGCATCTTCAGATATCAGGGCGTAAACTCGCGCATGGATGAGATTCAGGCTGCTGTACTGAATGTGAAACTGCAATATCCTGAAAACGAACAGAAAGCGAGACACAGACAGATACAGCTATACCTGGAACATCTGGATGACGATATCAAGGACAGATGCATCGCTGCGAAACTCATCTCTCCTGCTCATGAAAATGTTTTCCACGTCTTCCCTTTCCTTACCCGGAAACGAGACCAACTGAAAGCTTTCCTGGCTGAGAATGGGGTCGGCACAAAGATTCATTACTTCCGCCCACCCTATCTACAGCCATGTTATCCGGAAATGAATCATCTGGTATTTCCGGTAGCTAAGAGAATAGCTGACGAAGAACTGAGTCTGCCTTGCAACTCATCGCTCAACGATGAAGATATCATCAGAGTAAGCAAACTCATCAACCAGTTCTTGGTTTAAAGGTACTGCACCTTGGCACCGATAGAGAGGCCGAAGACATCCCAGAAACCGGCATTGCCGTTACGGTAGAAACGCATAAAATAGATATCCGTTGTACCCAACTCATAGAAAAACGTGATACTCTTGATACGCTTACGTTTATTGTGCGGAATATCATACTTAAAACGTTCACCCAAGGCGATATTAGGACGGACTCTGGTAGAGAACGGATAGTAGCCGCTTTCATACTTGGTAGGCTGCTTAGTCCAGAAATCATGTCCGAACACCGTATTGAAATACAAGCTGCACTCCAGCGGTTCAAACCACCAACCCTTACCGATATTGCGACGCCAAGGAATGAAATTTTCCTTGAGCGTCATGGTTAACTTCTCATCGTCAGAACTGAACTTCGGGATGTAGCCAAACAAGAGCTGCGTTTCCCACTGGCGGCGCTTACCATATTCCCATCCGATACCCAGCGAAATGATACCCATATTGCCACAGGTCTGAATGATACCACTAGTAGGTATCAGCAAATTCCAATGCTTACGGTAGCGCATAATGCGGCGGTCATATCGGGTCAGTTTGCCATCCGCCAACACCAGCGTATCATGAACGATACTATCCGTCAGTTCTAACTCCTCACTTTTCCCGGTAACCTCATCGGCAGCATGAGCCTGTACAGAACCTGCAGCAAGCAAAGCTCCCAGAATGAATATATGCTTAAAACTCAATAATTTCATAACGATAACCTTTTGGAGTAATGGTGAATATATAGTACTGATGCTTAGCGGCATTAGCCACCTGATAATAGATGATGCCATCGCCATAAATGTCATTTTGCTCGGTATGATGACCATGACCGTAAAGACAGCACATCAAACCAGGGAACTGATGCGTATAAAAATTGAAGACCTTAGCCACATTATTATTAAACTGTTCTGAATAAGGTCCTGCATGCATGCAGACAACGGTACGCGAAAAGTCATCAGCATCTGCCTTAACCTGCTCTTCCATGAAATCGAAATTAGGTACAGGGCGGGAATAGTCAAACTCAATAGCATTGGTATTGAGGCAGACAAACTTTACCTTACCGGCGATGAAACTGAAATCCGGATTACCAAAGATTTTCTGATAAGACTGGTTACCTGTTCCCAAACAGTCATGATTACCCAGCAGAGCCACGAAAGGTATCTTCAACTTCTGAAGATGGTCACGGGTCCACTGAAACTCACGGGTAGCACCAAAGTCGGTAAGGTCTCCACAATGAATCACGAAATCGAGGGAATCACTGCGGCGATTGATATCATTAACCTCACTCTTCAAATCATCCAACCACTGGTGTGAATCGCTGATCATAGCAAAACGGATTGTATCTTTCGACTTTACTGCAGCCTCAATCTTCTGAATATTGGTAACATTCAGATTTCTATCGCCGTCGATTTGCACATCATACGGATGAACATCGAAGACGGTATCGCAGGATGCCACCATACAGAGACAACAGGCAGCCAGGATATAGGGAATAATTTTATGCATTCTTGTCTTATTTATCTTTAAAAACTCTTTTTTTATAACTCTAAAATACTACTTTTTCTTCTTTTTCAACCTTGCATAGAAACCTTGCAACCTGCCTGGCTGACAACCGGCATCGAGCAGTTTCTTCAAATCACGATAGGCTTCGTCTTTTCTTCCAAGCAGAATCAGGATGTCTACATGATTGAAAGCAAAATCCTCATTACCGGCATCCAACTCCATCGCCTTGGCGTAATCAAACTCTGCCAACTCAAGCATCCCCCTCTCCTTCTCCATGCCACCTCTTGCAGCATAAGCCATCGCACTGTCAGGGTGTTGCTCAATCAAGCTATTGATGCCATCGTAAGCCTCAGTGTAATGCTTATCTTTCTCATTGAGCAAAGCCAGACCGAGTTGCGCCTGGAAGTTGCCAGGAACAAGTACCAGAAGATTCTGATAATCGAGACGCGCAAAATTATAACGGAGCAACTTCTCATTGACAAAGGCACGATAGAACAAACCGGCGATATTGGTATTGTTCAGAAAGAGTACCTTATCAAGATCATCCTTGGCATATTGCCACTGTTCCAACTGGATATTCCAAGCAGCCTTTTTCAGTCGCAGATCGATACTGTCGGGATGATATGCAAGCATTTCTGTAGCCTTGGAGAGTGAATCGCGCAAGGCTTTATTCTGAGCAGCACGTGCCTTGTCGGCATCTACGTTCTGCGCAGATACAGACAAAGAAACCATCGATGCCAATAATAATGTATAAAAACTTTTCATGGTGCAAAGTTAAGAAGACTTTCGCAAACTGCCAAATAAAAAACTATAAAACTTATTTGAGTTTACAAAAAGAACTAAAATTCAGAAAGACAGGACAATCAACAAGAAAAGAAGGTGTGTCATAAGCCACATCCCATACGCCCTGAAAGGGCAGAAGCTCTTAGCCCAGGGCAGCGCCCTGGGTTTTAGAATAGAAACAACAAAGTCGCCCTGAAAGGGCAAAAGCTTTCTATTTCAAAGCTTTTGCCCTTTCAGGGCGACCCTGTTTTGTGCAACATTACCCAGGGCGCTGCCCTGGGCTAAGAGCTTTTGGGCTTTCAGCCCGTCTTCGGCTGCCATTGTTTAAACTTATGACACACCCTCTTTTATCACCCAGCGCCGAAAAATCCATTTACAGATTAAGCATTCTTAATCCAGTTAACGATCCATGCGCCAACCTCAGTTGTGCCATAGTGAGCACCACCCTCAACCTGAATTTCAGGAGTGCGGACATTGGCATCGAGAGAAGCATCTACAGCCTTGCGGATCAAGGCACCCTCCTCGTTCAAGCCGAAGTGCTCCAACAACATAGCTGCAGAAAGAATCTGAGCTACCGGGTTAGCCAGGTTCTTGCCAGCTGCCTGTGGCCATGAACCATGAACAGGCTCGAACAATGGTGTGTGCTCACCGAGAGAGCTAGATGGCTGCAAGCCCATAGAACCGGTGATGCAAGAAGTCTCATCGGTCAGGATATCACCGAAGGTATTCTCTGTAACGATAACATCGAAGAATGTAGGCTCAGTCAATACGCGCATAGAAGCGTTGTCGATGAACATATAATCGGTGTTTACCTCAGGATACTGTGGCTCCATCTCCTTGGCAATCTGACGCCAGAGACGAGAAGATGCCAATACGTTTGCCTTATCTACTACTGTCAAGTGCTTGTTGCGCTTCATGGCAAACTCGAAAGCTACCTTCAGGATACGCTCAATCTCAGGACGGGTATAGATATCTGTATCGTATGCCTTGTCGTTATCCTGATACTTCTCACCGAAGTACATACCGCCAGTCAACTCGCGGATAACTACAAAGTCAGCACCTTTCAGGAGTTCATCCTTCAATGGTGACTTGTGGAGCAGGCAATCGAATGTAGCCACAGGGCGAACATTGGCGAAGAGGCCCAACTTCTTACGCATAGCGAGCAAGCCCTGCTCAGGACGAACCTTGGCTGTAGGATTGTTGTCGAAACGTGGGTCGCCAACGGCTGCGAAGAGCACAGCGTCAGCATCCATACAAGTCTTGAAGGTTTCCTCTGGGAATGGATCACCTACCTCGTCGATAGCGTGAGCGCCGCAGATAGCCTCGTTGTAAGTAAACTCGTGGTTGAACTTCTCTGCAATGGCCTGCATAACTGCTACGCCCTGCTTCATAATCTCTGGTCCGATACCATCACCGGCGAGAACTGCAATGTTTAATTTCATCTTATCTGATTTTTTAATTGTTTATTTTTTGAATGATTAAAGCTTTTGCCCTTACAGGGCGCATTGCTAAATGCTACCTTATACCCAGGGTGTTACCCTGGGCTAGGAGCTTCTGCCCCTTCAGGGCGTGCTGCTGAATAGAAACCTTCGGAGATGTTTGCATAACCTTCGGAGATAATTTCGTAACCTTCGGAGATAATTTCGTAATCTTCGGAGATATTATTCCATATCCAGATTTCGAGGCGAAACAGCCTGTTCATCGCTCTTATCTGCCTCATACATATTAATCATCTTCAGCGTTGCCTTGATAGCTGCTTCTGTCTGGTCGGCATCCAAGCCTCGGGTACGCCAGATACGGTCACCTTCACGCCAGGTAATGACGGTCTGAACGAGGGCATCGGTACGACCACCAGGTGGGATGGTTACCTGATAGTTGTCGAGCTTAGGGAAGGTCTTGCCGAGCTTCACCTTGTAGATGTTGCGGAGGGCTTTCACGAAAGCATCATACTGACCATCACCGGAGCTCTGGTCTTCATACTCCTTGCCATCGATTTCTACCTTTACACTGGCTATAGGCTTCAAACCGTACGAGGTTGATACCATGTAACTTACCAGTTTCACCTTATCCTCTGGAGCTCCATGCTTCAATACATCACTCACGATGTATGGCAGGTCGTCCTGGGTTACCAGTTCCTTGCGGTCACCGAGTTCTGTGATTCGCTTGGTCACCGCCTTGGTCTGCTCAGGCGTCAGTTCCAATCCCAGTTCATTGAGGTTCTGCACGATATTCGCCTTACCAGAGTTCTTACCCAACGCATACTCACGATGTCTGCCGAAACGCTCAGGTACCAGGTCGTTGCAATAAAGCTTGTCCTTGTTGTCACCATCGGCATGCACACCAGCTACCTGGGTAAAGACGTTGTCTCCTACTACCGGAGTATTCGGAGCCACGGCAATGCCACTATATCCTTCAACCAATCGGGAAATATCGTTCAGACGGTCTTCCTTAATATTGGTCTTTGCCTCGAACATGTCTTTCAGAATCACCTGAACACTTGCCAATGGTGCATTGCCACAACGCTCACCCAGACCATTCACGGTAACGTGGAGACCCTTGGCGCCGCTCAATACGGCAGCCAGCGAGTTGCTCACAGCCAGATCGTAGTCGTTATGGGCATGGAAGTCGAAGTGAGAATTCGGATAACGGCGTACCATCTGGCGCATATACTCCACACACTGCAATGGGTTCAGAATACCCAACGTATCAGGAAGAAGGAAGCGCTTGATAGGCAGTTTTACCAACTCATCCATCATCATGAAGAGATAGTCACGACTGTCACGCATACCGCTCGACCAGTCCTCCAAGTAGAGATTCACGGTGAATCCCTTGCTCAAAGCATAGTCGATGGTCTGCTTGATATGAGCGAGATGCTCCTCAGGCGACATTTTGAGTTGCTGGGTGCAGTGCTTGTAGCTACCCTTAGCCAAGAGGTTGATGACATGACCGCCGCATTCAGCAATCCAATCCACACTCTTGTTGTTATCCACGAATCCCAATACCTCAACGGAATCCAGTTTACCTATAGTCTTGGCATAACGGCAAATTCGAGCGACAGCATCCTTTTCACCTTCTGACACACGCGCTGAAGCCACCTCAATGCGATCTACATTGATGTCGTGCAACAGCATTCTTGCTATCATCAACTTCTCGTGAGGAAGGAAACTGACACCATTGGTCTGCTCGCCGTCGCGCAGCGTGCAGTCCATGATCTCAATCTCCTTGATGCGGGAATTATCTCTCTTTGCGTTAACGTTCATAATTACTTGTTTTTAGCTTCCCAAGCCTCAACCTTGTCGCGGTTCTGAACGAGGAAGTCTACATCGTCCAAACCATTCTCCAAACAGTGTTTCTTGTAGCCGTTGATTTCAAAGTGCTCGCTCTTGCCGGTAGCAAGATTGGTCACGGTCTGGTTAGGAAGATCTACCTTCACCTCTGTCTTGTGATCCTTGTCGATGCTCTCGAAGAGTTCCTTCAGGAATTCCTCGCTTACCACTACTGGCAATACGAGGTTGTTCAACTCGTTGTTCTTGTGGATATCAGCAAAGAAAGAGCTGATGACTACACGGAAGCCTGCACCTGCGATAGCCCAGGCAGCGTGCTCACGGGAAGAACCTGAACCGAAGTTCTTGCCAGCTACGAGGATGACACCACTGTAAGATGGGTCGTTCATCACGAAGTCTGGCTTTGGAGTTCCGTCGGCATTGTAGCGCCAGTCGCGGAAGAGGTTGTCGCCCATGCCCTCTTTATCGATGGCCTTGAGGAAACGGGCTGGGATGATCTGGTCTGTATCTACATTCTCCAAAGGAAGAGGAATGCAGCTTGATGTAATTACATTGAATTTCTGTTTCATTTCAATTTTTCATTTAACATTGAACACTTAACATTACATAAACTCTCTTGGGTCGGTAATCTTACCTGTAAGAGCGGCAGCAGCTGCTACGTATGGACTGGCAAGGATGGTGCGGGAACCTGGTCCCTGACGACCCTCGAAGTTACGGTTGGATGTACTTACAGAGTACTTGCCTGCAGGAATCTTATCATCGTTCATTGCCAGGCAGGCAGAGCATCCAGGCTGACGGATTTCGAAGCCGGCAGCCTCAACAATCTTATCAATTCCCTCTTCACGTATTTGTTTATCAACCAACCATGAACCTGGTACAAGCCAAGCAGTTACGCCATCTGCCTTCTTCTTTCCTTTAACAAGAGAAGCGAAAGCACGGAAGTCTTCAATACGACCATTGGTACATGCGCCCAAGAATACATAATCGATAGGATGACCCTCGAGTTTCTCGCCTGGCTGGAAGCCCATGTAGTTGAGGCTCTTCTTGAAACCAGCCTGCTCTTCCTCAGGAATCTCATCGAGAGTTGGGATATTCTCGGTAATGCCGATACCCATACCTGGGTTGGTACCATAGGTGATACGTGGTTCGATATCCTTTGCCTCGAAAGTCAACTCTTTGTCGAAGACAGCATCATCGCCACTCTTCAAGGTCTTCCAGTAAGCCACAGCCTTGTCCCACTCTTCACCCTTAGGTGCATGTTCACGACCCTTGATATACTCGAATGTTGTCTCATCAGGAGCAACGAAACCACCACGGGCACCCATCTCGATAGAGAGGTTACAGAGGGTAAGACGACCTTCCATAGACATATCCTTCACTACATCGCCACTGTACTCAACGAAGTAACCGGTAGCACCTGAAGTAGTGAGCTGGCTCATCAGATAGAGAGCAACGTCCTTGGCAGTAACGCCCTTGCCGAGCTTGCCGTTGATGCTGATGCGCATAGACTTTGGCTTGCTCTGGAGAATACATTGTGAAGCCATCACCATCTCCACCTCAGAAGTACCGATACCGAAAGCTACGGCACCCATGGCACCATGGGTAGAAGTATGAGAGTCACCGCAGACGATGGTCATACCAGGAAGAGAAAGACCCTTCTCTGGACCTACTACGTGGATGATACCATTATCCTTTGTGTTCATGGCAAAGTGAGTAACACCGAAATCAGCGGTATTCTTTGCCAAGGTATCTACCTGCTTCTTTGAGATAGGATCCTCAATTGGTTTATCCTGATCGTGGGTTGGAGTATTGTGGTCAGGCATACAGAAAATCTGGTCTGGACGGAACATCTTGAGTCCGCGTGCTCGCATACCAGCGAATGCCTGAGGTGATGTTACTTCGTGACAGTAGAGACGGTCGATGTAAAGCTGTGTAGGACCGTCCGGAACAATCTGGACAACGTGCTTGTCCCAAATCTTGTCGAATAATGTATTCATAATATCTCTTGTTATATATATGTTTATCTAATCTTAAACTTGTTAATACAATCAATGTAAGCCTCAACAGAAGCCGTAACGATGTCGGTATCTGCACCGAAGCCATAATATACATGACCATCGTATTCTACCTGCATGTGAACCTTGCCCACATCATCAGAGCCCTTGTCGATTGCCTGGATGGTGAACTCTTTGAGGTTCATCTCCTTGGTGATGACCTTCTTGAGAGCATTGATAGCAGCATCTACCGGACCATTACCAGATGATGCAGCCTCAAACTTCTGACCTGCAATATCAAGACCGATACTTGCCACGCTCTTCACGCCCTTACCTGTAGTAACCTGCAACCAGTCGAGCTGAACACCATGCTTATCAGCAGAATCAGCACCGGCAAGCATCAAAACATCCTCATCGGTAACTTCCTTCTTCTTATCAGCCAGTTGGAGGAACTTCTTGTAAATCTTGTCGAGCTTCTCCTCATCATTAATCTCTACACCATTGACATGGAGACGGTACTTCAATGCAGCACGACCAGAACGGGCTGTCAATACGATAGCATTGTCATCCAATCCCACATCCTTAGGATCAATGATTTCGTAAGTCTGAACATTCTTCAAGACACCATCCTGATGGATACCGGAAGAATGAGCAAATGCATTGCGACCCACGATAGCCTTGTTTGGCTGGACAGGCATATTCATCAGGCTGCTCACCATGCGTGAGGTAGGAATAATCTTGGTGGTATTGATGTTGGTATCAATATCGATATGCTTGTGACACTTCAGAATCATGGCAATCTCTTCGAGCGAAGTATTACCTGCACGCTCACCGATACCATTGATGGTAACCTCAACCTGGCGTGCACCATTCAAAACACCCTGCAGGGTATTGGCAGTAGCCATACCGAGGTCGTTATGACAGTGGGTAGAAAGGCGTGCCTTGTCAATGCCATCAACATGCTCCATGAGATACTTGATTTTGTCACCATATTCATCAGGCAGACAATAACCTGTAGTATCAGGAATGTTCACTACAGTAGCACCCGCCTTGACAACAGCCTCTACGACACGAGCCAGATACTCATTATCGGTACGGCCTGCATCCTCAGCATAGAACTCAACGTCCTCAACATACTTTTTAGCATACTTGACAGCAGCTACAGCACGTTCGATGATTTCCTCGCGGGTAGAATTGAACTTATACTTGATATGACTGTCGCTGGTACCGATACCGGTATGGATTCTCTTATGCTTGGCATACTGCAAAGCCTCAGCAGCACAATCAATATCTTTTTCTACGGCACGGGTAAGTGCACAAATAGTAGGCCAGGTTACAGCCTTAGAGATTTCTACCACTGAATTGAAGTCGCCCGGACTTGATATAGGAAATCCAGCCTCAATTACATCCACGCCCAACTGCTCCAGTTGCTTTGCCACCTGAATCTTCTCAACTGTGTTCAACTGACATCCCGGAACCTGTTCGCCATCGCGGAGGGTCGTGTCGAAAATGTATAATCTGTCACTCATATCTTTAAAATTTTAAATTTACACCTTAATTATATATATAAGAGCTACACATTCAGAACGCACTACGTTTATATAGCAATCCGTGCAGAAGCATCAGATAAAGTAAAAAGCCTTCCCCCACTCCATAGACGGAAGTGTAGAAAGGCTTTTAATATCTTAAGCGATGAACTATACGCACACCTTATCACTTCCGCCCACAAACTGCAGTCGAAGTCGAATAATAATGCTTGTAATGTTCAACAATGTTGTTCTCATATCTATCTTATTATGTTATATTCTTAAATTCGCATGCAAAGGTAACACTTTTATTTGATACTAGCAAACAATTTATAACTTTTTTAATAGAAATGATAACAAATTCCTATAATCTTATGGATTTTTTACCCAAAAACGTTAATCCTGTGCAAGAATTTGGCGAAAAAGCCAGTTTTTGAGTGAAAAAAATGACAAACTCTAACCTTAGAAAGGCAGATTCTCTGCAGGCGGCGGTGGTAGCGGACTACCATCCTGCCCTCCGCCATTCATCCTAGAGCCTACAATCTCACCACCTTCTTCGACAGGTGCTGCTGCAGCATCCTGCGGATCCTGGAATCGGGTAAATTCTCCACGGAAGTTCAGGAGAACATCTCCAACAGAGCCCTTACGGTGCTTGGCAATGATAATCTGTGCCATACCATGAAGGTCATTACCCTTTTCATCCTGATAGATGTGATAATATTCCGGGCGGTGAACGAAAAGCACCATATCGGCATCCTGCTCAATGGCACCGGATTCACGGAGGTCACTCAACTGAGGTCGCTTTCCTTCCAAACCCTCACGGTTCTCTACATTACGGGAGAGCTGCGAAAGAGCAAGCACAGGAATATTCAGCTCTTTGGCAATACCTTTGAGCGAACGGGAGATGGTAGATACCTCCTCCTGACGGCTACCAAACTTCATACCATTGGCATTCATCAGCTGGAGATAGTCGATCATCAACAGTTTAACACCCTTTTCCCTTACCAGTCGGCGCGCCTTGGTACGGAGTTCGAAAACAGAAAGACCAGGCGTATCATCAATATAAATAGGTGCACCTGTCAGTTTTCTCAGTTTTTTATCCAACCGTTCCCATTCTGGCTGTTCCAATTGTCCGTTCAGTATTTTTTTACCCGAAATCTCGCAAACATTCGAGATGAGTCGGTTCACCAACTGAACGTTATTCATTTCCAGAGAGAAGAATCCGATAGGCACATCATAATCTACCGCCACATTCTTGGCAATACTCAATGCAAAGGAAGTCTTACCCATGGCAGGACGACCGGCGATAATCACAAGGTCGGACGGTTGCCAACCTGATGTCATATCATCCAACCCACGATAACCCGTAGGAATACCGGTAAGACCACCCGAGTTCTGAGCTGCGCGCTGCAAGATGGCAACGGCCTCCTTTACAACCGGATCAATCTGCGTATAATCCTGCTTCATATTGTTCTGCGAAAGCTGGAAGAGTTCACCTTCAGCTTTCTGCATCAGTTCATCCACATCCACACCTTCTTCATACGCCATCGTCTCGATGTCGCCGGCATAATGAATCAGCTGGCGCTGCATATATTTCTGCGCCAGGATACGGGCATGCGACTCTACATGGGCAGCCGAAGCCATGCCTGCAGAAATATCCATGAGATATTGTGCTCCTCCCACCTTATCCAGTTCGCCAGTCTTGGCTAACTGATCGGCAAGAGTCATGATATCCACAGGCCGTTCCTCCATGTTCATCACCTGGATAGCCTGATATATTCTCTTATGACGCGGGTCATAAAAAGTATCCGGCTTGAGCAACTCCGACACCACCGAAAAGGCATCAGAATCTATCATCAAGGCACCCAGTACCGCCTGCTCCACATTCACAGCCTGCGGCTGCAAATGGGCGTAGGTTGGATCTATCTGTACCTTATTTTTATTTTTATTATTCTCCGCCATCTTTATTGTTTTTTCCTTTCCTCGAAAACTTTTTTTGTTATAAATTCCAATTCTATAGGCGCAATACCACGATTATCGAGCCAATCTCCCATCTCGAGCAGGCCGAGTGCATCTATATCTTCCTTAGGGGAAAAAGCTGCATGACCAGATGCTTCATTCAAAAATCTGATAGCTGCAGTTCCTCCCTTTTTCACGAGAACGCAGAGTCCATAATAGAAAAATTTCATAGACTCCCATCTGTGGTCTTGTGGCTTGGAAACTTTGCTCACCATCGCAGATAACATTTTCATGAACATGCGTTCCTTTTCATCCTTATCCATATCTGTCATGTCAGAATTCAATATATCCCTGATTTCATTATCATCACTATTTTGCAGATAAGGTTCTATTAAAGCCATTGCATGGTCAATGTTTTTATCGCCTTCCGATTCTGAAAAGAGCAAAGAGAAAGCCAGTCTGCATTCAACCTGTTCTTCCTTAGGATACTGTTCATCCATCTGGAAAGCCCATTCCAAAGCCTCTTTATAATGATGGAGTTTCAATAAGAGATCGGTCTTTTTCAGCTTGAGCTTAAACTGCTTACTCTCATCTGATTCTTCTTTAATCAAGCAATTCAATGTTATTAAAGCCGCCGGGTCTTTTATCTCTTCTTCTATTTCTAATTTCAACTCCGTGGCAGCCTTATAAGTTGGGCTTGTATTCTTAATCACATAGAGATGTTCAAGCGCTTCATCATATTTTTCCTCCGATTTGTATGCCAATGCAAGCATCATATGCTCTTCGTCGGTATATTTTTCCAGATTACGCAAAATCTTGCTAACAAAGGCATAGTCGCCTCTTTTAGCAGAGAAACGGGCCAGCGACAGGCGATACTTGTCATATTCCGGTTTAGCAAACAGTCCCGTAGTAAAGAAAGGAATTTCCTTCTGCACTTCGAAAGGATTATCAAATGCCTTCCTCATTGGAGAGAGAGTATAGAATCGGTAGAGGTCCTGCACATAGCGATGACGAACCCTGATTGCACGTTTCTTCTTTTCCTCTTCAGAGAGATTCTCTTCATGTTCCATTACCGAATCAAGCAGTGTGACATTTTCAGAATCCTTTGCTTCTGTAGAATCAGTCTCATCCTCTACTGGCTCTTCGGTATTCTGCTCTTTTTCCACCTCATCTTCTTCGTCATAAAAAACAGGACCAGACACCATATTTTCCGGGGTAACATCCAATGATTCAATAAATTCCTTAGATGTATTATTCAATGAAAGAATGATGCTATACAGATCGGTATCACACATAGAGGCGCCTCTCAAGAGATTGTTGATGAAATTGCGATGCTGTTTCATCGTAGCCCGAACATTCTTGAGCGTAGAATTACGGACATAGAAAGGAACAAACCAATTATAGAGTGAATGGAAATGACCGAAGCTCTTCTGGTTGGCAAACTGATGATAATAGACATCAACTCCTATATCTTCTGAATTCAACATATAATCGAAGGCTCCCTTAAGGGCATCATCAGGATTCTCCCCATCTGCTGAGAAGCAATTAAGTCCCAATTCACCCGTTTGGTCTATCTTTTCGGCCAAATCCTGAGTAAAAGAAGTGAACATGGTCTTCACCACGGAATGCATCATCTCCTTGCTATCCTTTTTACTTGTAAGACATAGACGCATCTGGCGTTGGAGATCAACACAGGCTGCCAAAAATTCATCATCCATGATCAAGCCAGCAGCAGAATCCCAATATTTCTGTTTTTCACCCGAATTGGTTATTGCACAGAAAACGAAACCCACCAAAGCTCGCTGGCGAACACTGCAAGTACTGTCGTCAGACTTGATTAAGCGCATCAAGACTGCAAGTCTAGGGGCATCAAAGAATACAGAGCATGACAATGAAACAGCCGAAACTATCATATTGATGGTGTATGGATCTACCAAATCGGAAGCGATGATATCAAGTATATTCTTGACAAAATCATCATTCCATTCATCAGTTGTCAAAATATAAGAAAACACCATATTGCGATAGGCATTAAGTTGCTCTTGTATCTTTTGTCTTTCCTCGTCTATCTGTTCTTCAGACAAGTCTACCCTCAAATTTAGCATAGCTTCATCTGTAGCAAATTTTTCAAAGGTTTCCTGTACCTCATCAAAACTTGTCAGATTCTGAGCTCTTTTGCGAAGTGCAACAAATGTAGACTCATTAGCCAAAATCCATTCGTGACGCACTTTACCAAAGAACATATCAGTATCAAGATCTAAAGTTTGAGCAAGATTATAAAGTTCTCGGTGTTTAAGTTTGCCGTCTATATAATCATGATACAAATCATCATATCTTTTTTCAATTTCAGCAATTCCAGGCTGACACGATTCGAGCCCCACTTCCTGGTCAATTATCTTGCGAATAGCCTCAATTCTGGATATAGTAGTGACATTTTCATGCGAAAACTTTGTCCAGCTAAAATCTTCTCTTTTCATAAGCCGTTTATTTTTGTGCTACAGCCAGATCACGACGTCTTGGTTCCATAGCATGTTCATATTTAAGTTTTGGAAGATTACTGATGGTTTTAGCATCGGCACCCGTATATTTTGTGATAATTCTTGCATAATGCTGTACCCCACGACTGTTTATGCTATCAACAGCAATATTATACGCCTTGATAAATTTGGCAACTTGGTCTTTACGGCGCGGCTCTGAAAGTATTTTCTTGCGGAAAGCAACAACACCTAACTGCAAGTTCTTATCTCTGCTGTCAAAGAGTTTTACATGCTGTTCAAGTCGGGCTTTGGTAGCTTGAGGTTCTGGCAGCAACATGGCATCCATCTCGTTGTTAAGCAACATACGCAGACGGATGTTCAAATCGTTGATTTGAACCTTATAAGCATCATATTTAGGCTTACCGCTATCGATTGCTAAAGTAGCCAGATAATCAGTTGCAGAGTAGCGGGTCATTGCCACCATCTTATCTGACAGTTGTTTCAGTTCGGATATACGCGAACGCTTATTGGTGATAAACTGCCAATAAAGATTGGTAGAAATAGGGTACGTCAAAGCAGTACCCCGTTTCTCTATATGATGTGCACGAATCAGATCGGTCACGGCTCCCTCTACGCGCTTGCGCTCGATAGCTGTATCACAATCCATTTGTGCAGTATATCTACGCAAATGTACGTCTACACCTTGCTGCTGGAAGATACTGTCATCACATGCCAGAAAGATTGGCAGGCAGTCCATTGTTGGCATCACCGCTATCTTCAGCGCAGCACGGTCTAGGCTATCCAATCTAGCCTTTTCCTTCTTGCTCAAGCGATGACGTTCTGCTTCCGACTTGCCACATCCTGCAAATCCTATAGCCAGCAAGAGCATCAAGGCTGTAAACGTTTTGAACTTATTCATTATCTATCCTTTAATCATTTGTTATTCTACATAGAGAACCAATCCCTTCAAATATTCACCTTCCGGATGATAAATATTGATAGGATGGTCGGCAGGCTGGTGCAACTGGTGCAAGATGCGAACCTTTCTTCCAGCCTGCGCTGCAGCAGTAAACACAGCATTGCGGAACTGATCCTTCGTAACCACCTGAGAGCAACTGAAGGTAAAAAGGATGCCGCCCTTCTTAATACGCTGCAAGCCCTTTACGTTCAGGCGGGTATAGCCCTTCAGCGCATTGCGCAAAGCCGCACGGTGCTTGGCAAAAGCAGGAGGATCAAGAACAATCAGATCATACTGCTGGTCATGTTCATCAAGATACTTGAAGGCATCTTCGCAGATAGCCTCATGGCGTGCATCTCCAGGGAAATTGAGCGCAATATTCTCATTGGTCAATTCTATCGCCTTGGCACTGCTGTCTACGGAGTGAACAGCCTTAGCCTCGCCTCTCATCGCATAAACAGAAAAACCGCCGGTATAGCAGAACATGTTGAGCACGCTCTTACCCTTGGCATAATGCTCGAGCAGCGAACGGTTCTCACGCTGATCTACGAAGAAACCCGTTTTCTGACCACGCAACCAGTCGATATGGAATTTCAGTCCATTCTCAACAGCAACATCATCAGCATCACCTCCCAGTATAAAGCCATTTTCCTGTCTGAGGTCAGCCTTATACGGTAAGGTCGTCTCACTCTTATAGTAGATATTCTCCAGTGCTTCGCCCATCACCTTCTTCAAGGCTTTGGCTATCTCCATGCGGCAAACATGCATACCCACACTGTGAGCCTGCATGACAGCAGTAGGACCATAGCAGTCGATAACAAGTCCCGGCAAGTTATCACCCTCACCATGAACCAAGCGATAAGTAGTATTGGATGAATTACCGGCAATACCCAAAGCGAGTCTCATTTTATATGCCGAATCCAATCTGGCACACCAGTACTCCTCATCAATCTCAATATCTCTAAAAGAAAGAACACGTACAGCGATAGAACCGATCTGATAATGACCTATAGCAATGAATTCACCACTACGGGTAAACACTCTCACAATGTCGCCCTCCTCTATGCCCTCATCCATTGCCTGGATAGCACCCGAGAAGATCCATGGATGAAAACGCTTGAGCGATTCTTCCTTACCTTTCTTTAAATATACGCTTTTATACATATTTATATATGAAGTTTCTTACGATTATCAATTTCTATTCCTTACCACCTTATATTATACCCTGAGTTCATCGAGCTCATAATCGCCTGTAGCGGACAAACGCTTGAATTCCTCATACAGATTAATGCAGCACCAGGCATCTGTAGCTGCATAGAGAGCCTGCGATTCCTTCAAATCGCTAGCCTCCCAATTGCTCAACCGTTGCGCCTTGCTGATTTTCTGGTGAAACAGGTTAGCATACAGTTTCTGCAGACTCATGTCTGCAATACCAAAGTTCTTAGCAACATCCTGCAACTCGATAAAGTAGCCAGCCTTAAAAGCAGCTCGCTTATGGAGCTGCAGCAAGTCATCGTGCCAGGAAAGTCCTACTTTTGGCACGGTGGTATCTTCGAGCAAGCGAATGATGGCAGGAGTCATGCCCGTATGATGCAGGCGGAAGAGATAACAAGTATCATGTGTACTCACCTGCAACAACGAAACATGGTAAGCCTGACCACGCTTGAATGATGGGCGCGTTTCTGTATCCACACCCAGTATATAATGGCTAAGTAGGTCATTAACAGCCGCTTCTGTATCTTCAGGCTTGTCAACGACTACGATTTTGCCAGGAAACAAAGCTCTTGGCAAATTCGTGATTGCCGCCTTGTCGAAACTAGTGAAAATAATCTTCATTATGCTTTTTATTCTTTACAAGTTGCAAAATTAGAAAAAAAAGATGAGAAAAAGAATTGTTTTCTCAATTATTTTCGCTAATTTTGCAGATAAATTATTCAAAAATATATAAAATGGCTAAAAAAAGAACTGAAAAAAAGACCAAAACCTTTAGCGAAGCTATTGGTTTACAGTATATTTTCAACAATACTATCACCGACTTTTTCATTGGATTAGCCTTGGTAGTCATTGCTGTGGTTATCATCATCGCTATGATCTCCTTTCTCAATACAGGAGCCAATGACCAGAGTTTGCTCGAAAATCTGAAGCCGGGCGAATGGACCAACACGGAAAAACAGTTTCAGAACTACTGCGGATCCTGGGGAGCCATTGTATCCTATTGGCTCATTGCCATCAATTTCGGATTTCCAGCCTTCATGCTCCCATTCTTTGTCATTATGGTGGGATTGCAGATGATGCATGCCTACAAGCTGAACCTGTGGAAATGGTTCTTCTGCATGATTGTGGTCATGCTATGGATGTCGGTAACCTTTGCCAAGTTCATCGCACCTATCATGCCAAGCCTCACATTCAATCCCGGCGGAAAGCACGGACTCTTTGTCGTGCAGAATCTGGAGAACATCATGGGTCCTCCAGGACTTACTGCCATTCTTTTCTTCGTGGCGGTAGCATTCCTCACCTATCTCACCACTGAAACCATTACGGTAATCAGAAAAGCACTCAACCCTATCGGTTATATATCAAATAAGGTGAAATTTGAGATTACTAACCATGGAAAGAACAGGAAAGATACGGAAGCTATCGACGAGGTATACGCCAGCGCAGCATATGGTGCTGGCACAGAGGATGAGAAAGAAGAATATAAGGAAGAAGAACCTGCCAAAGTCATCGACCTGAATTTGGATCCGGACCAGACTTTCGCAAACCCGGAAACACCTTCTACGTCTGTTGAGCCAGAGGCAGACGGACAGGAAACTACAGGAACAGAAGGTGATACAGATAAAGATGAAACCATCGCTATAGCCAACGGCACGCAGAACGAGAATATGTCACTCATTGCACGTCAGCGCGAGCTCCGTACAAAACGGGCTGAACAGGAAGCATTGGAAAAGCAAGCTGCCGAGGCTGCTGCAGCTTCTGAGCATATAGGTATGGACATCTCTGTAGCCACAGCCGACGAGAAGGCTACAGGCAACACCTTGAGCAATGCAGAAGTACTGAATACTCCGATCAATCCGAAGGAGCCGTTCACCAGATATAAATATCCGGTACTCAACCTTCTGAAGAAGTATGAGGATGACGGCGTATCCATCGATGAGGAAGAGCAGCGCGCCAACAAAAACCGCATCATCGAGGTGCTGGGCAACTTTGGCGTACAGATCAAAACCATCCGTGCTACGGTTGGTCCTACCATCACACTCTACGAAATCCAGCCTGCAGAAGGCGTACGTATCTCTAAGATCAAGAATCTGGAAGATGACATCGCCTTGAGTCTGGCAGCTCTCGGCATCCGTATCATCGCTCCTATCCCAGGTAAGGGAACCATCGGTATTGAGGTACCTAACGCAAAGGCGAACATCGTTAGTATGGAAAGTACTTTAAACTCAAAGAAATTCCAAGAAACCAAGATGGAGTTACCAATCGCTTTGGGTAAGACCATTACCAACGAAGTGTTTATGGTTGATTTGGCAAAGATTCCTCACCTGCTTGTTGCGGGTGCTACAGGACAGGGTAAATCTGTAGGTTTGAATGCCATCATCACCTCTTTATTATACAAGAAACATCCAAACGAACTCAAACTGGTTCTCATCGACCCTAAGAAGGTGGAGTTTAGCGTCTACTCCCGTATTGCCAATAAGTTTATGGCTGCGGTTCCTGATGAGGAAGAACCTATCATAACCGATGTAACCAAGGTGGTTAGAACCCTGAACAGTCTGTGTGTACTGATGGATAGCCGTTACGACTTGCTCAAAAAGGCAGGAGCCCGTAACATCAAAGAATACAACCAGAAGTATATCAACCACAAGTTGAAGTTGACAGATGGACATGAGTATATGCCATACATCGTAGTGATTATAGATGAGTTCGGTGATCTGATCATGACAGCCGGCAAGGAAGTAGAACTTCCTATTGCCCGTATCGCCCAGCTGGCACGTGCCGTGGGTATCCACATGATTATTGCCACCCAGCGTCCTACAACCAGCATCATCACGGGTAATATCAAGGCTAACTTCCCTGGCCGTATCGCCTTTAAGGTTACATCTGCCATCGACTCAAAGACCATTCTTGACCGTACAGGAGCCAACCAGCTGATTGGTCGTGGTGATATGCTCTATCTCTGCGGCAACGAACCTGTCCGTGTACAGTGCGCCTTTGTTGATACACCTGAAATCGAGCGCATCAACGAGTATATCTGCGAACAGCCTGGTCCTATCGAACCTATGGAGTTGCCAGAACCAGCTAATGATGAAGGAAGCGCAGGTGGAAGCGGCAGCATCAGTGCCCGCGAACTGGATCCGTTCTTCGAAGAAGCAGCCCATGCGATTGTTCTTTCGCAGCAGGGTTCTACCAGCATGATACAGCGCCGGTTCAGTATCGGCTATAACCGTGCAGGACGACTGATGGACCAGATGGAAGCTGCAGGCATCGTAGGTGCAGCACAGGGCAGCAAGCCTCGTGAGGTACTGATACAGGATGAAAACCAGCTTAATAATCTGTTAATGGCACTTCGAAACTCTTAATTTTAGTAAAGAACTAAGGGTATGAAAGAAGATAATATTGGAAAAGGTTAAATTATTAAACCCTGAAGCCGTGAAAACGTCTAAGAGAGAAAAGACGTTTTTACGGCTTTATGATAGAGTATGAAATTTTAGAAGATATATTATAACATAGAATTTTAAAAGAAAGGAAAAGATAAAAATGAAAAAGATTTTAGCATTGGCTTTCGTTGCAATGATGAGCATCGGAGCCATGGCGCAGACTGCGCAACAGGTACTTGATAAGACCGCTGCCGTTATTGGCAACAAAGGTGGAGCTAGCGCCAACTTCAAGATGAGCAGTTCTAAGTATGGATCAGCAAGCGGCAGTATTGCCATCAAAGGCAACAAGTTTAACGCCCGTACCCCGCAAGCCATCGTCTGGTTCAACGGCAAGACCCAGTGGACTTATCTAAAGAAAACCAACGAGGTGAATGTCAGCAACCCTACACAGGCTCAGCAGATGTCCATGAACCCTTATACCTTTATTAATATATATAAGACTGGTTATAAGTCAACGCTCAAGACAGCAGGCAGTAACTATGTAGTACATCTCGTTGCCAATAACCAGAAACGTTCTGTAGCCGAAATGTATATCACCATCAACAAAAAGACACATGTTCCATCAGTTGTCAAGATGCGACAGGGCAATACCTGGAGTACCATCACGGTAAGTAACTTCAGAGCCAAGAGCGTTTCTAACAGCACATTCAATTTCAACAGCAAGGAATGTCCAGGTGCTGAAGTCATCGACCTAAGATAATCTCCTTAAATATCGTATAAAGTTTATTTTCAAATAAGATTCCCCGCCACAACACTCCGGTAGCGTGACGGGGAATTACTTTTTCCAAAAGGGTTTTAGTATCAATAATTTCCAAAAGCGAATCATAGACTCTCCCTTTTTGCACAACAAATCTTAAAACAACTATGCAATTGTAAAATATTCAAAAATACTTTGGAATATTTGCAAAAATATTTGGCAGATACAAAAGAATTGCTTATCTTTGCATCAACAAATTATAAAAACAAGTAATTATGAAGCAGACAGAAGCCTATCAAAGACTCGTGGAGAAAGGTATCCGACCATCACTCCAGCGTATTGCCATTATGGATTGGCTCATCAAGCATCCCACTCATCCAACTATCGAGGATGTGTACAAAGGATTAGCCGAGAGTATCCCAACATTGAGCAAGACAACCGTTTACAACACACTCAGAATGTTGAGTGAGCACAATGCGGCTCAGATGATCACAATCGATGAACATCGCGTATGTTATGATGGAAATATTAAAAGCCACGTTCATTTCTATTGCAGAAATTGTGGCAAGGTAATTGACTTTTTCGGCGAACCAGCTCCAAAAGTGGAACCAGGAAAGGAAATTGAAGGAAACATCGTATTGGAAGAACAGCTCTACTACAGAGGAATCTGTGCAGAATGCGCTAAAAAAGGCGTAAAGTCACCTCTCACAGAGACTGTTCAATAATTCAAAAAACAATAATTATACAACAACATTTAAAACAAAAACATTATGAAGAAAAAGTTTATTTGCACCGTTTGCGGTTACATTTACGAAGGTACAGAAGCACCAGAGAAGTGCCCTATCTGCAAGGCTCCAGCCAGCAAGTTCAAAGAGATGGAAGATGCAGTAGATGACGATATGACATTTGCTACCGTTCACGTTCTCGGTCAGGCATATAAGGATGGCGTTAATGAAGACGTTATCAAGGGTTTGAAGGACCATTTCAATGGTGAGTGCGGCGAGGTAGGTATGTATCTTGCTATGGCACGCCAGGCTGATCGTGAAGGCTATCCTGAAATTGCAGAGGCTTACAAACGTTATGCCTATGAGGAGGCTGATCACGCTTCTCGTTTTGCAGAACTTCTCGGTGAGGTTTTGGGTGATACCAAGAGCAATCTCGAGGCTCGTATTGCAGCAGAAAAGGGTGCTAGTGAGGATAAGTTCCGCATTGCCAAGCTTGCTAAGGAGCAGGGTTCAGATGCTATCCACGATACCGTTCATGAGATGGCTAAGGATGAAGCCCGCCACTGTGCAGGTTTTGCAGGTCTCTACAAGAGATACTTCAAGTAATAGATTTTAAAAGACATAACTTTAAAAATTATAATACGGTTATTTAGTATTGTAAGTCAAGAAAACAGGAAAGCCGATTCTTGTATAGTAATATACTTGAATCGGCTTTCTTTATGTGATGATAAATATTGTTACTTTGTTTCAGGAACCAGGAACTTGTCTCCTGTTTGCTTCATAAGTTCCTTGGCATATTTCTCAGGATAGCCAGGACGAACTGGGGTTGCACCTAATCCATAAGGAGTCTTCTCGAAACTGCCATCTTTTTTGGTTGGCTTGATAATCATGTCATTATACTTCACTACCATAAACTGGAAGAGCTGTTGCCAACGCGCCAACATCTGCTGTGCCTTCTCAATACCATAATCATTGAGATACTTGACTGCAGCCTGTGGATTCTGTGCATACAGTTCCTGAGCCTTAGCCTCAACACCTGGCTGTGCAGCAAAATAGCTGTTATCCAGACTGTCACGAACCTCCTTCAAAGTTGGGAACATCTGGCTGTAACGAGGATAAACCATATTGCTGGTCATATTGCATACCCAGTAAGCATTCTTGAAACTGAAATTCACTGCATCTGCTCCCGGTGTGTTATAACACTCAGGACGAACTGTAGAAGAACAGTAGATTGGTGTGAACGCCACCATATTGGCATCATCATTACCAAACCAAAGAACACCGCCAATCTCTCTAGGCATCCATGAACGCATCTGGCTAACAAAAACAAAACCAGTCTGCTGGGTGCTGACCGGACGTTCGTTGAAGCACTGCTTTCCATCCACCTTAAACATCAATGGAGTTGGTCTGTAAGGCATCTGCCAGATACCACCTCCGATATCAGTGCCATCAGCAACAGAAAGAGGTGTACCCTCATAATGGTCACGCATGCAAGCCTCAACATCAGCAATACTCACCTTCTTGTTTGGAACCACCCAGAGAGGCATATCCTTCGCATTAGGATCCTTACCCAAAGCCCAATCAAGATAAGGACTCATATCATAGAAATGATTCAAGAGAGCCCAAGCACGTGCATCGCAGAAACGACGTCCTGAGAAATCAGGCTTAGCATATGCCATTTTCCATGAGAAATCAGCATCCTTGCCCTGATACCAACCCTTACTGCGAGCAAAAGAAACGACATCCTTGGCATACATCACGTTTTTCTTGTCTTTCATATTGAACTTGCCGATGCGACTCTGGTTAGCATGTGCACAAACTGCATTATCAGGAATACGGAGAGCTACCCAAACCACGCCCTTAGAGCCTGGTCCCTTGCCCATCATCTCCATAATCCAAGCTTCGTTCGGATCACAGATGGTAAAGGTTTCGCCTTCTGAATTATAACCATAGGTATTGGCGAGGGTGGTCATCACCTTGATAGCCTCGCGTGCCGATTTACTGCGCTGGAGAGCAACATAGATGAGTGAACCATAGTCCATGATACCTGTAGAATCAGCCATCTCCTCACGTCCACCATAAGTAGTTTCACCGATGGTGACCTGCCATTCATTGATATTGCCAATCACATTATAAGTCTCGGCAGCCTCCGGAATCTCACCATGATATTTATTGGTATCCCAATCGTAAATCTTACGCATCTCGCCCTTAGCATGCTTACCAGCAGGAAAATGACAGAGATTTTGGAACATACCATAGTCATCGGCACTATATGAACACATCACAGATCCATCAACCGATGCTTTTTTTCCTACTATAAAGTTGGTACATGCCTCAGCTTCTGAGACATTGCCCATCATAGCCACAGCCATTATGGCTGAAGCGAAAATCTTATTCATAAAATATATATTTATTTATATAAACAAAGAGAAGAGCTAGAATTTTTAATTCACCACTCTTCCCTCTTCATTCTTCACTTATTCGCAAGCCTTGAAACTCATATCCAAGCCCTTCACACTATGTGTCAAGGCACCAACTGAGATGAAATCAACTCCCTGCTCTGCATAATCGCGGATGGTATCGTAAGTGATACCGCCAGAAGACTCAGTCTCATACTTACCTGCGATGATGTCTACTGCCTTCTTAGTATCAGGCACAGAGAAGTTATCGAGCATGATACGATTTACACCACCATGCTTCAATACCTGGTCAAGTTCATCGAAACTGCGAACCTCGATTTCAATCTTCAGGTCGAGGCCCTTCTCCTTCAGATAAGCATGGCAACGGTCGATGGCATTGTCGATGCCACCGGCGAAATCGATATGGTTATCTTTCAAGAGAATCATATCAAAAAGACCAATGCGATGGTTCATACCACCACCAATCTTAACAGCCTGCTTCTCCAACATGCGAAGACCTGGAGTTGTCTTACGGGTATCAAGGATATGAGTCTTTGTACCCTCAAGACGCTTTACATACTTAGCAGTCATGGTAGCAATGCCACTCATACGCTGCATAATATTGAGCATCAAACGCTCTGTCTGGAGCAAAGAACGGGTCTTACCCTCTACAACCATTGCAATGTCACCCTTCTTAACATGGGTTCCATCCTGAAGCAACACTTCTACCTTCATGGTAGGATCAAAACGGGCAAATACCTTCTTTGCCATTTCAACACCAGCCAACACGCCATCTTCCTTGATAAGCAAGTGGCTCTTACCCATGGCGTCTTCTGGGATACAACACAAAGTTGTGTGGTCGCCATCACCGATATCCTCAGCAAATGCCAAGTCTATCAACTTGTCTTCTAATTGATCTACGCTTAACATATTATTAATGTTTATGTTTAATGTTTATTGATTACTTTTCCGTTCCACAGGGCACGGAGGATGCCTTCCTCATCGCGTTCCACCCGGATTTCGCCGCCTAACCATTCGGTCATCGGCAACTCCTCGCGAAACTCGAAGTAGTTCACCACCCTGCCCTCTTGTATTTCTACCACAGCCTGCTGCAATATCGAGCCATCCGGCAATATCACCTGATGGGCTCCGCATCTTCTCATTTCAGCCATATCTTAAACATCCAGACTAATTACTCGTCATCTGAATAGGTTTATCAGGCATAGGAACCGGTGCACTGGTCGGAGGCGCCAAAGCTCCATCCGGACGTGCTGGAACACTCGGACCTGGTATACGGGTCTTACGAGCAGTATCTACTTTTGCCGAATCAGAAGATGCTGCAGAAGAAGAAACCGGTGCCACCTTTTTAGGATGCATACGGATGAGACGAATCTTATTGACAAACATCAGTTTAAGAGTCGTCAAAGAACCGGCATCAGAACTGAAGCCACCCTCACTCAACATAAAGTACCCCTTTATACATTTGACTCCAAGGCTATCATTATCAGCGAGTTCTACACTATAGTGCTGAGCACTCTGAATATGAACTACAGTCTGTGCCACACTATCGTTCTTGAACTGAACAGCCAGCAAAGCGATACCATCACGCATACCATCCTGGAAGATAAACTGCGATTCGAAATCAAGACGGAACCGGTCACCCTTATGGAAAGCAGTATCAGCTTCAATTTTAAAACTGCGACTGTTGAAGCCCTCATCAGGCGAGAATACCATCGAAGTAGCATCCTTCCAGATATTGGCAGTATCGCCAACAGCAGTAAGATTGTCAAAATCACTATTTCCTGCACTGTTTCCACCCAATGCAACCACCTCTTTATCCAATCTTTCAGCCAAATCCTTATACACATCATGCAGCAATTCTGTATGGCGCATATAATAAACCATCGAACTGTCGAAGTCTGCCGAGGTGACATCATGTTTCTTCAGTACAGCCTCGCGATAAGCCAGACTATTCTTCTCACTACCACCGTCTTCGCTCTGCGCCATAGCAAGAGCGATGTGATAATCGAAGAGAATATCCGTCATCTTTCCTTTAGAGAGCACATCTTTTGGCAGCGAAGGCTTGCAAGAAGCAAAGGCTGCACAAAAGGTTACTATCCAACAGAGATAAAGAAAAGCTTTCTTCATGATTACTTGTCCTCCTTATTTTCTTGAGATTGAGACTTTATCTTTTCTTCAGCAGTTTCAATAAAAGAAGAATCTTTAACCTTCTTCTCCTTATCACCACCTCCGAGAGTTTCCAGTTCTTTTCTACAGAAAAGCAAGAGACAAATGATGCCGACTGATACACAGGAATCTGCAAAATTGAATACAGGATCGAAGAATGTACCATGCTGTCCACCCCAGAAAGGGAACCATTCAGGCCATGTATAGGTGAAGAACGGAAAGCGGAACATATCAACCACCTTGCCCATGAGCACGGGTGCATACCCCTCGCCGAAAGGCACAAGATAAGATACATAATAAGGTGAAGCACCGGTGAAGATAAGTCCGTAGAAGATGGAATCAATCATATTGCCGATTGCACCCGTCAGAACCAGCGCCACCAAAACGATGTATAACAAGCGATAGGTACCACGCTTAATGATGCGATGCAGATAAATGCTCAACGCACAGATGGCTACCAGGCGCAACAGACTTAGCCAGAACTTGCCGATAAACGACATACCCCAAGCCATTCCGTTGTTCTCAACAAATTCGATATAAAACCAATCAGTAACACGAACAGACTCGCCAAGGCAAAAATGGGTCTTGATGTACACCTTGATAATCTGATCGATAACAAGAAGCACAACCACCATTGCCGTGACGAGCCATCCGTATTTAATTTTACTTGTTTTCTCCATTTATTACTTCTTTCTAGCCTCCTTAGAAGCTACACTCAAAGTGGCATGAGGTACAGCACGCAAACGCTCCTTAGGAATCAACTCACCTGTTTCGCGGTCAATACCATAGGTCTTGTTCTGGATACGAACCAAAGCTGCTTCCAATCCCTTAATGAACTTCTGCTGACGCTGAGCCATCTGGATGATTTCTTCCTTGCTTTGTGCTTCACTACCCTCCTCAAGAGCCTTGTAGGTTGGTGATGTATCTACCACATCATTACTGTCTGAGTGGTTCAGCTGAGCCATACAATCATGATAAGTCTGCTTTGCCACCTTTAATTTCTCATCAATGATAGCGCGGAACTCCTCGAGTTCCTGATCGCTATAACGTAGTTTTTCGTTAGCCATAGATGTTATCTATTATGTTATTTGTTAATGTTTTTAGGGAATAAGGGCTAGAAAGTTAGAAGCAAGCAGTTTGGAAATGCTCCTAACTTCTAACTCCTAACTCCTAACTATTTAATTCTTCTCTACGAGAATGTTCAACTTAAAGTCATCAAACTCGGTCTCAACACCTGCATTGTCGCCGATTTCGATGCTGTCTGCCAATACCTGACCCTTGATGTAGTCGGCGAATGTCTCGATGGCTGCGTTGGTCTCCTCATTAGGAGCCACCGTTACGTTGATGCGGTCGGTAATCTCCAGACCTGTCTCCTTGCGGAGGTTCTGGATACGGTTGATCAACTCACGAGCCATACCCTCTTTCTTCAATTCAGGAGTCAATTCTACCTCAAGTGCAACGGTCAGATTGCCCTCGTTAGATACGAGCCATCCTGGAATATCCTCAGAGATAATCTCCACGTCGGCTACCTCTACCACGGCTTCCTGTCCGTCGATATTCAATGTGATGTTGCCTGCCTTCTCGAAGGCTGCAATCTGGTCCTGATCGAGTGCTGACATCTGGGCAGCAACACCCTTCATCAGCTTGCCGAACTTCTTACCCATCACTCTAAAGTTACACTTCACCTTCTTCACGAGAATGCCTTGACCCTCAATGAAGTTAACCTCCTTCACGTTCACCTCGTTCTTCAACAGTCCGGCTACTGCCTCGATGTGTGCCTTCTGTACATCATCTACGGCAGGAATCATGATCTGCTGGAGTGGCTGGCGCACCTTGATGTTCACCTTGCGGCGCAATGCCAATACCATGGAAGTAATCTTCTGGGCGATGGCCATACGCTCCTCCAGGTCGGCATCGATAGCAGCCTCATCAGCTACAGGGAACTTATCGAGATGTACGCTCTCCAACTCGCCGCCCAAGTCGTGATACAACTCGTCTGCATAGAATGGAGCGAATGGAGCCAACAACTTAGCCACTGTCATCAGGCAGGTATAGAGAGTCTGGTAAGCACTCAGCTTATCCTCGCTCATTTCCTTACCCCAGAAACGTTTACGGTTCAGACGAACGTACCAGTTAGAGAGGTCATCGTTGACGAAAGCATCGATGAGACGGCCTGCGCGGGTTGGATCATAGCCAGCCAACTCTCTGTCAACGCCCTTGATGAGGGTATTGAGTGAAGAGAGAATCCAGCGGTCAATCTCTGGGCGCTTCTCGAATGGCACCTGAGCAGCCTCAGCATCGAAACCATCTACATTAGCATAGAGGGCGAAGAAGCTGTAGGTATTATATAAGGTACCGAAGAACTTACGACGGGTCTCGTCCACACCATTAGGGTCGAACTTGAGGTTGTCCCAAGGCTCGCTGTTGGTCATCATATAGAAACGAACAGGATCGGCACCATACTTGTCAATCATCTCGAATGGGTTAGTCACGTTACCCACGTGCTTACTCATCTTGTTACCCTTGGCATCAAGAACGAGACCAGAAGAGATTACGTTCTTGAAGGCTACGCTATCAAATACCATGGTAGCGATGGCGTGCAGGGTGAAGAACCATCCACGAGTCTGATCCACACCCTCGTTGATGAAGTCGGCTGGATAGAACTTAGGAGGAATAGCATATCCCTCGTAGGTGCTGTGGATGAGTGCATCGCGGTCTGCCTCTGTGCCACGAGCCATCTCACCCTCGAATGGGTAGTGGAGCTGGGCGTAAGGCATTGAACCTGAATCGAACCAAACGTCGATAAGGTCGCTCTCACGATACATTGGCTTGCCCTCCTCGTTAACCAATACAATCTTGTCAACGTATGGACGGTGGAGGTCAATCTTATCATAGTTCTCCTGACTGTAGTCGCCAGGAACGAAACCATTCTCCTTCAATGGGTTGCTCTGCATGATACCGGCAGCCACAGACTTCTCGATTTCAGCATAGAGTTCCTCAAGACTGCCGATACACTTCTCGCCACGGTTCTCATCACGCCAGATAGGCAATGGAGTACCCCAGAAGCGGGAACGTGAAAGGTTCCAGTCGTTCAGGTTCTCGAGCCAGTTGCCGAAACGGCCTGTACCGGTGCTCTCAGGCTGCCAGTTGATGGTCTTGTTGAGTTCTACCATGCGCTCCTTGCGGGCTGTATCCTTGATAAACCAGCTATCCAATGGATAATAGAGGATAGGCTTGTCGGTACGCCAGCAGTGAGGATAGTTGTGCACGTGCTTCTCGCTCTTGAAAGCCTTACCCTCCTGCTTCAACTCGTAGCAGAGTACGATGTTCAGGTCTTCAGCCTTCTCAGAAGCCTTCTTGTCCCAAACACCATCCACATTAAACTGTGGGTCGTAGGCATTCTTCACGTAGTCGCCTGCGTGATGAGCGTATGCCTCCTTGTTGACACAAGCGTTCACGAAGTTGTCATCGAGGTCTTCGATGAGATAGAACTTACCCTGGAGGTCAACCATTGGGCGGGTCTCACCCTTCTTATTAATAAGGTAGAGAGCAGGGATATTGGCATCCTTAGCCACCTTGGCATCATCGGCACCGAATGTAGGAGCGATGTGCACGATACCTGTACCATCATCGGTAGTAACGTAGTCGCCGAGGATTACGCGGAAAGCCTCGCTATCCATCTCAACGAACTTATCGCGACCATCCTCTGAAGCGAATACCTTCTCAGGATGAGCTGCTGCATATTCTGTAACGAAAGCTGGAGCGAAAGCATCTACCTTCTCGCATGGCTTTACCCATGGCAGGAGCTGCTCGTAGTGCATGCCTTCGAGGTCGGTACCCTTCATGTGGTCGATGATACGCCAAGGGCACTGCTTCTTCTCCTTGTCGAATGGCAGGAGATCGCCCTCCTTGCACTCCTGGTCTGCCTTCAGATATGAACCTACCAGCGCCTCAGCCATCACGAGTGTCATAGGCTCGCCATTGTAGAGGTTGTAGGTCTCGATGGCTACATAGTCAATCTTAGGACCTACACAGAGAGCCACGTTTGATGGCAGAGTCCAAGGTGTAGTGGTCCATGCGATGAAGTATGGCTTGCCCCACTTGGTCCACTCTGCCTTAGGATCCTTGATGAGGAACTGGGCTGTGGTGGTGAGGTCCTTAACATCGCGGTAGCATCCAGGCTGGTTCAACTCGTGAGAGCTCAAACCTGTACCCGCACCTGGAGAATATGGCTGGATGGTGTAACCCTTGTAGAGCAGGCCCTTGTTGTAGAGCTGCTTGAGGAGCCACCAGAGAGTCTCGATATACTTGTTATCGTAGGTGATATAAGGATGATCGAGATCTACGAAGTAACCCATCTTCTCGGTCAACTCGCGCCACTCAGCGGTGAACTTCATCACGTTCTCGCGGCACTTGTGGTTGTAATCCTCTGTAGAGATATACTTCTCTGAAGCCTTGTTGTCGATATCCTTCTTGGTGATGCCGAGTTCCTTCTCGACACCGAGTTCAACAGGGAGTCCGTGGGTATCCCATCCCGCCTTGCGGTGAACCTGGAATCCCTTCATGGTCTTGTATCTGTTGAATGTATCCTTGATACTACGTGCCAACACGTGGTGAATACCCGGGTGGCCATTAGCTGATGGAGGTCCCTCGAAGAAGATAAACTGAGGGCAGCCTTCACGCTCGTCGATAGACTTGTGGAAGATATCATTTTTCTCCCACGCTGCTAGTACGTCATTGTTTGTCTGAGTCAAATTCAGACCGTTGTGCTCGGCAAATTTCTTAGCCATATTATCTATTTTATTTTTATATTGTTTTTACTTTTGGGCGCAAAGTTACAAAAAAAAAAGGGTTTACCCAAAATCTTTAATATATTTTCTACTTATATATACAAAAAAGACTCCTAAATGACTGAAAAATTGCTCTTTTCAAGTCATTTAGGAGTACTTAAACCTAAAATAAATGAAATATGATAAACTAAATGTTTCTAAAAGTAATGGCGGCTAACCATTGACTACTTGATAACAAACTTCTTGCCATTGCAGATATACATACCTGGAGCCAGAACGTATTCTGCATCAGAAACCTTGTTTACTTCGGCTACCTTCACACCATTGATAGAGTAAATCTTCAACTTAGCAGGAGCCTTCTTGCTACCTACCTGGTTGATACCTGTTGAGACAGACTCATTGGTCTTACCGTTGCGGTCATAGACTGCACCGTTTACGAAATCGAAATTACCAGTCTGGTTGTTACCATTACCATTATTGTTGAAGATAATCTTAGCAGGAAGTTCAGTCTTATCACCATCATACTTCCACATCCAGATATCCAAACCATTCTTCTTCTCACCAGTCTTGGTACAAGCTACACCAGGCCATTCACCAGCATATTTGTCACCATCAGTCCAAACATAAGCGTGAACATCAGTCCAGTCTGAAGGAGCGAGGAAGTAAGCGAAGATACCTGTTGGAGTAGGAATTACAACCTCTTTCTTCTTGTTGAAGGTAGCAGAACCTGTCTTGGTTTCATTTTCTGCATTAGTTGCACTCCAAGTTACAGTCTTACTCTCGCCTTCCAGCATATCTGCACCGAGTGTGAATGTAACAGCCTTACCAGGAGTAAGAGCTACCTGCTCGCCATCGCCAATTTTATACCAACCACTCTTGGCATTGCTGCTCAATGTTGCTGTTACGGAGATAGTCTTCTGGAAGTCACCACCGTTAGGGCTGAATGTAACCTTAGCAGCAGTATTGACAGGAGCGTCAATCTTCTGAGCATTTGCACCGCCGTCATACTTCAGGTAGATATCACCTGAGATACCAGTGATGTCACCAGACTGTGCACCGCTATTATTATTCAAGATGACATTGAAGTTATCTACACCATCAAAAGCGCAAGTCCAGTACTTTTCGCCATTGATTTCTTCAGACTCTGTCATCTTTGTACCAGGCCATTCGCCTGTCAATTTCTTAACAGAAGAACCTTTTGACCAAGCATAGATATAAGGAGCATTTTCTGCCTGTACGTAAACCATGATAGTAGCATTAGGGTCCACCTTCTTGAAGGTCAAGCTACCGCTCTTTACTTTACCGTCCTGGGCCTCTGCGCTCCACTCAATAGTCTTGGTGTCGCCAAAGTTCATACCTGCGCCAATGGTAAGGTTCTCACTCACACCAGGAGTCAAGTTCACCTTATCCTGACCTTGTATCTGATACCAACCAGACTTAGCGTCTTCAGAGAGAGTAGCTGTCAGGTTAATAGTCTCAGTACGGAATGATCCACCAGCCTGTGAGAATGAAACGCTTGCTGGCTGAATAGGACCCTGCTCGTTCCAAATTGTACCAGCCTCCTCATTACCATCATAGTCTTGACCGTCCAGAGACTTAGCTGTAGTATCGTAGATGAAAGCACCATCCTCACCGATCTTACCACCCTTCCAGTCCTTTACGAGAACACGGAGCTGACCCTGAGTAGCAGGAGCTTCAACATCGATAGAAGGACCTTCATAAGTCTTACCAGTTACCACGTCGGTATAAGTACCAGCAGGGCAATCTGTGAATGAAGCACCACCATTGAGGGCTACGAGAACGTAGCTATCCTTGTAAGCACGCTTGAAAGCGATACCATTCTTACCTGTTGCCTTACAACCATCTGTTGTCCACTGACCCTTACGGAGAGCAGGAACAGCCTGACGGATCTTGTTCAAACGGATGAGGTGCTGAGCAACATCGTGATTCAAAGAAGCAGCTACGTTACCTGTAGCCTTATACTCACCGAAGTCTGTTGCTGTTACATCACCTGTGATATAACCACCGAAGTAAGCACGACCAGTATCAGAAAGAGGACCGTTAGGACCTGGGTCGATTCTTACACCACGACGGAAACCAACCTCTGAACCATAGTAGATACATGGAATACCACGGAAGGTAAACAAGAGAGAGAGGTTCTCAGCCCACTGAGCATCTGTACCACCGAAACGGTTGAGATCGTTAGGGCCTGGACTGTAGTCATGGCTGTCAATATATACTACATTATATGTAGCATCATTATAGAGTTCGTCTTCCGCTGAAAGACGGAATGCATCTTTAGCTGTATTGTAGCTATAGTGCATTGGGAAGTCGATGACATTGAAACCACTTGCCTCAGAATAGTCTGGCTCATGCCATGCACCATTGATCATCTTAGCATTTTCGCTCTTCTTGTCACCAAATGTTTCCTTACCGCAGAGTGCCTGAGGACCGATAGGACCAGAACCCTCTGGCAATACCTGACTGTCCCAGAAGCTTTGGCTTCCATCCCACTGGTTCATCAAAGACTCATCAGACTTCCATGTATAGAAGTAGCAAGAAAGATTGGCCTGGCCTCTATAGGTTGCTTCGTGACCACGGGTACAAACCTCACCATACATAAAGAAAGGAGCCTTGTTCAATCGCTTATTCTCGTACTGCTTACCGAGGGCAGCAAACTGAGGAATGAACTGATGGTTGAAAGTGAGTCGTGAGATGTGACCAGATGTATCGATACGGAAACCATCCACACCCATCTTGATGAACTGACCATAGCACTTCACGAGATAATCTGCCACCGCGTCGTTCTCTGTATTGAGGTCAACACAGTCACCAGCAATCTGCCCCCACCAACGGGATGGATCATCCCAACCGAACTGACCATAATGATGCCAGTAGTTGTGAATATCCTGGTTCTGACCATTCATATTCTTCATCATGGTAAGACGACGCTGGTATTGATCCTTTGGAAGGATGGTCAGGTAGTCACTACCCAAAGTTTCTGTAGGGGTCATACAAGCATCGATGTAAGCTTGGTTGCGAAGTTGTGTGTTACGATCGAACAGCTTGCAGAGCTTCTCCTCACCGAAGTTACCAGTGTGGTTGAGCACGATATCGAGGATAATCTTGATACCCTTTTTGTGAGCCTTGTCGATGAGTTCCTGGAACATCACGTCACCACTCTTACCATCACTGCTCTGATAGCGGCAGTCAACATGCTGGAAATCCATGGCATGATAGCCGTGGTAGTCATAACCGGATGCGTTCTGTACGACAGGAGTAATCCAGATGGCTGTGAAACCAAGAGCCTTGATATAGTCGAGCTTATCAATGACACCCTGGAAGTCGCCTCGCCAGCAAGGGTCTTTTGTTTCAATCTGCGCTGCCTGGTTGTCCCAGCAGAGCACATTGTTTTTAGGATCTCCATCGTAGAAACGGGTGGTGATCATGAAATAGATACTTTCGTCTCGGAAGTCAGTACGATCGCTGGTAAACGTGTCCGTAGCCATCGTCTGCATAGAGACCAACATGAGCATAAGAACCGCCCATAATTTTGCGGCAAGTTTTTTCATAATGAAATTGTTAAGTTTAAAATTGAATAGTTGAATAATTACACCGCAAAATTACGAATTCTTTTTATAAATACTATAAGATAATTCACTTTTCTATTGTTTCTTCTGTGCAATCGATTTCGCAGCAACAAAGAAAAAGAGGCTGAATTTCGCAATACGGATATTTGCAAAATTCAGCCTCATTCAGAGGATATTATGTACATAAACTGCTAACCGCACGGGGACAAACTCACACTACCCGCTTACAGAGCAGGCGAAGTGCTTGTTTAAGTCCCAAAGTAGCGGTAAGTTTATTTGATAACAAACTTCTTGCCATTGCAGATATACATACCTGGAGCCAGAACGTATTCTGCATCAGAAACCTTGTTTACTTCGGCTACCTTCACACCATTGATAGAGTAAATCTTCAACTTAGCAGGAGCCTTCTTGCTACCTACCTGGTTGATACCTGTTGAGACAGACTCATTGGTCTTACCGTTGCGGTCATAGACTGCACCGTTTACGAAATCGAAATTACCAGTCTGGTTGTTACCATTACCATTATTGTTGAAGATAATCTTAGCAGGAAGTTCAGTCTTATCACCATCATACTTCCACATCCAGATATCCAAACCATTCTTCTTCTCACCAGTCTTGGTACAAGCTACACCAGGCCATTCACCAGCATATTTGTCACCATCAGTCCAAACATAAGCGTGAACATCAGTCCAGTCTGAAGGAGCGAGGAAGTAAGCGAAGATACCTGTTGGAGTAGGAATTACAACCTCTTTCTGCTTGTTGAAGGTAGCAGAACCTGTCTTGGTTTCATTGTCAGCATTAGTTGCACTCCAAGTTACAGTCTTGCTCTCGCCTTCCAGCATATCGTCACCGAGAGTGAAGGTAGTAGCCTTACCAGGAGTAAGAGCTACCTGCTCGCCATCGCCAATCTTATACCAACCGCTCTTGGCATTGTTGCTCAATGTGGCAGTTACGGAGATAGTCTTCTGGAAGTCACCACCGTTAGGACTCAAAGTAACCTTGGCAGTAGCAACTGTATTGACAGGAGCGTCAATCTTCTTGGCACTTCTACTACCATCATACTCCAAGTAGGTATCACCTGTAATACCAGAGATTTCACCAGACTGAGCACCGCTACCATTATTCAATATTACATTGAAGCTCTCAACGTTATCGAAATCATAAGTCCAGTATTTAGCACCATCAATCTCCACAGGACCATCCATTACCTTACCAGGCCATTCACCTGTCAGATTTTTGCCGCCAGTTATCCAAGCGTGGATGTAAGGAGCCTTGTCTGCCTTTACATATACGGTGATAGCTGCGTTAGGATCTACCTTGGTATAAGTAACCTTACCAGTCTTCTCGCCTTCAGAGCTTGTAGCGCTCCAAGTCACAGTCTTGGTCTGATTGAAGTTCATGTCGTCACCGATAGTGAAGGTAGCAGGCTTACCAGGGGTCAAATCTACCTTGTCCTGTCCCTCTATCTGGTACCAACCAGACAAAGCATCTTCTGAGAGTTCAGCAGTAACTGTTACCGTATTGGTGCGGAAACTTCCACCAGCTGGAGAAAGAGAAACGCTTACAGGCTGAAGAGGAGCCTCGTCAACCCAAGTCGTACCAGCCTCTTCATTGCCATCATAGGTCTGACCACCCTTATGCTGAGCAGCAGTTTCGTAGATGAAAGCACCATCATCAATGAGCTTGCCACCAGTCCAGTCTTTCACGAGTACGCGAACCTGACCCTGATTATTAGGAGCATCAACGGTGATAGTAGAACCTGTGTAAGTCTTGCCTGTTACCAAGTCTGTATAAGTACCAGCTGGGCAATCTGTGAAAGTAGCACCACCATTGAGGGCTACGAGTGCATAACTGTCCTTATAAGCACGCTTGAAGGCGATACCACCCTTGGCAGGAGTACAACCATCATCGGTCCACTGACCCTTACGGAGAGCAGGAACAGCCTGACGAATCTTGTTCAGACGGATGAGGTGCTGAGCCAAATCATGATTCAATGTAGCATCCACGTTACCAGAAGCCTTGTATTCACCGAAGTCTGATGCTTCTACATCACCTGTGATATAACCACCGAAGTAAGCACGACCAGTGTTAGAAAGAGGACCATTAGGACCTTTGTCAATCACAGAACCACGACGGAAACCTACCTCAGAACCATAATAGAGACATGGGATTCCACGGAAGGTAAACATCAGAGAGAGATTCTCAGCCCACTGAGCATCACTACCAGAGAAACGGATACCATCACTTGGCTGAGGACCGTAGTCATGACTATCTACATATACCACATTGAAAGTAGCATCATTGTATTTCATATCACCAGACTTAGCCAAGCCGTATGCACTTCCTGCATTAGAGAAGTTGTAGTGCAATGGGAAGTCAATCACATTAAATCCACTTGACTGAGAATAGTCTGGCTCATGCCATGCACCATTCAGCATAAAGGTATTGTTGCTTTCAGGAGAATCCGCATTATCCTTCTCGCAGAGAGGCATCAGCTTAGCATCATAACCTGTACCACTGTCATAGATTTCCTGAGTATCCCAGTATGTCTGACTGCCATCAAAGCCATCCATCAGATCTTTTGGAGCCTTCCATGTATAATAATAAGGTGAAAGGTTGTCCTGACCACGGTACTGCACACCACCGAAACGGGCACAAACCTCACCATACATGAAGAATGGAGCCTTGTTCAATCGCTTGTCCTCGTACTTCTTACCGAGGGCAGCAAACTGAGGAATGAACTGCTTGCAGAAGGTAAGACGTGAGATGTGACCGGATGTATCAATACGGAAACCATCGACACCCATCTTGATGAAATTGCCATAGCAGTTGATAAGATATTCAGCCACTGTATTATTCTCAGTATTGAGGTCCACACAGTCGCCTGCAATCTGAGCCCACCAACGATTAGGTAAGTCCCAGTTGAAGTTACCGAAATGGTGCCAGTAGTTGTGAGTATCATGATTCTGACCATCGGTATTCTTCATCATGGCAAGACGACGCTGATACTGATAACCAGGCTGAAGACCTGGATAGTCACTACCCAGTGTTTCCAAATTAGGAATCATACAAGCATTGATGTCTGCCTGGTTACGAAGACGAGTATCACGGTCGAACTCCTTGCAAAAATGCTCCTCACCGAAGTTACCGGTGTGGTTGAGCACGATATCGAGGATAATCTTGATACCCTTGGCGTGAGCCTTGTCGATGAGTTCCTGGAACATCACGTCACCACTCTTTTTGCCGTCACCACTCTGATAGCGGCAGTCTACTTTAGAGAAATCCGAAGCATGATAGCCGTGGTAGTCATAACCGGATGCATTCTGTACGACAGGAGTAATCCAGATGGCAGTGAAACCAAGCGCCTTGATATAGTCAAGCTTGTCAATGACACCCTGGAAGTCACCTCGCCAACAAGGGTCCTTGGTACTCTTCTGTGCTTCCTGGTTGTCCCAGCAGAGCACGTTATTAGAGGGATCACCATCGTAAAAACGAGTGGTCATCATGAAATAGATACTTTCGTCTCGAAAGTCAGTACGATTAGATGTGAAGACATCCGTCGCCATCGTCTGCATAGAGACCAACATGAGCATAAGAACCGCCCATAATTTTGCGGCAAGTTTTTTCATAATGAAATTGTTAAGTTTAAAATTGAATAGTTGAATAATTACACCGCAAAATTACGAATTCTTTTTATAAATACTATAAGATAATTCACTTTTCTATTGTTTCTTCTGTGCAATCGATTTCGCAGCAACAAAGAAAAAGAGGCTGAATTTCGCAATACGGATATTTGCAAAATTCAGCCTCATTCAGAGGATATTATGTACATAAACTGCTAACCGCACGGGGACAAACTCACACTACCCGCTTACAGAGCAGGCGAAGTGCTTGTTTAAGTCCCAAAGTAGCGGTAAGTTTATTTGATAACAAACTTCTTGCCATTGCAGATATACATACCTGGAGCCAGAACGTATTCTGCATCAGAAACCTTGTTTACTTCGGCTACCTTCACACCATTGATAGAGTAAATCTTCAACTTAGCAGGAGCCTTCTTGCTACCTACCTGGTTGATACCTGTTGAGACAGACTCATTGGTCTTACCGGCAAGGTTATAAACTGCACCGTTTTCGAATTTCAAATCCTTTGTCTGCTGACCACCGCCGTTGTTGAAGATGATCATAGCAGGAGCAGTTGTCAAATCGCCATCATACTTCCACATCCAGACATCCAAACCATTCTTCTTCATGCCAGTCTTGGTACATGCTACACCTGGCCATTTACCACCGGTAAAGTTCACTTTCTCAGAATCAGTCCAAGCCCAGCAATCTACCTGACTCCAGTCTGAAGGAGCGAGGAAGTAAGCGAAGATACCTGTTGGAGTAGGAATAACTACCTCTTTAATCTTGTTGAAGGTTGAAGAACCTGTCTTAGTTGTACCATCAGCATTGGTTGCACTCCAAGTTACAGTCTTGCTCTCGCCTTCCATCATGTCAGCACCGAGCGTGAAAGTAGCAGCCTGACCAGGAGTAAGAGCCACCTGCTCGCCATCACCGATCTTATACCAACCGCTCTTAGCATTGCTGCTCAGCGTTGCAGTTACAGTGATTGTCTTCTCAAATTCACCACCGTTAGGGCTGAAAGCCACCTTAGCAGCAGCTGTCGAATTTGCTGGAGCAGAAATCTTCTTGGCATTTTTACCACCGTCATACTCCAAGTAGGTATCACTTGTAATACCAGTGATGTCACCAGACTGAGCACCGCTACCATTATTCAATATTACATTGAAGCTCTCAACGTTATCGAAATCATAAGTCCAGTATTTAGCACCATCAATCTCCTCAGGACCCTTCATCACCTTACCAGGCCATGCACCTGTCAGATTCTTGCAGCCAACACCTGTTGTCCAAGCGTGGATGTAAGGCGCCTTGTCAGCCTTCACCATGACCACAATAGATGCGTTAGGATCAACCTTAGTATATGTAACCTTACCGGTCTTCTCCTTGCCTTCAGAGTTTGTTACACTCCAAGTCACTGTCTTGGTGTCCTTGAAGTTCATGTCTTCACCGATAGTGAAGGTAACAGACTTACCAGGGGTCAAATCTACCTTGTCCTGTCCCTCTATCTGATACCAAGCAGACGTAGCATCTTCTGAGACCTCAGCGGTAACAGTTACCGTATTGGTGCGGAAATTTCCACCAGCTGGAGAAAGAGAAACGCTTACTGGCGGAAGAGGAGCCTCGTCAACCCATGTTGTACCAGCCTCTTCATTACCATCATAGGTCTGATCACCCTTATGCTGAGCAGCAGTTTCGTAGATGAAAGCACCATCATCAATGAGCTTGCCACCAGTCCAGTCTTTCACGAGTACGCGAACCTGACCCTGATTATTAGGAGCATCAACGGTGATAGTAGAACCTGTGTAAGTCTTGCCTGTTACCAAGTCTGTATAAGTACCAGCTGGGCAATCTGTGAAAGTAGCACCACCATTGAGGGCTACGAGTGCATAACTGTCCTTATAAGCACGCTTGAAGGCGATACCACCCTTGGCAGGAGTACAACCATCATCGGTCCACTGACCCTTACGGAGAGCAGGAACAGCCTGACGAATCTTGTTCAGACGGATGAGGTGCTGAGCCAAATCATGATTCAATGTAGCATCCACGTTACCAGAAGCCTTGTATTCACCGAAGTCTGATGCTTCTACATCACCTGTGATATAACCACCGAAGTAAGCACGACCAGTTTCAGAAAGAGGACCATTAGGACCTCTGTCAATCACAACATCGCGACGGAAACCTACCTCAGAACCATAATAGAGACATGGGATTCCACGGAAGGTGAACATCAGAGAGAGATTCTCTGCCCACTGAGCGTCTGAGCCGCCAAAACGAGACCCTGACCCAGGACCATAGTCGTGACTGTCTACATATACCACATTATAGGTAGCGTCATTATATTTCATATCACCAGTCTTAGCCAAACGGTATGCGGTGGCAGCATTACCGAAGTTGTAGTGCAATGGGAAGTCGATCACATTGAAACCGCTTGACTGAGAATAATCTGGCTCATGCCATGCGCCATTCAGCATAAAGGTATTGTTGCTTTCTGGAGAATTCGCATTATCCTTCTCGCAGAGAGGCATCAGCTTATCATCATAGCCTGTACCACGGTCATAGATTTCCTGAGTGTCCCAATATGACTGGCTGCCATCAAACTGATCCATCAAGTTCTGTGGAGCCTGCCATGTATAATAATAAGGTGAAAGATTGTCCTGACCACGGTACTGCACACCACTGTAACGGGAACAAACCTCACCATACATGAAGAATGGAGCCTTGTTCAATCGCTTGTTCTCATACTTCTTACCGAGGGCAGCAAACTGAGGAATGAACTGCTTGCAGAAGGTAAGACGTGAGATGTGACCGGATGTATCAATACGGAAACCATCGACACCCATCTTGATGAAATTGCCATAGCAGTTGATAAGATATTCAGCCACTGTATTATTCTCAGTATTGAGGTCCACACAGTCGCCTGCAATCTGAGCCCACCAACGATTAGGTAAGTCCCAGTTGAAGTTACCGAAATGATGCCAATAGTTGTGTATATCGTGGTTATTGCCATCTGTATTCTTCATCAGGGCAAGACGACGCTGATACTGAGCAGCAGGCAAAAGACTTGGATAGTCACTACCTAATGTTTCGGAATTAGGAATCATACAAGCATTGATGTCTGCCTGGTTACGAAGACGTGTATCGCGGTCGAACTCCTTGCAGAGCTTCTCCTCACCGAAGTTACCGGAGTGGTTGAGCACGATATCGAGGATAATCTTGATACCCTTTTCGTGAGCCTTGTCGATGAGTTCCTGGAACATCACGTCACCACTCTTTTTGCCGTCACCACTCTGATAGCGGCAGTCTACTTTAGAGAAATCCGAAGCATGATAGCCGTGGTAGTCATAACCGGATGCATTCTGTACGACAGGAGTAATCCAGATGGCAGTGAAACCAAGCGCCTTGATATAGTCAAGCTTGTCAATGACACCCTGGAAGTCACCTCGCCAACAAGGGTCCTTGGTACTCTTCTGTGCTTCCTGGTTGTCCCAGCAGAGCACGTTATTAGAGGGATCACCATCGTAAAAACGAGTGGTCATCATGAAATAGATACTTTCGTCTCGAAAGTCAGTACGATTAGATGTGAAGACATCCGTCGCCATCGTCTGCATAGAGACCAACATGAGCATAAGAACCGCCCATAATTTTGCGGCAAGTTTTTTCATAATGAAATTGTTAAGTTTAAAATTGAATAGTTGAATAATTACACCGCAAAATTACGAATTCTTTTTATAAATACTATAAGATAATTCACTTTTCTATTGTTTCTTCTGTGCAATCGATTTCGCAGCAACAAAGAAAAAGAGGCTGAATTTCGCAATACGGATATTTGCAAAATTCAGCCTCATTCAGAGGATATTATGTACATAAACTGCTAACCGCACGGGGACAAACTCACACTACCCGCTTACAGAGCAGGCGAAGTGCTTGTTTAAGTCCCAAAGTAGCGGTAAGTTTATTTGATAACAAACTTCTTGCCATTGCAGATATACATACCTGGAGCCAGAACGTATTCTGCATCAGAAACCTTGTTTACTTCGGCTACCTTCACACCATTGATAGAGTAAATCTTCAACTTAGCAGGAGCCTTCTTGCTACCTACCTGGTTGATACCTGTTGAGACAGACTCATTGGTCTTACCGGCAAGGTTATAAACTGCACCGTTTTCGAATTTCAAATCCTTTGTCTGCTGACCACCGCCGTTGTTGAAGATGATCTGAGTAGGAGCAGTTGTCAAATCACCATCATACTTCCACATCCAGACATCCAGACCATTCTTCTTAATGTCTGTCTTGGTACATGCTACACCTGGCCAGTTACCACCAGTAAAGTTATCTGCATCATTCCAAGCCCAGCAATCTACCTGACTCCAGTCTGAAGGAGCGAGGAAGTAAGCGAAGATACCTGTTGGAGTAGGAATAACTACCTCTTTAATCTTGTTGAAGGTTGAAGAACCTGTCTTAGTTGTACCATCAGCATTGGTTGCACTCCAAGTTACAGTCTTGCTCTCGCCTTCCATCATGTCAGCACCGAGAGTGAAGGTAACTGGCTTACCAGGAGTAAGAGCCACCTGCTCGCCATCGCCAATCTTATACCAACCGCTCTTGGCATTGTCGCTGAGGGTTGCTGTTACAGAAATAGTCTTCTCGAAGTCACCACCGTTAGGACTCAAAGTAACCTTGGCTGTTGTGTTGACAGGAGCATCGAGCGTCTTGACATTTGAACCACCGTCATACTCCAAGTAGATATCGCCTGTGATACCAGTGATGTCACTTGACTGCTTGTCATTACCATTATTCAGAACCACATTGAAGCTCTCTACTCCATCGAAAGTCTTGTACCAGTAGTTGACACCACCAATCTCTTCAGGACCATCCATGGTATTACCGTGCCATGCACCTGTCAACTCCTTTTTTGGAGTACCAGGAACCCAAGCATAGATAGTTGGAGCATTGTCTGCCTTTACATATACGGTGATAGATGCGTTAGGATCCACCTTGGTGAAGGATACAGAACCTTTCTTCTCACTCTTGTCGTTCTTAGCATACCATGTTACAGTCTTGGTCTGCTTGAAGTTCATACCTTCACCGATAGTGAATGTCTTGGTCTCGCCAGGAGCCAACTCTACCTTGTCCTGACCTTCTACCTGGAACCAGCCTTCAGTAGCCTTACCGCTAAGGCTTACCTCTACAGTAATAGTATTGGTGCGGAAAGTACCACCATTCTGAGAGAACTTCAAACCAAACTCATTAGTCTGTGGCTCAACCCATGTTGTACCATCTTCCTCATGACCATCATAAGCCTGATCAGCCTCTGACTTAGACTTAGGAGCCTCATTATAGATGAAAGGACCATCCTCACCTATCTGACCGCCCTTCCAGTCCTTCACGAGAACACGGAGCTGACCCTGAGTAGCAGGAGCATCAACGGTGATAGTAGAACCAGTGTAAGTCTTGCCTGTTACCACGTCGGTATAAGTACCATCAGGGCAATCTGTGAATGTTGCACCACCATTGATGGCTACGAGTGCATAGCTGTCATTCTTATAAGCACGCTTGAAGGCGATACCACCCTTGGCAGGAGTACAACCATCGTCGGTCCACTGACCCTTACGCAAAGCAGGAACAGCCTGACGAATCTTGTTCAGACGGATGAGGTGCTGAGCAACATCATGATTCAATGTTGCAGCCACATTACCTGTTGCCTTGTAGTCACCGAAATCAGATGCTTCTACATCACCAGTGAGGTAACCACCGAAGTAAGCACGACCAGTTTCAGAAAGAGGACCGTGAGGACCTCTGTCAATCGGAGCACCGCGACGGAAACCAACCTCAGAACCATAATAGAGACATGGAATACCACGGAAGGTAAACATCAGAGAGAGATTCTCTGCCCACTGAGCATCATCACCAGAGAAACGGAATTGGTCGTTGGTTTGCTGAGGACCGTAGTCGTGGCTATCAACATATACCACATTATAGGTAGCATCATTATATCTCTTGTCACCTGACTTTGCCAAACCGTATGCGGCGGCAGCATTACCGAAGTTGTAGTGCAATGGGAAGTCGATCACATGGAAACCACTTGCCTGAGAATAGTCTGGCTCATGCCACTTACCATTCACCATAAAGGTATTGTCACTTGTTGGTGTTGGGGCATTGTCTGACTCACAGAGAGCCATCTGATGGTCATCTACACCTGTACCGCCATTGGCTTTATCAAAGAGTACCTGTGTATCCCAGTATTTCTGGCTGCCATCCCATTTGTCGAGCAAGTCCTGTGGAGCCTCCCATGTGTAATAATAGCAAGAGAGGTTATCCTGACCACGGTATGTGACATCACTGTAACGGGCGCAAACCTCACCATACATGAAGAAAGGAGCCTTGTTCAATCGCTTGTCCTCATACTTCTTACCGAGGGCTGTAAACTGAGGAATAAACTGCTTGCAGAAGGTAAGACGTGAGATATGACCGGAAGTATCGATACGGAATCCATCCACACCCATCTTGATGAAGCTGCCGTAGCACTTTACGAGATAATCTGCTACGTAGTCGTTCTCGGTATTCAGGTCAACACAGTCGCCTGCAATCTGAGCCCACCAGCGATTAGGAAAGTCCCAGTTGAAGTCACCAAAATGGTGCCAGTAGTTGTGAACATCCTCGTTCTTACCACGAACATTCTTCAACAAGCCAAGACGACGCTGATACTGCTCATAAGGGACACTTGTAAGGTAGTCGGAACCCAACTTCTCCTCGTTAGGAATCATACAAGCATTGATGAGTGCCTGAGTTGCCAAGTCTGTATTACGGTCAAACTCCTTGCAGAGTGTCTGCTCACCGAAGTTACCGGTGTGGTTGAGCACGATGTCGAGGATAATCTTGATACCCTTTTCGTGAGCCTTGTCAATGAGTTCCTGGAACATGGCGTCACCGTCCTTGCTACCATCGCTGCTCTGATAACGGCAGTCAACATGCTGGAAATCCATGGCATGATAACCGTGGTAGTCATAACCTGATGCGTTCTGCACTACAGGTGTAATCCAGATGGCAGTGAAGCCGAGTGCCTTGATGTAGTCGAGTTTGTCGATGACACCCTGGAAGTCGCCTCGCCAGCAAGGGTCTTTTGTTTTGATCTGCTCTGACTGGTTATCCCAGCAGAGCACATTGTTTCCTGTGTCACCATCGTAGAAACGCGTGGTCATCATAAAATAGATACTTTCGTCTCGGAAGTCAGTACGATTGCTAGTAAACGTGTCTGTAGCCATCGTCTGCATGGAGACCAACATGAGCATTAAAACCGCCCATAATTTTGCGGCAAGTTTTTTCATAATGGAATTGTTAAATTTAAAATTGAATAGTTGAATAATTACACCGCAAAATTACAAACTATTTCTATCCGCGCAACAAGATATTTCACTTTTCTGCTGATATTTTTGTGCAATCGATTTCACAAATATTAAGAAAAAGAGGCTGGATTCTGTAAACCAAATATTTACAAAATCCAGCCTCTTTAAGAGTATATAATTAATATAACGGGCGCGCCAGAAAATAGAAAGAATATTGTACTTTTGGCTTGTCCGAAATCAAATTCAGAGGTTTTCAGCCTCTTGCAACCAGATGGCAGATGCAGCATCACTAGGCATACGCCAGTCACCACGAGGACTGAGGCTTACGCTACCTACTTTCGGACCGTCTGGCAGACAGCTGCGCTTGAACTGCTGATTGAAGAAACGGCGCACGAAGGTCTTCAGCCACTTTTTGATAGTCTCCTCATCATAGCTGTCAGGATCATTATCACTGATCTTTACACGCTCCAGTTCGGAATCAACAAATGCCTTCTTTGCCAACATGTAAATCTTGGAAGGACGGAAACCGAAACGCAGGAAATAGTAGAGGAAGAAATCATGCAGTTCGTATGGTCCCACCAAATCTTCCGTCTTCTGCTTGATATTTCCATTCTCATCTGCCGGAATCAACTCTGGACTGATAGGAGTATCGATGATATCACGAAGCGTGATGCGGCTCTGTTCGTCTACCCCACTCTCTGCTACATGATTTACGAGATGACGGATCAGGGTCTTAGGAATGCTGGCATTCACGCCATACATGCTCATGTGGTCACCATTATAGGTAGCCCATCCTAATGCCAACTCTGAAAGGTCGCCGGTACCGATAACCATACCACCCATCTTATTGGCTAAATCCATCAGGATCTGGGTACGTTCACGAGCCTGGGAATTCTCGTAAGTCACATCATGCACACTGGCATCCTGACCGATGTCCTCAAAGTGCTGGGTTACAGCCTTGGCGATGCTGATTTCCTTAATGGTAATACCAAGACTCTGCATCAGCGAGATAGCATTATTGTAGGTTCTGTCTGTGGTTCCGAATCCCGGCATGGTGACACCTACGATACCCTTTCGGTTCATTTTGAGTTTGTCAAAAGCTTTTACACAAACGAGTAAGGCCAGCGTAGAATCCAAACCACCGCTAATACCGATTACTACGGTCTTGGCATGGGTATGAACGATACGCTTGGCTAGTCCCATGAGTTGGATATTGAAAATTTCCTCGCAAGAGGCATTCATATCGCTGCTGGTAGGAATAAACGGATGAGGATTCACCTCACGTTCCAACACAAAATCGCGTTCATTCTCGGTTGGTTCGGCTTCGATATTACGGATATTGAACTGACCGCCGAGAACAGAATATTTAATGTTGCGCTGGGCATTTACATAAGTAGAATTCGTACGACGCTCAGAGCGGAGTTTTTCTACATCTATCTGTGAGATAACCATCTGCGGTTCAATAGAGAAACGTTCACTCTGTGAAAGTAAAACTCCATTCTCATAAATCAGGGCATTTCCACCATAAACCACATCCTGCGTACTCTCACCGAATCCGCAGGAACTGTAGATATATCCGGTCATGGTACGGGCACTCTGCTGGCTGAGCAGACTCTTCAGATAATGATGTTTTCCGATAAGTTCGTCGCTTGCAGAAAGATTGAAAATCAGGTCTGCTCCTGCTAGCGCCAGTTTGTTGCTAGGAGGAGCCGGAGCCCATACATCTTCGCAGATTTCCACACCAAACTGTACGCCATCGAAAGTTTGAAAAATCTGAACATCAGGCGTCAGTTTCACCTTATGTCCGGCATAACGGACTTCGCAATCTCTCAGGTCCTGAGCCGAGGCAAACCAGCGTTTCTCATAAAACTCGCTGTAGTTTGGAAGATATGTCTTCGGTACAATACCGAGAATCTGTCCATGCTGGATAACGATACCACAATTGAGCAACAAGTCGCCCGCTATCACCGGCGCACCCACGATAGAGATGATATCGAGTTTGCGTGTGAAATCGAGCAACATCATCACCGCCTGCTCAGATGATTCGAGAAGCATCTGCTGACGGAAGAGATCCTGACAGGAATAGCCCGTAACCGAGAGTTCCGGAAATGTAATGATCTCTACACCCTTTCCCTCAGCCAGCGCTATCTGTTCCTCTATCTGCTGGGTATTGAAAATGACATCACCCACCTTTACGGCAGGGATGGCACTAGCTACCTTAATAAATCCGTACTTCATAATAAATTACTTTATTGTTACCTGTGTAGCACCATAGCCATACTCCTGGAAAGAAGCATCCTGATAGGTGCAACTCTTATAGCGATAGTTCAACTCATGAATGAGAGTCTGGCGCAACACACCTTCGCCCTTTCCATGAATAAAGATAATTTTCTGTCCCTTCTTTTTCTTATATTCCTCCATGGTCTTCTTGAAGATATCCATCTGATAATGAAGAATATCTGCAGAATTCATTCCAGCAGTTGTTTCAAGCACTTCATCTGCATGAAGATCTATCACAAGGGTACCATCATCCTTCTTGCTCTTCTTCTTGCTGGTGTTGGCAACAACCTTCTCATCCTTATACATCTGCTCTTTCAGACGCTTGGAATCGATAACCAACGGACGGGCTATTTCATCGTTCTCTACAATCGTAAAGAGATAGGCTGGAGTCTCGAAGAAATCGTTCTCCTCGAAAAGATGAAGTTTATAGAATTTCACGGGATCGAGACGGAACTGAACATCTGTTGCCGGCTTCAGGAGAAATGGCTTGTCCTTCTTGTAAGCTATCATCTGGATGGCGATATGCTCCATCTCGTTCAGAGCTTCACGACCAAATTCCTCGATGAAGAGTTTGGTGTTCGGTTCTATTTCTCCCTCTGCTTTCAGAGTCCATGCATTTCCCTCAGCCACGAGATAGGTATAGCGGAGATAGTAGTTGCTGTCATTCACCATATAGGTCTCGAAACGGGTATTGGTTACGTCCTTGATGTTGATAGGTACAAAGGCGAGATAAGCACTGAGTTTGTTGCCACCCGTACGTTCCTCAACCGGTTTCACAAAGGTTATCTCACGGTCGGCAGCATCATATTCCTCTACATTCATATCCACGTCATCGTGATCATTCAAGATGGCCTTGATACTCCGGCTGTCCTGATGCAGTTCGGTTTTGGCATGCTCCTCAGCCTTCTGCTGCGCATCCATCTTAGCCGAAATCATCTTGCCCATGGAGTATTCATCCTGCTCCACCACAACCACCTCGTTGATAGGCATCGGAATCTCAAAACCATCCTCATCCTCAACGAGCACAATATTTTTACCTTGGAAGCCGGCAACCTTTCCGCCACCCACTTCGCTCAAGAATCTGACTTTATCTCCTTTTTTCATAATCTATTAATAATTTGTAATTGCAAAGATACAAAAGATATTGCAAAACAGGGCTTATTTTAATATTTTTAATGCTACTGATAAAAATAATCCTGTAAAAGATGCACCATGTTAGATATTTTTCCGTATCTTTGCAAAGAAAAAGAAATAGTAACGAACCCTTTAAACTGAAAAGTTATGATTACATTTCCTTGCGCCAAGATCAATCTTGGTTTAAATATAGTTAGCAAGCGGAAAGATGGATACCACAATCTTGAAACGGTGTTCTACCCTATTCCGCTGACCGATGCACTTGAAATCAAGCTCATGGGCGATGAATTCCCTAGCGATGTTCCTTGTGATCTGAAGATTACAGGTAACGCAGTGGATTGCGACGAACAGAACAATCTCGTTGTAAAAGCTTATAATCTCCTGGCTGCCGACTTCAGGATTCCACGCATCCATGCTCACCTGGTGAAGCGCATTCCTTCGCAGGCTGGTTTGGGTGGCGGTTCTGCCGATGCAGCCTTCATGATTCGTTTGTTGGACGAGCGTTTCCGTCTCAATATCGGTAATCCGGAGATGGAAAGATACGCTGCCAAGCTGGGCGCAGACTGCGCCTACTTCATTTCTGCTGACCCCGAAGATGGCGATACTGCTTGCTATGCAGAAGGTATCGGAGAAGAACTGATGCCGGTAAGTGGTCCTGGCGATAATCTGAGGGGCTATCATCTGGTTGTGGTGAAGCGCGATGACATTGCCGTCAGCACCAAAGAGGCTTATGCAGCCATCACCCCACAGGCTCCAGCCAAATGTTGCCGCGACATTGTACGCCAGCCTATCGAGACTTGGAAAGAGGAACTTGTCAACGATTTTGAGGCACCTATCTTCAAGATGCACCCGGAACTGGCAGAAATCAAACAGAAGCTGTACAACCTTGGTGCCGTATATTCTGCGATGAGTGGTAGCGGAAGTGCCATCTTCGGTATCTTCAAGCATAAACCTGCAAATATAGAGGAACAGTTCGAAGGAATGTTCTGTAAAATAATGAAACTTTAATTTAGTTAATAGTTTACTCAAAATATAATGAACGAAGAAACACATCAGAAACTGATGACTATCAAGCGAAGCTTCCGCTTGCTGATGAACGGTCCGGGATCGCAATCTATGCGCGATAAGGGACTGGGATATAAACTGAATTGGGGCGTACCATTCTATGAACTGAAAAAGATGGCTGAGGAATATGGTAAAGACTATGACCTCGCCATCGAACTGTGGAAGGAAGATATCCGGGAATGCAAGATTCTGGCTACACTCATCATGCCTGCCGATAAGATGCTTCCGGAAATCACAGATTTATGGATGGAACAGGTACAGAGTCAGGAGATGGCAGAGATGCTTGCCTTCAACCTTTTGCAGCACGTAGATTATGCGCCTGTCATCGCCTACCAGTGGATAGCGAGTGACAAGCCGCTCTATGAGATTGCCGGTTTCCAGCTTCTTGCCCGTCTTTTTGCCAATGGGAAAGAGCCTAACGAGCGTGGCATCAACGAATTCCTGGATCAGGCTGCCACTGCATTGCAGGGTGAAAACATGGGAATAAAACATGCTGCCTCTAATGCGGTTCTCCGTTTCTGCGACTTCGGTGAAGATTTCGAACAAATCGCAAGAGGAGCGCTCAAGGGAATCTACGAGATATAAAGGTTCTCCAGATGCAGTCTGAAACAGACCACGACCCTGCTGAAATTACGTCCCGACGTAGCATTTGCTGCGTCCCGACATACAAAAAAATACGTCCCGACGCAGCAAATGCTACGTCGGGACGTATTTTTATGGCTATTTTCGTCATTACATGAAATACTTCTGGTATTCGTTTTCGAAGTTCGGAGTGAAAACACCCTTGCCGATGTTTTCGCTGATTTCATCCTTGGTCCAGAATCTGCCACCGGCCAATTCTTCCTGGCTCGGTTTCACCTCGCCATCATATACACAGCGATGTACATAAACCAGTTCCTTTTCCCGCTGACTCTCAAAGACATAATGTCCCAAAGATTCCGGTTCAAAATCGGTGATACCCAATTCTTCCCTTACCTCGCGATGCAAAGCCTGACTCACACTTTCGCCTAAATCTACATGACCGCCGCAGGCTGTATCCCATTTATCCGGCTGAATATCCTTCCAGGCTGGACGATGCTGCAGATACAGATCACCCCGGCTGTTGAATACATGCAGATGAACAACCGGATGCAATATCTTGCTTCCGTCATGGGCATGACCGCGGGTAACAGCGCCCAGGATATTACCCATTTCATCCACTATCGGAAATTCCTCGTTCTTATTATCTATCATCATTTCTCTTATTACAAAGTTCCGTATTCATCAGAGTAGCGCAACATCTGGTCGACATAGCTCTCCTCGTAATCCAATACTACGTCTGTAATTTCGCCTTCTTCATCCATCTCCAGCGTCATCTTCGGATTGATGAATCCCTTGTATGGAGCGAGATTAAGTTTCTTGTATCTTGCCAGTATCTCGCGGTGCAATTCCGGATCAATATTCACGGCATACTTCTCTACCAACAGGCGGGCAGCCTCGAAATCACCCTCACTCTTGATGCGCTGAATTTCAGCAAGCAACTCGCCGAAGAGATGGCGGAGCTTGGCATAATCATTAATCTTAACATAAGTCTTCGTCGTAATGATATTGCCCTCACAGTCCTTCAAAGCATTCTCGGCAGAAGCATAGTTCATATCCATCTTCACCAGTTCCACAGCACCCTCGGCATGCTCCATCACCCACCAGGCTATCAGCGCACGGTTGCGCATGTGGGCTTCCTCTATCTTGTCGCCTTCCTTGATGCGGATGGTCTGGGTGAGCAGACCGTTCATCAGATAACCGTAATACTGAGCCTTGTATGCCTCATCATTCGGAGTCAGACCCAGTTCTACCAATTTATGGTCGGCTACATAATAGAGTCCGAAAAGATCGGCTCTCGCCTCTTCTATCGTACTGCCATACGCCTTCAGTGCATCAGGGTCGGTACCAGGCAAGAGCTGTCCGCTACCATGTCCCAGACACTCATGCAGGTCGGTATGCAGATCATCTGTAATATCCTCGTACTGATTCATCAGACTGATGGTATCCTCGTCGATAACGAATTCATCACGGAAGCCATTGCCTTGAGCTGCCTTGTTATATGCCTCGGTCAGGTTACCGATGGTCACACTCTTAGAACCATATTCCTGACGGATCCAGTTGGCATTCGGAAGATTGATGCCGATGGCAGAAGCAGGATATTCTTCGCCACCCAACATCGCCGCACAGATGACATTGGCTGTAACACCCTTCACCTCCGGCTTGCGGAAACGTGGGTCTACAGGTGAATGGTCTTCAAACCACTGGGCATTCTGACTGATGGTCTGGGTGCGCTTCGTTGCTTCAAGATCCTTATATTCTACGATGCCTTCCCAAGTACCTTTCAGTCCGAGCGGATCGCCATACACTTCGATAAATCCGTTGATGAAATCAATCATTCCCTCGTGCTGCTGCACCCAGGCGATGCTGTAACGGTCGAAATCCTTCAGATCGCCTGTACGGTAATATTTCACCAGGAGATCGATGAGATGTTTCTGCTCCTCATTTTCTGCATATTTCTGAGCACGGAGCAACCAGGAAACAATCTCCTTGATAGCTGCGCCATAGAGGCCGTCTTCTGTCCATTTCAACTCCACCAGTTCACCATTACGCTTGGTCAGTTTAGAGTTCAGACCATACGAAGGTGCCTGTTCGTTGCCCTCTTCCTTCATCCTGGCATAGAAACGTTCAACTTCTGCCTGAGAAACATTCTCATAGAAATTGCAGGCTGAAGTCTGTACCAGATCCTCGCCATCCGTCTGATTCACGCGCTTAGGCATGACTTCCGGATTGAAGATGACAGGCACCAGAATGCCCAACAGGTCTTCCTTGCTCTGTCCCTTGGAAAGAGGCAGGTATTCATCGGCTACAGCCCCAACCATCTCATAGAAAGATTCCTCTGAAAATCCTGGCACAAACTTTTCACATCCATAGTGATGATGGATGCCGCTGGCAAACCAGACACGTTTCAGATAAACTTCGAAAGCCTTGAAATCTTCGCTTTCGCGATTACCCTCGTAATGACGGTATACAGCCTCCAGGGTTTTACGGATGCGCAGGTTGTATTTGCCCTGCTGGTCGAAGGTGATATCACGTCCCAAGAGGGTTGCCTTCGACAAGCAATAAATATAAATTTTCTGTGTGAGCGACAGGTTTTCGAAACCCTTCAGCTCATAACGGAGCATCTGGATATCGGCAAATCGCTCTTGAGTGTTTACATTACATTTTGCCATTTTTATCTGTTTTTACCATGCAAAAGTAATACATTTTTTCCACATACCAAACTTTTCCTCCTGTTTTTCGCTCTTTGCAAAGTTTTTTACTTGAAATATGCACTTTTTCTTGGAGAAAACTTTTATTTATGCAGATTATTCATTACCTTTGCATGAAAAACAAAACAAAATCATGCCGGTAAAGGCAGAAAACATAAAACGGCAATCATGCAGATAAACGAGATATTAAAAAGCTATTTTGGATACGATTCCTTCCGCCCCAACCAGGAAGCGATTATCAGAGAGGTAATGCAGGGACACGACTGTCTGGTTCTCATGCCGACTGGTGGTGGAAAGAGTCTGTGCTACCAGGTTCCCGCATTAGCAATGGAAGGTACCGCTGTGGTCATTTCACCGCTCATCAGTCTGATGCACGACCAAGTGGAGGCGCTCAAGGCAAACGGTATCCCGGCTGAGGCACTGAACAGCGGAAACGACACGACCGATGAACTCATCATCCGCCGCCGATGCGAGAAGGGAGAACTGAAACTCCTTTATGTTTCGCCCGAAAAACTCATCAGCGAGATACCTTATTTATTCAGCAACATCAAGATTTCGCTCTTTGCCGTTGACGAGGCCCACTGCATCAGTCAGTGGGGACACGATTTCCGTCCGGAGTATTCGCAACTCGGTATGCTGCACGAGAATTTCCGCAATGTCCCGGTGATGGCGCTCACAGCCACAGCCGACAAGATAACGCGCGAAGATATCATACGCCAGCTTCATCTCAATGGGCAGACGTTCGTAAGCAGTTTCGACCGCCCCAACCTCTCCCTCACCGTAAGACAGGAGAGCACCAAAAAGGCAAAGCTCCAATACATCACCCGCTTCATCAGTAATCATCCGGAAGAAGCAGGCATCATCTACTGTCTCTCCCGCAAGAACACCGAAATGGTAGCTCAGGAACTTATCGATTTGGGGATCAATGCCGCAGCCTATCACGCCGGAATGACTGCCCAGACCAGAGCATCAGTACAGGAGCGGTTCAAGATGGACCAGATTCAGGTGGTATGTGCAACCATCGCTTTCGGAATGGGCATCGACAAGAGCAATGTGCGCTGGGTAATCCACTATAATATGCCTAAAAGCATAGAGAGTTTCTATCAGGAAATAGGTAGAGCCGGTAGAGATGGAGCACCATCAGATACCGTACTGTTCTATTCGATGGCCGACATCATCACCCTCCGTTCTTTCTGTGAAGAAAGCGGACAGCGTGATGTGAATATGGAGAAACTGCGCCGCATGGAGGAATATGCCGAATCGAGAGTATGCCGACGACGCATTCTGCTGAATTATTTTGGCGAGACATCATCCTGCAACTGCGGCAACTGTGATGTTTGCAAGAATCCTCCACGCACCTTCGACGGCACCATCAGAGCCCAGAAAGCCCTGAGTGCCGTGATCCGTTCGGGTGAGCATATTGCAGTAGGTACCTGCATCGAGATTCTGAGAGGCATGCATTCTTCTGCAGTTGTGAAAAACAAATACAACGAGATGAAAACCTTCGGTGTGGGCAGGGATACAACATCTAAGGACTGGAATGCTTATCTGCTGCAGATGCTGCAGATGGGATTCTTCGAGATTGCCTACAACAACCACAACTACATGAAGGTTACCGATTTAGGCTGGAAGGTACTGAAGGGAGAACATCATGTTTCGCTGGCTTATATCGAAAAAGATGATAAAGCCACCCGCCCACAGAAAACGGTACGCAACAGGAAGGGCGCCATCGCCCAGCCGGGAAATCTCATTCCTGAGGTGCATGCCGAACGTGTCATCTTCCAGGAAGACTCGAAAGGCGTGGAAGACAAAGGGCTCTTTGAACACCTCAGAAAGATACGCAAGAACCTTGCCGACGAACAGGGTTATCCTCCATATATCGTACTCAGCGACAAGAGTCTTCATGAACTCGCAAGAATGAAACCTACCACCAAGAATGCCATGAGCCTGATCAGTGGTATCGGAGAATTCAAGCTCAATAAATATGGCGATACCTTCATCAAGGCTATCAGGAAATATACAGGACTATAACAGAAATTTTCTGCATTTTCAGCTTGTCTTGCCTCAAGATACAATCCTGTCTTAAGATACAATCTTCCATTCCAGGCTGTTCACCTCGTCCTTCACAGAAAAGTTCAAGCCAATCTTCACCACCTTCTTGCCACTCATCTTGAAGGCGTCGGCATAGTGCTTTGCGTCTATCTGGGCAAGAGCCTCCTCGGCACTCTTGTTGAACTTCAGTTCCATCACGTAGATGGCATCATTCGTCTCCATCATAATATCGATTCTACCCTTCGCTGTATGAGGTTCCACTAGGATGCTATAGTTGGTAAGCAGGGCAAACATGATGTAGAGCGTCTGCTGCCAATGCCCCTCGTAGTTGGTGTTGTCGCAGTAAGGCACCGTCTCAAGAAAATCGTTCAGCAGGCAGAAAGCGGCATCCATATCCCCCTTCTTCACCAATACCGACATCTTGGCGATGGTCGTGTTAGCCTTCGCCGACTTGTCCATCAGATAATGAGGCAAGAGACTACCATACAGCCCCACCCTAATCTCCTGGTTAGGCAATGCCAACAGGTACAATTTTGTAGGCTTGTCATATCCCTTGATGGTGACATATCCACTCTGATAGAGCAAAGGTACGATGGTGGTCATCGTTTCTGTGGGGGCATCAAAGTCCTTCTTGCCCACCTCTATGGCCTCGCCAAGGTCTGCAGGCAAAAAATCATACTTTCTCATCATATTGATGAGATAGGTAGGAGTGCCCGAGCCGAACCAGTAATCATCCATTCTGCCATCGGCAAAGCAATTGAGCAGACTGTAAGGATTGAAGACATCTGGCGAAGGCCAAGTGAAGTGATAACCATCATAATGGTCTTTCAGCTCCTGGATGGTTTCCTCCCTACTCAGTTCCAGCTGCTCGGCAAGAGCGTCGATGTCATCGCTCATCTGGGTCAACATTTCCTCCTTGGTGATACCGCAGATGCCGGCGTAAGGCTCGTCCATACTCACATTCTTGATATTGTTCAGCTCGCTGAAGATGCTCAACTGCGAGAACTTCGTGATGCCCGTCAGGAAGACGAAACGGAGCAATGGCTCGCAATCTTTCAAGGGACTGTAGAAATTGCGCATCGTATTGCGCAAAACATCGAGTTTTTCCTTCTCATGAGCCACATCCAGCAGCGGAGCGTCATATTCATCGATGAGCACCACCGCCTGCTTGCCAGTCTTTGCAGTAACTGTTCTTATCAAGTTGAGCAAACGAACGTTTGGGGCTGGAGAATCACAATCCACTCCAAACCTATCCTCATTTTCCTTCAATATATATAAGAGGTATTGATCCAGCTGTTCCTTCTCCATATGTTTGCCTCCAGCCAGGCTGAAGTGCAGCACGGGATATTCATTCCACTCTTTCTCCAGTTTCTCGATGGCAAGCCCCTCGAAGAGTTCCTTCTTACCCTCGAAATAACTTTGGAAGGTAGAAACCAGCAGCGACTTGCCGAAACGGCGTGGGCGACTCAAGAAGAAATACTTTCCATCGGTATGTGTCATACGATAGATGTATTCCGTCTTGTCAATATAGAGGTTGTCCAACTTGCGGATTTCCTCAAATGTCTGAATTCCTATTGGATATAATTTTCTTGCCATAATCAAACGCTATCTAATGAATTGCAAATATACATCAATTCTCCCAAACGACCAAGCATTTCTACGATTTTAACAAAAAAAACAATCCCAACCCAGAGATTCCTTTTTGAATCTCCGAGCCGGGAATATCTTATTCCTATCTACCAGCTTATCTTTTCGAAGCTTGGTATTCCGTTATTTATCAAGTGCCTGATATTTAGAATGCTGACTCTTGTATTCAGGAACGATTCGCTTCATCATACCCACGATTTTCATATCATCGAAAGTAAAGGCTATTTGCGAAAGCTCGTCCAAATCATGGCACACTTTCTGATAATCATACTCACGTACCTTTGCAATCTTAATCTTCTTGTGGAATGTAGGGAGCGTCACCTCCTTGTCGTTGAGCACCTCCTCGTACAGTTTCTCACCATCACGAAGACCGGTAAACTTGATTTCAATATTCTTAGCACCGCTCAACTTAATCATGCGCTTAGCCAAATCCACAATCTTCACAGGCTGTCCCATGTCGAACACGAAAATCTCACCGCCATTTCCCATTGTACCAGCCTCCAAAACCAGTTTGCACGCCTCAGGTATCAACATGAAGAAGCGGATGATATCAGGATGAGTCACCGTCACAGGACCTCCGTTCCTGATCTGCTCCTTGAAGAGCGGAATCACCGAACCATTACTGCCCAGCACATTACCAAAACGAGTAGTAACAAACTGCGTCACAGCCTTCATAGGCATACCAGCGTCGTCCAGGCAAGCATCAGCATGAATCTTTCCCTCCTTGATAGCCTTGTCCAAACTCTGCACATAAATTTCGCAGATACGCTTCGAACATCCCATCACGTTGGTAGGATTCACAGCCTTGTCGGTAGAAATCATCACAAATTTCTTTACGCCATACTTCATGCTCAAGTCGGCAATAACCCTCGTGCCATCCACATTATTCTGGATGCTCTCACTCGGGTTATCCTCCATCATCGGCACATGCTTATAAGCAGCCGCATGGAAAACGAAATCAGGTCTGTGCTCCGCAAAGATTTCCTCCATTCTAGGCTTGTTCTGTATGCTCGCCATCAAGGTAAACGCCTTGATTTGCGGAAATTTCTTCGCCATCATCAGGCGCACGTCATGCAATGGAGTCTCAGCCTGATCCACCAAGATGAGTTCATTCGGCTGATAGATAGCAATCTGTCTCACCATCTCACTGCCAATGCTACCAGCCGCACCCGTTATCAGGATACGCTTACCAGACAGCAGATTACCCACAGCCTTCATATCCACCTCTATCTTCTCACGAGGCAGAAGATCCTCGATATCCACCTCCTTGATTTGTGAATGCTCGAAATTACTCTTGCCATCCCATTCCTGCGCACCCGCCAACACGAAGAGTTTGATGTCGTTATCTACCAGGCTGTTAATCATCTCCGTATTCTTGCGCAGTTCCTCACTCTTCAAAGGAGAAACCAGCAAAGCATCAGCATTCTCCTTCTTCATTTCATCCACCAGATGCGCATCGTTGCGGAATATCTCCACGCCCATCATATACTTGCCCTTTCCATTCACGGTATCACTCACGAATCCCTTCAGGACAAATCGAGAAGGTTTGGTGCTGCGAATCATCTTCGCCAGCCCCACGCCTCCACTGTGCGTACCATAGATAAACACACGAGTCGCCTTGCCCGTATGCATCGAGTCGTATAACATTTTTACAACCACACGCAGAGCCGTCATCATCAGGGTAGCGATGAGGAAGGTAAAGAACAGCTCACGAATACGCACAGGCTCCAACCATCTATCCACATGACCGCAATATCGGGCTATGGCAATGATAACGAAGCCGATGGCATTGGCAGATGCGATACGAGTCAAATCCACAAACGAAGAGTAGCGGATGATAGCCTGGTAAGTGTGCATCAGCCGGATGCCTATCAGATAGGCTATGAGATAGACGCATAGCGTACCCAGCAGCGGCCAGAAGTTATTTGCCAGTTCGCTGCCCCCATGATCCAAATAATAGCAAAATACACCTGAAAACAAAAGGATCAGACAGTCGAGTATAAGCACACACCAGTATGGAAGGGCATTTTTAGTAAAATACCATTCTCTCAGTTTTGCAATAAAATTCATAAAGAGTTTCTCTAAGTCTCGTTTTTTAGTACTCAATAGCTTCCTTGATGCACTCCACAATATAGCGCACATCATCATCGCTCACCATAGGACCGGCAGGCAGACACATACCAATCTTGAAGATAGCCTCGCTCACGCCATTCACATAAGCAGGAGCATCCTGATATACAGGCTGCTTGTGCATCGGTTTCCACACAGGGCGAGCCTCAATCTTCTTCGAAAGCATGAACACACGCATCGCCTCCACGTTCTCGTTAGGCTGGCAGTCGGTAGTAGGCGAATCCACCACATGAATCACGCCAGCGGCACCACCCACGGCAGTCTTCACCACCTCCTTGTAAGCATTCTCCTGCCCCTTGACTTTCAGTTTATCATCCAGCACGATGGTGCAGAGCCAGAAGTTAGAATCATAGTCAGCATTAGGCGCCTCATGCAGCGTGATGCCCTCCACATCCTTCAACAGTTCCTTGTAGAGTTGCTGCACGTGCTTGTGGTGAGCAATATGGTCTTCGAGCACCGTCATCTGTCCACGTCCGATACCAGCACACACATTACTCATGCGGTAGTTATAGCCGATGGCGGTATGCTGATAGTAAGGATAAGAGTCGCGCGCCTGAGTAGCATACCACATCACCTGGTTCTTGCTCTCTGCATCATTACAGATCAAGGCACCGCCTCCCGAGGTGGTAATCATCTTGTTGCCGTTGAAACTCAGCACGCCAAACTTGCCGAAAGTACCCAGCACCTGTCCTTTATAGCGTGATCCGAATCCCTCTGCGGCATCCTCCACCACAGGAATGCCATACTTGTCGGCTATCGCCATGATGCGGTCGCAGTCGTAAGGCATGCCATAGAGAGCCACTGGCACGATTGCCTTCGGATACTTACCCGTCTTCTCCTTGCGGTCGATGATGGCCTTTTCCAGGAGTTCAGGATCCATGTTCCAGGTATCCGCCTCCGAGTCGATGAACACAGGCGTAGCCCCCAGATAAGTGATAGGATGCGAAGAGGCACAGAAAGTAAAGCTCTGCACACAAACCTCATCCCCCGGACCTACGCCACACGCCAACAGTCCCAGATGCACGGCAGCAGTTCCGGCGCTCAGCGCCACCACCTCCTTCTGCAAATCAGTTCCATCACTTTTTTTAGAAACAAACGCCTTCAAGTCATCCTCGAATCCATTCACGTTAGGTCCCAGAGGCACCACCCAGTTGGTGTCAAAGGCCTCTTTCACATACTTCTGCTCCATGCCATTCTCGCTCATATGAGCCAGGCACAGATAAATCGTTTTTCTTTCTTCAGCCATTATATCAGTAAGTTTAAATTTCAACACAAAGGAAAAGGCATCAAATCACCTCTCCAGCATAATTCATATTCTTCCCCAGCACGGTACAGAATATCATCTGTATATCCTTTACGAAGGAATAATTTTCATAGTAATACTTATTCAGGCGCACCTTATCAGGATAGATAACCCGGTCGTTATATTCCACGGCAATCTCCTGCATGCCACGCTTATCCCCATTCTTCACACATTCAGCCACATATGAAGAAATCATTTCATCCTCCAGTCTGTATTTCAATGTAGCAGGTCCCGTGATTCCAGGTCTCAGTTTGAGCACCTTTCTATCATCCCCTTGCAGCAGGTCGGCATATCCAGGCACATCCGGACGAGGTCCTACAAAGCTCATGTTTCCTATCAGCACATCCCATAGTTCAGGCAGTTCATCGAGTTTATAGTGACGCAACTTAGCCCCGAAAGGAGTAATTCTGCTATCACCAGCCACAGAAACCGACGACCCATTGTGTTTCACCGTCATCGATCGAAACTTATGACAGGTAAACAACTTGCTGTCCTTGCCCACTCTCTTCTGGCAGAAGAACGCAGGACCACCCGGCATTTTCACACGCACCAATATCGCTACAACCAGCAATACAGGCCATAGCATCATTAGACCAACCAAAGCCATCAGTCGGTCAAATATCCATTTTAGAATCATAAAAAAAGTATAAGATGTCTCAATAAGAATGTTATTTCAAGTAACTTACAAATCTCAGTTTTTTATAAAGTCCAAAAACAAGATTCACGCAAGTCCAAAATATAGAAGAGAAAGCATTCATATTCATTGTCTCATGCCATAGCCTATAGTGCCATTTGATCATCGTAGCATAGCCATGACTGGAAATGCTACCAGTCCTACCTCTTCGATAGTGCGCCAAGCTAGCATTCAAAAGATAACAATCTGCCTTTTGAATCAATTTGAGCCACATAGCATAATCATTGTTCTTCTTGATATCTGTTATCTGAAGCAGCCCCATATATTCTCTGTCATACATAACAGTTAGGCATCCTGGCCAACAAAAAGCATACATCATCCACTTATTGATATGTTTCAATCCAGAAACAGACACACCTGTAAGCTGTGACTTTTCATTTATTTCCCCATATCCATGATAAGAGAAATGACAACCATTCTCCACCATAAACTTCAACTGGAGTTCCAGTTTCTCTGGCAACCATAGGTCATCACTATCCAGAAAAGCCACCCATTTGCCTTGTGCCATACGCAGACCCTTGTTTCTGCTGATAGCAGCACCAGAGTTTCTTTCATTTTTCACATACTTGATTCGCTTGTCAGCAGACAGTAAAGGCTTCATGATCTCATCGGTACTGTCGGAAGAACAATCATCCACGATAATCATTTCCCAATTCGTATAAGTCTGTGATTCTACCGAGCGAATCGTCTCAGCAATAAATCCAGCCGTATTATAAGACGGAGTTATAATTGATACCAATCCGTAATCTTGCATATAACAAAGAGTATAAGGCATTGCCTAGCTTCCCCAAACCAAGCAATGTCTATTATTTTGTAAGAATTTAAACTACTTAACAGCAGCGTTTTTGATTATTTCTTGATGATACCAAACTGATGAAGAATGGCTTCGGTCATTTTTGCCAAAGGCCAATTGTTTTGAACGACTTCTAGATATGGTCTCCAAAATGAAATCTGATACATCCTGCGGATTATTGTCTACACCTTGAAAAGAATCCACCAATGACTGCAGGGCTGAGAGATTATTGTAACTCTTCACCCTATTCAAGACAGACTCCACAAAGTCGATATGCTGATTACATAAAGCATTCAGCCCGAACGTTTCCATGATCTTCTGCATTAGCATTATTCAATTTAAATTCTATAGTATAATAGTAGTATTAAACTTAATGAGAAAGCATATTACTTCTAGCGATTTCTTCCATCCTCAGCAAGCTATTGACTTGGTGAATATGAATTTCTCTATCAAAGAACAATAATATCTTTCTTATAGGATAAAGACATTTCACAATCCATTTTATCTTTGGATTATAAACGATATGCAGTTTACAGTAAGCACGCCTAAAGTTCCAATTCCTTATTTTGTAATCCTGTACATGGGTTTTGTGGTTAATGTTTCTAGAACCAGAACAAATATACTTTTGACCTAGCTCATTCAAATAATGCATCAAAATATGGTAATGAATCCCTTCACTTGGACGCACAGAAGTCAGATAACCAGGATGATATTTGGCAGAAACCGTTTCCGTCCAGTCACCATGATTATAACATGACATCCAACCTGCCAGTTCTCCTGTTTCCTTGCTAAAAGCTCCCCAATATTCCAAAGGTGTATCATTCAAATTCTTCTTGAATAGTTCTTCACTCACCTCATTATCGGCTGTTTCATACGATTTAAATGCTGCTTTATACACAGCATAGATGCTATCAGCATAAACTATTGGATCTATACGTTTTACTTCGCTTCGTTCTAACGATTTGAGAATAATTTTTTTACGCTTCTTGCTGAACTCATCCATAGATAAAGGATTATCTCTGATTATATACCAAAAGGTAGTTTCCTCTTTGGTGTCATAATCTGTATGGTAGCATACCAACAAAGGTTTCTTCCCATCTTTAGAGGTAATATTCCATATCGTTCCATCTTGGATTGGTGAAAGTTCCACAGCGATATGAGGAGGTAAATTTGATATTACCGCATGATTATAATATTTCCAACTTTCCATAAACATTTAAGTGATTATTTTTTATTCAAATACTTTTTCATACTCCCTATTTGTTTAAAGTAGCCAGCCAATCAAAATACAAATCAGGATCCTCTCCATTACAATATTTTGTTGAAATATTATCAAGAAAGGACTTAGCATTTTCTTCCGAAAAAATACATTTTTTCATCAACAAATCAGAATGCATCTCATAACGATTCTCACCTATGGATAATATTGGGAAAATGGAAGAACTATAATCTAAGCTTAGTAATGCTCTGCAAAACTCAGCCTTTTCCTCATAAGAAAAATCATCAAATTCATCCATCAGCATATCAACATCCAAAATTTCTGCTTGCGTCGATTCATTAGCAACCTTGATACCAAGCTTTCCTAAACGCTCAGCCACCATATCTGCAAATGCCTTTTTCCTTAAAGCAGCAAATCTAGTATATTGCTTACGAAGAAGACAATTAACCATTTCTTTAGTAAGAACTAGATGTTCTAATCCCACTTGATTAACACCATTTTTCCCTATGATCAAAGTTACATGACGTAGTTCTAGCTCTTCTTGACCAGAAAATGGCTTATAATTTTGAAATCTAATTTTCTTTATCATAGTATCTGTTTTTGAACCAATAATCGTAATAAACCGCAAAAGATTGCTGCTTTAGGGGCTCAAACTTATGAATTTCTGCTATTTTCATACTTCCATCCTCTTTATGATTTATAATGATTTCTGGAATATAAAATGTCTTGATGCCATGAAGCCTAGCCAATCTTCCCAAATGCTCTTCTTCGTTAAAAAGAAACATCGTTTCCAAATAAAAAGGAAATAATTTCTTTGCCGTATCTTTAGAAAAAATCACAAAAGCTCCATGTGCAGAGAAAACACATCTTCTACATTTCCAAAAAATATAATATATGCATTTCTTAAGACGTGAACTTATATAATAAAGCCACATCAGCTTTCTATGGTTTCCAAAGTAACACCATTTTTTATATCTTTCAGTCAACAAACTTGGAATAAAAGGACAAGAGGGATTCTGATTCTTTCCAGAAAGTGTTAGAATTTTAGGAGCAAAAATACCGTCTCCATATTTTTCTAATTCTGCAAAATCCAGTTTTTTAATCTCAACATCTGCATTCGAAATCACGAGATACTTGAAATCATAATGTTTCAAAGCATATTCCACTCCCCGATTATTCCCTGCGCCATAACCTTTATTGGGCACAGACAAGAAATCTGCATGATTGCTTTCTGCAATTTGTTTAAACTGCAATTCTGATTCTTCATCGTAAAAGCTATTGACAACAATCACCCTTGTTCGCTCCAACTTTAACGAAGCAAAGAAGTCTACCAAATCTGATGTATTCCTATATACTAGGACAACAAATATAAAATCATAAATCATATTTTCTTTTTTTTCTATAAAAACATGTCCATGCTAGGACAGAGCTACAACATTGAAATATCGAAATAAACAAATAAACATATGCGTATTGAAGGAGTGTGTGGAAATACATAAAACCAACAACCAATATCACAAAACTTGCAGCAAGCATTACTGTATTAAACGGGAACACAGATACTGCATCGTTAGGATTGCGATACAACAGATAAATTGACTGAGGTAAAATAGAAAGCACCAATACTTTACTTATATCATTTGCAACCAAATACTTATCTGCAAAAAAGAAATGAATGAATAAATCTATTCCAAAATATACTATTCCAGTAAAAAGCAAAGCTAAGACGATATAAACTAAAGCTAGCTTAGACACAAGCCGATTAGCCTCTCTTATCTGGTTATTTGCCATCATTTTAGAAACTGTTGGCAACAACACTACTCCCAAGAAAGAATATATAGGTGTTACCATTGTTACCAATGAGATTCCTACGCTATAATAGGAAGTTTGCTCCAAGCCTAAAGTCATACCTATATAAATAGCAGGGAAAGCCGAATAAGCAAACAGAAAGAAATCACCAAACAACCGTGGGAAAGAATAGATAAACAGCTCTTTAAATCTTTTAAATAGCAAGTTTACATTTACCCGATAATGCCTAACCAATACTGAATATTTACGAAATTCCCTTATAGCCGTTCCTACAGCAAACAAAAAGTTAGTCAAAGTCCAAATCACTATAATCGAAAACAATTGTTCAACCCTAAATATCAAAGGTATCAATAAAAGCAATTGAACTATTATCTGGGATATATTAAACAACTTAAACTTGCCCAAGCCTCGATAGTAGGCATAAATATAAGAAGTAACCGCTACCGTCATTGCATAAGCCAAACATAAGATATAGAATTTTACATCATCTGCTCCTATTACCAACGTAACTAATTTCCGATAGAATAGTATATATACAATGCTAATAAAAAATGCAATGACAAATAAATAAAGCCAAGAGGCATATAATAGTCCTTCTACATTTCTAACTTTTCCTTTACTTGCAAAAATCGGCAAATACCGTGGCATAGCAATGCCTAATCCTCCCAAAAGCATAAAAGACAAAACCGTTGTACTCCGTCGAATAACATTGTATCGCCCAAAATCTTCTATCGACAATACGTTGCTCAAGAACTTGTTGATTATCAACAATACCAACATTAGGAGAACTTGTCCTATGAGAGTCCACAAGACATCTTGTCCCAAACCTTTTGAGAAACGGCTTTTAATACCTATAAAAAAATCACTCATTCTCTTTATCAACTTTTTGGGTGCAAAAACATAATATAAAATAAAATGCAGCAAACATGCATATATAACTCGTATATACAAAAACAGAAGTGACAAAACTCCAAAATGTCATAAACAGAAATGACACACAAATCATAGAATTAATTCTGTAATTTAAAAGCTGTAGCAATCTTCTATATACTCGTTGAATTAATACCCCTAAAAAGAAAAAAACAATGGGCACAAGAATAATTCCAAAATCATCAATAAATATGCGAAAAATAGTATAAACATTAGTAACGGCACCTCCGTTCGAAATAGTTACAAATTCTGAATAAAGTCCTTGTTCACGCTTCAATATTCCTAAAAAGTTCGTGATTCCTAAAAACATCTTAGCACCATACGTCAATGTATCAGAAATCCAGGGCTGCTTATCAAACCACAAATCAAAAGCAGGTAAATGCCCAAACGCATAAGCAACAAATTTATCTGTAACAACATAAAAAGTAGATAAGTCAAATCTACCTATTCGAAACATCATGGAAAGCAGTAAGACTGCAAATAAAACAACAATCCCTAACACAAACTTAATGATTGTGGAAGTCTTTATTATAATTTTCTTCCCCAGAAGTATACAAGATACATAATAGCCAGAAATAAAAACAAGAATTGAAGTTATGATGCACATTTTAACTCCTTGTGTCAAACCAGCAAACAATAAAGGTAACAATGATGCACAACAGATCCACTTTCCCTTTTTAGAAGCTAATGCAGGTAAACAAAATCCGCCCAACAAAGGTGCTGTATATGAAAATATCAAAAAGAATTGAGTAAACAAACCATTTGATGTATTTTCAGTATATCTACTTACTGACAAACTATTATTTACTTTGAGCAAACTAGAGAAATCTAATAAGCTGGACAAACTAAATCCATGAGAAACGATAGTTTGAATTGGATTATAAAAGCCCAAGACAATAAGAAAAACCAGTAAGGATAGCAATCTCCTCTCATGAAAAGAAATGTAACATTTCCGTTCTTCCACATAATCCGCCATACTCTCCGTTTGTACAGACATTGGTCCGATATTAAAACATAAGAGACAAACTAGAATAAATATTATTCCTGTATATTTAAATATCAAGAAGCTATATCCTCCTATCGTTAATAGCAAAATTTGGCCAATCCAAAAGAGGGAAAAAATCTTACCAGGAGCTAAATCATGATATATGTATTTGAGCATCACAAGAAGACACAAAGAGAATGCAACACAAAGAATTAACAACATAAAAATACTTTAATTTATCTAAATTAGATTTTAGAAAAACTCTTAGTCTCTTCTAAATATATCCCTAGTATATACTTTCTCTTTTACATCATCCAAGCAGACATCATAACGGTTGGCGATAATCGCCTGACTCTGTGACTTGAATGCTGCCATATCATTTACTACTCTGCTGCCAAAGAAGGTTGTACCATCTTCCAATGTAGGCTCATAGATAATCACCTCTGCACCCTTTGCCTTGATACGTTTCATGATGCCTTGGATGGCAGACTGGCGGAAGTTATCACTGTGGCTCTTCATCGTCAAGCGATAAACTCCTATCACACAAGCGTGCTCCTTGCTTGCATCATAACTATTGTCATCAGCATAGCCATAATATCCAGCCTTCTTCAGCACGGCATCGGCAATATAGTCTTTTCTTGTACGGTTACTCTCAACAATTGCTTCTATCAGATTCTCCGGAACATCGGCATAGTTTGCCAGAAGCTGCTTGGTATCCTTTGGCAGACAATAACCACCATAACCGAAACTTGGGTTGTTATAATGCGTTCCGATACGTGGGTCAAGACCTATGCCATCAATGATTGCCTTGGTATCCAAGCCCTTGACTTCGGCGTATGTATCCAATTCATTGAAGTAACTTACTCTTAGGGCAAGATAGGTATTGGCGAAGAGCTTGACGGCTTCCGCTTCCTTCATGCCCATAAAGAGTGTATCGATATTCTCCTTAATCGCTCCTTCCTGGAGCAAAGCGGCAAAGGTCTTGGCTGCTTCTTTCAACTTTTCTACATCAGTAACCTTCAAGATTGCCTCGTTCTCATCTCTAAACTCAGGGCGATCTATCAACTTAGGATAGCCTACGATGATACGGCTTGGATAGAGATTATCATAGAGTGCCTTGCTCTCTCGGAGGAACTCCGGAGAGAAAAGGAGATTGAATTGCTTCACTCCTTTCTTGGCATACTTCTGATAGAGGCTTCGAGTGTAACCTACTGGGATGGTACTCTTGATGACCATCACTGCATCGGGATTTACCTCCAGCACCAAGTCGATAACTTCTTCTACATGAGTGGTGTCGAAGAAGTTCTTCACTGGGTCGTAGTTCGTTGGTGCTGCAATGACTACGAAGTCTGCATCTTTATAGGCTGACTTGCCATCCAATGTGGCAGTCAGATGCAGAGGTTTCTCTGCCAGATATTTTTCGATATACTCATCTTGTATCGGTGATATATGATGATTCAGTTTATCTACTTTCTCGGGAATTACATCTACAGCTGTTACCTCATGATGTTGTGATAAAAGCGTAGCAATACTAAGTCCTACGTAACCGGTTCCGGCTACGGCAATTTTTAATTGATTAAAATTACGCATAGTTTTAAGTTCTTGAATAATAGCATCCTGAG
>ERZ1023814.3-NODE-3-length-126244-cov-9.919090_pt1 | contig 126244 bp, 215 predicted proteins | sample MGYA00380377_ERZ1023814 | MGnify/ENA primary metagenome ERZ1023814 (study PRJEB33179, sample SAMN07449063) | human gut metagenome | biome: Human-gut; feature: Human associated habitat; material: Faeces | host: Homo sapiens | place: India:Kasaragod | collected...
GGCAATATGGGGTTACATCAACAGCAAGACCATCTCCAATGCGGATAAGTTGGATAATGTCCACCTCAACGGCATATTCACCGCTTTGAGCAACACGAACAATGGAGTGAGCATGACAATCGGAACGGTTGCAAAATCGTTGGCGAACATGCAAGTGTACTCGGCAACCAAGTTGGTGACGGCTAGGAACATCGCCCTTAACGGCGACTTTACGGGTAATGCCAACTTCGATGGCTCTGCCAACATCACCATCAATGGCTACATGAGCTATTGTAATGCAACCGTCAGTAACACCAACACTTATCCTTGGCGAAGAATAGCTAAGGTGAATGAGATTACAGGTAATTATTCAGATGGTTGCATCTTACTCTATATCTCGGAAGGCTTCTATGGCGGCTATTATGGAATAGCCAGAGTCTACATAAGAACGGATAACCTCTCCACAGGTGCAAACGCAAGTTGTAGCATTCAGTGGATTTCACGCAACGGCTACGGTTTGGACAGCTTGAAGATTGCAATGTACAAGACCACAGGCAAGGCATACTATGATGTGTTCCTTAAGATGCGTGGCGCGTATGGTTCTGTTGTAATCAGAACGTTGCAAGACCAGCGTGGTGGCTTGGGCAAGAGATTCACCTTGGTTAATAGCACGGAGACAGCCAACGCCGCAAGCCATACCGAGGCATACGCAACCATTGAGGACGCAGCGACCGCCATTCACAACCAAGCCTACACAAGCATCGCACAAGGCTATGACGTGGCAACGGTGCATAATGCGGATAAGTTGGATGGGGTTCATGCCTCTGGCTTGTTTACCAATCTGTCTAATAGTGGGAATAACATTTCCATTACCATTGGCGGCACGAATAAGACGTTGACGGTGGGCTATGCTACGAAGGCGGCGCAACTCAACACCGCTCGCACCTTGTGGGGACAGAGCTTCGATGGAACAGGGAACGTGAGCGGCAACATGACAGGTGTGGGCAATATCAATACTTCCGCAGCACCAGCAGGAACTATCTACACAAACAACTGGTTCAGAAGCAAGGGAAGCACTGGCTGGTATAGTGAAGACCACGGCGGCGGTTGGTACATGATCGACGACACTTGGATTCGCAACTTTGGTGGCAAGGATGTATACCTCTCCAACAAACTTAGCGTGAATGGTAACGTCGGCATCGGAACAACTGACCCATCTCATAAGCTGCATGTGTCGGGAGAAATCTACACCACAACCAAGGTCAACATCAACGGCATCATCTTGGAGAAGGACTCCAACGGTGACTTGAAGGTTAACGGAAATCTCTATGCCACAGGTGGAATAAGCGCATACGGAACTAGCTCCGCTGGAAGTGGCGGTGGATTGAGCGGTAGCGTTCTCGCATGGGACTCCGCTATCAAGATGCCTAACGCTACAAATGGAAGTTCCGACACTACCAAGACGGAATCATCTTTCTTGGCTAGTGCTTGGTCTATAAAGCAGCTTTACAACAAGGTTACTAACTTGGAAGGCGGCTCGGCAATGAACGTAAGCGTTAGTGGAAGCGGCAACGCCGTGACCTCTATCAGCAAGAGCGGCACTACTATCAGCGTGGTCAAGGGGAGCACGTTCCTCACTGCACACCAAAGTCTCTCTGCCTACATGAAAACGGCGGACGCAAAGTCTCTGTTCCTCTATCATACTAGAGAGAACATAGTGACCGACTTAGACAACTTCAATACAAGTGGTGCATCTCACATCTACGAGATGAAAGATGTGACGAATACGCCTACCGATAATGGTTGGCTACAGGTAATGAACTGGGGAAGTGCAGATGCCAACTATGGAATGTTGCTTGCCAATGATTATTCTACTAATGGTCACATGTACTTCCGTCAGAAAATTGCGGGTTCGTGGAAAGATTGGAAGACCATCATCGACTCATCAAACATCGGGTCACAGTCGGTAAATTACGCTGCATCGGCGGGTTCTGTTGCTTGGACGAACGTAAGCGGAAGACCTAGCACGATGAAAAATCCAAGTGCTCTTTCTTGGAGCGGATATTCAAGCGGAAGCTATGATGGTAGTGCAGCAAAAAGCATAAGCATTCCGAACAACACGAACCAATTGACGAATGGAGCAGGATTCATTACAGCTAGCGCAAGCATCACTGGTAACGCCGCAACAGCAACCAAGGTGAACCACTCCCTTTCGGTCTTCGGCAAGTCATTCAATGGTTCGGCTGATGTGACCGTTGCGGACACGGACTTGATTGCTTCCATATCAACAGCCACATCGAACTTGACCGACAAGACGGAGATTCTTACTTCCTGGGCGAGCGACAATGGATTCAACGACAGCAACGCCAAGAATAGGATACATAGAAGACCAGCGTCGGCAATATGGGGTTACATCAACAGCAAGACCATCTCCAATGCGGATAAGTTGGATGGGGTTCATGCCTCTGGCTTGTTTACCAATCTGTCTAATAGTGGGAATAACATTTCCATTACCATTGGCGGCACGAATAAGACGTTGACAGCTGCCTATGCCACGAATTGCGACACAGTGGATGGCTATCATGCTCAGTTAGGAAGTAGCAAGCCGTATGGCAAGATTCCTGTAATTGGAACTGATGGCGTGATAGAACTTGGACATTGCATTGATTTCCACCACGACAACACCACAGGCAGCGACTATTCCGTAAGGTTGCAGACCGATGGAAACCATAGTAATGTGGTAACGCTCCCTACGGCGACAGGAACTTTGGCACTTACATCGGACAATGTTGCCAGTGCCACGAAACTCCAAACCACAAGAACGCTTTGGGGACAAAGTTTTAATGGAACGGCTAACATAAGTGGAAGCATGACAGGTGTCGGCGACATGACCTTGGACGCAGGGGCAAGGATAAAGCACGGTTCGGGCAACCTTTACATCGGAAACTCGGACAACTCCAACTGGATAGGTGTTCAAGACATCTGTAGCCAGTCCTCCATCGGAGATGGCAACTGGAGCTTGCGAACGAGCGGAGCTGCGCATTTCAAGGACACGACAATCAACGGAACGGCGACTATTAAGAATTTACTTAGCCTCGTTGACGGCTCGCACAAAGGCTTGAAGATGGGAAGCACGTATATCTCATCCCTCGATGGTGAAGTTATCTTGCAAGGCAACACAGCCCTCCGATTCGGAAATGATGCATGGGACTACAACCAGTGGGCGGGTCTTAAGTACGACCATAGCAGCAAGACCGTTTACCTCGGCATTGCCGATGGAAGCATATTCAAGGCGAACAGTGCCCAAAGTGGGGGTGTCATCAACCTTAAGCCAGGAATAAGCTCCGTCTATACTCCAAAATTGTTCGCTGACGGCGACATTTATCACACAGGTGTATATAGAATGCTATGGAAGAATAGCAAAGCATCAAAGTATCTGAATGTGATGACCATATCGCAGGATGATAAAGGCATTCTCACCATAGGCTACGGAAACTTCGCCAACAACAAGGATGTGGTACTTGAAGGCTATAACCTTAACTTTCGAGTTGGCAACGATAGCGGAATGAAGTCCATGTGGCTTAATTACAACAATGGCAATCCTGTGCTGAGTTTGGATGGTAATTTCTATGCCACTGGCGGTATTACGGCTTACAAGAGTTCCGATGAACGCTTGAAGCATGACATACACGGCGTTGACAGCTTGGCTATCATCAAGGCGATGGGTGGCACGGTTGCATTCCGATACAATGCCGACAACAAGGATAGCATCGGTTGGATTGCCCAAAGGGTTCTTCACAACACCTTCATGCAAGACCTTGTGGAGAAAGACGACAAGGGCTTCCTCAAAATCAACTATTGGTCTCCAAAGCTGATTGCCGTTGCCTTTGGTGCTATCGAGCAAGTTGACGATGAGGTGAGCCGCTTGAAGCGAAGAGTGAGAGACTTGGAAAACGAAGTTGAACAATTAAAAAGTGATAGATTATGAGTTTGAACAATGGAATCATCAGTGCTCCAGTAAGCATAGATGATGTAAAAAGTGTACTTGGAGAGAGTAGCAACGACCTTGCTACCCTCTGCAAGAGTGGAAATGTCAATCCATGGGCAAAGTATGGTGCTACCTCGCATCCAAGTAATTTTGGAGTTGGTACGCTTAATTCTGACAAGAAATCATGGACTTTGGCTACAAGAGGTGGCACTATCAATGGCTGGTGTTTGAAAAGTTTTGACTTTAAAAGCATAGGAGGCAACATTTCTTCATGGGAAGGTTTAATGAGTGCTGCTGGAAATACCTGGAAAAGGAACTTGCCTATGGGAGGAGCGACATCCCCTTTCAGATTGGGAGACTTTGCTGGATATAACTCAAAGGCATCATGCCCTATCCGTGTATCGGTCAGCAATCATTTGGCTTATGGAGGTTTTTTTGATGTGTTCGCTGAGTTGGTGAAGGATTATGCTGATGCAAATGGGGATGACACAAATGCAGAACTAAACTACCAAGACTTGAAACGTTGCGTTACTTTTGTCGGTGTTGGAGAAGGAAGCTATATTTCAAGTGAGGGTACTAATTTGTATCTTGGTGTTGCTTGGCGCATATCTAGATACGACAATGTTATGTATACAGGTGCTTATTCATCTAAATATCCTTTGTATCATGCAAGCAAAGATGAACCTTGCGACTCTAGTATAAGTATTCATGTTGATAACACATCCATACCAAGTACGGATGATGAGGATACAAATGAGGCAAATATTGGCATCGGTTACAAGTTGAATATATATGATATTGTTGAGTTTGTTCCGTTTGTCACGATTACCCCAGGCATTACATCTAGGAAAGAGTTATTCAACTCTACCTTGATTATTCCACTAAGTATGGAAGAGAATAACTATCGGAAATTCGTCTATAAGCAAGCAAGCGAAGATGATGGAGCTGAGGGAGTTAAAATAAGATATAGATTTTCGTCTTCCCTTAGTATCTCAAATCTGGGTAAGACATATTACGTGAGGGACGATGATGGGAATATCTTCACTACAAGCAAGTTCATTGAGAAATATATTATTACACGAAAGATAATACCGAATGTGGGTGGTAACACGTCTTACAGTTCGTTTATTGTCAATTCTGTGACTATTTGGCTAAAGGGTGCTGGTAGTGTAAGTAACCATCCATTATTATATGTGAATAAAATGGTAGGCACAACAACAGGAACGTTTGACTTAGTAGCGGAGCAAATACCTGCACAGACTGTTAACTCCGACACTTACCCAATAGGTAGTGTTAAGTTGTACGAAACCTTGGAGAATGCAAAGAATGAAAGCAATGGCATTTCAATTTCGGGAGTGCCAATCTATGACGGTGTAGCTTACGATGACACACTAACAAACGATGGCGTAAGCGGTAGTTTTACGAACAAACGAGATTTGGAATTATCAATACAAGTAACCATTGGAGATTATAACAAGAAATATCAGTTGATTTGTGAAGACAAGTCTAACATTGTAAAAATATAGTATTAACAATTTAATTTAAGTAATTATGAAAGTAACATTAGGTAAAATGACAGAGTTCAAGAGAGAGGTTGACATCGTGAACGATTCAACCAAGGTTAAGGGAAATGTAGCCGTCAGTGACGGTAACATTATGAGTGTAGACAACGGTGTGGTGTTGGACGGCGACGGCAACCAGATTGCCACGTTCAGCCAGTATTCCACGGACAACTTGAACGTGAACTACAACACTTCCGACTTGCAGAAGATGATTGATGCCGTGACCAACATCAACGCCTTCTCCGCCTATATCAAGGAGCACGTGGATGAGTTGTCGGAGGGTATTGCTGCCGACTCTGCGGACGAGTAACAATTAGCTTGGTTTGTGGGTGCGAAAACGAAAAAGTGAGTAACACCCACTTTCTTGCTAATTGTTTAGATATTAAAGTGTTAAATGCTTGCGTATGTGCAAATTATTTTGTACCTTTGTAAGCGAATTTATTTATCAATAAATCAAGCGAATTTATGAAAAAGATTAAGACAATCGAGGCGGTTAACGCCTACAAGACATTGAAGGGCTTCAAGACAAGCTCTTTGAGTGAGGAAACTATGCTGGCGGTATGGAAGAACATGAAGGCTCTCCGTTCTATCGCCGACACCTTCGACAAGGACAAAGAGGAGGCGCAGGAGTCCTTGAAGGATGACAAGTTCGAGGAAATGCAAGGCAAGCTCAAAACCGCACAGGAGAACGAGCGCAAGATGAAGGAGGAGGGCTACACCTACACCAAGGAGGACACAGACCTCTTGCAAGAGGTGAACGCCTACTTCGCTGGCTTCAGCAAGAAGACCATGGAATACTTCAACGAACTCGCCGACAAGGAGGTCGAGGTGGAAATCACCGAGGTCGAGGAAGCCGAGCTGCTTAAGGCTATCAAGGCTTGCGAGAAGGGCTTTGACGATATGGAGATGCTCGCTTGCATCTGCAAGTAATATTTAACAGGATAAGGATGTTCTTTATATGGGCGGCTGATTGTTTCGGTCGCCCATCCTTTTTACTTACAATCTGTAATTTACCCCCCATTTTTGAATGGCAAATCTTACAGATTGGTATTTTTGCAAAGTTTAACTCTAAAAAGTTGTGCAAAATGAATGTTTTTGTGCAGACTTGTTTATTTTTGCAGCACGTTCCTTATTATTAAGAATGAGGAACTAAGAATAAATAATAAACACAAAAAACAAAAAGGAGAAGAATTTATGACTAAAGAGGAAGAAGATGAAGTCCATCGGTTAGTTCAATCAGTCGGTGTTGTACAGTTGTCAAGAGTAATGTTTAAGGGTATGGACGTTAGCGAAATGATTAACGTAATTATCCTTGCAGGTAGAGGCTACAGCGTGAAGCTACTCACTTGGTTCAAGTATTATTGTGAAGTGATGCCTCTGTTTATCATGCTTTTTCATATTGCATGCATGGTAACATTTGCGTCTCATGAAAAAGAAATGTGCATATGGTTTAAGGAGAATTGGGTATCGGCAGCATTTATCTATTTTTCAGTTTACATCCATCCGCTTGTGCTTATAATTGCGAGCAGATTCTTTTGGCTCTGCTACAGATGGCGTATTCCGATGATTATATACCTATTTGGGATAAATGCTATTCATATCGTATACTGGAATGTTTTTACCACCAACGAAATGGTGGAAGCTAATGTTGTAATACTTGTAATGACTATTATATTTTATGTATATGGTTTTGCCGATAAGTATTTCTCAGGCAAGGGCTGTCAAAGTTTAATCTCTAGATTATAATGATATGGGAAAGTTATTTGGTTATCACACCTTGGGAGTGTTATTAAAATCGTTGTCTGACTCTTGCTTTCGAGCAGACGAGCAAGAGAAGAGAGGGGAGAAGGTAACTGCTTGCGGAATGAGTAGCGATGAGATAGAAGACCTTTGTGAGAACTATCTGCCGTATGCTCTCAACCCGATGCTGAGCACCGAGGAAGTTAAGGAGAAGCTGCATGTTTCTGATGCTACTCTTAATCGTATGGTTGCTAGGGGTGACATCCCGAACGGAGAATGCAAGAAGCGTGGGCACACCCGATATTGGAAGAAGTGGGATATTCTGCACTTCATTAAGAATAAGAGAGGTAAGTGATTGCCTCTCTTTTTTATTGTTTTCATATTTTCAAGAAGTCTTCTACATCAATGTACTCAATTCCGAAATTCTCTGCGCATTGTTTGTCGGAGTCCGAGAAGTCACCTTCTTTTCCACTAGCATTACCTATCATAATCAGCTCACTCTTTTTCCAAGAAGAATACGACTCAAGCATTCCTGTATTTGGCTTTCTCATTCCTATCTCTGCATGCGAAGGGCAATACATAGAGTTGACGAAGATATTTCGTCCGGTATGATTGCGAAGATATTTTTGCATAAAGCTTTCAATAGCCTTAATCTTGCCGATAAAATCCTGTTCGTCTACAAATTGAGGGATGCCTCCTTGATTTGAGACTATTTCCACATAGTAAAGAGTAGGGAATGCATCTACAATCTTATCCAAAACTTCTTTACGGATTTTGAAATCTGTTACATCTGTAGGAAAGGTGTTTCCTGATATAGTTGTAATAATCGTGTCGTCTAAATCAATGAATAATACTTTTTTCTTGATTAAATATCCTTTTTCTGTCATAATTTTGCTTTTCTATATTGATATATTAAAATCTTTATCTACGAAAATTAAGTTTGTAAAACACAGTTGTTCCGGTGTGTCTCACCATTTTTATTACAATGCAAAGATACGACAAAAAAGATGACCTTGCAAATAAATTAATGCAAATTTTAAAACGTTATCTGTTTTTAATGAAATCATTAACAATTCTCTCTATGGTGTCTTGCTTGATAGCTATAGGGGCATCACCTTGATATTCTATCACTTGGTTGCCGCATTCCTTCCAAAATAGGTTGCTATTGATGCGTTCGCCATCTACCAAGATCCAATCCGGATGATGTTCAAACGAATGCATATTAGTTAGCGGAACGAGAATGAATAATTTATTCTCCATCTTGTTTACGAGTACCGACAAGTCATTATCATCAAATGTAATGATAACTCGATTTTCATTCTCAGATAGAACGTTAAAATCCTCATTAAAACGTTCATAAAGGTAATTTTTGATTTTCGAACAACTCATATTCTTGTAATTTTATAGGAGGGCAGATGGAAAAATCCAAGGTCTGCCCGCCAAGTTAAACTTATAAGGAAATCTTCTATAATATCGACTGACAAAGCCATCCCATAAGATAGCATGGTTCTTCGCCTTGCATATCTATTCCCAGATGGTTGCATATATGTGCTACTACATGAAACATTTCATGTGTGAGACTATTTATATACTCACCTTCAGAAGTAGACTTGCAAATGAGCACAACACTTGTTTTCTTTGAAACATTTGTGTATGTCAATCCTTTGTTTGAAGAATCGGTTGAAATGTGGTCGTATGCATCCAATAATGGTTGCCCCTTACAATCAATGGAACTTAGTACATCTATAGCCTCATCAACCTCTTCTTGATTAACAACATGACATACAATCACATTCCAATCATATTTCTCTAAGTAAATTTCTTGTTTAATCATAATACATCATCCCATGGAATGCCGATACCGTTATGGTTGCAATCGGCATAAAATCTATTGAAAATGAATCCATCCTCTTGGTCTGGGTCATCCACCATATCCTTAATAAATTGAGCCAAAGCAGCTTCATCCTTTAAAGAGGACTTAAAGAAATCGGCTCTAGCCATGTTTGCGACATAGACAAAATCGTAATTGTCAGCATTCTCCAACTTTACGTTGTTGACTTTAAGGAGTTCCTCCACAGTGTCTTTTTCTGTAGGTTCTACTCTTTCTAACTTGCCTGTCGTTGCGTTTGTCTTGCGCATTAAGGTGATAGCCCAATCACACATTTTTTTATTGAAGTGCCATCCATTATAGCGAAGGTATGCAATCATTCCTTCGGGCTTCATGTCGTATGCATCAAGTGGTATTTTGTATCTTCCCATAACTGAAATTTTTAAGGAGGTGGAGATTTCTCCCCACCTCAAAGTGTAATACTAATAGCGATAACCGCCACCTCTGCGGCCACCATGTCTTTCACCATAGCGGTCATCATCGTCATCATCCCAATTGTCTCGGTAATCCGGCATTGGGCTTCTGTGACCCATTCGTCCATACTTGTCATCCCCCATTTCATCAATGCAGTGCATGAGTTTACCTCCATACTTAAGCATCTTCTCTACAAGTTCCGACATTTCATTTACCTTGTTTTCGGTAATTTCTATCATGTATCCCATAATGATTTACTTTTTTGTATTAACTTTTTCCAAAGCCACTGACAACATAGACTTAATATCGGTCAAAGTTCCCTTCATTCCGCTAACCTCGCTTTTGAGGTTATTGATGTCTTCTTCCTGTTGTCTGTCTTTGGCTATTTGTGGATTCAATACGGCACGCATCTTTGCGCACTCTTCCATAACCTTTTTGTGGTATGGCTCGCTTTCCACAATCTCCTTAGAATGCCGATACATAGCCTCAACTTCCGCATCCATAGCTTCACGGCTTTCAGAAACCACTAGGTTTTCCGAATTTGCGATTTGCATATTGGATGGGAGTTGTTTGAACTCCATTTGTTCATTAGGCAATTTTACGACAACATCAACGGTAGTCTCCATTGGTTGTGGGTTGAATTGCCCAGGAGTATATGTTGGGAACTTAGGTTGTGGGTTACTGACCGACACAACCTGTCCGATTTTAAGACTTGGGTTTTCACCCTTGTCAAGCACATAGAATATGCTGTTAGGTCGAAGTCCTTGAAACATAGCTTTGTAATGTTAATTGTTAAACAATACCCGTCATTAGCTGAAGGGTGTTAGTATCTCGCTCGAACCAAAACTGATAAACTCCAGTTCCTGCAATGTCGGCTACCGTCAAAGGATTGCCGTTGAACTTAGTTACAGCTTGGGTTACGCCATTGGTCTCGAAAAGGATTGGCAGCGTATTTGTCGTACCTGTCGGAATGGCTTGATGTAGGTTCACAAAGATAGTTCCCCTATAGTTAGCATTCACGAAGGCGTGGTTTCTGAACGAGAAAATGACATTTTCGGTGTTCACCACCACGCCTGTAGATGCGATAGCTGCCGAGCCGTTACGATTAACCCATGCAAAAGGTCTCATCCATAACATAGCAGCCTCCTTTCCTAATTAACCCCAAAAGCTTGCATTGTTGACACCATTCAGACCATATAAGCCTGTTTGCCAAGCAACGCAATTTGGAACAGCAGTAAATGGACTGTAGCTGGTTGTAACAGTTGATGGAAGCTTACACTTGATACCATCTACCTCTTTTTGCAAGCCAGCCAACATAGCGTTGACAGGTGCTATAGCTTGACCTACAATCTGCGAAGTCATGGCAGAAGACTTATAAGTTCCATTCTCTTCACGAAGATGGTCTATCTTGTCCTGCATATCTCTGAGTTCTGCTTGGCGTTGGCCATTAACTACGGTCTGAGTACTATCTTTAATAGCATTCAAAATGTCGCATGTCTGACCCTTGGTTTCGAAAGCAACATTAGAAAAGCCTCGTTCCTGACTTACGGCTACATTGTTGATGGCATTCTGCAAAGTGCCAGTCTGCTGACACATAGCCAACTTGACGTTTCCGTCCATAGCCGTAATATTGTTATTTACACGGCAGCAGCAATCAGCGAGTTGTGATGCAATCTGCATGTTACCTTGCTGAAGAGCGTTGATGGTTTGCATTCCGCTCATGCCTACTTGGTTGCCCACGTTCTGAACTTGGGTTGTCAAGGCAGAGATTGCTTGTTGAATCTGTCCTTCAGTACAATTGAGCTGAGTAGCGAGATTGCTGAGTGCATTACGATTGCCACCGATAGCATCCATAAGCAAGGAACGACCATAGTCATTGTTGATTTCATTGGCAAGACCTGCGCCATTACCACGACCACCAAAGCCGAAACCATTACCTCCCCAACCACAGAAGCAAAGGATAAAGAGCAGCCAAATGAACCAAGAACCATCGCCATTGCCGAATCCGTTATTACCCTTCATCGCAAGAAGAACGTTTGGGTCAACGCCTCTCTGTTGGAGCAAAGGAGCTATCAAGCTCATCATTCCTCCATTGTTACCTGAACCTTCTGGATTAAAAACATAAGTTTTTGATGTCTCCATAAGAATAATCTTTTTGTGTTAAACCTTAATTAAACTAACTCTATGTAACGTTACGGCTGCAAAGTTACGAATAATAAGCAAAAGGTTTAACAACTCTATCAAACTTTCTTTTAATCGTTAATAATCAATAAGTTAAAGTGATAGGGGGTAATATCATACTTTCGAATGCATGAAAATCAAAGGCTTGTTTGCAAATTCCGTTTGCAGAAAACGAAAAATGCAAACGGAACTGCAAACGGAAATTAAGCACACACAAACTTGAAACCAAATTTTTCAGTATAGTATTCCTCTTTAGGGTGTCTTTTTGTCTCGGAGTCATAGCAGAGAATAAACGGCTCACCCTTAGAGTAGAAATAGTTATAAGATTTTCGCAAATACATCTTCGCATTCAAAGCCTTTGGGGAGAGTTTTCTTATTCTTAACCTTGTTTCTTGAGGCTTACCCGACAACACTCTAAGTTCGTCCATTTTGTATTGCATGTGAAGTTTTCTTCCTTTACTTGCATATCTTTCTTTATTCCAATAGTTTCTTAGAGACTTGTTTCGCTCTTTACGAATTCTATTTATCGTTTCTACATTGTGTTTTAAACCAAGCTTACTGACTTGTCCTAATATTGTAGATTGAGGAATATTCAACACTTCGGAAATTTCCCTTGCTGTCATCGTTTGGTACATGACGGAAATTTGGCTGATGGTTTCTTTACTCAACTTGTTGTCTATTTTTGTGCCACCTAAAATAGTGATATATTTATATAAGGTGTGTAGTGTAACACCAGCAGCCTTGGCTACTTCCTTTCGTGGGTAGTCATTGATGTGGACTTTAATATAGTCTATCTGTTCTTTTGTTAATCTTCTTGGCATTCTTCATCCTCCTCAAAAGAAAATCCATATTTGTTCTTATAGTATTCTTCATTCATCCTATGAGTATTCCGGTCATAACCTATGGTGTATGGCTCACCTTCGAAAGCGAAATATCCATGCTTTGTTATGAGATTGTACTTGGCATGATATGCTTTTATAGGCATATCCGCAAATTTGAATCTTGTCTGTTGCGGAATGCAGGATATAACTCTGAATTTCTCCATCTGCATGGTTCTTTGCCAGCTTTTTACCCTTTTACTTATTGTTGCTTTCTCATACGCTTTCTTTAAATTTGCCAAACTATTCTTTTTAAGTCTTTCGATAGTTTCATTCGAATGAGTAAGCTTTAGTCTTTTTGCCGCCTTTCCTACTGTAGACGGATGACACCCTACAATCTCGGCAATCTCTTTGACTGAATGGTTGGTGTAAAGCTTTGCAATTTGTTCATCACGCTTCTTGTTGGGTTTCGGAACGGGTCTTTTATGTTCGATTTTACAATTCCAATCATGTAGAATCTTATACAAGAATTTCACGCTGACACCCATTCTTTGTGCCAACTTGTATCTTGGTCGTTCATTTATGTGCGCCTTAATGATGTCTATTGTATCTTGTTCTATTATCTTCATTTTTATTCAGTTTTTTATGGTGTGACTCACCTGTATTTGCAAAGGTAATGAGATTTTATTGATAGAGCAAATAATTTAATGTGTTATAACTTTGTTTAAGGAAATATTTAATTATTTGCACAAAAATTAATTGTGTAGTTTTCTGCCTCGGCTATTTTCACATTATTATATATAAATAGCTATCTTTGCAACAAAAAACATTAGGAAATGACAGCGGAAACTATTCAATTAATACAGACGGGAATTAATCTTCTTTGCGCATCGGGAGTTATCTCCACGTTGCTGTACTATAATAGTAGAAAACGAAAGGAGGCGGCACTCGCATCACAGGAAGAGAATAAGACTATTTCATCATATGCCGATGAGTGGAAGGCTCTCTATGAACGTTCCAACGAGTCGGTCGTTAATCTTAATAGTAAAGTAGATGAATTGTATGTGGAAATCAACCAATACAGAATTACGATACGCAATCTTAGGGACGAGAAGAACGATTTGAAGCTTGCCTTGCATGAGGCACAATGGAGCAGATGCATTAAGGATGGATGTCAACTTAGAACCCCACCAAGAAAGCGAGAATCCTTAGAATCGTTGGTTGAAAAGGAAGAAGATGCGATATATCGTGATAGGGAGGATTAAGTTATGATAAAGTATCTGAAATTACTCATACAAGTTAATAGCGGACATTCAAGCAAGGCATTCTTCTTAGTGTCCGTGACCTTGATAGGTTTCTTGATGCTCTTAGTTGTATGCTTCATCTTAGTGTGGGAAGTGGTGACTTATGGGACGATCAAGACGGATTTGATGGGGTTAAGTGCATTTGTTGGTAGTGTGGCTAGTTTGTTCGTCACGGCTGGCATTACCAAGACTATAGGGGAACGTGGCGAACATCAAAGCGAAAAAGATAAATAGACTATGGCAGACCCAAGTATTTTAAAACCATTCATTCTCTCATTCGAGGGTGGATATTCTAACAAAAAGAGTGACAGGGGAGGCGCAACGATGAAAGGTGTGACCCTAGAGACGTTCCGTAAAGTTTATGGTGTTAGTAAGACCGCATCGGACTTGAAGAAGATAACCGATGAACAATGGCATCACATATTCAAGAAATATTATTGGAATGCTTGCAAGGCTGACCAAATCAACAACCAGTCGGTGGCTAATCTCTTGGTTGACTTTGCTTATAATAGTGGAGTAAGCAGAGCCGTACAAAAGATTCAGACTATTGTAGGAACAAAAGCTGATGGTATCATGGGTAACATGACCTTGGCTGCTATCAATTCATACAAGCAAGGGCAATGGGCGTTGTTCGATAAGCTGAAGGTGTCACGAATTGCCTTTCTCAATGCATTTGTGAACAATGACCCAAAGCAAAGTGTGAACCTGCATGGATGGCTTCGCAGAGTTGGGAATATACAATACGGAAAGCTCGTATGTAACAACGGAAAGATAATCACTTGGTAATCTTACGAGATACAGGCTCAACTAAGGCATTAGTAAGACCATCATCCTTAATTGGATGGTGGCTTTTTCTTCACTTTTGAAATTTTGAAAAAGAGAGAGTGGGCAGAAAAATTGTTCCTATTGGTTTTATTTGTACCTTTGCACTCAAAAAGGAGGTTGATATGGAACTTAGATTTGATTGGTGGCGTTGGCTCGTTACCATATTGGTAGGTTTCTTCATCATGCTTATGATGTACGGATGCCGGACGACAAGATATGTAGATGTAGAAAAAGTGGTGCGAGACACTACTACTTATGCCCATTGGGACTCAATTGTCAACGAAAGGGTCAAGCTTATTCGGGATAGCTTGCTATCTTATCATTGGGAGCAGACCGAAAAGCAGGTTAAGGATTCCACTTACATCAAGGATGATGTCAAGACAAGGGTAGATGAGAGTGGTAAGGTGCTAGGTAAGGATTCTACTCATATAGAGATTAGATACAGGGACAGCAAGGAACTATCCAAGGTTCGTGATAGCCTTATTCATTATAAGGAGATAGCAGAGCGAGCGAGTATATATAAGGCTCAGAGGGATAGCCTAAACAGAGAATTGAGTATTGCCCAGACCAAAAAGGAATATATTGAGAAAGACTTGGAGGGATGGGATTTGTTCTATTGGAAATTCGGTATGATTTCCTTTTGGGTCGTTTCCTTGATGCTGGTTACAATGATTTTCTTTCTCACGGTAAAATATAAGAAAAAGTTATTTTATTAGGTTGGTTTTTAGTTATTAAGGTTTTAGATTGGTTTAAGGTAACAACTTATGGAGCAGCTGCCTGTGATGGTGGTTGCTCTCTTTTTTTTTGTCTTGAAAATGCCTTAGAGTGTAAAATGCTAAAATTGCAAGCGGCTTAATGTATTTATAGTTTTATGTATGTAACTAAAATTGCGTTGTGTGTTAAAAATGCACAATTAGAGAAGAATAACACATTAAAGCCCTTGCAGTTTGAAAATAAATTAGTATCTTTGCAGCGTGCTTTGTTGGTGCTGACACGCTTACAAGAATCAATAAGATTTTCCTTGGCGAAAGCCATACCACGATAATCCTTACCTAGATTTCGGTGTCAGACGAATGAAGGGTAAGGATTTCTTTTTAGAATCCTTGTTTTGAGTCGAAACATCCTTAGATAGTTCTAAGTTAATAATGGGCTATAAATGTTGGAGTAGTCGAAACACAAATAAGTTAAACAAATAAGGAATTTATGGGAAAGCATTATTTACATATACGTATGGACTTGGTAAGGAAGTACACCTATGGTGCGTCATCGCAAGAAGTGAAGGCGCACAAGGAGACTCTTTGCTTTGCCATTTGGTGTAAGATGCAACGTCGCAATTCCGTTATTTTTAACTTAACCATCAAGGATGTAAAGAAAAAACTCGGTGTAGGCTATTCAAAAGCAAGAAAATTGCTAAAGGATGTCAAGGAGGATGAACTCTTTACAGAACTTGGTAACGGGCGATTTATCGTGAATACGTTCCGTGATAAAGAATGGAAGCCCAATAAAAAGGGCGGTCGCTTCCAAGGGGCTTACGTTTGTCGTATTCCTATTAACAAGGACTATAAGCTAAAGGAGTTATATTCTATAGTCAATAATATTTTGTACACTTCGGTTATTAGTGGTGCTCGTCAAGACTGTTTTAACGTTGGTAATAATGATTGTGCTTGGCATCAACTAACTACTAACTCGTTTGCAAAGGTTGTGAATATGGGTCATGGCTCTATATGTCGAATCAAGAAGAATCTTATCAGTGAAGGTAAGATTAAGTCCACGTATGCGGAAATGCACATGGCAGATGATAGAAACGAGGGAGAGGTGGAGCGAACATTGCAAAGGTTTGGTCGTAGGAACTTTACGTTTAACGTAGGCAACCTGCACTATTTAATCATACCTTGCTCTTACTCTTTTGGAGACCGAGAGACTTCTGTTGCTATCAAGCACAGAATCTATGGTTATAAATTGAAGGGACATGGTGCTTTTAAAAAAGGCACGAACAAATACTATAATGGATCAATAGGATTAACCAATATACCTGATTAAAGGTCGAGTTCTATTTTGGACATTTTCATATTAGTAGTTAGTTGGAATATATATTTAGGGAGTCTTTAATAGGCTAACGTGTTCCTTATTATATTACGTGTTATTATTATATATACGAGATTATGAAGAAGTATGAATGTTATATAAGTTTAGCTGGTAATGTGTGTGGTGACAAAGGAAGTTATTATTATGCGTTTGCTACATTTGAAGGAGAAAAAATGATTGATAGTGTCGCAACAAGTCGGAGTCTTTTGGTATATCCTAAAAGTCGTTTTGTCCCGATTTTGACTAAGGCATTAAGAAAATGCAGAGGTGAGTTCCATGTGTATGTGTACTTACCAAAAGGCTATGATTTTGTAGAATTACCTAATGGTGAATACCAAATATCAGCTTCGTACGCCTGTTCCGAGATAATTGAGTACACTTATAAGTGCAGCGACAAAATAACAATAAAGAAGTTTGATGAAAATAGTAAAAGATGTTTGGATATACAACAAAAAGCAGAAGAGATAAGAGAAATTAACGAAAATAAAGAATTACACAAGTCAATAGCCAAAGAAATGAAGGCGAAAGATAAAAATAGCAAGAAAGACTTGCGTAGGGAAAGATTAGTTCCAAATTATATTTGCTATACCGATGGAAGCTGCGATAATTATTCCACTCACAAGGCAGGTGGCTCGGCTTATATCGTTGTGAATACAGCTACAGGTGAACTTGAAAAGGTAAAGACACATCATTGCTTGCATACGACAAATAACAGAATGGAGATGTTGGCGATAATATCAGTCGTTAATTATTGCCCGAAAGGTTCTGTCGTAGAGGTTCGAAGTGATTCTAAGTACGCATTAAAGATGTTCCGCTATACAGATTGGGAAATAGGCGCAGATATAAAGAACCCAGACTTAATTAAGTTGTATCGTAAGTGTGCAAAGGATAAGCTTGTTATTTTGACTTGGGTAAAGGGGCATAATGGTGATGATTTGAACGAGCAAGCGGATTGCTTGGCTTTTGGTGCATATGAGAAAGCATTAAAAGAGAATGGCTTACCAATGGCTCCTGAGAAGTATCGTGCTATGAGACGAGGCAAGCAGACGGTGTTTGAAACAGATAATTAAAGATAAATTTAATTTATTATGAAAGAGTTAGGTTTTGATAAGCTATACGTAAAGTTTAGCAATTTATATTGTGAGTATCGTAGTAGAAAGCAATTCTTGAAGTGGTTGAAATCCGCAAAGAATCTTTCTGAAGAGTTGTTTGAAGTAACGCCAAGTAGAGGTGGTTCGTTTGATGTTGTGTTGTCTTTTGAAGAGATAAAGGATTTATTTCCGATTATGGAAAACTCATTGCCTAAGTATGAAAACGATATAAAGCAAGTTTTGTTAGCTATAAAGGAAATGGGGCAACTTGAAGTAGCAAAGATTTGGCATGAGGATGATTGGGGTGATAGCTTTGTAGAGGAAGTGTGTAAAACGGATGATATTTAATGATGCTACGGACATTTGAACTATGTGCCGGATATGACTCTCAACTGATGGCTTTGGAGCGACTGAAGAAGAACCATTCTGATTTCGATTACGAGTGCATCGGCTGGTCGGAGATAGAGCCAAGCGCAATAACATTGCATAACGCTTGTTTTCCTAGTCTGTCCGGCAAGAACTTTGGTGATATGACCAAGATAGATTGGAGCAAGGTTGCTGATTTTGACTTACTGACATATTCAACACCCTGCCAGTCTGTTTCGCAAGCCGGAAAGCAGAAAGGAATAGAGGAGGGAAGCAATACACGTTCCTCTATCCTTTGGTTCACAAGAAACGCCATTATTACCAAGAGACCGAAATACCTCTTGATGGAGAATGTAGAGGCTTTGGTTCAAACAAAGTTCATTGGGTTCTTTAATAAGTGGCGCAAGGAGTTGGAATCCTACGGATATGTTAACTATGCTAAGGTGGTAAATGCAGCCGACTGCGGTGTTCCTCAGAACAGAAAGCGTGTCTTCATGCTCTCTATACTAAACGATGGTGATAAGATAGATTATCATTTTCCGAGAAAGACAAAGCTAGAGAAACACTTGGTTGATGTCTTGGAGGAAAATGTGGATGAGAAGTACTTTTTTAGTGATGACTGGCTATGTAAAGAGAAATTTGTATCGAATGAATGGAAAGAACCTATGAGTGCAGCTATAAGAACTCGTTCTGAAGGGAAGTGGATAAAAGGCGAAAAGCATAGTCCAAAGGTCGAGCTTGGAAAGAATATAGCCAATACCATTACATCTGCGAGCAAGGACTCCTTGGTTGTGCTTGGAGAGACAAGGTTGTGCATTAGGCGTTTGACTCCGAGAGAACTCTTCCGTTTGATGGACGTTGACGAAGAATACATAGACAAGATGCTTGAAAGTGGAGTGCCGAAGTCAAGTCTTCAAAAGGCTGCTGGAAATTCGATTGTTGTAGCTTGCATGGAGAGGATATTCGAGGAGCTTTGGTTTCCTGAGAACAATGTTAAGGTCGCTGATGATGGTCAGCTATGTTTATTTTAAATGTTTTAATGAAATGATGTTTTTAAATAATAACGAGAAAAAGAAGAAAGCAAATGCTATTTCATACAAGATAGATGAGTACATCTGGGGACGAAAGGATTTTGTTACCGATTGCCCCTATGGTGAGAAAGGCAGATACACCAATGTCATTAATAAAGTTGGTGATTTGGGATGCAATACTTGTGAATGGCAGGAAAGACACAGCCAAAGTACGCAAGTTGTGATGTGCTCCCATCCAAAGGTGGAGAAGAGCGAGATTAAGAAACTTTTTAAGGATATGTGATATGGATAAGGAAAAATTAAAGAAAGATTACGAGAATGCTTGCAATGCTTACTTGGAGGCATTTTGTGAGAAGCATGAGTTTTACGGATTGGATAATCCGGAGACATATTGGATTGATACAGGTGGAATAGCCAATTGTGGTGATTTAACTTTCGATATGGCTACTATTGTAACTGATATTGACAAGGAAGCTCCTGAAGAAGAGTTGTTGAAGTGGTACGATTATACGATTGAAGCTAGTGAGTTCAATTTGCCTATTCCAAACTTCGATCATTGGCTCATAGGATGTCCAAGAACACCGAGCAAATGGTTTGAAGACATGCGGGCAAAGCGCAAGGAGATTGATGATTTATTGAAGGAGGAAAATGAAAGATTGAAAAATGGAAAAGAGTAACCTTTTTAATTATCTACAGAGGCTCTTTGATGAAGGTCTCTGTATAAACACTACCGAACTTGAATTCGGAACACTTGAAGTAACGGCAGAGAATCGAAGCCAAGGCAAGCAAATCACATTCTTTGCAAAGGGCATGGAGGATGCAAAGCAGAAAGCCATGGAGTGGCAGGCAGGGCAAATACTCTTGAATTGCGATGACTTTGAAGAGATAGTAATGTTCTTGGCTAATAGAAAGAAACTTAAAGCGGAAATGAACTATGGATAAGAATTTTAGAAGTTGCTTTTGTTGTATCCATTTCTTGGGAATACTAAATACTAGCACAGGAAATGTTTTGAAATGCAAGAAGGGTAGCACAGTGGAAGTAAAGGGGAAGCGACTGACAGAAATCGCTGCAAGATGCAAAAATTACAAAGCGTGAGGCACACGTTAAAGGTAATAGACAACATGGGTATTTGAAAGAGAGCGAAATGTAAAAAACTGCAAAACAAATAGTAGATTCTATATAGTGAGATTAAAATATATTAATATAAATAATAAACACATTAAATCATTTGCACATTTCGATAATTCTTTGTATCTTTGCATCGTGATTAAGAAACAAATGTTACTAATTAAAAAGGTGAGACACACCTTAAAAACTGGGAATAATGACAAAGAAAGAAATTTTAAAACAATGGCTTGATGAGCAGAAAGTGAAATATTGTGGCAATTCAAATTTCACGTTAGGTTATGGTGATGGCTGGGATTGGGTTAAAGATACCCTACGACCAGCTATTACGAAGAATGCGATGTTCCTTAGATTCTTAGAACATGGCTTCCGTGAGATAGAAGAGTTTTTGAAATCAAAAACCGGAAAGCCGAGCGAAGAGAATTGTTCCTTGTATTCTGTTGGATATAAGGATGGAGTCAAGGATGCGATGATTGCAATTAAGAATAGATTTGAAAAATTAAAATAGGAGGTTAAATGGATTTAGGAAAGGCGATTAAGACAATTAGGGTAAGCAAGGGCTTGACCCAACGACAACTGGCTAAGGCTATCGGTTGTAGCGAGACGAATATGTTGTTTATGGAAACCGGAAGAACGTTTCCACGCAAAAGTAAGATTGATGCAATTTGTAAGGTGTTGGGGATTCCGATGTCTTACTTGTTGATGTTCTCTATTACACCGGATGATATTCCGGAAGACAAGAAGAGCTTGTACACAAGCATCGTAGAGCCGATGCGTAACGAATTTACTAGGGAGTTACTGCGATGAAAAGATACTTTTATTTTTCCGCAAGATTCATCAAGGATGGACGTATGGCGTATTCCGTCGGAATTTTAGAATCAGATGAAGGGTATTTTGATTTTGTTAAGGCCTCAAAGGATATTGCACAAGGAGAAGGGGTTGATGTAAAAAAGGTTATCATAGTCTTTTGGACAGAGACCAATTCTATTATGAAGGATAAGTTTGAAGCTTTAAAAGAGGAGGAAAATTGGTAGAATATAAATAAAAGGATTGAATATGAGAATACGAATAGTTAAACATGTTTGTGCCGATGGAGTAGAAAGGGGTATCTTGGAATACCGCAACCATTGGTGGGAGAAGTGGAGACCATTGCACCAGGAAGGCAAGTTGGCTTATGTAGCATATATGGGGGCGAATCCATATAAGTCTTTACAAGAAGAGTGCTTTGATATGCTCGAATTGAATGAAGAGCAGAGAAAGGTACGTGAACAGATGTTCCACTACATCTTAGATGCAGAAGAGATATATGTTGGTGCAAGAATTGGTAGCGAGTATCATATCGGCTATGATGCTGAAAATGATGAGAGTATGGAGACACTTAGAAATTTGGAGGAATAGTTATGCTCGGAAAGATTTTTTCGGTTATGACCGATATTATATATCGAAGAGAGGAAAGTTTGAATCTCTTTGAAGGAAAGAAGAAACTTGATAAGGTGGTGTCTGGTCGGGTAATCAGAGAACAAATCAAGTTGTTTGGTTTCACCGTCAGGACAAAGTATTTTTATCAGATTTGCTGCCCACAAGTCAATATGAATGATACCCACGAGGTTTGCACATTGAATAAGGTCGAGGATTTGGTGAGAACAGAGTGCTATAACAAGGTTGTTGAATATTCTAATAGAAAGCATCATGCCTAGTGTAAATTGTTTCAGAAGAGTCTTGTTGAACGTAGGTGGCAAGAAGATAGTCATAAGTGTTCCGAATGGAATGACCGAAACCGAAGTGAATAAGGTTATGGTCGTTACTAGGGCATATCTTCAGCAGTATGTATATGTCGAAATGGTCTTAGCAGAGTGCTTTATGCAGAAAATCGAAAAGAGTATTCTGAAGAAGAAATGCGTTAGGTTTGAAGTTAAGAAGAAGTGGGTGGACTGCAAGAAGAACCTTCGCAAGGTGGTTAAGTATTATGACGCTTATGTTCCTAATGCAGATTTTAATGAAGAATTCGCAATGACGTTCTATGACAAGATTAGTGGAGACTTGTATAAGTTGCGAGATAAGCTTGCTTTAAGATTACAGAACTTAGGGATTGGTGAAAAATCGGGAGTTTATGCGAATGCAATCATTCTGTACAATCTGACCAACCTTTGTTTGGGAACTTATGAGAATATCATCCGTAAGCTGTATGAAGATTTGCATGTAAACTTAATGCAAGCGTTCAAGGATTTTGCTCCTATCTTGGCCTTTGAAAACTCTTATGACTTCATGGCATTAGTGATGGATAAGGATTTCAAGAGATTGGCTGACCATTTGATGACAAAAGAAATTCTTTCTTATTTCGATAAGGTAAGAAAAGGTGTCTTTGACGAACAGACTTTGAATGAGGCGGCTATCAACGCAACGGAAGACCTGAAGGACGATGAGAAGGATTTACAGCGAACTTATATAGGAATTAGTGACTTTATGAAGAGTGACTATCCTTTGGAGAGTGTGACATCTAAGAAAGTCAGCTGATGAAGATTGAACCAAGTGAGTTATTGGCGATAGGTAATGAATTTCAGCGAATCTTTGGGGAAAACTTTGGAAAGTTCATAGATATGCGGTTTCTTTTAGCGAGAAGAGAGTTGGTCTTCAACTTACTGAAGTTTTCGGATTGGCTTGAAGAACGCTATCCGGATGAGTGTTCCATTGATGGAGTTAGTTACAATGAGGTTGTCGAGCGAAAATTTGGCAACCGAGGTGTTAAAATGATAAAGAAGTTGAAGTTGATAGGATGAAGTACATGGGTAGTAAGGCTAGAATCGTGCATGAAATATTGCCGATTATGCTGGACAAGGAACATGATACGTTTGTAGATGCTTTCTGTGGTGGCTGTAGCGTTATTGAGAACGTTCCGGACACGTATCGCAGGATTGCCAACGATAAGAATAGGTATCTTATCGAAATGTGGAAGCATCTTCAGGATGGAGGATTTGTCTTCAGTCATATTAGCAAGGAGACGTATGACAAGGCACGAGATTGCTATCACGGAAAGAATAATTTCTTTACCGAAGCTGGTGTAGGACTAGTCGGCTTCATGGCAAGCTTTAATGGTCGCTTCTTTGATGGTGGCTATAGCGGGCATAATGTTGTCGGCAAGAACGGAAAGGTAAGAGATTACATAAGGGAGCAGATAGAAAACACAATGCGTGATGTGCCTCTTCTCAAAGGGGTTGAGTTCTATAGCGGCAGTTATGATGAACTTGTGATACCGGATAGGAGTATAGTGTATTGCGATTTGCCTTACAAAGCTACGAAAAAGTATGATGTATCAAAGAATTTCGATTACGAAAGATTCTATATATGGTGCATGGAAATGGCTAGAAGAGGTCATAAGGTATTTATCAGCGAATACCAGATGCCCCGAGAGTTCAGATGTGTTTGGGAAAAGGAAGTAACCAATTCCCTTAACCCGAATATCACAAAGAGACCTATTGAAAGGTTGTTTACTATTGATTAGAATGAAGAAATGAAAGAAACTTATTGCTTGGAGGATACGCTTTACAATACAAAGCGTTACTTCACTATGGAGAATGGAGTGGTGTCAGGAACAGAACTTGCACAGGAAGACTTTAACGTGTTCCTTGATCTTGCAAGTCAGCTTGGTTATAAAGTTGTGAAATTATGACAAGGCGAGTTAACAAGGATTGCCCGTTCACGGCAGAAGAATTGGATGAGTTTAGAGCTGCCTTGTATAATGTGAATACATCTTTTCACTGCTGTAATGCAGCTCCGGTAGATTGGGCGGCAGGTTGGCAGCGGAATGATATAAGAAAGTCAAGGTAGGATTGCCATAATCTACCAAATATCCACGTGTCAAAGCCGTGTGATGCCTTGCGTGGTGGCAGGATGGTAAACTTAGGAGTCGCACGGCTTTATTTGGAAGTTTCCATAACTACAAATAGCCTATCGCTAATGGTTGTTCCCTTGGGCAGGGAGATAGTTAATACCGCATCGTAAGATGTGAACACTTGAAATTTGTCGGCAATCATTGGCAAATGCCTATAAGTCAGCGGCAGAAACCCTTGGGCAAGGTTGGGAATGGTGCACAGTCTTCAAATTCGCATCTGTCGCTGACGAATGGATGAGTGGCATTGGCAACTGAAAGCAATGCGACCCTCGCAAACTTGGAGCGGATTTTCTGATTAAACATTCCGTGTACTAGGTCACTGGGGAGGTATTGCCACCAAGAAGGGTTTGAATCCCTTCTCATCCACTAATTTTAAAAGGTTAAATTATGAATGAGTATTGTGAGAATTTGATTTCAAATGGAGTCCCTAGCTGGATAGTAGAGGAGGCTTATAAATTTACAATTGAGCCTTTGAAATCAACAGAAGGCTTGGTAGGAATTGATAAGGAAAATAGTGAGCTATATAGAAATGTCATTATCGCAGCCTACATTGAGGGTGCTAGTGCTACATTGGAAAAAGTGCAAAGATATTATGGCAGTGAGGAACATAGTTAGACAATGGAACAAAGCGTCTGAGGGATATTCGTACCGCTTCAAAGGTGGAGATATTTTTCTCCGGTTGGTAAAGGCTGAAGAATGCTACGAATTGCGTAACCCTATAGGCTATGGTGTTCAAGTAGTCAAGTGCAAAGACTTGGATGAAGCAGATGCTAAAGCCAAGGAAGTGCTTGAAGCGTTTTTTGATGACAAAGTTAATATAAAAGCAATCTGATTATGGACTTAGAATTATTGATAGATAAGATAGACTTTAGTCAAGGTGCAAGGCAGATAGCCAAACAAGCCTTGGAGTTGGGAATAAAATATCAAAAGGAAGATGCTTGGCATTCGGTTGAAGAATTGCCGGAGCACAACAGACGCATTGTCGGTCTGACTAAGGTTCGTAAGCGTTTCAAGCATCTGAATTTCTTAGGCGAGGAATGGTGGAAGAAGTTTACGAAGTCCAACGCCATCTACAAATGGGCTTATGTAGAGGACTTGATTTAAGATGAAAGATATAAAGCGTATACCTAAAATAGGTGAGGTTATTCCTTTCTTTGATGATGGGAAGGTCTGTAGCTCTAGGTTGTATAAGGCAATCATAAAGGACGTGGCTTTATATGCCTATGCACCGGATTATGTAAAGCAAGCATTCAAGAATAATTCAGACGAGTGTAGTTGGATTTGGAATGAAACAACTGACTATTTCATTGGTTGTGTTATTAAAGAGTATGATGAGAATGAAATTTGGTTTGCTCGCACAAAAGAAGGTGGTTGGTTCAGTTTAGATATTCAGTCCGATTGGCAAGGTGGAGTACTTGATGTAGATGGAGAATTAAAGAAAGTACTAGATAGTAATCGAAGAAATCCATAATGCTATTTTGTTTTAAATGTTTGCTCCATCACTATATATAATAATGTAGTGGTGGGGATTTTTGTGTTAACGTCAGCAAATTATTTATTTATATTATTATAGTGTGTTAAAAGATAAAAGAAATACATTAAATAATTTGCATATTTCAGATATTCTTTGTATCTTTGCAATGTAATTAAGAAACAAGGTTACTAATTTTAAAAGGTGAGACACACCATAAAAACTGTAAGAAGAAAGTGGAAAAGAATAATGTTTATGTAGAGGTGTTGGCAAAGATTGCTAGCCTCATGGGTAGAACAAAGGAGTCTATCCAGATGTCGTCTTCAAATACTCATACGAGTATTACGATGTTTGTCGAAAATAATAGCAAGATTATTGGAAATTGGTATTTTGATGCTTCCGATAGCAAGGAGTTGGTGGATGCTACCTTCAATGGTCTGAAGGCTTTGGTTGAGTCTCTTGAGCACAATAAGAGCAATGACGGACAAGCAGCGTAAGTACATAGAAAGTCTTATCAAGAAAGTGTTTCGTAATGCAGATTCGCAGAGCGAAATACTTTCCAGATTGGATAGGGTTAAGATTTCAAGCCATCAAGCTTCAGTAATGATACATGCATTGAAGTTAGAGTGCAATATCGGTCGCTCCGTTCCGGCATATATGTTAATGGCAAACAATCTAAATTCAAAAATGGATGAGTTCTTTAGTATATTAGGGTACGATGAATGACGTATTCTTCAAGAAGAAAAGAAGTTGATATGAAAAAGGTAATTATGATAATAGCCGTTGCCGCCATTTTGGTAGGTTGCAAAGGTAAGGGTACAAGAGTCCAAATCTCGGATTCTGTTGACAAATTCAAGGTCGAGAAATTGTTTGTTGTAGATAGTATAACAGTGTACAGGTTTTATGACAATGGAAATGCTATCTATTTCACTAACCGGAAAGGTAGGGTAGATGCGACCCATTCCGAGGACAATCCGGTTACTCACACATACAATGACGAGGTTAACGAAACTTTATGTGAAGGAGACTGAAAAATGGAAAAGAGATTAACTAAGGAAGAGTTCCTTAAGGACTTATGGCATCCTGCTAGCGAAATGCCTGATAAAAATAGAACATGTTTGGTAAGAGTTGTTTATCATCCTAATCATGGGATGATTCAAGATGAAGAAAAAATAGAACAATCATCTTTTCACGATTTTGGTTGGTATGATTACGATTTCAAATATATTGGAGTTGATTATGATATTGTTAGCTATCTCTATGTTGATGAATTACTCCCGAAGAAAGGAGGCAATCATGATTAAGAAAGTAACAATGTACTCTGTCGTATGTGACAGATGCGGAAAGACTTATGGTGTGGACGATGGCATTGACTGTTGGGTGGACATCTGTACTGCTAGAGAACAAGCAACGGAATCCGAATGGGTAGAAATTGGCGATAAGCACTACTGCCCAGACTGCTATGAGTTTAGCTATGAGTTAGAAGAGTATGTTCCTAAAAAGAAAGGAGGCGACCTATGAAGATATTCACATTCGATGTTATGCTCAACGGAAGATTCGTCTGCACATTAAAGTATAAATATTGTGCGCTATTCCCCATAGATTTTGAAGATTTAGAGAAGTTCGTCCTCAAAAAGAGACCTACTTTGAAAGGTAAGGATTTTAGAATTGCATTTTGATTATGAAAAAGATATTTTTAGCAATACTACTTGCATTGTTATTTGTAGCTTGCAAAAGTGAACCGATTAAAACCGAGACAAGAGTGTATGAGCTTACTTTCGTTGATGGTAAAACGGAAATTTATACCATTAAGAATGTGGATGTTAATGCTCATGCATGTATTGGGCATTCTGGCGGTACTTATCATTTTTATCTGCCGTCAGCAGGATATATTGACGCAGTTATTAGATTTAAAAGAGTAAAGTAAAGCGTATGGCACAGAAATATATTATAGGTGACTTGGTAAAATACAAGGTTGGAGGTCTCGAATTTATAGCAGAGATAACCAATACTTCTAAGTATGGTTATTGCTTTAAAGCTGTTAGTGATGATATTAGTGGTACTTTATGTAAAGAGTTCGCCAAGGATATTCCTCTTACTACAGAGATTCTAGAGAAGAACGGATGGGTGAAAAAAGTGATGAGTAGAGGAGTAAAGAATAGTCATTTGGTATATACAAAACCCGATATTGAAGAATATGGATATTTCCCTATCTATATAGAGAAAGGTATTGGAAAAGAGTTTGATGTGTATCCGTTTACTTACAACCATGTATGTACACAAATTGCATACATTAAGTATGTTCACGAACTCCAGCACCTTCTCTTCGGTCTAGGTATTAATCACGAAATGGAGGTATGAATATAATTACGTTTGGTAAATATAAAGGTATGCCAGTTACAAGAGTTCTTAGAATTGACCCAAGTTACTTTGGATGGTGCAAGAACAATGTACGTTGGTTCAAATTCTCTAAAAGAGACTACGAAATATACTTGGGATGGTTATCATTACAGAAAAATCATTTGCAATTCACAGGATATTCTGATGATATGGGTAATATTAGATTCCTTTTTAGAAAAGTGAAAGAAGGTAAGTTTAATGCTTACTCTGATACAGAATATCTTACTAAAGAGACGTGTGGTGAATATCTAAAAAGTACAAAAGAGCATTATTTTAGCAAACGTGTTTAACCGCCTTCGGGCATAATAGATAGATTATGAAAGCAAGTGTTTTACTAAAGGCTTTAGAAGCCTATGGAGATTTAGATGTTTGTGTCATAAAGGAAACTGGTCCAATGGCATATAATGATACAGACCATCATAAGGCTGTAGATGCAAAAGTATTTGCGATAATGGATAATAAAATTATTATCGCAGAGGAAGAAATAAGAATAGACTGAATAACTAACCACCCTCTCCTTGGCAACATAGAGAGGGTAAAAAGAAGAGAATATGACACAAGAAGGATGGATATGCCCTAGATGCGGAAAGGTAAACGCACCTTGGGTAATGCAATGTTTCTGTAATAGGAACGCTCAAATATTACCTAAAGTCGGTGCTCCTTACTATGAAGGAGACCAAGCAACGTGTAACACAAAGGAGAATAAGTGATGAGTAAAATTAAGGAATTATTAAGTCAAGCATACAATCAGCTTGACGAGTACAATAAAGGTGGTGCTACTCAGCATAACCTTCTTTGGAAGGCTATGGGTAATATTGAGGATGCACTTAAAGAGTTGGAGGATGTGTAAGAAATAATATTTAATCAAAGTGATTATGGATAAGAAGAAAGTTAAAGAGCTGATACAAGAAGTTATCTGCAACAATATTGATAGCTTGGAGTTTGGAAGCGATAAGCATAATGCTCCTTTGAGAAAGGCAAATGGCTTATTGCATGATGCTTTGATAGAATTAGGAAAATCAGACTGGGTATCTGTTGAGGATGAATTACCTCCTTATGATAAGGTAGTTTGGGTAACAAGTAAGATGTCACCTGATAATGTTTTTAAAAACAGAAGAGTGGAAAGCACTACCGTCCCAAAAGATGGTAATGACTTCATCATCTTATGGGAAGGGAGAATGGCTCGTATCACTCATTGGAAACCTATTGATAAGTTGGAGGAATAGTTATGACAGAAAAAGAATGGGAAAAAGTTCATCTTGGAAGCATAGTCGAATATAGCACATTTAATTTGGCTAGTTTTATTTTTGGCGGCTTAATTTATGGCGGTTATCATGATTTCCATAGGACAGAAGTCTTAGGAATACGTGTTGATAAAAAGATATATTGCAAGTTAGATGGTAAGAAAAAGCCAAGATGGTACAATATTGACGGATTCAAGTTAATTGAGGAGGAATAGTTATGGCATGGGTAGCAGTTGATATGGATGGTACAGAGTATATTTATAATGCACAACCTTCTAGAGAAGAAACTCGTTTTATGTCGTGCTTTGATTGTATACATATTCCAAAAGGCAGCATCAAGAAGCTCATCGGAAGAGAGTTATCTTGGAGCGATGAGCCAGTAGAACTTAAAAGAGAACAAGTATGAAAGAATATGTAATAACGGATGAGTTACGAGACAAAATCATCAAGTGGTTTAATAATATTGCCGAAGAAGCTGATGTTTTAACTACTGGTAACGTCTCACATAAAAAGGCAATGATTAAAGGAATGGCAGCACGCTCTGCTGAGTTTGTCGAGAGATATAGTGTTGGCATTGCTGATGGTGCAAGTGATTTAAAATAATAGCTTATGAAAGTAGAAAATATAAAGTTCAAGGCTAAAAGTCTTGATACCAACGGAGGATTGGTAATTGGTGACTTAGTACATAGTACAAGTTATGTTGGAATAGGTTATCCAAGTAGTGTATTTCCGGATGTTCCAGTAGTACACAGAGTTGACCCTTCTACAGTCTGCCAGTTCACAGGACTGAAAGATAAGAACGGAACACCTATCTATGAAGGTGACATAGTTACATACAAAGATAACAATGCTGAGAGAAGAGGCGTTATTGTTTGGGATAGTAAAGCTGCTGCTTTCTGTTTTGGGCAGGATTTCTTAGTTCACTACCCTTCTGAAAATATGGAAGTCATTGGCAATGAATTTGATTAAAAGAAATAGCTTATGAAAATAGAAAACATAAAATTCAAGGCAAAGAAGACATTGGATGGGAAATGGATAAAAGGTGACTTGGTTCATCACAAAGATTCAGATAACGTCTGGATGACAGACTTTGAGAAACGGCTGACATCACCAATTGACCCCTCTACCATCTGTCAGTTTATAGGTCTGAAAGACTGCAAGGGTAATGAAATTTGGGAACACGACCTTCTGCAAAGCCAAGAAACAAAAGCAATCTATGAGGTTGTTTGGCATGAAAACGGAGGTTTTGTTATTAAAGATTCAGTAGGTGGCGGATGTGTGCCAACCTTCGTGGGTACAGCATTGCGACTTTTTAAACTTAAAGTTGTTGGCAATAAATACGATAAGGAGGGCAAGGTATGATTTACAAAAAGGTACTAACGAGATACATTCAAGGAAGGCTGTCAGAATTGTCTGATGTTGACACTTATGAACCAAACAAGTTAGCATTAACTAATATGTTGTGGTTTCTTGGCAAGGTAACCAGTAATGAAATGATTGTTGCAAAGCTTAGAATCATGGTTGATGCAGACATTAAAAGAAAGAAATATCTAAGTAGATACGATGGTAATGAATCATTATATGATGATGAGTATTCCAAGGCTGTAAGCACTATTGGAAAGAAATGCTTGTCGTATTTACGAAACGCAAAAAAGGAGGTGCAAGATGAAAATAAGGCAAGCCAAGAAGATTTTGAAGAGACGGAATGATTATTGGTGGTCAAGAAGATAATGGTATAAGTTAGGATTTGACCAATTGCGTTCTAAAGACCATTGAATCACCTAGGCGATAGCCAAAAAACTTTGTTGTTCATCTAAAATAATATGACGTATGAATATAGCAATTTTATATCTTAGTATGAGTTTTATCTACATCTTGCTTGTTTGTTTGGATGGAGAAGATGTCAAACCAAAATGGAAACAATGGCTAGCTGACCAACTAGGCATCAAACCAAAGATAGAGGTTAGATACATAAAGCCACAAGTTATTAAGCTTCGTTCAAGAGTTACAATGTCGAATTTTGAAATGCAATACTATTGCCGTGACAAATTTGGCATGGAGCAATTGAAGAGAAGAGCAATAGAAAGTGTGTATGATGAGATTCTTAAGGGAATGAAGGCAAATGGATTGGTTTCCATTTCGCAATATAAAGACATCTATACAAATAGCACAATTTATGAGGGGACATGTAGTATTTATAAAAACAAGTAGTATATGAAGATAAGACAAGCTAAGAAAATCTTGAATATGATGGCGAGAGGGACGGACACACGTTACTTCGATTCAAAATATACATTCAAGAAAGAGAGTAGATTCATTCCTAGATTAAAGAATCTCTATCAGAAAGCAACTATCAGATGGAATAAGGTAAATATGCCGAGTGCTAACGTTAGTTTGTTTCGTTCAATTTTGAGAACTTCAAAGGAATGCGGTCGTTGTAAACATTTCAATGGTATGTTTGCAGGAAGATGTACTAAACTACATAAGTATGTTGAAAGCAGCGATTGGTGTCATGGAACGTTTTTTCATAGAAAGTGAGGTTGGTATGAAGATTAGATTAGCTAAGAAGATAATGAAGGAAGTCTATAAAACCCGATATTGGGCTTATAGGCAAGGCTATTATTGTGGCAAGAAGGATACTGGAAAGCTAGCCGGAGACCATCGTTTGTTAAAGGCTATGCGTCTTACAAAGAAGAGGGAAAGCCGCAAGATACGAAACGATGCAAAAAAAATGTTGGAGAAAAATCCGTTCAAACCGAGGGATCTTCAACGTAGTGTTTTAAGATTGAAAAGATATGGATGTAGCAAAGCTTAATCAGGAAATTTTAGGCGTAGATTTGGAATACAAAAACGTCTATATTGATGCGGAGAACACAAGAATGATACGTGCCAAATTACCTGATGGACATTGCGATTTGGTTCGCACAGATGTGTGGAATGGTCGTGTGAATCATCCGGAAGAGCATGATATTGTAAAATATACGGCAATCTCTTGGTATAGAGAAGAATTTGTCGGTGGAGTTGATTTAGGTCGCAACTACATGCATGCTAAATATAAGTTCTTCGAGTTGGTTGTGAATAAAAAATATATTTTGGAAATAAAACATAAGAAAAATGGAAATGCTAGATAATAAGTTAATCCTAGACATTCCTAAAGGAATGGAAGTGGACGTTGAAAAAAGTGACTTGAAAGCTGGTGTTATTAAGTTGAGGAAGAAGGAAATCTGCTATGCGGATGTCTTATCTACTTTAGCTGATAAAGATATTTATCCTGCCGAAATTAAAGTTCCTAACTTGTTTGCAGGAAAGATAATTGCATTAGCTAGGTTAATGACTATAGCTAAGTACTATAATGGAGATTGGAAACCGGATTGGAATTCTCATGAATATAAGCATAATATCATGCGAACCAGTGAATATGGTATTACTTCTTGTGGTAATTATAACGAAGGAGCAATTTACTTCAAGAACAAAGAAGATGCCCAAGCCGTTATTGATAATCCGAATTTCAGAAGCATTCTTGATGAAATTTATAAGGACTAAGGCTTATGAAGGAAATGTTCTTTAAGAGTGTAGAGTTCCGTGAAGTTCAGCATTTGGCATTCTCGGATGAATACATAACCGCATACGTATCGGTGAATAATGTTCCGAAGATACATATGAGTGTTAATACACCTCGTGACGAATATGGGTTTGCGAAAGGCAAGCCAAAACGTTACTTTAGAGTAGGGTTAGGGAAATGGCTCACTGAACGAGCGTTTGTTAAGAAATATTTTAGCGAAGAATAAATGAATATAAAAAAGTCAGATATGGAAACTGAGATTAATGTAGCGGCAACCCTTAAGGATAAGCCACAAGGAGTTAAGTTGTATTCCCGAATATGTGGAGCAGTAGAGCTTAAAGAAGTTCTTGATGTACGTAAAAAGAAATCTATTGTGGTTAAAGAACTCAATTCAAGTAATCAACATAGATTTTGGTACGATGGCAAATTCTTTAGAGCAGGTCAATGTGTATTGCAACCTTCTAAGGAAATGGCAGACTGGTCTAAGTTCTCGTGGAAGAGGGGTGATGTGTTGGTTTGTAAAGATGTTAACTCACATATTATCTTTGAAGCGTTTAATGATGATACATATACAACTTTCACAGGTAAGCAGAACTATCAAGCTACTAGGGCTGGATATAGTTATACTCATACACGTAATATTGCTATGACACAAGACTTCGATATTGAGAAAGGTGATGCTGCTCAGACCTACATAAACACTATCGAGGAAAAGTTGGGCGGTAAACTGAATCGTGAGACCCTTGAAGTAGAGAAGACTCAACCAGAGTTCAAGGATGGGGATATAGTGGCAGTAGATTTAGATAGAAAAAATATTAGAATCTTCAAAGAAAAGAAGAATGAAAATAATATTTGTTTTGGCAAGTATTATATTGGTTTTAGTTTTAATAATGAGGGAAAACTGATACAAACATTTAAAAACTACACAGCTGATTGTAGTTCAGACCGTCTTGCCACTGAAGAAGAGAAGCAGCAACTCTTTGATGCCCTCGCCAAGGAGGGCAAGGCTTGGGATGCCGTAAAGAAAGAAGTTGTTGGCTTGAAGCCAAAGGTTGAGTTCAAGCCTTTTGATAAGGTGTTGGTTAGAGATAATGAAGATAATATATGGGAAGTAAGTTTGTTTGGTTATAAAGATGAACTCTACTATAGATGCGATAATGGTATCCCTTGGATTCAGTGTATTCCTTACGATGGCAATGAACACTTGCTTGGAACTACAAATAATGTGGAGGGTTAGATTAGATATGTTAAATGATAAGAAAATAGAAGAAGTTGCAAAGCAACATGCGGCGGGAGCCTTTATTTCCGAATATTGGCAAGCTTGCTATAAAGAAGGTTTTGTGGATTGCGCTAAATGGATGCAAGAAGAATTTTTAAAGGATTTGTGGCATCCTGCTAGTGAAGAGCCAAAGCGTCATAGTTACATCATGTTTAAAACCACTAACAATAATGGATTCGGAACAGAATACATAGATTGTAGTTGGGAAATACTAGTTAGATGTCTGCAAATTACTCAATGGCTTTATGCTGAAGACTTACTTCCAAAGGAAGGAGGTGATGGCAAATGACCGATGCTGAATTTAATAAGTTTGTGCTTATACTAGAGAATGAAGCGTTTCGGTTTGCAAGAAGTCAAAACGTATTTAAGGAGCATCGAGTGGTGATAGAGCAGTCTTTCAAGATAGGAGGGCTGTTCATTCTTCGAGAGTTGGAAAAGTATTTTAATCAAAAGAAGTAAGTGTATGATATTATATGATAATCAATGTTTTGAGCTTTTAAAAGCTCTGTGTTATAGTGTCCCACAGAATCCAAATGTCGGTAGGTTTGAGATTGCAAATGTGATACTTGACACATTACAAAAAATAAAAGATGCGGATTAACAGCTTTCGGGCACAAATTTAAAGATAATGACAAAGGAAGAAATATTGGAAAAGGCATCTGATTTTGAGGATGAAGATGAGTTTGTGAAGTGTGATAGATTGCCGTTCACTGAGGAATGGTGGCTTTTGCATCACCTAGTGTATATCGGCTTGTCTTGTACCTATACAGGTCGTGGTTATATAATAGAGAAACTTAAAGATTAGTAAAATGGAAGCAAATGATTATTTGAAAGCTATGCAAGCTATGGATGAATTGGATAGACTTGTAACTAGTGTTTATCCGGATAAGTTCAAGTTGGTTTGCAAGAAGCATGGAATAGATGAATGCGAGGCGATGAACATGTATTCGTACTTGCAAAAGATGCATAAAGGTCAGTCTTGGCTAGTTAGATACAAGCCATTGGAATATCTAGATCGTGTATTAACATTAGCCAAAGAAGCTTATGCGTCTTACATGAACAACGGCTTGATTCTAAGTATGGTCAATTTTGGTGATAAGTACACAAGAATACTTGTAATCTTTGAGAAAGATGGCGTGAGAAGCCAACAGGAATTTGACCTTAGAGAGCAAAGAACATATGTTGATATAGCGGACTTTATTGGAAATGGTTATTCCATCGTATCTGTTATCCGTCAGTCTGACAATGTTGACACCGAAAAGTTTGTTGGAGAAAAGGATGAGCGAAGTCATAGTATTCCTATTTACGATGGAGATGTAATGCTTTGTTACGTGAATAAACCGGAATTTTGGAGTTCCGATTGGCGTAATAGCGGACTTTATATTTGTGAGAGCGGCTCATATCATAGATTGCTATACACCCCGAATAAGGGTTACGTAAGACATGGAGAGCCTGATGTAGATGAAGACTTCACCCTTGATATTGAGGAAGAATCCTTCAGTAGTTATGTTATGACTTTAGACCAGTCTTGGTATAAGTTGGGTAATGTTTATGCAGGTATAGGCTTTTTGAAGGAGAAAGAATAGAAGAGTTGAAGGAGAGGAATATCATTTCCCCTCCTTTGCATTAATCTCCAGCTCGATAGGCTTGCCGCAATAAGGGCAGATGATAGCCGGAGATTGCGGAATGGATGGCTGCTCTGGTTGTAGCTCCTTTGGTGTCTCCTTGTAGAATAGCCTCCAAATTGGCACATCTAGGATTTCGGCAATACGTACCAATGTATCAAACGATGGGTTCGCTTTATTATTAATAATGTATGATACCGATGTTTGAGCCATACCAAGAGCCTCTTGTAAGGTCTTTGACATGATGCCTTTTTCTTTCATTACCTCTTTAATATATAGAGGCACATTGCTTTTCTTGTAATTCATATACGATACTATCTAATGTTTTTGAGTGCAAAGATACGCAATTATACGATACAAATGTATTAAATTCTGTAAAAAATACGACCACTTATTATAAATAAGCGTTAAATATTAGATTAAATCGTAAGTTTTAGGCAAAAACATTTGGAGGATATAAGATAAAGTCGTATCTTTGCAGTGTCTTTAAGAGATAAAGGCTTTAAAGTTTAACTATTAATTGCTGCTATGCAGCCGAGTCGGCACTCGTAAAACGGTTTGAGGATATGACAACTTCAATTAAGAACAAGATGAGAAAGGTAATGCAGTTGGCACATAGAGCCTATCAGTTGAAATCAAGTTCAATGTCTTGGGTTGAGTGCTTGAAACAGGCTTGGCAGGTCGTAAAGCTTGAGGCAGCGATGAAGACCAAGGTAGTAGAGTTCTTCTTTATGAAGATGAATGGTGAGGTAAGACAAGCCTTTGGTACTCTCCTTCAGAGCCACATTGACTATACTCCAAATGGTACTGGTCATGCAGCATCAAGAGATTGCATCCGCTATTGGGATGAAGAAAAGGGTGCTTGGAGACAATTCAAGGCTTATAACTTCTTGCGAGTTGCATAAAGATATTTACACGTTCTAAGGTGTTTGGCGAGGCTTTGATAGGGGTGAGCCTATTTAATCACCCCTTTAGTTTAGGACTTTTAAATTAAAATCGAATATGTTACATTCTGAGATTGTTAGTGGGTTGAAGAACATTGGTGTACAAGTAAAACCATATAATGTTCAAGATGGCTTTATGGATATGTTTGTAAATGGTGAGGTTTACGATATGTTCGTGAAGTTTATAAAAGAGAACAACTTAGAGGTGATGTATGATAACATTCATCATTGGGATATTTTCACATGGTGTGATGCTACAATTTGGTTTTAATCACAAATAGAGTATAAGATATGGAGACAATTGCTAAGTGTTTGAAAGAAGTGTTCTACAAAGGGCATCATATTACCAAGGTGGAGGACGTTTTCGGTCAGGTTGCCGTTCGCATTGATAATGTAGTTGAACCGGACTATGCTAGCATAGCCGATGCAAAACGAGTAATCAATGGTAAAGCCCCTAAATGGTTTACGGATGGTTATATGTGGGACGAAGCCAGCAAGAAGGTCGTAAAAGACCCTAACGCTTTCCGATGGGAGAAGTAAGAAAAGATAAGGTAAAGAACTTAATACAATTGATTATGGAAAAGTTTAATGATGGCAATTATGTATTCGAGACAACAAACGAGTTTCCGGATGGCTATGAGATTTGGGCGATTGGTCGAAGAAATTTCAAGCACAAAGGCTACGTACCATTGTGTGAGGTCGATGAGAGCCGCTACGTCAAAAGAGATACCTTGAAGGCTTTGAAAGTCAAGGATGAAGCATTAGCTTTGACTTTGCTCTCTGAAGCCGTTAAACGAGGTGTTAACAAGAAGAAGTATAACAAAATGATTAATGCATAAGAAAATGGATGAGATTTTCTTGAATGTGCTCTATATTGAGCACACAGACAAAATAGGAGTTTTAAAGGATGATAAGGAAGAAAGGGTATCAGTTATCCTTGGGACGGACAAAACGCTTGTAGAACGCAAGAGAGACGGCAAAACGTACCTTCTTGTACCATTGACAAAGAACCACACATTTGTCTGCAAGGGTAATAGCATTGATGTGGATGGTAAGCGTTTCAAGAGTAAAATCTTCTTCCGTAAGGATGGTGCTCAGTGGATTGAGATTGACAAAGAAACGTTATCTAAGGTAGCGTAACAAATATGGAGGTTAAAGCTATGAAAGTATATGTAGTAATTTCTTCGTACCAACATGGGTTGGGTGAAGCAGTTGAGGTTGATGCAGAAGTCTTTTCTACCATAGATAAGGCAAGAAAAGCGATAAGACACAAAGGGATGAACACTTTGGAGAATTACAAGCGTGTTTTGAATTGCGATGATTATCTATGCAATATCTCAGATTCTTTCTTCCATATCTCAGACAGCGAAGGAGAAACGTGGGACAATTTCGACATCGTAGAACAAGAATTAAAATAATAAAGTTATGAAGATTGATAAAATCAAAAATATTTTAGAAGATGCGAAGGGGTGTGGTTGCCTAGCGACAATTACACTTGCAAATGGGCAGGTATCGCATGTAAACTTCAGTAAGCAAATAAAGACGTTTACTGCTACAGATGATGTAATCTTGGACGAAGAGGGACATCTTGTGATAATACTTGGTACGGATGGAAGTAGAGATTACATTGATAGCGATTCCATCATTCGCATATTTAGCAAAGAAGGTTTATAACAATTAATTAGATAAGAATATGGATGCAAATAACGCAATTAACGTATATGAGAATGTAGTGGGTGTTAGGGTTGAAAACATTCAAGATGTAGTAAAAGCACAGGCAGCAGGTCTTTTAATTACAAATGAAAACGGATATGGTTACGATAACCATATTATAGAAGATGAAAAGGATGGTGTAGAGCGTGAACCGACAGAGCAGGAGGTATTTGAGCGCATTGCCAAAGATATAAACGAAGGCAATAAAGTTTATGCTTGTATGATATTATCTCACGATTTGTGCGTAATGAAAGATACCAATACGATAATACAGAGTGATTTCTATGTAGGGCAAAAGGTTTACACCATGCACGAAAATAAGATTATGAAAGGTGAAATCCGGTATCTATCTCTATCACGAGGCGTTTTAAATGGCGATGCACAAAATGCTCTTTTGGGCGAAATGGCAGAGAAGTTGTATTATTACATTGGCTTCAGCTTCACAAACGGACGAACCCCAAAGATTGGCTCGGAAAAAGATGAGATTATTAACAAGATTCACTCTTTGGCTAAGGATAATTATGCCGTTTTGAAGACAGATAAGGGAGATTATCTGTCAAGACATACAGGAGAAATTTTTGCCACAAAAGATGCTCTTGTAGAGAACTTAACGAAAGACTATATAAAGTAGATAAGAATATGGATGCAGGTCATGTGAATGTGATATTGGGCGAAGCCGAGAACAAAGGTCTTAGAGGAACTATCAACTTGGTAGGTGGGGCAAAGATAAGTTTCGACTTCAATAGTGTTGGTGGTGAAACCTCTTTCAATTGCAATACAAAGAACAGAACACTTATGATTGGGAGCGGAAGTACAGTAGTGTTTACTCGTAAATATATTGATTGTAGTTCTATCCAGTATATTGAAGTGCTTGAGTGTACAAACTAATTATAGGAGACAAGAATATGGATGTAAATAACGCAGGTCAGCACGATGGATGTGCTAAAACCGGATTGGGACAGAATTAGAAAGAAAAGGCGGAAGAGGATTTAACCTCTTACCGTCTTTAGAATGCAAGCTATTTCAAGATTATTTTAAGAAAACATGAAAATAAATTAGAGTTTTCTTGCATTTTTCAAAGGTTTTTGCTACCTTTGCAGATGTAAACAATAAAACAATGAGCTTATGAAAGTATTATCAATTCGCCTGCCGTATGCTTGGTTAATCGCTATCGGCTGCAAGAACATTGAAAACAGAACCTGGAATAGAAAGTTCCGTGGTCGTTTCCTTATTCATGCTAGCCAAGCCAAACCCGAAAAACTTGACGGATGGCAGGAGAGCGCAATGAAGAAATATTGCCAAGAGCATGGTATTGTTATTCCGGACTTCAAAGACTTGCCAACGTCAGCCATTATCGGCAGCGTAGAGTTGGATGATATTCAATTCCATGAGGCTTATCCGGATGCGTTTGCTGAAGATTTTCAGTATCACTGGTTCTTGAAGAATGCTAAATTGTTCGATGAGCCGATTAGAAACGTCAAAGGCAAGTTGTTCCTCTGGGATTATGAGTACAATGAAGCTGAAAAGTAAAATAACAATACTTCTGTAATAAAAATACAAGTCGTTGAAAATTAGAGCAAAAGTATTTGTTATTCTCTAGAGTAGATAAGAATCAAATGTAAATATATTATTAAACGTTTAGATCATGAAGAAGGTCTTATATTTTATTTCTTTTGTTGTGCTTTTGTTGACTAGTTGTACATCAAAGGAAAACAAAGCAGATGCCCTTATTAAGGCAAGAGGGTTTGAATGCGCCAATGTAGAGAAGTTAGAGGAATTTCAATGCAATCCTGCTTCTACCGAAATGATTATGGTTGCTTATAATAGTTTGTGGCGCAACGACTCGTTGTCTAGGAATATGCATTTGTCTAGTAGTAATATCAATTATGTTTGTAATGAGATACAAAGACAAGAGCAAAATGCAAAAAATCTGTTGGAAAAAGCTGATGAGATTGGCATGATTAATAATCATACAGAATTATGTGGTTATTATGTTGTTATCTCTCCCGATAAGATTAATGGTGCGTATATAGACAAAAATAGAAAATGTACAAGGTATGAGGTCTTCTTTGATAAAGATGTCGAACGCATCATAGGAATACATCCAATTCGTAAATAAACGAATTAACAGGTTTAGTGTTGTAAAGTTAGTATATTGACAATTTAAATAAATGTGATTATGAAGAAGAAATTAATAATTGCCATCATCGCAGCTATCGTTGTGATAGGTGGCGGCATTGGTGGTTATGTGTACCATTCCAACCAAGTGAAGGCAGAGAAGCTAGCTGATTACAAAAAGGCATTGCAGGGTTTTTATGAAGGTGAAAGAGACATGACCTATGGAATTGACTTTATCCTTACTGATTATTTAGCTAATTGGAGTGGAGCGATACATAATCAAAAAGCATTGGACAAGACAAACAAAGTGGTTGATTGTGAATCTTTTAATGATGCACTTTCAATGAGATATACATTTTATACAAGATTTGGTGCTTTCAACACTATTGATAGTGCCTATATAGCTTTAGGTAAATATTTAGAAACTATAAAAAACAATGCGAAAGAAGAAAATTCTGATGTAGTAAAACTTTGCGAAAAGCAGTATGAGGAGTTGAGTAATGCAATTACTATGGCAAAAGACCCAAATGGTTCTTATATGGAATTTTCTATGCAGAAAGGAAATTGTTTTCAAAAATTATATAGTACAGACCGAATATTGGCATCAAAAGGGAATGTTATAAAAAAAGATTTAGGAAGTCTGAATATGGCAGTTCATGGAGAGCTTTTTCTAGTAGATAGAAATTTAAAGACCAAGGAAGGTTATAAGGAGTATAGTAAAAGAGAGGGGATGCTTATGGATATTTCCTGGAGATTACAAAATGTTGATTACGATGATTAGATAGTTTTTATATAGAAGAAAAATAAGTAAACAAGACCGAGCCTTCTGCATGTGAATGTGGAAGGCTTTTTTTGTGTCTAGACCTTATTCTTTGCACTTAAATCTTTTGTGAAATCACACCTTTTAATTCATTCGTTATTCCTTTGATTATTAGCTAATTTTGCCAATAAAAAGTAAAATATGGCAGAATTAGAATTTAACCTCCGAGCGAATTTCTCCCAAATCAAGGAAGCCAAGGAAGAGCTTGAAAGATTGCGTGGTGAATTGTTGAAGACTTCGAGAGCGACAGATAAATCTGTGGTTCAAGACCTCACGGATAAATATGCTGAACAAAAGCGTAAAGTAACCGAATTAAGCGAAGCAATGGGTCGTTATGCTATGGTAACGAGCAGCGATTATGCAAAGAAAATGCAATCTTTGACACGGGAAGTATATGCTTTTGAATTGCAAGCTGACTCGTCCAGGCGAAAGATAGAGAAGCTTTCCAATGAGATAGCGAAGATGGAAAGCAAAATGCGCAGAGGTGGCCTTGATGTAGGAACAAGCGCAATTCTTTCTGATAATATATCATCCAGCTATGCCTCGTTGAAAGACGAAAAGGCTAGACTGGAGAATCTTACGGGATTAGGTAAGCAAGCGAGACAAGAGTTACAGAATATGCAAACGGAATATGCTAAGTATTCGGGTTCTGTATCTCCTGCTAAGGATATGACCAATCAAATGACGAATGCTTTTGCCCAAATGATTGCGGAAATGAAGCAAGCCCCTACTGTCGGTGAAGGTATTTCCTCATTGTTTGGTCGTTTGAATGGTGACGCAAGGCAACTAGCTATGAGTTTACTTGGTGGTCTCGGCTTTGAACAATTGGCTGAGCACATTTTTAACGTCCGCTCTCAATTCCAACAATTGGAAATTTCTTTTACAACAATGTTGGGCAGTGAGCAAAAGGCTGGTGCGCTTATGGATGAACTTATCCAAACTGCTGCTCGCACACCTTTCAACATGACAGACGTTACTGAAGGCGCAAAACAACTTTTAGCATATGGAATTCAAGCCAATGAAGTAAATGACACCTTGGTACATTTGGGTGACATTGCTTCCGGTTTGAATATTCCTCTAGGTCAGCTCGTTTACCTTTACGGAACGACCGTTTCGCAAGGAAGAATGTTTACAATGGACTTGCGTCAGTTTATGGGTCGAGGCATTCCTATGGCCGAGACCTTGGGGCAAATTATGGGTAAGACTGTATCTCAAGTGCAAGAGGCTGTAACGAAAGGTGAAGTCGGTGCAGATCTTGTGAAAGAAGCGATTGTGAAGATGTCAAGCGAGGGCAGCAAATTCGGAGGCTTGATGAACAAGCAAGCCGAAACCCTTCAAGGTCGTTGGTCGAACATAGAAGATACGATAGACCAAGCAATCAACTCTATAGGACAAAAGACACAAGGAATCTTTGGAACAGGTCTTGACTTAATATCTTCTCTGATAGAGAATTGGGAAACTTTGGTTAAAGTTATTGGTTCAGCGGCTGTTATGGTCGGAACTTACAAAGCTGGCTTGATGGCAGCGGCAAGCATTCAGAAGGTTCAGAATGCTATGACAATGGCATCAATCACAGAGGAACTTGATTCTAAGTTAGGAGAGGCTAGAGACCAAGAAAACAACTTCCGTTCCTTAAATGGTAAAGACACCAAGCAGTATCGGGCAAATAGATACAAGGCTTTAGGTGATGCTATTGCCGATACGTCAAACATCGGTGATGATAAGACCGAGGAAATCGTCTCAAAGCAAATTGAGATGGCGAGAAACGAGGGTCTTATCACCGAGCAGATGGCTCAACAACTCCAAACAAAGCGAGATTTATTGGTTGCCCAGCAAAAGGCTGCTGATAATGAGCGCATGGAGTATGAGAACGCAAAGCGGACAAAAGAAATTGAAGAGGAAGCCGCACGACAGAAAAGAGCCGATGCGGAAATGGCTGCTGAAATTAACGCAAAGGCTGCAAAGAAAGCCGCTATAGACGAGGCTAACAATACTCCTTTGGGTAAGGCTATTCTTAACACCAATGCTATAGAGGAAAAGAAAAAACAGGCAGAAGCAAGCATCGAATTAGCCAAAGAAGAGGCAAGGGAACAACATGGAATTGTTGAGGAAATCGGTGCTCAAATCAAGAAGCAAGAAGAACTTGTAGCCGCAAAAAAGGAGCAGGTAAAGTCTTCATACCAAAACGTGACTGATTTGGGCGGTTATGATGATGGCTTTGGTGATGATTTAAAATTACGAGACCAAGCAGTAAATCAATATGTGGCTGAGCAGCAAAAGTTGAACGACCTCAAACAGAAGAGTTACGAGGCTTCTCAAAAGGCATATCTCGCAGACCAAAAAGTATTGGGTATGCAAGAAGACCTTAAAGGTGTAACCCAAGAGCTTAATCAAGCTATAGAGGAGGAAAACCGAATCTATGGAGAAACTGGAGCTAGTGCGGACGAGATAAACAAGCTGGTGAATGAGGGTGTTGCGGCAAAAGAGGGCGATACGGCTGCAGTTAATGCAAATACTGCTGCTAAACAAGGGAACACGTCAACTGAGAATGCGAACTCTGCGGCACGAAACGCTAATGCCGGAGCTACTACTAGACAAACTGCATCAAATGCAGCAAACACAACCACAGAGAATGTTAATTCAGCGGCTACCGGAGCGAATACGACTTCTCAAAACGTGAATACAAGTGCGAAGCAACGCAATTCCTTTGTTACAAGCATGATGTCAGTTGGCACAAAGGCTGCGACCTTGGCTCAATCGGCTTTTTCGTGGGCAACTAATGCGTTGACAACGAGCTTGCGTAGTCTTTGGGCTACTATGGTTTCTAATCCATTGACTTCTGTCATTACTTTAGTGAGCACAGCTATTTCTGTATTCTCTATGTTTGGTGACGAAACGGAAGATGTTGCGACCAAGACTGCAAACATGGGGAATAAAGCATCAGAGGCAAGTGCAAAGGTTCGTGCATTGTTTGCTATCTTAGGGGATGGAAAGGATGCGGAAAGTCATAAAGACACGATAGATGCACTGAAAAGCGCATACGAACAATATGGTATAGCGCTCGATACCACAATTATGAAGTCCGGAAACGAAGCTTCAAAGGTACAAGAGCTGATGAAGCATAAGGAAGATTTGATAGGTGTTATCGAAGAGCAAACTATTGCTATGGAACATCAAAATGCCGTACAGCAAGCGTATGACGATTATAATACCAGTAAGAATTCCGCAAAGATGGATTTTCAGGAGGCAACTAAAGGCGTGCTTACAAGTGATCAAGCTGCGTTTGCCACCATTGCGGTAAAGGATGAAGATTTAGATAAACTTATCGAATTAAGCAAGAAATATAAGGAAGTTAGAGACAATTCGGAAGAAATGTACAAACTCAACCAGCAGTATGCTTCTGTCATGGATAAGGTTTCCGAAGGTGTAATGAGATATTATAAAAACCTTCATCTTTCTGATGAACAAATAAGAAGTATAACGGGAGCAACAAATGAATACATTTCTACTATTACCCATTCAAAGGAAGCGTTAAATGAGAGGGTTAAATCTGAGAACAAAGCTAAAGTTGCAGCGGAGAATGCTAGTAAAGAGGTAAGAAAGCTTTCAGATAGTACAAAGGAGAATGCCGAACGTAACAGGTTGGCGAAAAAGTCATTTAAGGAAATGGCTGTTGAAATGGATGAAATCCGAAAGATTTGTGAAAGAACTTATCATATGAAAATCAAGGTGGACTATGACGATAAGTCATTGCCCGCTTGGATTAAGAATATGTCTCAGAGCCAAAGGGCAGGAAGTGCAAGAGCAAGATTGGCATGGTTGAAAACCCATAAGCCGGGAGATACAACAAAGAAGTTTGGTGGAACTAATAAGAATTATTGGACTATTTATAATGAAAGCCGAGGGCTTCAATACAAGGGGGAAAAGGTAGAGAGTACACCAACCGAGACTGAGGCTCAGAGAAAGAAACGTCTCGCTGCTGAAGCTAAGAAAAAACGTGAAGCGGAACGTGCGGCAACTAAGGCAGAGCGTGAAGCAAATCAAAAGGAAACGATGGCTGGTAATAAGCGCAAGGCAGAGGAGGACTATGCTAAGTCTATTTCTTCCTATTCGGAGAAAGCCAGTGATGAGTTGTCAAAGCGAAGAACGGAATTGATTAAGAATGAGACCGAAAAGGAGATTGCTCAAATTAATATGTCTTCAGACAAGGAGAAAAAGGCTATAGAGGATTCGATTGACAAACTCGTTGAGGCTAAGAAGAAGAAAGACCAGATTGTTTGGGTAAATTCGGGAAAAGGTCGTAAGGCCAGCATGTGGAAACAGGGTAAGTCCGATGCGGAATACCGCAAAGAGGTATTGGGCACACAAATGGTTGACGACAAGGGTAATCATCTTGGGAAGACCATTGGACAGAACTCTGAAGACCAAATTGCCTTGATTGAGAAACAGAGGCAATTAAAGCTGAAGGAAATCCAGCAAGCGGAGATAAAGGACATGTTGGATTTCATGAAGCAATACGGCAGCTTAGAACAACAACGTTATGCTATTCTAAAAGAATACACGGACAAGATAGACCTTGCAAGAGAAAAGGGAGATACTTTTGGTGCAGCGAACGCTGAAATGGAGATGAACGACCAGTTGAAGAAGTTGATTTTTTCGGATTTCAAGGATTCTATCAATTGGGATGTTGTCTTTCAGGATATGAACCGATTGAGTATTCCTTATCTTGAAGACCTTCGCAAGAAGATGAAGGAGTTGCTTGGTTCGGGTACGTTGGAAATTGATGACATGAAAACCGTATCTGACCAAATCTACAAGATTGATGATGCGATTTCCGAGCAGAAGGATAGATGGGGATTGGTTAATGATGCAGTCCGTGAACACCGTAGGCTTATTGATGAGGCGAAGGATGCGCAAGACCGATTGGCACAAGCTAGAAAGGGGGAGTTTGATGCCAAGGCTGATAACATGAGCCAAAGGAGAAAAATCCAAGGTGTGTTTGCGGAAAGTGGGGTTAACATAGATACCAGTAATATCACTTCTGCCAATAAGGACAAACTTATGGGTTCTACCAAGAATCTCAGTGTAAGCCAAACGGAGAAGTTACGTAAGCTTTTTGATGATTTGGCGGTTTCAGAGGTTAAGGTCGGAAAGGCTACGAAGGAAGTCGGAAAGGCACAGGAAGAAGCCAAGGTAAAGCAGGATGCTGCAAAGAAGAGCTTGCATGATACTATAGAGGAATGGGCTGAAGGCTTGAGGAAAATCCAAGAGAAGCTGAAAGACCTTCCTGGGTTAGTCGATGCTTTGGGTCTCGGAAACACAGGCTTTGGTAAAGCCGTGAATAACGGAATGGATGCATTGAACAGTGGAACACAAGCCTTTTCTGATTTTGCAAGCGGAAACTACATAGGTGCGGCTATGAATGGAATAAAAACCATTGGCTCGTTGGGCAAGATGTTCGGTATTGGCGGAGGTAATGGTGCAGAAGTTGCGAAGAAAACAGAAGAGCTGACCGAGAGCAATGACAGATTGATGTATTCTATTGATAAGTTAAAGGATTCTATCGACAAGTCTTCCGGTTATACGGCAGTCAGCAATTATAATGCTGCTTATGATGCCCAAAAGCAGGTTAATACCCAAACGATGGATATTCTCAAAACACAGATGGGGTATCATGGGGCACACCATTCAAATGCTTATTATTGGAATCTTTCTGCACAAGATTATGCGGCAATCAATAAGACTTTGGCACAGCAATCGGCAGTCAGAGGCGGTTATACCAATTCTTCGATAAACAAGGTTAATTCCTTGGAGGATATATACAAGCTCACTCCAGAGCAGATGGCTGACATTCGTACACATAATGCGGATGTATGGAAGAACATGACCGACCAAGGCAAGTATGATAAGACGGAATATTGGGAGCAATATACAGAACTGGCGGGAAAACTAGAGGAGTTGACGGAGCAAATCAATGAGAATTTGACTCAAACAACCTTTGATTCGATGAAGAGTGACTTCATAAACAATCTTATGGATATGAGTAAGTCTGCAAAGGATTTTTCTAATGACTTCACTACAATGCTCAACCAGTCGATGCTTAACTTCGCTTTGGGAGACCTTATGAATAAAAAGCTTAAGCCTCTTTATGAGAGCTGGGCAAACAAGATGAAGGAGAATGGAGGAAGGCAGCTCACGCCAACCGAATTGAATAATCTTAAAGAAGAGTATGACAAGATAGTTCAAGAGGGTTTGGCTATTCGTGATAATATTGCTGATATTACGGGTTACAAGCAATCTTACGAGCAGTCCGCTTCTTCCGGTTCTTTTGAATCAATGAGCCAAGATACAGGAGAAGAGTTGAATGGTCGTTTCACTGCGGTGCAGATCGCCACAGAGGGAACGTATGAGGAAGCAAAGCTCATAAATACCAAGTTGGATGCTATTGCGGCTCGTGATGGTGGTATAGAGGGTAGCTTATTAACGGCTAGCGTGAATACCATTATGGGTGATGTAGGTAATATATGGGTTGCCGTTGATGAGGGAAGAACCATTCTTGCACAAAGCTTGATGTACTTGCAGTCGATAGATGAGCGACAAGAAAGCTGGAATAAGCATATTTTACAGATGAGCCGTAATCTTGACACTATCAAAAACAAGGTGGATAGGTTGTAATACAAAAGGTGTGGAGAAATGCAACTAAGCGCAGGTATGCGTCCAGATGCAAGTCTCCACACCTTGAAAGTAGCTGAGGGAAAAAATTCCCCGAGGGTTCATTTCCTAAATTTGTGAAATGAAAAAGTAAGAAGATGCTCGCTTAATAAAATTATTAGATGAGGGGTTAAGCATCATTTACTCCCATTGAAAGCAAATAGTAAGGTTTTTCATAAAGTTGTGAAAAACGTATGTAGGACAAATCTCTAGAAAAAGTATTCATAGTAAGGGTATCAAATTTACCAAAAAGTGGTAAAAATAGGCAAAGATACAAAAATCCTATTAGTCTATATTATTTATCAGTAAGTATGGGTGTCGCAAATCGTGACACCTCCATTTGGCTATATGAATGTAGGTTTTAGATAAAATTGTCAAAAACCTAAGATGTCCGGTAAAAACAGAAGTGGTCCAATAGGAACGTTTTCCCCCATTTGGGTGAAAACCACCGGGCTTGTTTTCTAGCTTGTTGAATGATTGGTGTTGTCTTCAAAGGTTCAATAGGACAGAATATCCGTCCTATTTATCCTTTGAAATGCAACCACAAATCACATTTGGATTGTGGTGGACGGATGCAAATCTGCGTTGGTTGCATCCTACATTTATGGATTCTCTATTAAACTTTTTCTATCTATTGGTGGAACAAAAACTTTCTTTTCTTCCTTTTCTTCACCAATTGCAAGAATATAATGCTTAGGATATGTTAGGCAATGAAACGTTACACGTTTTCTTCCATAATACCATTCTGCCTTAACCACAAACTTATCATTCCTAAAGAAAAAGCTATTATTCTGGGTGAGTATGAAATCCTCCTTTAACTTCTTCTTAATAACATTGGTATTGATTTCTGTCAGCTCATATTTACTAGGTGATATAGGAACATAAAGCATCTTCTTGGAATCTACATTCTTGTCATCTTCATATATAGCATCCTGCATCATTAAAAAGAAACTTCTATCAATACGCCCTACATACCTATCCATCACGGCATAACCTATAGTTCCATAGACATTTGCCAACGTTACGGTATCACCATCCATTTCAGATACATCATGTGTCTCTATATACTGCCCAAATGTCTGAAATCCTTTCTTGGGAACTACAGGCATCGCCTTGATATATTCTTGTGCCTTAGATGGCAATGCAAGCATTATTATTACGGCAACTAACAAATCTTTCTTCATAATCTAATTGTTTTAATTATCAATACTTGAGAGGAACGCTCACCTAATTACTTTCCAGCTTGTCAAGCAAAGCCCTAGCCTCAGCAATGGACGATGCGGAATACTAGTATGCAAAAGTACATCTTTTATACGAAACTACCATTGTTCATCTTTATATTTAACTATCATTATACTATCTGTTATATTTTGTTACAATAACCTTTATTGCATTAATATACTTGCAGGTTACACTAAAAAGTCGTATCTTTGCATCCGTTTCCACATTATGGGAACGACAATTTAATTTTTGAGCGTGAGTCACACGTTAAAAACTGGAAAGGAAAATAGAATGAATGAGATTAAAGTGATTAACAAGTCAATGCTTCTCGGAAAGGAGATTGATGTGTATGGAAGTGTTGATGAGCCTTTGTTCTTGGCAAAGGATGTAGCAGAGTGGATTGAACACACCCAACCATCTAAAATGGTCGAGACGGTTGATGAGGATGAGAAGCTGATGGGAACAATATTCCTTTCAGGTCAGAATCGTGAAGTGTGGATGTTAACAGAAGATGGTCTTTACGAGGTCTTGATGCAATCTCGCAAACCAATAGCCAAACAATTCAAGAAAGGAGTAAAGGAAATCTTGAAGACTATCCGCAAGACAGGTTCATATTCAGTGTCAAAGCCGTTATCACAATTGGAAGTGCTTCAAATGGCAGTAAACCAAATGGTGGAACAAGAGAAAAGGCTTAGTGGCGTGGAGCGATTAGCTCTGGAGCAGAAAGAACGCTTGGATAAGATGGAGCTGGAGCAAGCGGATAACGCAAAAGCTTTGTTGGAGGTAGAGCTTTCAGACAACAAAGTTCCAGAGGTTACGATGCGAAACAAGATTAGAAAGTTGGTGAACCAGTATTCGAGGGCGACCAACACAAAACAGCAGGATGTTTGGCACAGCATCTACGACACATTGTATTACGCTCACAACATTTCCATCAACTCGTATAAGCGGAAAAAGAGACAAAGTAATCTTGATATAGCAGAGGAACATGGGTTCTTGGGTAAGATGTTCGATGTAATCTCAAACATGGCTAAGGCTGCGAACTTGAAGATAGCATAATGTATTTGTATATCCCAAAAATGATATATATAAATACACCATTTTTGGGATATTTGTTTCCAAGGATGAGGACTATTACCCTCTCTTGACGCTGATTTCGATAGGCTTGCCACAATGAGGGCAAACTATAGAAGCACACTGCTGTTCATTTTCGTCCGCTACAAGCTCAGAAAGAGATACACCTATTATATTAGCAATCTCTTGGAGCTTTTCAATACCAGGGTTGTTATTTAATGTAGAGGATAATGCACCTTGACTAACGCCAATACCTCCTCTTTGGTTTTTTACCAATGCCGCAACCTGCGAAATAGTAAAACCTTGTCTCTTGATTACTTTTTGAATGTTCATATCTAATATATTAAATGTTATTATGGGTGCAAAGATATGAAAAGTTTTTGAAACTACCAAATAAAAGTACTAAAAACATCTAAGAAATTAGATTTTAGTTAATAAACCTTTCATAATCTTAGATAATTGTTAACACTATGTTAAATATCTAAGATTTTAAATAAAATATTTGGTAGTATCTAAGAAATTAGTTATCTTTGCATCGTGATTAAGAAACAAAGGTCACAATAACATTATTAATTTAGTTGAGGTTGCACCTCCGAGTCGGCACTCGTAAAACGGTATAGTGATTATGGCTACTACATTAAGAAATACATTGAGTGAGGTAATGAAGCTTGCTTGGCAGTTCATCAAGAAGAACGGCTACACAATGAGCGAGGCTTTAAAGGTTGCTTGGATGAACATCAAGCTGAAGGGTCAGATGAAGAAGCACATCGTGAAGTTCTACTTTCAGAAGGTTGATGGCAGCTTGCGTGAGGCATTCGGCACATTGAGTGAGAAGGTTATCCCAGCAACACAGGGTGCAGGTCGCAAGATGAATGACACTTGCCAAGTGTACTTCGATACTGAGAAAGAAGAATGGCGTTGCTTCAAGAAGGCAAACCTTATGAGAGTTGCATAACAGATTTCTAACGATTTAAAAAGAAACTAGATATGAGCGCAAAGATTATCGTGATGCAAGGCAACATGGTTGCAACCATCGAAGAGACGAACAAGGACGCATTTCTCAAGCGTGGAGAGTATAAAGAGACCGATCTGGACAGATATAAACGTGAGGTCGATTTCTTGATTACAAGCATCGCTAACCGCTACGAAGTGACATTCAATCACAAGGTAGAGCTGAAGGAAAGCCGAAGCATCAAGAAAAGCGAATATTTCGATAACATCTACTACGTTACCGAGAACGCATTGAACAAGCTGAAAAAGCAATACTCATACGAGTGTGATTTGTAATAGATTTCGTGAGGCACACGCTAAACTGCACCGGACTTTGAACATTAAATATTTAAGAGATATGGATAAGAATTTGAAGGATGTTCTTTACGTTGAGCATAATGGAAAGATTTGCTTTTTACGCTCTGATGGTCGCAAGGTGGTATGACAGATTATCGGTACGGACTTGACGCTTGTGTACGACATGAAAGAGGGTAATACGTACCTTTTGATACCACTAACCCGAAACCATAAGTTCGAATGCAATTGTAGTCACATTATCGTGGATGGCAAGCGGTTCGATTCTGACATCTTTTTCCGAAAGGATGCTTGCCAATGGATTCAGATGCAATCAAAAGAAATGCTATTAATGGTAGCGTAACAATATATAAGGTGAGGCACACCCGAGCAACTGCACATTATCTTTGAAGTTTAACTATTAAATTCCGTGAGCAATGGAAAGAAGAAGTAATGTGCAGAAAAGTGCCATAAGAATTGGTCGTGCTGGTGAAGACAGAAGTCCTCCAAAGCAAAACAAACGTTAATGTTTCGAATAAAACACTAAAGCGTTTGCAAGTTAGAAAAAATTATATTAACTTTGCAGCCGAAAATAACAAGGTTGTGAAGTAGAGAGCACGGCTAATAAGGATATTGAAACTGTTAAAATTTGTTAGATATTTCACTTTCTCCAAGCGTGGAGAATTGCCACAAGCTCATCTCTCTACTTTAGTGGGCAAGTGGCTAAGCCCTGTCCGCACTCGTGACTTTAGCGGATGGGGCTTTTCGTTTCCACCACAGCCAAATCTAATTATTAACAATTTAAATTTTAGGTAAATGACATTAGGATTTAACAAAACTGATGTAAATGTAGAGGCTTTACCAGTAGTCTCAGAGTTCCTTAACAATGAAAAAGGAGGTGTTGAAGTTGTAGAGATTGTCGAGCATGACGGCAAACAAGCCGTGAACGCAAGGGAGCTGCACCAAAAGTTGGGCAGTAAGCAAAGGTTTGCTGATTGGATTAAGAAACGTATTGAAAAGTATGGATTCGTTGAAAATCAAGACTATGAGGTTTTTCATAAAATTATGAAAAACTCAAATGATGTTGGAAATCAAGACTTTGAAGTTTTCCACAAAATTATGGAAAACTCAAATGGTGGTCGAAGTCGTATTGAGTATGCCTTATCTTTGGATATGGCAAAGGAGTTGTGTATGATAGAGAACAATGAGCAAGGTAGATTGTTCCGTAAGTACTTCATCGAAGTCGAGAAAGCTGCCAGAGTCAAGTACGAGCAGGAGAAGCTGGACAAGAAGGCTTCCGATTCCTTTGACATCAAGCTGAAGTGGTTGAACTTTCTTCCTGGTTATCTGAACCTCAGCGATGTTTCCAAATTGGCGATGGCTAAGAAAATTGCTGAACCATTAGGGTTGCCGACACCTGATTATGTGAGCGCACCGAATGGTGCAAAGCATTCCGCTACGGAGTTATTGAAATCTCATGGTGTAGGCTTGTCTGCTCGTAAGTTCAATGAGTTGGCGGTAAAGGCCGGATTATTGAAGCTAAAAGAGCGCAAGGGTACAAACAAGGTACACAAGTATTGTGAGATTACCAAGAAAGGATTGGCTTATGGTGAGAACGACATCAACGAGAAGAATATGAATCAAACACAACCACATTGGTATGATTCTAAATTTGGGGAGGTATTAGAAATCATCGGCTACAAGTCATCCAAGCAAGTAGATATGTTTGCAAGCGGTGAGACACACAATTAAACTGTAGTAATATTGATATATAATCGAGTATGAGGGGAATGCGCGATGCACTCTCCTCTTTTTTTATGGTGAAAGTTTTTGTTTTTCACAATATAGATAAGTGTTGTTAAACTGAGTGCTAATTTTTGGTAGAGTGGAATATAATAGTTATCTTTGTGGTCGAATTTCAAAACTTATAAGGATATGAAGATATTAGAACCGAGATATGAAATCCTATCCCAAGGCGAGGGTATGGATGGAGTTTATAAGCAGATAGAGTTATGCGGTCGCACTTGCTATGCGTCAAGTATGAAGATAGACAAAGACAGTGCAAAGCCTTTCGTTGAGCGTATGGTAAGCAGCAACCATCTTGCCATGTGTGAGCATGGAACGATTTACCTCCATGTAGCTTACGATAATGACTTCTTTGTTCCGGAGTCTCTACTGGTCAAACACTATCGTGAGAACAAGTATTCCAAGGTGATGCAGATAGGTAACGATTACTATATTACGACCAACTACAGAGTGATAGTAGAGAATGAATGGTTTGATGATTTGGACTATATCTGCGAGCCAACGGAATGGCATGAGAAGCGAATAACCGTCCGCTTTACTACTCAGATTGCGGTAAGTAGAGAGGCTAACAGACATCGTGTAGATTCCGTAGCGGAACAAAGCACCCGATATTGCAACTATAGTAAGGATAAGTTCGGAGGCGAGATTGCTATCAACAAGCCAAAGTGGGTTATCGAAGATGATGCGGTTAATCCATCGTCTTTTGATGGTGGAACATTTGTTGACCTATCAAAGAACATCGGTAGTTATGAGCATTGGAGTCCGGTAGAAAAATGGTGGTTTGCTAATAGAGTATGCGAAATGATGTATTTGTCTTTGGTCAAGGATGATGGTCTTAAGCCACAGGATGCGAGAACGATACTTCCTCTTGATACCAACACGGAGTTGATTCATACAGCATTCGTGAGTGATTGGCTTCATTTCTTCGATTTGCGATCAAAAGGAACTACCGGAAAGCCTCATCCAGATATTGAGGTCTTGGCAACCCCATTGATGAATGAGTTCAAGGAACGAGGTTTGATTTAATCGCTTATGAAGAAGAAAGCCAAGCAAATAGCCAATGTGATGAGCAATGACTCTTTGGAGGTTGTTGCTCAGATGATTGTTGATGAGGCTAAAGGTGTGCGCTATGAAGTGTATGCTGATGGCTCTAGTAAGAACAACAAGTGTGGTTGCGGTTGGCTTGTGCTTCATAAGGGAGCGATTATCAAAAGTGGGAAATATACATTTATCACAGCCAAAGTGAACGATTCGGTGAGAGCCGAAATAAGGGCGGTCATTCAAGCATTGGGTGATTGCCCTCTTTTGTGTTCTGTTGATGTATATGTGGATTGCCAAGTGGCTATAGAGAGAATACAGGCTTGCAAGTTAGGAGACTTACAGCCTATATATAATAAGGTAGCGAAAGGCAAGGTGATAAGATACCATTGGGTTAAGGCTCATAGAGGTAATATGTATAATGAAATGGTGGATTCTTTGGCTTTTTCTGCTACAGAAAGTTAATTTTGCGCCTACATATATAATAAGCGTTAAAATGTAAAAGAAATACATTAAATAATTTGCATATTTCTATAATTCTTTGTATCTTTGCATCGTAATTAAGAAACAAGGTTACTAATTAAAAAGGTGAGACACACCGTAAAAACTGTGATTCGTTATGAATACTAGATTGAGTAAGAAAGAGACAATGGTTTATGGCAACATCGAAGTGATGGCTGATGTAATTGGTGGTAACAAGTACTTTACATTTGCTGAGTTGTATGATTTCGATTTGGATAATACCAAGGATGAGTTGAAAGAAATTTTAAACTCTTTGACTGAGAAAGGTTACTTGAAGAGTTTTCACGATTTCTATGAAACTTATCGAGTCTTAAAGTAAGAATAACAAAGGGGATATAAAATCCCCTTACAATATAAATTTAGAGCGTGAGACACACGTAAAACTGTATTGAAACAATGAAAAAGGTATTCACAATTGAGAATGCATTAGTATTTTTGTTTGCTCTTGAAATAGTATCATTAATATTTTTTTTAGGATAGGACTTATGCAGATTAAGTTTGGTAAGATAAAGTTTACTGCGGCTAAGTCCGAAAAAGGATGCCGCTTTGATGCTTGCTACAAAGGTGAGCATGTGGCTTTTGAGAGTGAAGATATGTCTTTGTATGATGATGTTTTTTCTGATAATAACAGAAGAGCAAAGGCTGCAAAGAGGGTGATTTACGAGAATATTAAGCACAAGTATTATGAGACCCATAGAGATTAGCGATTTCAACGCTGCCGATGAATTTGTCGTTGAGGCAATGATGCAAGATGGCAAATTCAAGGTAATTGGCAAGGTTATTACGGACAATAATCTTCTGAATGATGATGATTTGGAAACCATCTGGAATTATGCCAACTGGGAGACGAACGGCTATGAAAAGATGGTTGTCTCTAATGGAGTGTACAAAGGCTTGAAAGCATTCAGCGATGGGCGTTTGTTCTATGTTATCACAGATGATGAGATTGGAGTGGTAAACGATAACATTATGGTACGTAAGCATTACGATGTCAACAATGGCTATTATATAAAGTCATCAAGGTTACACAAGGAGCAATCCAAGGATTTGTGGTGCTTTGGTAGTTGCGAGACCATAACTAACGAATATAAGTCAAACATTTTACATGAAGTACTTTATGGCAAAGATGAACCATATAAAGCCTACCTTCCTTGAAGGCGGTGAAGTCTGGCATGATATTGATAAGTTCCCGATGCTAGACCATACAATTCTAGTAGAGTTGCAAGTAAAAGGCTCAGACGGATTGATTTACCGGACGCAAGATGTATGTGTTGAGCGTGCGGATAGGTTCGTACCTACGATGTCTTTTGTTCCTAAGCGTTGGGCGTACGCAATAGACTTAGCTCAATGTAAGCAACTTGAAGGATAAAATGAAAATACGAAATTAAGAATTAGCATATGGAAGAATCAAGAGGTGTTTACACATTACCTGTCTTGTATAATGAACAAAGTGGTAGAAATGAAGGTGTATGTGTCAGAAGTGAACTTGGAGTAGTTGTTGCAATTGACAATGAAGATGAGTTTAAAGGTGTTTTTTCAAAGGATGGTGAGGTTGATGTATTCAAGCAGTTACTATCACAAGAAGTGTATCGTTTCAACACAGAACACCATGCATTCCCAACTGAGCCTTTGATTTCTTACAAGATGGATGGCGACATTATCTTTGATTTCGTTGAAGTAACAATCGGAAAGATGTATGGCGGTTATGTTTATATCGTGCATTACAACTTTGCAAGCACGGCATCATAATAAACAAGTTTGATTATGACAGTAGTAAGAGAAAGATTAAAAATTGCGGCTCAGATTGAGGTGCTGGAAGATATTGCTATTGATTATAGGGGAAAGACTATAGATAACATCATCCAACAGCTAGAAGCGAGGTTGACTGCGTTGAAGTAAGTTCAAGTTTGAAGTTAAAAGTCAATGAGTGGTGGACGTTTTGATTATGCTCAGTATCGGATTGCTGACATATATACAAAGATAGAAGATTATGTTGATGGTCATCCATTGGATGAGGAAGACGAAAGATGCTTTCTCGAAGACCGATGGTTAGAAGAGGATGAAGACAAGTATGTTAGAAAACATCATCATACGATGCCTAACAGATATGGCTTATCTAAAGAGACTATCAAGGAATTCAAAAAGGGTATTGAACTTCTGAAGAAAGCTCAGGTTTATGCCCAAAGAATTGATTGGCTTCTTTCCGGTGATGATGGAGAAGATAATTTCCATCTACGTTTGAAAGAGGATTTGGCAAATTTAAAAAGTAAGAAAGGATAGATTATGAGTTGGAATTATCGCTTAGATACACCTATGATGCAATTAGCTGAAGAGGTGAACAAGAAATATGATACTGATGCAGGTAAGATGCTTCTTTGCACTTATCTCTTCATGGTATCAAGTGAAGAGATCAAGGACAAACAAGCTTTCTTTGATTGGGTAGAAGAGCTGAATAAGTCCTGTAAGTGCGATGCGGTAAGGGAGTACGTGAAAATCAACGGCAAAGCCGATTGGCTGCATGGTGGATTCAGTAAGCCGATTTACCGACACTATAAGGGCAATTTCTATGAGTACCTTGGTGAGGTTACTGATAGCGAGACTTCTGAAGCTAAGGTTGCGTATCAAGCAATGTGCGGACAGCATGAAGTTTGGGTGCGACCAAAGGAAATGTTCTTTGGTAATGTTGAGGTAGATGGTAATCCAGTTCCTCGATTTGAGAAGGTAGATTTAAAAGACTTAGAGAAACAAACCGAGAAGAGCAATGGACAGAGAAAAGATTAAGAGCTTGTTAGGTCAAGCAATCTTGCGAGTTAATGAAGTCGTACCGGATTTCGGAGACTTGGATAAGGTTCTTCCTTTGCTTAGACAGGCGATTGATGAATTAGATAAGTCAGAATCGGGTTCAGTTTAGAAAGGGTGAAAAATGGCTAATAAACAGACGATAAAACCAAAGGTAGTTCCCTTTGAAATAGCCAAGCTTCTGAAGGAGGTTGGCTACGATGAGAAGATAGCCGAATTTTGGGCTTACGCCAGCCCTTGGACAGCAAAGGGTGGTGTTCGTAAGGGTGGAAAATATAGTGAGCATTATGGCAGTTATATTGCTTACTCAAATTCCGAGTGGGAAAAATCCAATATTGAGTTTTCTGCTGCCTTAAAGTTGAATAGTAAGCATCCGGCAATATCCGCTCCAAGCTATGATATGGTGTTAGATTGGCTTTTAGAGCATTTCGGTTACTATATTTGTGTTGCAAACATTTCGAAAGGTAAGTTTTGTTGGCAAACTACATCCTGGTGTGTAGAGGAAGGCTTGTGTCATACGGATGGTAAGGAATATTCCAGTAGATACGAGGCAATGGATGCCGCTTTCAAGAGTATCTTAAAGGCTCGCATTGAGAATAAAGATAACGAGGTAATCAAAAGACTTTCGGAGGAAATACAAGATGGAAAGACTTTATGATACTTTTGTACACGCAATAATGATGAAGTTAGAAGCTCGTTTATGTTCTGAACTCGAATGTGTTTATAAGAATATAACAAACAAAATTGTTGAGAAGAAAGGTAAACTCACCAACGAAGACGTAATTGAGTTTCAGAAAAAACTACAGGAGGTGTACGACACGGATGCTGATATTCGTGAACAGATTATTGGTATTAAAGATTCCAAGAAGTGCATCTTAACTAAAGAAGCATGTGAAGAGTTAATAAAGAGACTTAGCGTGATTAATATAAAAGAAGATGAACAAGCAAAGAATGATAGAGTGGGTAGCCACTTGTGATACAGGTATCTCTTCAATGACTATGTGGAGTGCATTGATGGGTGTAAAGCGAAAGAAAGATTTGAATATTCCTAAAGACAATAGTGACTTCCGTAGATGCTATGACATGGTAGAATACGGACACGTAACCTTGGATGAGCTACAAGCTGTGAAGGTGCAGTATCCTTGGTTTACACCAGTTGTTGACAATTGGAAGGAATTGTCTCTTTTGTTTGAAGAAGAGCTGGACAAACGCTTGTATATGCGAATCCGTCAGCTATGTGAAGAGTCAGATGCTATCCGGTATGAGAAAAAGGGAGAACTTTATTATGAGAGGAATTTTTGGTATAATATAACACAATAATCAAATTAAGAATGAAGAAAATTATCTTAATGTTTTGTTTTGCGATACTCGGCATGAGTGCGCTTACAAGTTGTCATTCGGTTTCTCCCGATGCAGACGAAGAAGCCGTAATCGTAAAGAAGCCTTGGTTTATTGGGCATGGAGGTGTTGAACAGCAAGCAGTGCAGACTGGTCTCACTTGGTGTTGGTGGTCAACGAGTGGTTATTACTTCAAGATTGTTCCAGTCCGTCATGAGATTACCTTAGATGATTTGTTTAGTGACGATAACACGCCACTTGACTTCCATACTGTAATCATTACTCAGATTGAGCAAGGCAAGTCCCCAATTCTTTTGCAGAATTATGGAGAGAAATGGTTTGATACTAATCTCAACAATTATTTCTGCAATCTGGTTCGAGACCATATTTCTCAGCATTCCCCATTTGACTTGATGTCGAATCGGCAAGTGCTTAATCAGATTGACAACAAGATACGCAAGCAGATGCAGGACTATGTGAATGCTCTATCAAAGAAAAAGCAGATGCCTATCATCATAAAGGAGGTTATCATTGGTAAAGCTACACCAAACAAGGAACAGCTTAATGAAATGAACCGCACGGCAAAGGTCGTGCAAGCCAAGCAGACACAAGAACGTGAATATGAAGTGCAGATAGCAAGAGAAAAGGCTGAGCGACAAAAGGCAAAGGCAGATAAGGCATATATGGAAGAAATGAACCTTTCCGCTGGTCAGTTTATCAACCTTAAGTGGATTGAAACAGTAGCAAATAAGCAAGGAGCTAATATAGATGTTATGGTTGGCCCTGCTGAAAGCATGTGGAATATAAGACGCAATTAATTAATTTATAAATCAAGTAAACAGAAATGAATAAAGACAAATTAAAGGTCAGTTTTGAGATTGATCGTTACAAGGTGATTGGTATGCTCTCACGAAATTGTGAGAATGCTGAAGAGTACAATGAGATTATGGGTATTCTTGAAGGCAAGAGTGAGTTTGTGCGTGACGCGAATGGTAGCGAGGAACTTGCAAGCCGCATTTGTAATTATGCTTTAGACTCTATCTTGGTTGAGAATCCAGATTTGGCTCTCCGTAAGCGTTTGGATAAGGAACAGAAAGGCGAGGATGCTCCTGATGTTTCAAATGTTATCGAAATCAAAGGTGATGACGCAAAGAAACTTGTAGATACCCTTTGTGGTATTCTCCGCAAGGATAAGTGATGCAAAAATCATCAAAAGAATTTAAATAAACACTAAAACATTTGGAAGTTTAACTAAAAATGCTTAAGTTAGCATCATGAGTGAAACAGATGGCCTTAAATGAGGTCGCTTCTACCATAATAAGTCAAGACTTAGGAGTTTACGGCAGGGTTCCCAAGTTACCCAGCCCAGCTAGACTATAACAAGGAAACTCTAATTAGGGTGAGAATCCCTAGATGCTGCATTAGACAAGTGGTTAAGTCGCCAGCTTTTCACGCTGGTATTCAAAGGTTCGAATCCTTTATGCAGTACTAAATTGCCCTATGGTGTAATGGCAACACTACAGGTTTTGGTTCTGTCATTAGTGGTTCGAATCCACTTGGGGCAACGAGGTGGAATAGGTGTATGTTCCACAAATGGTGCGATATTCAAGTGGTTAAAGAAGATTGACTGTAAATCAATTCCCATAGCGGGTTCGGTGAGTTCGAATCTCCCTTGCACCACAAGTACTTTTGTCATATTATAAGGAATGTAGCTCAGTAGTAGAGCACTTGGCTTGGTAATCAAGGGGGCGTTGGTGCAAATCCAACCATTCCTTTACGCTTTCGTAGCTCAGTGGTAGAGCATAGGATTTTTAATCCTAGGGTCGAAGGTTCGAATCCTTCCGTTGGCACAATGATACACAAGGAGAGAGCTGATGTTTGTTCTATTGGAATCTCGGACATCTGTCAATGGGCAACGTAGGAAACAGATGGAGTGAATAAAGTTGTGAATAAGCTTATGAACTAGGGAAGCAAGCGGAACGGCTCTCATTTTTTGTGTTTCATTTGATGGTTTAACGAAAAATTGAAGAATATGAAAAGTCCGTTAAGAATGGCAGTCGCTTTAGAAAAGAACAACAAGGTATATCCGAAAGATGTACGGAAGTTCTTGATGGGATTGTACGCCACGCTGCATTTGACAGATAACGCAACGGCTAAAGATATGGAAAAGGTGGTTTATTATGCTTTTCGGAATGGCTATCTGCTAGGTGTTAAGTCTGAAGGTGGTGATGACCAAAAAGCGTATGACAGACTGCCGGATTTGGGAGTAGAAGAAGATATTGGTGATGATTTAAGAAGATAGTTGATAAAATTGGTAATTAGTTAGTGAAGTTTTTAGGCTTTGGTGTGTGAACATCGAAGCCTTTTTTATATATAATAAGGTATATAAAAAGTTGAATTGTTAACAAGATGCGTGTATTAGTTAGCGTAAGTTAAATAAATGAAGAAAAACATTAAAAAGCTTGCAAGTTTTGAAACTTATTTGTATCTTTGCATCGTCAATCAAGATAAGTTGGTTGATTTGCCGAGTGACAAGTTTCACTCAATAAGGTGAGAGCGACACCAAGGGGTAAGACCCGAAACAACTAGCACAATTGATTATGTCTAAGCAGACTGGTTTTTCATTCGCAAGTTCAAAGAAGTCATTAATTGAGACTATTGACGAAATCAAGAAGTCAAAGATGCCTCGCAACGAAAAGATTGTTGCATTGAAGGCTTGCGGTCTTCGTGAGAAAGAAATCTCCGATATGTTGAAGGTCTATGTACCAAGCGGTTCAACTTCAACGAGATTCGTTTATACATTCGGTGTTGAGATTGAATGTGTTCATGCCGAGCGCAATGCCTTGATAGAGGCAGGTCGTCAGAATGGTGTTGATATTCATTCTGAGGGTTATAACCACACCGATAACAAGAGCTATTTCAAGATTGTTAGTGATTCTTCAGTTGGTGGTGATGTTGACCCTAACGAGGTTGTAAGTCCGGTATTGAATGGCAATATAAATGGTATGGAAACCTTAAAGAAGGCTATCAAGTCTTTGGATGCCGTAGGTGCAAGAGTAAATTCTACTTGTGGCCTTCACGTTCATATCGGTGCAGCAAAGTTGACAGGTGAGCAATATGTTAACGTCTTCAAGAATTATCAGAAGCTTGAAAGATTGATTGATAGTTTCATGGCTCCTTCAAGAAGAGGTAATTGCCGTTGGGCAGCCAGCTTGCTTGACAAGGATTTCACTAATTGTCACTGCAATCAAGATATTAGATTCGATGTCTTTCATGGAGATAGATATTATAAGGTCAATGCTGAGAGCTATACACGTCACAGGACAATCGAATTTCGTCAGCATCAAGGTTCAACAAATTACAAAAAGATTGAAATGTGGGTTAAGTTCTGCGCAAAGCTTGTCGGTTGGTCTCGCAGTAATGTCTTTGCTAGTGAGGTTATGAATATCGAAGATATACCTTTCTTGAATAAAGAAGAGAAGGCTTTCTTCCAGAGTCGTAAGGATGCATTTGCAGCCAATAATGATTAATTAATGTAGTCCTAGGGTAAAAGCCCTAGGACACAAAAACAAAGTATTACAAAGGAAAAAGAAAGGGTAAAGATATGTGTGTTATTATTGTATGTCCGAAAGGTGTTGCTTTACCATCCGTAGATGAGCTGAGGGCAGCGTATATGAGAAATCCAGATGGTTGTGGGTTCGTGAGCGAGTCTGACCATTACAAGAGTTTGCATTTCTCTACATTTATCCGTAGATTGATGAAGCGAGATATAAATGAAAATGTTATCATACATTTTAGATTTGCTACTCATGGTTCAGTCAGTGTCAAGAATTGCCATCCATTCTATAAGGCAGGTTATTGGTTCGCACATAATGGAGTGCTCCCGATATGCTCCGAGCATGATAAAACGGATAGTCAGATTTGCTTTGAACGTTTCATTTATCCTACTATCAAGAAATATGGTTGGGGTTCTAATGAACATATGAAAGAAATGAATAAATGGACAGCTCATGGTTCTAAGTTTGCAATGTTGCATAATGGTGAGATTGTGAAGTCCGGTAAATTCATAGAGCGTGATGGACGGTTTTATTCTAATTTGAATCATTTGGGTTATATGCGAAATGTTATAAACTTTTAGATGATTAATGTTTAGGTTCTTTTTATTCGACAAGCGTCAGATGTCCGTGAGGATGTTTGGCGTTTTTTCGTTATATGCGAGTTTAATTTTGTATTACTACTAGTATACGATTTCATAATAAAATAGCCTTAAATCGCTTGTAAATGCCCTTATTGCTCACTTTTAGGCAAAAGTGAGATACTTGCAAACAGATTAGTGTGTTAATTATTCTTTTCGTATTATCTTTGCACTAGTTTTAACAAATATATCGAAAGAATGAAAGAGAAAATTTTCCAGTTACTAAAACAAGAGTATAAGTCTCTTGGGTTAGGTGATGAAGTTCTTCAGGCACATGCCGAAATGCTTGATAAGATGGGGCTTGTTACTGATGACAACATCGAGACAGTGGTTGCTAGTCAAAAGGATTTTTTGGAGTCCTTGCAAAGGGACAATGACCGCAGAGTTACCGATGCCAAAAAAAAGTTCGAGGAGGCACAAAAGGCTAAAGAAGATGCTGAACGCAAGGCTGCTGAAGAAGAAGCTAAGAAGAAAGCTGAAGAAGAAGCCAAGAAAGCCGCTGAAGAAGCCGAAAGGAAACGCTTGGAGGAATTGGCAAAGAAAAACGAAATGCCGGATTATCTCAAAAAATACTTTGAAGAGCAAGCAGCAGAGAAGAAAGCTTCAGATGAAGCAAGAACCAAGGAACGTGAAGAGTTCAAGAAACTCGTTGAGACCTTGACTCAGAAGAACACAGACCAAGCCAAGACTTACAACGAACAGATGGAGGCGCAAAGCAAGACCATTAAGGAATTGCAAGAAACTATCCAAAAGCAAGCTGAGGAGGCTAAGGCTAAGGAAGAGGCTGCTGCAAAGGCAAAGGCAAAGGCAGACCACGATGCGAAGATTTTATCAAAGGCTAAGGAGTTGGGCATTCCCGAAAGTCGTATTAACGAGGGTTTCACCTTGAGCGATGATGCTACAGATGAAGCTATCGAAACATACCTCTCCAAGGTAGCGAACAACTACAAGGCGTTGCAACAACCACAATTCGGGGGCAGCTATCGTGCTAGCGAGGGCGAGCCAACAAAGGAGGACGTTGACAATGTAGCCGCATCATTAGTTCAGTCACTTTAAAAATTGAAAAACATGAATCAGGAATTGAAGACTACAAAAAAGCAAATTGTCTTTGGTGAGGATTCCGTCATTATCCAGAAATGGGAAGGCGACATCAAGGGCGGTCGTGCTTTGGATTGGACAGGCGTAAAAGATGAAGTTCTTTACGCAGGTCATGTTATCGTGACAGATGGTAAGGGAACTTACAAGCCATTGCCTATCGAAGCAGGCAATTATAAGGCTTTGGGCGTTGATAGTGACCCATTGAAGGATTACAAGTACGCAGGTGTTCTCTATCGTTCCATTCTGAATGGTGAGCCAGCGGCAATTATGACTGCTGGACAAGTAAACAAGGTAGCAGCCAAGGCTGCAAATGGTGCAGACTATCCGGATGCATTCCTTACAGCTATGCCAAAGATTGCTTTGGTTAGCGATGAGGATGCTAACAAGTTCGATGAGTCTGATGCAACTATGGACAAAGACTAAAAGAAGGAGGATAACAGATGGAAAAATCACTTTATTTTCAGTTGGTCAATAAATACTTCCCTCAACTTGTTGCAAGTGTAGTAGAGAAGTTGAACGGCAAGAATCAGATTGCATTGACCTATATGTACCGAGACCACTTGACTAACACATATAGTCAGGACGGACGCTGGGCATCAATTACTGCGGAATACACACGAGTTGCTGCTGATGTTGTATCAATGGATGCAGAACTTCCATTGAAGAGCCGTGATAAGGTTTCAACCGCTGAGGGTCAAATCCCAAAGGTTGGTATGAAGCTTTACATGTCAGAGAAGCAGCTTAAGGATTTGGATAACATGATTGCGCAACGTTTGCCTCAGCCACAGATTTTGCGTAACTTGTTTGCAGACCTTCCTCGTTGTATTCAGGCGGTTTACGAGCGTATTGAAGATATGTTCCTCAGTGAGCTGTCAACAGGTGTAGCTTTGGCAACTCGTTCCGGTGGTACTGGTGTCCGAGTTGATGTAGGTTTTGCCGAGAAGAATAAGTTTGGCCACGGTGCTAAGGCTTGGGACGCAGAAGACGCAACTCCACTTGATGACATCCAATTGGTTTACGACAAGGCGATGGAAGACCAAAACACCATCACTACTTGTTATCTTGATGATTACACAATCAAGTTGCTTGGCAAGAACAAGCAGGTTCGTGCTCAGTTTGCATTCAATCAAGGCATTGCGATTAATAGTGATAGCAATATTCCTATTTTGAGCTTAGAGCAAATTGCTTCTATCTTCAAGAACAAGTGGCAGACTAACTTGGTACGTGTAGCCCGTACAATCAAGACCGAGATTAACGGCAAGAAGGGAACACACAACCCTTGGGCTAAGGGTCACATGACCTTTACATGCTATGACAACTTGGGTGATTTGTTCTGGACTAATGTAGCCGAAGCTACAAGACCAGTTGCAGGTGTAACTTATCAGTCAGCCGATGAGTATATCTTGGCTAGCCGTTATTCTACCAACGACCCACTCCGTGAGTTCACCAGCTCACAGGCAATGGTTGTTCCTATCTTGAATAACGTTGATGCCATTTACTCTTTGGACTCAACACAAGCAGTAGGTTAGGCTTATGAGAGGTGAGGTAATTAGTCCGTTCCGTGATAAGTTCCATTTTAACACCATCTATGAAGTAGGTGCAATCTTGGACTTTGACGAAGAACGCATGAACTCCCTTATCGAACGTAAGCTTTGCAAGATGTTGGAGGTGCAGAACGATAATAGTTCTGCATCTCCAAAAGACGATAAGGAAATTAAAGATACTCCTAAGAAGGAAGTCTTGAATGATGGAAAAGAAAATCCTAAAGAGGATGTAGATAAAAAATCAGAAGAGACACCTAAGAAGGAAGTCTTAAAGGAGAAGAAGGAGAGCAAGCCTAAAAAGGAGAAACCCCCAAAAAAGGATGCTGCCGAGTCAACCGAAGAGACTTCTGAAAAGGAGAATGTAGAAGAGGAACTTGACGAAAAGGCCAAGAGCGAGCAAGAGGCTGCAAAGAAAATCGCTGAGGCTATGAGTCAGGCTCAGAAATAATGATGTCACATGAAGATAAGAGAATACATTTCGCAGAAGTTGCGTGCTTGGAACATAACGGATGCCCAATTGGAAGATATTTCGTCAGGTATAGACCTTGACGAAGAATATACGGCTGATAATTCGCAGGTTGTAGGCAAGGCGATGATTTCCGTAATCGAGGAACTTATGCTTGCCCCATATATGAGCAATGTGAACGAAAATGGATTCTCAGTCTCTTGGGACTACTCTAGGATAGGACAATACTATATGTGGCTTTGCCGTAAGTATGGTGTTGCTCCGGATGATGAAGTGGTGGCAGCTTTAGGGCTTTCCACTATCACGGATAAGTCTGATATTTGGTAAATGTCTAGGTTATGTTATATTCCCCTCATATATTAAAGAAAAAGTTCGTGAATAAGGTTGTCAACAAGTACAACGAGGTCATTAGCTCTTCTGAGGAATGGAAAGAAATGGGGCGTTGTCGGTGTGATGACAACTCTACCGAGCATTTCACTACCGATAATGGTAGCATATATACACCGAAATATCATATTGTTTGTGACAAGTGCCAGATTTCCGAAGGTGATGAAGTCAAGGTCTATTCCGATGATGGAATCTACCGAGGAGGTGGAAAGGTCTATAATGCCCCTAAGTGCAATTATCTTGGTTATATGAGTATCTATGTCTGATGTTATAAAGGATGAGATAGACGCTTTCTTTGCGCAGGGAGAAAGGGAAGTAGATGAATTCCTTGATAGGTTAGGTAAAACAGCCGTTGAACTTGATAAGGCTAACGGAAACTACCGAAACCGCACAGGTAATCTCAGAAGGTCTAACTATAGTAATGTACATGACCATACCTTGACCATTGGCAACAAAGCGGAATATGCGTCTGATGTTTCCTCTAGGGGATATGATGTTATAGATTCGGGTATTCAGTATATCAAGAAAGAAATCGAGGATATGCGATGATAACAGAAATAGATGCTGGTCATGTAATCTATGATGACTTGGAACTTATGGGATTGGAACGAAGACTGAAAGGACATCTGACAAAGGGTGGACTTGAAGGGGAAAGACCTATGGTCGGTGAGAAGATTCCTGATGAAGGCATGATAGTAATCATTCCTAAGCGCATGAGTGCAGACAAGACATATTTCAACGATTGTACTATAGAGGTAAACATATTGCTCAAAGATATAGAGGGCGAGGCTAATCCTCAATTGAACGAGCTTTTAAAGAAGGCTATTGAAGCCTTGTCCGACAATGAAGTCGGAAAAGTTGAGGATGTATGGTATCGTTATTCTATCCGCTCCCACGGCATAGAGCAAGAGAGTAGGTTGAGTTGTCATTACGCAAACATTACTATTGATTTTGAAACATTAAACGTAAGATAAGATGAAACCATTTATTGGAATCAAGAGAATTTGGTATGGTGCTCCTCTTACCGAGGCAAATACACCTGCTAAGTTGGCTACATGGTTGAAAACCGCTACAGAGGTTTTGAACAGCCATGAAGGAACATGGGGATATTCTCAGGATGACCCTAGTGTTACCGAGTACAAGAACGAGCTGAACGGACAGGTTTACTATCGTGACAAGACTGATGAGGGTGCTAAGACAATTACATTCTCTATTGGTGTCTTTTCATGGAAGAATAAGGTAGACTTGCAGGGTGGTAAGATGTACAAGGCAACTGGAGAAGAGACTACAACGGAGGCAGATGCAGTAGGTTGGTCTTCTAGCCAAGATTTGGCAAACATCAACAAGTGTATTGTTGCTCAGACCAAGACCGGAAACTACATCGTCTTCTCAAATGCAGCTATCGTAGCCAAGGGTGACCAGCAGGACAAGAATATCACTTTGGGTATTTCTGCCGTTGCCATGGAAAGCGAGACCGATGGTGTGGCTGGCGAGTACCAATGGGAAGGTTCTGCGGTCGTGGAACAGGAATAAGACATAGGTAACAAATGATAGAGGGGGATGGTGTTAATGCCGTTCCCCTTTTTTAATATTCAGAACCATGAGTAAGGCAAGTAAATTAGTTGCGGATGCAATTCTTGGAGAGGACACCGTAACGATAATCGTGAATGGAAAGGCTTATTACGTTTCACCACCTACAATTATAAAATTGGTCAAGGCGGCAAAATACCTTGATAGTTTTGAAGAGGGCAAGACCTTAGCGGAAGTCTTAGGTATGCTTAAGAATTTGGATGATGCTTGCAAGGCGTTATCCGTATTCATACAAGGCGATGAATCCATTAGTGATGAATTATCTAAAGGAACGCTTGAAGAGGTTGTCAATGGCTTACAAACGGCTTATTCCTTAATCTCTATAAAGGATTTTCAGACGCTATCAATTTTGGCGAAGAGTGCGGCAAGGATGATAGCAAAACCACGACCATAGGTAACGATACACTCTTAGGGCAGATTGCATCTTTTATGGATAGTCTGCACTTATCTTACCAAGAAGTCGTGAAAGAGATACCTTATAGAAACTTATTGCTGATGGCAAAAGACAAGCAAAGAGTAGCATATGGTGATGTAATGTATGAGGTAACGGAAGAAGAGTTTGGGATGAACTTCAAAAAAGGATAAGTTTAAAATAATGCAAATAAAGTATTAAAAGCACTAAAACGTTTGCAGGTTAGCGAAATATTATTTATCTTTGCAAGCGCAGAACAAAAAAGGATAAAATGGCGATTTAAGAAATTGATAAGATATTAGAGACACGAAACCCGATGGACTATACCGAAAGGCAGTCCGAGTCACTATTCCTTTGACTTTGCAATCGGTAGTTTCGTGTTTTTGTTTTTAAGAAAAGATGCAAGACGTAAGGTTAATATTCGAGATACTGGTTTCCGTGTTGCTTTGCGTTTGTCTCATATTGCTTGCTGTAAGTAGATATAGGCAAAAGAAAAAGCGTGAAGAACCGGAGCGAAAGGAAATGGACTTGATAGACTTCTTTTCTTTGGGAGGAGTTGCCTATTATTGGAACAAAGGTGGTAAGCAGCAGAAATGCTACACATACGAAGAATTTCTGAAAATCAAGGCTGACTACGTGGAGCTTTGGTTGAATCAGAATAGATATATTTTTAACTCTCAATTAGATTGCGATGATATATAAAGTATTTGTTTTGTTGCCGACAATAGTTGTATCAGATGGCATTGTTGGTATAGCTTGGCTAGGAAAGGTTTTTAGCTTGCGATATGGAAAGAACAAGAAAAAGAGCAAGAATGTATCCTTAATGATAGGATATAACACAGGAATGTCTCTTAAGTCGAAAATAGACGATAACGCTGCGGATGATTATTTAAGACGCATTGCCGAAGAAAACAGAATCTAAATTCAAGGGTTAGAAACCCTTTTTACAACCATATTACTTGTGGTTATTTTTATACATCGGTTTTTATTAACGATTGTTTTTTATGGTAGATAAATGTATAAAAACGAGCACAAGTTCCCTTATAGATGGACTAAAAAAGATGCTAATTTCACAAAAGACAAAGGTAAGGTTATGTCTTGCTTCTGTTGCGGAGGTGGCAGTTCCTTTGGTTATAAATTAGCTGGCTACGATGTTGTAGCATGTAACGAGATAGACCCAAAGGTTATGAAGATGTACTTGAAGAATCACGATGTCAAGTATTCTTTCAATTGTGATATTCGTGAGCTGATTGCCAATATCAATATGGGGGGGCATATTATGAAGGAAGAGTTGCATAATCTGGATATATTGGATGCTAGTTTCCCATGTTCGGTATTCAGTATTGCAGGTGACCGCCAAAAAGCTTGGGGAAAGGAAAAAGTATTCCGAGAAGGTCAGAAAGCACAAAGGCTTGACGATTTGGCTTTTTACTCAATCGCCCTCGCTAAAGAACTACAACCAAAGGTAGTGGTTTTTGAGAATGTCCAAGGTTTGTTGCAAGGTGAAGCTATCGAGTACGTGAAAGAGATTTACAGTCAGATGGATAATGCCGGATATATCTTGCAGCATTGGTTGCTTAATGCACGTAATATGGGTGTTCCTCAGAATCGACCTAGGGTGTTCTTCCTAGGATTACGCAAAGACCTTTGCAAGCCGTTTATGGTTCAGAAGGATTTGTTCGAGCGAGTGCCTAAGATAGATATGGACTTCAACGAGAAAGAAATTGTCCTGGATGAGTTCTCAGACTATAGTGGAAGACAGATTCCAAAAGGAGTGATGAAGTATTGGGAGCATAGAAACGAGAAAGACAATTCTATCGGTGATATTGTCAAACGGATGGATAATCGTCTTTCTATGTTCAATAATATGTTTCTTAAAAAGGATAAAGTATGCAATACTATATCAGCAATGGAAGATAGGCTTGTGTATTTTGATAATCCAAGCTATATATCAGCGCTTGATACGATTTTAGGATCAACTTTTCCGGAAGATTATGACTTTAATGGTATGAAGCCTTGGTTTGCTTGCGGAATGTGTGTTCCACCAGTTATGATGGCTAATGTAGCTACGAGAATCTGGGATTGTTGGTTGTCAAAGATTAAAAAGGAGGAATGCGCATGATAACAGCAAGTATGACTTCGGGTGAGATGCGTAGGGTACGAAACTTAGATGAAGTTAGAATCTATGAGTTTCAGATGCGAAAAGCTAATGAGCTTAAACGTGAAATGAGAAAGCAGAACGTAAGACAGATAACCAAGACATACGAATTGGTTACACGGAATGCCGATTATTTCATCGTTGTAGGTGTAAAGCATGGAGGTGTCTTTGTCTCAGGTGTATTCATTTATCTGAAGGAAACTAACGAGTATATTCCTATGAGCAGAAATGACGGGTATAGCGAGGATTGTTTTGCTATGAGCGTTCATTTTCTGAAGAGATATGCAGAAAGGTATTTGAAAAAGGATTTGCCGATAGCAAAGATATTACAAAAGATATATACATCGTTTACAGGTGCAGTTCAGCTCTATAGTGATGACAAGACAAGAAGAGTGGTATTTGCTATTCCGGAAGGGCTTATACTCACAGAATACGAGCAAGAAAAGCATATCATCCACTACAAAACCTTTGTAAGCATGGATATGCTAAAGATGACACAGAAGCGAAGTTACGAGAAGATAAGTGCATTTCTCATGGAGTCTTGTCAGCAAATAGCTAAAGCAAGAGAAACCGGAAATGACGAAAGGCTGTGCGTTGTGTACAGAAGGTTTTACAATGATATTGATTTGCTAGATACAAAGGAGGCGCAAGCCATATATTCAAGTTTCTTTGAAAAAGGAGGTAACAATGAAAGATAAATGTATAACAAGGTTTCTTGGTGATATAAAGCCTATAAAGAATTACGAAAGGTATTATGTTAGCAAGCTGGGACATGTTTTTACTATTGGGAGAACGTCCAAATTAAAGGAAATCGCACCTTGCAAGACACCAAAAGGTTATCTGAAGGTATGGCTTTACAAGAACGGAAAACGCAAAATGTTCTATATCCATCGTTTGGTAGCTCAGGCTTTCTTGGATAATCCAGATGCGTTGCCGATGGTGAATCATAAGGATTTCGACAAGACGAATAACGATGTAGACAACTTGGAGTATTGCACTGCAAGATACAATATGGTTTATTCGGCTATAGCAAAGAAGACTTCATCGGTATACTTGGGCGTGACGTGGAATAAGAACAACAGAAAATGGCAAGCTCAGTACCAGATAGGTAAGAAGAAAATTTATATCGGATGCTTTGGGACGCAAGAAGAAGCTCACGAAGCTTATGTTAACGCTATTAAAGAGATTTGATATGCTAGAATTAAACAGAATATACAATTCCGACTGTATAGAAGGAATGAAACAAATAGAGAGTGGGGAGGTGGATTTGATTGTTACTGACCCTCCGTATTGCATTGCCTACAAGACTGGGTGGAGAGCTGACGACCATCGTTTCTCTAAGGAAATACTCAATGATGATAATGAGCAATTGATTATTGATTATATGAGCGAATGCTACCGGATTTTAAAGGATGATAGTGCTGCTTATATTTTCTGTAGTGCCAAGACCTTAGACTTTTTTATGCAACAAGCGAGGAATGCAGGGTTTACCATTAAGAATGTGCTCATTTGGCGAAAGAACAACCATACGGCTGGAGATTTAGATGCGCAATATGGTCAATGTTGCGAGCCAATCCTGTACTTGAATAAAGGCAGACGAACCATAAACGGCAAGCGTTTAGAGGATGTTTGGGACTTTGATAGAGTTCCATCAGATAAATTGGTACATCAGAACGAGAAGCCAATCCCATTGCTTATGCAATGCATCTTGAAATCATCGAACGAAGGAGATTTGGTGTTTGATGGCTTTATGGGCAGCGCAAGTACAGCTCTGGCTTGTATGCGGACAAATCGGAATTACCTTGGTTTTGAATTGGATGAGGATTATTTCAAGGTGGCACAAAGAAGAATTAAGGAAGAAATGTTAAATCACAAAGATATGTTTGGATATGCTGGAGTTAAATAGAATTTATCAAGGTGATTGTCGAAAGCTCTTGAAGCTGATAGACAATGATAGCATAGACCTCGTATGTTCCGATGTAGCTTATCCGGTACAAGCTAGAGGTGGGCGTAGTAACATGAGCGGATATTGGACTGATTTACAAACAAGAAAAGGTAAGATATTCAAGAGTAACGACATAGATATTTCTGAATATATAAACGAATTATATCGTGTTCTAAAAGATAAGTCACACTGTTATCTTATGTGTAATGATTACAATTTGATGCGCTTTCTTGATGTGATTGGAAAAAGTGAATTTCATTTCACAAAGTGTTTGATATGGGATAAATGCTCTAAGGTGTGTGGAACTTATTATATGAATCAAAAGGAGTATATCATTATGCTTCGTAAAGGAGGTGGTAAACCTATCAATGAGTTTGGTACATCTGATATTCTGAGCGTTCCTATTCCTACAAATAAACGCAAGGATAAGGATGGATTGATTAATCAGACTGAAAAACCAGTAAAGTTGATGGAGATACTAATCAGAAACTCGACAAATGTTGATGATGTTGTTCTAGACCCATTCATGGGGAGCGGTACAACGGCAAGGGCTTGTGTTAATCTTGAAAGAAAGTATATAGGTTTTGAGATAGACCAGCGACAAGTCGATTTTGCCAATAACGAATTAAAGAATATGAGTAGGCAGTTAAGTCTGTTTTAAATTTTAGTTATGCGTATGGTATTTCAATGCGACCCTGTTGTAAGAAATGGGAATAAAGAGATAACGGATGCTCTGATAAGAGCTATGAGAGACGAAGCCTTAAAACGTGGGTTGGAACGTGATGAATTGATAGATTTTTGCAACCGATTCTTGAGAGAAGGCGAAATCAAAGCTTGTATAGAGCATTTGCTTGATAATTTCAAACGTTATTTTTGGAGGTATTATTGATATGAGAAGAAGAAAGTTGAACAAGTCCCCAGTGCTAGGTCTCTGCGGATTTGTTATTGGTTACGAGTGCAAGGAAAAGGGAATAAGGTTATTGGAATGTGATAAGGCGCAAGCAGATGCAATCATTGTTCCACACCATTTTTCCCACAAGGTAACGAAGAACAGTTGTTTAAACCTATTGGTCTTATACAAAGGCAAGATAAGGGGAGCTATGCAAATAGGGTATGGAATTCGACCGCATATCAAGACTGAAAAGGGCGAAGTGTTGGATTACCATCAAGTTAGGGAGTTTGACCGAATGTGGTTGTCTGATGATATGCCAAAGTATAGCGAAACTATTTGCCTTTCTCTCTTGCACAAGTATATAAGGGCAACGCATAAGGAAATCAAGTATCTTATATCTTATGCCGATACGTCTATCGGTAATAAGGGAACAATATATAAGGCGGCTAACTATGAGCATATTGATACCATTAAGGCAGATTTCTATGTATTGCCAAGTGGTGAGCGTGTGCATCCGGTAACTATGTGGCATAGGCACAAGACAAGAGTGTGGAAGGTTCTGACGGAACTATACCCAGGAATAAAAAAGGCAGAAGGGTTTCAACTTAAATTTCTGAAGAAGTTATGAAGAAAAGAAATAAAAATATTCCTTGTCCTTTGCATCCGGATCCTGCGCATTGGGTTAGAAAAGGTCAATCTTGGAAGGCGAAGGTCGCTTATGAAAGCGAGGATGATGCTTGGGAGTTTCTGAATCAGAATCCGAAGTTACGGGCACAAGATATGGCGGTGTATCGGTGTAGGATATGCAACAAATATCATATAGGGCACAAGAATAACAAATAAAAAATATAAACAGCAATGATAGTAATAAAAATCAAAACATTGAAAGACTGGAAGAAGGACTTTCTTGATTGGGTGCAAGCACCTCGACGCAGAACTTGCAAGGAGTTTGTAGATTATATGGAGGCTTTACAAAATCAGACTCTCTACAAAATAATAGAGGACACTTGTAATAAATACAACAATATGCGTGAGGGTCAAATCAATGACATCACCGAAGCAGTTGATAGATGCGTGGCTGAGTGTGCTAAAGAAGCACGCAAGTTAATCGATGAATGTCAGCCCGCAAAATTCTTCTAGGGATGTAACTCTCATTACACTGCCGTGAAATGGTTTAACTGATAGATTTAAAACAACAAAGTATGATAGAACTGAATAAGATATATAATGAAGATTGCCTGGAAGGAATGAAAAGGATTCCTGACGGGAGCGTAGATTGCATTGTGACGGATATACCCTACAATGAATGCAATCGTACCAACAACGGTCTAAGGAACTTAGATAAGGATAAAGCAGACATCGGAATATTTGATGTTGCTATGCTGACAGAAAATTTATGCGAAAAGACCAAAGGCAGTATCTATATGTTTTGCGGTTTTAATCAAGTTTCTACTATTCGGCAAGCTATGTCACAAAAAGGTCTGAGCACAAGAATTGTCGTATGGGAGAAAACGAATCCATCGCCTATGAATGGTTCGGTTATTTGGCTAAGTGGAGTTGAGTTGTGCGTTTATGGTAAAAAGCAAGGCGCAACATTCAATTTCCATTGTAAGAACACCGTTTTCAGATACCCTTGTGGGGGGGGTAAAATTCATCCAACACAGAAGCCAGTGGAGTTGATGTCACAGCTAATAGCTGCAAGTACAAAAGAAGGCGATACCGTCTTAGACCCATTCATGGGCAGCGGCACTACCGCTATCGCTTGCATCCGTGAAAAGCGAAACTTTATCGGCTTTGAACTGAACAAAGAATATTACGACAAGGCTTGTAAGCGCATTAAGTTAGAAATGATGCAACCCAGCCTATTCTAAAACGTAAATAGTTGAGATTATGAAAAAAGAAGATAGATTTAAAATATATCGCAAATACGATGGGCATTGTGCTTATTGCGGCAAGAGTATAGAGTATAAGGATATGCAGGTTGACCATCTTGTTCCGAAGAATCGAGGTTGTTACTCTCGGTGGAGCGACAAGGAGGGAAAATTTGTCGTATCCCATGGCGATGATTCCATGGAGAACTATATGCCATCTTGCAGGTCTTGTAATCTTCGTAAGCGTGATATGAGTTTGGAACAATTTCGCTCAGAGATTACTAGACAGGCTAAAGGATTGCTTAATGGTAAGGCTTCTTTCCAAGTAAAGATGTCGCTTGCTTATGGTTTAATCGAAGAGCACTTTGATAGACAAATTGAGTTCTACTTTGAGAAATTTAAATAATAGGGAATATGAAGAAGTTTAAGAAGTCGATAGAGATTAGCACTGAGAATATTTCAGACGTTCTTCAAGTGCCAATTGTTACAAGTTTATACAAGACTAAGAATTTTAAAAATCCTTGCCTTGAAGGTCGTAGCGTTCCTTATGATACTATAGCATTGATGTATGTTCATATCGAAGGCTTTGATAGCGATTTTTGTATTGACCAAGGCTACATTCTCGCTCTTGATATTTGTGATACTTGGTATGCTTTTTCGAGGCATGGATGGGAAAAACATAAAAACGATGAGATATGAAGAAGAAAGGATATTACGAATACGACCAGCCCATTTACCCACACTTATTGTGTGTTGGGGTTGGGTTGCAGTTTGAGGATGCAAAGAAAGCATTCTTGAATAATGATGGTACGGATATTGAAAAGTACGATTTTTTAAATGGTGAGGGATTTACTTATTACGGACTTCACATAAGAGAAACAGGAAGAAAGTGCGTTCTTGTTTTATTCAGTAGCAGTAAGGCTATGCGTATGAATGTAATTTGTCATGAGGCTAGTCACGCTTGTGATGCTATCGAGGGTAATATTGAAATGAAACATGGTGGAGAACCATCTGCCTATCTGATAGGTTGGATAGCATCATGTATCAATAAGGCTCGTTTGGGAATCGGAGATTTTGTTGAAATCGTAGATAAGGAAGAAAAATAGCCCAAAGGCAAAATACCCTTTGGGGTTTACCCCATCACTATATATAATAATGTAGTGGTGGGGATTTTTGTGTTAACGTCAGCAAATTATTTGTTCGCATTACTATAGAGTGTTAAAAGATAAAAGAAATACATTAAATAATTTGCATGTTTCAAATATTCTTTGTATCTTTGCATCGTAATTAAGAAATAAAGGTTACTAATTAAAAAGGTGAGACACACCACAAAAACTGTAAGAAGAAAATGAGAAAGTTTTTTGAAAATTTATCTGAAAAGATTAATGATGCGGCTTTTGAGGCGCAGCTTGATGATTTTGCTTGCGAGTTTGATGCAATTGACAAACCTGCCGAAATCGTGGTGTCTGTTAAGAGTCGAAAGGTTATCCATTCAAATGGAAATGTTTCCTTTTATCCATATTACAATGTAGATAAGATAAATATCTATGATGAAGACGGAGAAGACGTTTCTTCAAAATATCCTTTGTTCTGCCAAAGAGTTAAGGATTGCGTGCCTTCTTACAAGGATATTGAGAATAGTCTAGAAGAGGCAAATATGAGCGATACCGAGCTTTATTTCGGCTCAGAGGCTAATTATTTGCGTTATAAGTATGGTAACTAAATTGTTTGGATATGGAGTACGAAAATAAGTTTGTAGGTCTTTCATCTGTAACGAGTCACGACCTTGAAATATTAAGGTATGAACTAGAGTATGGATGGAAATTGGCTCTTATGCCAAATGATGTATGGTACAACTAATTACATTTAAGATTTCAAATTATGGCATATTATAAAGTTAGTGTAGCGGAAATCCTAAAGGATAAACCAGTAAACACGAAGTTATATTCTCCTTTGTTTGGGGATGTATATTTTTCACATGTAGAGGACAGTATTATAAATGTGGAACATCATGCAGGAGTATCAAAATTCTTTAATAGTGGCAGATATTTCAATTTCGATGAATCAGAGCCGTTATTATTCCCTTCTATGGAAATGCGAGACTGGTCTAAGTTCTCGTGGAAGAAAGGCGATGTGTTGGTTTGCACAGATGGCAAAGCAGAGGTTATCTTTGAGAGATTTGATGATGACAATTACACTTCATTTGTCGGTAAGCACTATCTTGAGAGTTATGGTAAAGATGGCGATTTGCTAGATTATGAGCAGGAACATCTCTGTGATACGGCTAATTACACCAAAGAATCCGATGAGACTGCTCAAACCTACATCAACACTATAGAGAAACGTTTGGGCGGAAAGCTCAATCGTGAGACTTTGGAGGTTGAAAAGCAATATGAGTTCAAAGATGGAGATATAGCTTTTGCCGATTATGGTAATAGACAAGATGTATTTATAGTATCAGACAAAACTGATTTGTCAGAAGGTTATAGCTCATTTATTTCTTTAGATTTAAGAGGTTTAACTTTGAGTATGGGTTGCAGAACTTGTTTCTTTAAGAAAAACCTTTGTGAACTTCGCTTTGCCACAGAAGAAGAGAAAAAACAGCTCTTCTCATCTCTCGAAAAGAAAGGTAAACGATGGGATGCTGAGAATAAAATGGTTGTGGACTTGAAGCCAAAGGTTGAGTTCAAGCCTTTCGATAAGGTACTTGTTAGAAATACAGATACAGAAGAATGGTTTCCAGGGTTCTTTGAGAAGTTTGATAGTACTTGGAATTATCCATATCATATAATGAACCGCCGTAGTATGACAGATTTTGCTTTTAAGCAGTGCATTCCTTACGAGGGAAATGAGCATTTGTTAGGTACAACTAAAGACGTGGAGGGCTAATTATGGGCAATGAGGATTTAACGAATTGCATACCTTGGTATTGCCCACCACGCTTTAAGTGTGAAGATATACAAGATGGTAAGGCGCAAAGAAGAATGCGTAGAAAGAATCAACTTAGAAAAAGAAAGGGTAGATTATGAATGATGAAAGCATAGATGTTAACATTAGTTTTATCAATAATGATTGTTTCTCAATATCTGTAAGGAATGGGTATATTTCAGTTATTGGTAGAATAACCAAGTCAGAGATGGAAAATTTTATGAAGGCTCAATATTTCGAGATTAAAGAGGTATTGGATAAAAATAGTAAGAAAGGAAGATAATTATGATAGGCGATAAGAAGCTAGAATCTGCAAAGGAAGAAATCTACGAGGATAAATTCCTTGGCTGCGGTGAAATGGTAGAAGCCTTCGAAGATGAAGATGCGATGGAAATGTTCGACAAAAAGGACATCAAAGAAGCTATTGGACTAGGTGCTAAGTGGATGCAAGAAGAATTTTTGAAGGACTTGTGGCATCCTGCTAGCGAAAAGCCAAAGAAAGTGAAGAATCTCCTATTGGAAACAACCTATGAGTACGGAAAGCCTATTTATCATCTTATAAAGTATATGCCAAATGGTAACAATGTTTGTGCTTGGAGAGAATGGTATAAAGGTGCTCACATATCTCGTTGGCTCTATATTGATGATTTATTACCAAAGGAGGGAGGTGAACAATGAAAGAGCTTAAAGATTTGGTTGCTGGTGATGATGTACTAGTTGTAGGTATGTCTTGCAGACGTATCGCCAAAATTGATAAAGTAACAAAGACTCAAATTGTTGTTAATAACGCTAGATTTAGAAGAGATTCGGGCTGGCAATGCGGTGGTGATAGATGGAATGTTAGAAAAATATCTGTTCCTACAGAAAAGGAAATATCAGATGTTAAAGAAGAGAATCTTCGTAAGACTCTCATCTACGCTATCAGTTCTTTTGATTTCAAACGCTTAACAACAAATGAGTTAAAACAAGTGTACAATATTGTAAAAAGCAAAGAAAATGAAAGAACTTAAAGTTGGAGAAAGAGTAAATATTACTCTTGAAATTGTTGAAAGCAATAGTTGTGATGGTTGCTTCTTTGATAATTTTGGAGGTTGCACAAAAGGAAGTTTTGAATGTATTGCTGGAAGACGTTCAGACCACAAGAATGTAATCTTTAAAGAAGTAAAGGAGTAGCTATGAGCAGAAAATTAATGAATTTGGCTTTGATGTATACTGCTATCACGGCTTATGCTAGTGAGTATCCGTTTGGAGCCCCAAGCCCTAGACTTGATACACCGAAAGGCAACATTCCTTCTGATAAACAGAAGTGTCAGCCAAAGGCGCAGCATGAGTTTATCATCAAGGGTGTTAAGATTATGGCAGCCTCTAAGAAGGATGCTATCAAAAAGTATAATCATCGTAAAAAGTAAAGCATATGGCACAGAAAGAATTTAGAGAGCCACCTCGTTATATGGTGGGAGATATAGTTTATAGTCACGGATTTACTTGTATTGTCTGTAGCGTCTATCCGTTCAGTATAGATTATTCTTATGACCTTAAAGCTATTTGCGGTAAGAGTTTGGGCAAAATTTGTCAAAATGATATTATGCACGTTCATATTTGGGAAGAGTTTCTTAAAAAGAATGGGTGGACATGTTATCGCTCTGAAGGAGAATGTATTGGGCATAGGTGGTATAAACACCAAGAATACCCTTTCACTTTGCGATATAATAATTTCTTGGGAATTTGCGGAGTATCTTTCAATGACGGAAAAGACGATACTGTTATGATAAAATGTGTAGATGAACTCCAACATATTCTTTTTGGCTTGCAATTAGATAGCAATTTAAAAATATAAGCGTATGAAAGTATATGAATACAGAATCGTAAAGATTGAGAAAGGTCTTTTTCTTATAGAGTATAAGACCGCTCCTTTTGGAGTTTGGCATGAAGTAGATAAAAGTTTCAAGACTAAGCCAAAGGCAGAAGCTTGGACTAGAAAGAACTTAGTTTAATAAAGTAAAGCGTATGTATATAGAATACATTCCAGGAGATTTGGTCTCTGTATATGTAGGTGTAAAGAAATATATCGTTGAGGTAATTGGTACGGAAAACGAAAATGAAGCACTCTTATATCAAATCAAGTTCCCAAACGGAGAAATTCAATATGCTGATAAGGACAATATTGTTCCGATTCCTCTTACTCCAGAGATTCTAGAAAAGAATGGATGGGCGAAAGAAGTGATGAGCAGAGGAGTAAAGAATAGTCATTGGGTATATACAAAACCAGATATTGAAGAATATGGATATTTTCCTATCTACATAGAAAAAGGTATTGGTGATGAGTTTGATGTATATCCGTTTACTGACAACAATGTTTGTACACAAATTGCATACATTAAGTATGTTCATGAACTCCAGCACCTTCTCTTTGGTCTAGGACTTAACTCAGAAATGGAGGTGTAGGTATGCTTATAAGCGAATTTATTCAACAGCTTCAAGACCTTTGTGATAATGAAGGTGATATGGAGATAGTGATGATAACAGGTAATAATAGTTTCGGTAGTGAACCTCATCTTCGTAAATCATCATTTTACGACCAATTTGAAATTTTAAATCATTAACCGCCTTCGGGCATAAATAAGTAGTAATATGGACTTAACAAAAGAACAGAAAGAAATATATTCTAAAATCGCTGATATTAAACAGGTCATTCTGAAAAACCATTTTGATATAAGTGATTTGACAGAACAGTTGATTAGCACTCTTCCTTTCAAGGAAGGCGATATTGTGTTAAATTATAGAGATGAGCCTTGTATGGTTAGCAAGATTGAGCCATGGGACGAAGGAATGGACACTTTTCATAAATATCGTTATTATGGCAATATACATCTGGTTCTTAACAAAATATGCAAGGATGGCCATCCATCTAGAAGAAACCAAGATAAATGGCTATTAGCTTCTACTGATATCGAGAAGTTTAAACTTGCAGAAGATGGCAAGACAGTTCGTGTGTAACATAGTTTAGTAACCATCCTGCAAAGGATATAAATAGATAATAATATGAAAGAATTAAGAAAGAAAACATTTAAGAATGGTGTCGTGTATTGCCTTCAATTAGAAGATGGTTTCCTAGTTGAAACTACAGATACATTCTTGCCTTATTACACCAAAGATGCAATAGGCAGACATCAGAATAAGCTCGACAACAATGAGCTTGGCGACCGCACGGAGCGTTGGATGATAGGAGTATCTACAATGAGTGGGTGTCCAGTAAGATGCAAGTTTTGTGCTACAGGTAACATGAAACGTTATCGCAATCTTACGACAGAAGAAATTGTTGAACAGGTTGAATTTGCCATCAACAAGGCAGGTGCTGACCCAAGCAAAGCAAAAGAGTTTAAGATTAACTATACTCGTATGGGCGAGCCATTCCTTAACATTGAAGCGGTCAAAGAAGCTATCCGTATTATTACGGAGAAATACCCTAATACTCATCATTACGTATCAACGATTGGCATCAAGGGGAGCGATTTCTCTTTCATTAAGGGAAATGTCACATTACAGATCAGCTTACATTCTTTTGATGATAACAAGCGTAATTGGTTGATTCCTTACAAGAACAAGATGACTATTCAAGAGTTAGGTCGGATTCGCACAGAAAGCAATCTAAAAACAACAATCAACCTCACCCTTGTTGATACATCTGATTTCGATGCGGAAAAGTTGGCTGAGTGGTTTGACAAGGAACATTTCTTTGTAAAGTTGTCTCCTATCAATCCTAATAATATCTCAGAGAAAAATCACCTTGGCAATGGTGTTGTCGAAGGTGTAAATTTAGTATAAACCCTTTAAATTTTACAACAATGACAGAAATTAAGAAACAATTAGATGCAATGGGCTACGATTATGCAGTAGCAATCGCAACAAAGGCTGAAATTGAGAATGGTGCTGCTTGTGGTCAGCTAGCTATTATTTGTGAGTAAGTAATTAATCATCCTCTCCTTGGCAACAGGGAGAGGGTAAAAAGAAGAGAATATGGACTTAGTAATTACAATATTAGGTTGGATTGCATTAGGTGTTATATCTGCTTATTTGTTAGCAATAGCAGGAAAAATAATCTTTGATGCTGCAACCGCTGATTATAAGTTATACAAGCATGTAAGATTGTGTCGCAAGAGATTGCTAAGACAGCGATATGAAGATTATGCTTGGCTATTACTCCAATTAGAGAAAGATACGGAAGTTTTCAATCTTACTCATAACACAAGAGATTGGACTTTTGAAGATTGGGGAGAATTTTATCTAAAAAAAGCAAAGGAGGATAAGCAATGTGTAAAATAAATATTAAAAAGTCAATTCTAGAGATTGTCGAAAAGAATAATCTAGAAATACTCAAAATAGACTTAATAAATGACGACGAATCTTTTGTTAGATTCTATGGCGGAGAAAGAGGCGAGTCTTGTAAGGTTTATACTACTTTAGAGGACTTAGACATTGAAGTAGATTCTATCTTTATGCAGGAGGAGGTTCAAGGTACTGTTTATTGTCAAGATAAAGATACTAAAGAACCAGTATGGATAGTGTCTTATGGAGATGAAGGGGGTTCTTGGTGGGAAGTAAACAGAGTTCCAGACTTTTATAAAGACAAACGATGATACAAAAGCAGACATGGAATGATGAAATCAGAATTTTAATAACTGATGAAGACAATCTTGGTTCTGTACAAATATCCATTCCGCTTTATGTTAGTGATATTTTCGGCAAAGCTGATGCTCTAATATATGCACTTTGGGTGGATGTTGTTCATAGGAGACAAGGCGTTGCACAACACCTATTACAACTAGCAGAACAACAAGCTAAGTTGAATGGAGTGAAGACAATCGGATTGGAATTTAATAAAGATGAATCTGATAGATTTGTTCTATATTGGTATCTCCGTAGTGGTTATAAACCATTTTGTAAGAAAAGTAATTTATTAATTAAAAAGTTGGAGGAATAGTTATGTCATGGTTAACAGTAGATAAAGGTGGCTGTGAACATATTTTTGCAGAAAAACCTTGCAGAAATGAAAGCAATACATTATGGATTTGCTCTGTCGTATATTTATATGGGCAGAGGTACGCAAATACCGGTTGCTGTTACCTTCCTAAAGGAAGCATTAAGAAGCTCATCGGAAAAGAATTGTCTTGGAAAGATGAGCCTGTCGAACTTAAAGGAGAATAAGTAATGAATGAAAAGATTCAAAAATGTCAAACTTGTTATTATGATAATAGGTGTTATTGGCAAGAGTTAGCAGACCATATTCCTATGGATTGCAATGACTATAAAAAGAGGGATAGGAAATGAGCAAAATGAACGTCAAAAAGTCTCTTCTAGATGTTGTTAAAAGCAATAACTTAGATATACTAAAAATAGATTTATTCAATGATTTTGAGTTGTTCGTAAGGGAAGGCACTATGGAACGTAATGAGTATTGCAAGACTTATGCAACATTAGACGATTTGGATTTTGATGTAGAGGCTTTCTTGCTTAATGATGAAGTACGTGGAATTGTATACTGCCAAGATAAAGACACAAAAGAACCAGTGTGGATTGAACCTTGGAGTGACGAATGCTATTCTTGGTGGCAGATTAGTAGAGTTCCTGCCTTCTATAAGGATAGACTTAAAGATTTAAATATGAAAAAATATGAGTAAAGTATCGGCACTAACAATTATTGATGATATGATTGAAAACTATACTAGAATGATGAACGCAGGAAATAAGAAAGTTCTTGTAGTTCACGCTAGAAGTTTTCTAAAACTAATCAAGCAAGAGTTAGAACTTAAAGAAGAATAGTTATGGAAACATATAGAATAGTAGATATGTATCGTAAAAGCAAGGCTGTTAAAGGCATACATTACGATTCTTGGAATGAGCCAATCTTTGCTTTTCGTGTAGATAAGAGACATTCATTGCTCTTTGGGCTTATCCATTATTGGGATTATGGCGCATGTAACCTTCGTCCAGAGTATTTGTTTCCTTCGGTTGATAAAGCCAAGGAGGCTATATTGAAGGTTGATAAAAGTAGAAGAATAACAATTTTATATGAATAGCTTATGAAAATAAAAAATATCAAGTTCAAGGCTTTACGTCTTGATGGTAAAGGATGGATAGAAGGTACTCCTATCTGCATAAATGGAAAGCCTTATGGTATAATGATTGGAGAAAAGGAAAGTCCAGACATTGACCCTTCTACAATCTGCCAGTACACAGGGCTGACAGATTGTGAGGGCAATGAATTGTACGAACATGATGTTATCAAGAATTATCCTTTTATTCCATCAGAAATTGTATGGTCGGAAGAGTTAAGTGGGTATTACCTCAAACATGCTAATGGAAAGATTGAGAGTAAACCGTTAGGTCATTATCTTTCATTAGGTAAATTCATAGTTGTCGGCAATAAATTCGATAACGAGAAGTAAGATAAAGCTATGGTAGATGTAAGTAATCAGCACTGGAACGAAGATGGAAGCATTACTATTATATTGAATAGTATAGAAGAAGTCGAAGAGCTCGTTGAGTGTATTAATATTTGTAATAAAATGTGTGAAGATGAAGAATAAAATTTTAAACTTAGCCAAGTCAGCCGTTTGGTTCGTATTGTGTTTGTTTGTAGGAGCGTTGGTTTTTGAGGGTGTCCGCTCTTTGGCTAATAGCGATAAACCTGCAAAGAGAGTTGGTATATCTGTAATCACAGAAGAAGAGCATGATTATCTGGTAGTGGACACGAAACACGGAGTTTGTGTTATTCACGCCGAGAGCTGCCCTTGTCATAAAAATAAGTAGCGTATGAAGCGTATAAAAAATATATTCTCTATGTTTGCTTATTGGGATAGAGTACATCAATTCCCAGACGGGCATATTAAAGTAGAAAATAATTTGGCTTGGAGAAGAAAATATCTCCATGTTCGCAGTAGTCGTAACAAACAATTAATATTTTAGCGTATGAAAAAAGAAATAAGGAATGTTGTAATTCTCGATTGGGAGAATAAAATTAAGCTACAACAAGTTATCAAGGATTTGGAAGAAGTTGCTGAGACTTACCAAAGACCTTGCAAGGAACTTACAGGTATCAATAATACAATTTACTATCTCAAAACGATTGAGGAGAAAATTAATTAAGATATGAGACTTAAAAAGAAAGATAAGCTAGCGGCATATTGGGATAAGAAAGAGAACTGCATTGGTGCTTATCATCCTCTAGGGTTTATGACACAAACAGATGCTCATTATCTCTTCGATAATGTCTTTACCAAAGAGTTTGTTAAAGAAATGACTGATAGAGGGTATGATGTAAGAACGATGAAGTTTGAAATCTCCCCCAAGCTTCCGAATTATGAGCGATTCAATGACTTATTAAAAAAGTATTACAGAAAAGAGAAATAGCGTATGAAGAAACAAATTGTCTTAGACGAACAAGATATTAAAGAGTTCCACGAGGATGCGGAGCATCTACGTTGGCTATATGACAGAATGGTGCGCAAGTATGATGAAAGTCCAAACTTCGATTACATGCATCGCTTTACCAAAATTATTAATAAATTAGAGCAATTATAGATTATGAAAATAAATAATTTGCCAAAGAAGATTTATCTCAATATCAGTAGCAACGAGGATGAGGTAAATTACAATGAGCTGGATGGAGTAACGTTCAGTACAGAAAAGGTTGGCGTTACTGATTGTGACACAGAAAACGTTCCTTATGTGAATGCCGCATCATTATGGCACGACCTAAAGGAAGAGAAGCCACCATTAAGAAAATGGGTAATGTTCCGATATAGTGGAGGTGGCGTAAAACCTACGTCTCTTCACCACGGAGCAATGAGTGATGATGGATGGATAGTCACTAGAGGAGACGGAACACATCGTATTGAAGCTCTGTATGAGTGCTATGATAAGATTGAGTGGTTTGATTTTGATGAACTAAAATAGTGATAGCGTATGACAAACGAGGAATTTTTCAATGCGTATCGTGGCGAGCCTGTTCTTTATAAAGGTAAGGATATTGGCGCATACGTGGCAGGGTATGTAGAAGAAAAGTATATCATCCTTGGGTTCTATGATAACAAAGGATGTATTCTCGCTTTTAATACAGATGTGAATGTAGATGAGGTGTATGAATCATACCGATTTGCAAAGTTGAAGTATTTGGAAGTAGTAAAACATTAGTAATATGGAAAAGTATAAATATACAAATAAAGAGGAAAGACCCATTCCAAAATATAAGAATGGTGATATTGCTTGGTATATAGATAGTTGGTTTGAACATCCGCAACGCTGTATTATAAAGGGATGCTGCAACATATCTTGGTACGAGGGAAATGAGCTTAACCCTTCTGGTTGGTGGATAGATTATAAATACAAACCCGACCATTGTGAACGAACTAAACAACATACAATTAGAGAGGAATCACTTTTTGATACTGAGCAAGAGGCTTTAATAGCATTGTTTGAGGAGTTTAAAGATGAAGTAAAACGTAAAATAGACTTTTTTAGTAAAGAAGCAAAAAGACTATGCATAAAACAGCAGTTGAAGTTGCAATAATAAAAAAGGGTAGGGGAATCTATTCTTCCCCTATCTCTTTTAACCCCAAATCTATTAATAGCTTATCCAATATCTCATTCACATCATTACGGAAACTTCGGTAAGTAACATAATAGAAACTGATGTTTTTGTAATCATGGCTTACATTAGAACATGTACACCCCAAAACCTTAGCGATTTTTTCTCTTAACCCTCTTCTCATCTTAGAACCGCCAAGGGCACTAGGAGAATAAAGATAAAGAATAACAAAGATAAATTGCTTGCGTACCATTGTGGAATTTCGTCCGGCATGATAGCTCATAAATTTATCGTAAATATTGCCTACTTGCGCCAGATCTTGCATCAATGGAACGGAAAGGCTTATTTCTTCCTTGGATAAGATGGCCTTAGTTTCTCTAATCCATTTTATGCGTTCCATGATTTTCTTTAGATTCATTTCAATGTCTGATTCTTTCATTCTTTTCTGTTTTTAGTTCAACATTTCATAGACGAAGTAAACCTCGTCTGCATCTATTTGTTTTCTAAACATTTCTATATCGGAAACTATCAACGAGCAGTGCTTAAACGAACTCTGCCCATTGATAACTTTTTCTATTCTTGTTATTCGGTATCTCATTTTATTTCGATAAGAGTTAAAATGCAATAACCTAACAAGTCTTTATAGCTGTCTAGAATCGGTTCTTCTTTAGCATCCTCATTAAGAGTCAACAAAGAACAAATCCGATTAATCTTTTCTTGCAAATGACCGAATGCATACGGATAACTATCCCTGGTAAAACATTCCGAGAAAGCGTTTCCATACCGCTTATTCTTGGTTTTGAAAAGCTCGATTTGTGACCCGAGGATGTCGTTATAATCTGAGACAATATACCAAGAAAGCGTAAGCAAGGCTTCCATCGCCATTACGCAGATATGATTTCGTAAGGTTTCCTTAGCTTCAGTAGATGCTCGTATCTCATACATAAGGCGAAGGAAATTGGCTGCGCTTGAAAATAATCCGAGCTTTCCGAAGTCCTCCCTTAGAGATGAAACGAAAGCGGCATTATCCTTGCATTCAATCATGTCTGCCAAATGTCTAATCTCAAAGATATACTTGTTAGCATATTCGCAATACCCATTGTTATTTTGTTCCACCATGTCCGTATCCTCCTCCACGATTATTTTCCATATTCAACTCTCCAAGTATGCAATCTGGATTTTCTACCTTGCGGAATGCACCCTGACAAATACGAGTACCTTTCTTGACTACGAATACATAATAGTCGTAATCTGAATCAAGTTTAAATTTGCTATCTTCTGTCGGCATATAACGGTCGGAATTAACTCTATAAAGCGCACCAATATCGTCCCTGTAGTCTTCATCAACCAAACCTAGACAAATATCAATATCCGCTCTAACATTAGTCATGTAGCCAACTTGTGTTTCATCCTTGCCGATGAAAGCCATATCTACAAGCATACCTTTATCCGTAAAGCCGGAACGTGAACGAATATCCAAACCAACATCTTTAGGAAGTTCTACACCTAAATGCAGGTTTATGTGACCTCTACCCATTTTCACCCAAGGCATGTTCAAAACTACATCTTGTGGACAGTAAAAATCAACTGCCGCAGCATTACCTTCCTTGTAAGGAACATTACCACCTCGCAAGTCAAGTACATAAGCCTTGCCTTGTGCAACTAACTTTTTTGTTAACTCCTTATCCATTATATATAAAGCCTAAATCATTTAAAGTTCTACAATTCTTAACCAGTCCTTTTGCCCATAAATTGCGTAACTCAGGTAACGGGTCTTTTCCGTACCTATTCTTTATGGTTGCTAAGGTCAAGATTTCCGGTTTAATATGTTTATCTCTTTTCTGCTGCCTTAGCTCCTTCAGAATATTCTCCAAGTTCTCCATTGACGAAATCATCCATTGTTATATTGTCAACCCCAAATTTATCAGCCAGATCATCGTTCCCAATAATCAGCCAATTAGATTTGTCTTTGAGAAACTCTATACTCTCGGTGCTTTTTGCAGCATCAACAAAAGTATCATCAATATTATCAGTAGAGCGATATGGAACTACCGCCTTATCAGCATACATAGCAATTTCGTAAGTAATAACCGATACCATTTTTGCGAATGTTATATCGCTTGAATACATTACTTGGTTCTTGTCATATCCTAAGATGTTGACACGGACTATATTATCATCTGCTTGCAACGCTCTAAAGAAATCGTGCTTAAGCTGAAAATCCGTAATATCTACAGGATGCTCATTACCCGATGGAATACTTATAATATCCAACAGGCTTACAAAAATAACTTTTTTATTCTCCGTCTTCATCTGTTAATAATTTATCTATTGTTTTTTCTAATTCGTCTAATCTTAGAGTATAATCCTCTTCGTAAACACATGTCAATGTAGAAATAAAGAACTTGTCATTATCTGTTCTCAATTCAATCTCCATATATTCCTCATAATAGCTATCGTATTTAATCGCTAACGAAAAGGAGTTCATGTAATCAGGATTGAATCTTCTCTGCAAGGATTGTGCTCTTGTAAAAGCATCTTTAAATTCATCCGTCATGGCTTAATATTTTGTGTAAACATTTCTCTGTTCTTTGCCATCGCATCGTGGAAGCCAATATCGTATCTGTCGGTTTGCTCCAGCTCATAGTTCCGCTTTATGAGTTCACTTGTCTGATACGAACTCTTTGCTAGCTGAAGTTTAAAATAGATAAACTCAACGAACATTAACATAAAGCAAAGGATAAAACCGATAATCACCGCTACCTTTGTGTTCTCTTTACAGAACTTAACAATACACTTGGCAAGCCAGCATGTTGTACTAACTATGCCAACAAGTACAAGGTATGGAATTCGTATCAGAACCTTGCATAACATACCCATAGTACTCTTCATATAAGATGCGAAATCCGTACTTGTAAAAATTAACTTTAACTTATTCATATTTTAGCCTATTTAATGTTTACCAAAAGTCTCTTATTAACGAACCACAACAAATCAATACCATTCATCATGCAATATCCGCAAAGCATGCCAATCAAGATTATAATCTTCTTGAACACTCGGTAATGTGTCATTTCAATCTTCAGCATAGACATCATTAAGTCTTCAAAGGAACGGTCTCTCATTGAATCTGGGTCTAGCCTCAACGATTTGACATTCATCTTGTACTTATTGGCCATTGAGAATAATGTAATAGCAAACTCTGCTAATTTGTCCTCTAGAGTTCCGGCAACGAGTTTCGAATATATTTCTATCGTGCCACGTCCGTTAACATTTTCATATTCCCAACGTTTGGCGTTGAAACGACCTTCGTATTTGCGCATTTCTACAATAGCGTCAATTACGTTGAATGTTTCTGCTCTTTGGGTCTGGCTAGCAACATCAAAGTTGCAAGCCTCTATAATCTGTTCTATTTCTGCTATCTCCATTTTACACTATTGAATCTAAGTCAAAATCATTAGACGGAATGAAAGCTACATGGTCTTTCTCCCTTGTCATCGTTTTCTCTCCTGTTCGCACGCAATTAATTTGCTTGGGATTTTTATGTCGTACCACAAATGTTCCAAAGCTACGTATCATAACACGGTCTCTGTTGCGTAACGATTGCTTTGTGAGGTCTATGAAATAATTCACAATGGCTTGAACATCATCCTTGCGGAACTTTTTGCCATTTACATCTCTAAGGTTCTTAATGATTGCCTTGACAATTTCTTCTTTCTTCATATTCTCTAAGTTTTTTATTTCCTAAATTTCTAATCAAGTCGTATGGGTCTATACCATATTTCTTAACGAAACTTTCTCTTAGCTTGCATATAGCCTTAAAATCGGCATTTGCTGTATTCTTGACTATCATATAAGCAGAGTCCAATCTAGCATCAGCTTTAGGAGCTTTAACCCGAAAAATCTTGTTGCCTTTATCGTCTTCGATAAGTTCTATGTTGACTTCTTCGCCTTTAGCTTTCTTTGTTGCAGCCCATTCTTCATATGTGATAGCATTTTGTTTGATAGCCTCATCTTCTTTAGCCTCCTTTTCTTTCTGCATATTTGCTTCCATTGCATTAACGGCATCCATCCGTTGAAAGCAGAAAGTGTACAAGCTCTTGGTAATGACTTGCGGATTTGGCTTTTTGTAGAATTTTTCGAACTTTCCCGCAATAAACATCTTGAAGAAAGTAATCAGCTCGTTCAGATTAAGGAAATAATACTCATCCTTTATAGCATTTGCAGTCATTATCTTAATATTGTCCGTAACCTCATTATTAACAAAGCCACAGATACCATATACATCAGAAACCCATGCCACAAGCCATGTTATTGCACTTCCTTCTCCATAACACAGGTCAAGATAGGTTAGTGTCGGTGCGTTGCTCTTAAAAGCTTTTCCGATAGACATCTTACTACCTACTTGGCTTGATGGAGAGAAAGACATTAGAACATCATCGAATGTTCCATACTCATTGAATATTCGTTGCTTTTCTCTGTTGATTGAGACGCTGCACGAGGTCGGCTGACTCTTGATAATAGCCTTGCTCTGCGTCTTTATTAGTTCCTTGCTTTCTGTCATCATAATTTCCTTCCAATACTTTAACAAAATTATTTGGTCTCATAATCCAATCAAAACTTGCCATCCATCCATGACTTCCATTAAGAAATCCAGAAGAGGCTGCTTTATCTATCACAAGTTTCATCTGCTCACTCCCGTATTCTTTAAGCCGTGAATTAATCATTGACTTTCTCTTCGATGTCAGGGCATGAACTAGAGGCATTCCTCTTCCAGCGATAACCTTATTGAAATATTCGCAAACCTTCTTTGCTTTATCATCCACTTGTTGTACACTTGGGACGTTATTCAATGCTATTCGTTCAGGTTCATTCTTGTGTGGTTTAGATTCTTCACCTTCAGCAAATTCAATGTTGTCTTCATGTTTCCAAATAAAGACTTTTCCGTTTCCGATAGATACCATTTGTTTCTCAAATAGTCCATCAATAGCTTTTTTTGTCTTTGCCACCGACATACCTATCTTATCCGATAATTCCTTGTTGCTCCCATACACATATCCGTCTTTATCACCATTAAAGGACAGAGGGACGAAGCCGCCCAATACATGTGCATCCAAGCTACATGCTTTTTCGTCTAATTTTACTACCATATCTTAAAAAAATGCATTTGTTAATTGTTTATTTCCACTCATTATTACCCACTTCCCTCTGCCGTTTTGGTCTAGCAATTTCAAGTCTTCAACTTTTCCGAATCTATCATAAGTACCGCAAAGGTCAACAAACCAAGGTTGTTTTCCTTTCGATAGCCTAAGAAGTCTTCCTACAACTTGATAGTATTGCGCTAAAGAGCGTGTTGGCTTTGCATACACTACAGTATCTAACTCCGGATAGTCAAAGCCTACGACCAAGATTTGGCTATTTACCAGTACCTTAGTCTGCCCATTGCGGAAACGCTCGATGATAGCCTCACGTTCTTTAGGAGGTGTCTCTCCGCAGACCATTTCGCAGTTAGGTATGGAATAGGTCAGCATCTGAGCTTCTTTAACGAACTTGGTAAAAACCAAGATGCCTTTACGTTGTCCACCTCGTTTCGGATTAAGTAATCTATTGACAACACTAACTAGCCATCCGTACAAATCCACACGTTCATATTCTTGTTTTACACTTTGGTCTGTATAATCACGGCAAGTTGAATTTAGCTGCAAATTACCTTCATTCCATTGTGGCGGTGGACAAGAGTAATAGTTTGGCAGACAGATATATCCGTTCTTTGCCATATCCTCAACTTGAACATAGTAAATAAGCTCCTTGAAAATCTTGTCTCGACTTCTTGTCAGAAACTTCAGTATGCTACCATAGTTCTGATAGGAATACAAGCGGAAAGGTGTTGCGGTTAAGCCTATGACCTTACTCTTTAATTTATCAAGAAACTCCTTATACATACCGGATTCAGGTTTCACTAAATGAACCTCATCAATCAATATGTACTTGAAGTCAGTAAACAATTCGGGATGTCCTTTTACACTACCAATTGTAGCAAAAGTAACATCGCTGATTTCCTTTGATTTAAAGCTGGCGGAATAGATGCTGGCATTATCAAATCCATAAGAACAATACTTCTTGTAGTTTTGTTCCAAAATTTCCTTAGTAGGAGAGAATACAAGCACTTTATCCTTGAGTCTAGCAGCTATATCTGCCAAAATCAATGATTTGCCCGATGCTGTAGGGAGCACTTCCAGAGCGTTCCAGTTTTTCTTCTTATCCAAGAAAAACTCAACAGCCTTCTTGCTTGCCTCTTCTTGATATGGTCTTAATTTAAACTTCATTTCACAAATAATATGAAATCACTTTTGTTACTATATAGGAATGCACAAGTCTTATGCATAACAAAAGCCTTTAGAGAAGACCTTACAGTTTTTATGGTGTGTCTCACCAAGACGATTGCAAAGGTACGAAGAATAATTTAATAATGCAAATAATTTAGTGTTTATTATTAATGCGGTAACATTATTTAAACCTTATTGATTATCTTTTTCTTCATTCATTTTCAGAATTAGAGCCGCATAGTATTTATAGAGTTCCTGTAATTCAAACACAGACCAATTCTTTGCTTGATGTTTCATTACCTCCAATAAATCAACTTGTTGCTCTCCGAGCCGCTTAACTTCTTCCATATCTAAAGGAACGTGAGGATGCTTTTGCAAATAAGCCAATCTTCCAAGCTTCATTACCAAATTCTTTCTATAACCGATAAGATGGTCAGAAGAGAATCTGTTGCATCGTTTGCATTCCGCATTCTGATTACGTGTATCAAAGCGCAAGCTCATATGAGTTCGTCCGCAATAATGCCCATTGTCGGCTTGGTCAATTGGCAATATTCGTCCACAACTGATACATCTGAAGTACTTATAGTGAAACTCTCTAGAGTCTCTCATGCGGATATAAACCGACATAAGTCTATCTAACTTATCAACCCACTTTTGCTTCTCGCTCCTTTGGTGTTTAGGCTTCTTTCCTCCTTTGTTAAATCTATCATAATATCCCATAATCTTTATCCTTTATCAAACCAAAAGTCATAGTTGCTGCTGTGGGGGTCGAACCCACAACCTTTTTCCGATTTGGGCGGACGTTCTACCATTGAACTAAGCAGCACCACCCCATAGGGGGATTTCAAACTAATTAAATATTAAGAAAAATGAAAAGCCTTACTCCTTTGGTTTACCCATATGCAAGAACACATCCATGATAGATGTTTCCTTAAGGCTTGTAATATTGTAATCAATCATAGTCTTACCCATAATCTCATCAACATTCTTACGTGCCTTCTCAATGGTATCACCCTGTACAAGATAGCGAACCTTTGTTTTTCTCTCCTTGTCTGATTTTTCGTCAATAGTAATCATGTTAATACTGCAATCGTAGTATTTATCCTCACTATCAACTTCCGAAAGGAACAACTCCGAGAAACCAGCTTTCTTCATAGTGACAATCTCCATATCACCATTGGTATATGCAGCCATTTCCTCGGTTGTCTTGGCCTCGCATTCTGACCATGACAAGGCATCTACAACATATTGTTCAGTAGTCTTGGCGTTCGTTCCATCTTCTAAAGTTTTCTCATAACGAACACCTACGATAAAATACTTTCCTGTTAATGATTTCATATTTTTTATTTTTTATGTTAGAGAATGTGGTATCGGTGAGGTTTGAACTCACGGCCTAATGTTTAGGAAACATTTGCTCTATCCAACTGAGCTACGACACCAAGCATCCTATAAAAACTCTTTATTTAATTCTGCTTGCCTCTCCACCTGCGTCTGCCATACCATATAAGCATGGTCTTGCGGAGTCGGTATGTATAATCCTCTTTCCATAGAACAATGATGAAGCCATCGGTCTATACATAAAGTCATTTCTTCTTTGTCAAGGTCTGGTATGTGCCTCCAATATTGAAAGGTCTTTCCTTGCTTATTCTCACGCTCCCTAAGAAAAACATCCTTATTTACACGTTTGAACTCTTGTTCGATATAGTCCTTGGTATATCCCTCTTCTATAGCTACATAAGTGATTGTTACCCACAGATAAGCATTCTGTTGTATTGTCCTAGATTGTTGTCTTTCTTTAAGGTCAACATCAAAGAACTTCTCATTATAATAATCACCTTGTAGTTTCTTGGCTTTGGCTATCATTGCCTTAGTCCGTTCCTCGAACTTTTCAAGCTCGACAGGATTCAACATATTATATACCATCTTTCTTTAATGAAAGGTGGAGAAAATTAATTCTCCACCATAATAAGTTTAAAATGGTGCATCAGATGCGCTATTGCCACTTGGCTGCGCTGGTGGCATTGGGGCTGCACCTGCGGCTGGAGCTTGTGGTGGAAAAGGATTGTTAGCGGCAGCTTGCATTCCACCTTGTGGCGCATTGTTCTGTGCTTCTATCTTTTGCATCTTGTAGCCATGAACAGATGTAAACCAGTCTGTTGTGCCATCCTTCTTTGTTCCTTGATATGATTCAACGTCAAAGAACACTTCAGCAATATCCCCGACATTAAAACCATCCGGAACATGTACATTCTTACCACTGAATTCAAAGATGATGCGCTTTTCGTAGCCACGTTCACCTGTCAAACCATCGAAACGTGTTGCATCAAGCATCAAACGTCTCTTTTCAAATGGTTCTTTACCTTGTCTCTGAATAGATTGAATGCCTTCGATAGCAACAATCTTACCCTTATAACTATTTGCCATAACTTAAAATATTTAATAAAACAATAAATTATCCAACTCGTTTCAAGGTCAAACTAGGCTTTACCTTAGTTACCTTTTTGTATTTTTTCAATAGATGGTTGTAAGCCTCTTCATCATCCGCATCAAAAGCCTTCGTGTCTAATGTAACTCTCTCAGAAGCGGACTTCAAAGAATAAGTGTAAATTGAAGTTTTATAAGAAGTGAGGTTGTCATTTGACATACCATCAAAGATAGCTGCCTTCAACTCCTTCTCCTGTTCTTGCAATTTAGCAATGCGCTCTTGAACGTCCATGAGTGCGATTTCGTTATCTATAATATAATAAGGTGTCTTTGTATCATCACAATACAAACGACCTTCTTTCTCGCATCGGAACAATTCTTTAACATCACTCGCTGGTCTTGGCTTGCCTAATGGGATGAGTTTACAGATTGTTCCACGCTTCTCGTCATCACGCAACCACATACAACATATACGTGTAACCTTCAGATGAGGATTCAATGTTTCGAAACCGAACTTATACATCGAGTTCTGCCAACGCACATACTCCTTATTAACGGAATAAGTACCCTTAATATCCCAAATCTCAACCGCATCGTCCGGTGCATCATCCTTGTGCATCACCAAGTCAATAGCACTTGCATGGTCTTCTCCGATTCGAAGGACATATTCGCTACCTATAATCTCATATCCATTCTTCTTGATATAAGCGACAAAAGCCTGGACACTCTCTGAGGCTGGTTCAATACCCAATGAAGCAAACAACTCTACCTGCTCATGGATAATAGTGCCTTTTTCGGCAGCTTTCTTCAATATCTCTTCGCTTACGTTAGAGTACATATTGGGGAATACATACTGATGAAGCATACCTGTAATACCACTCAATTCACGACCATCATAAAAGTACTGGTGTGTGGAGTCCTCATAAAGGACTCCGCTGTTATTCAATTGTATCATACTAATCTTGATTTAAATTGTGTCAACTTAGCTAAGAACTCTGCATTCTTTTGATATTCGGGATAAGCATCATAAACTGCTTTTAAATCCTTCTTGCTCTGTGTGAGTTCCATCTTTCGTAATGCACATTTTCGTTTAAACTCTTCGGACTTCTGAAGGTCTGGAAATCCGTTCCAAACTCTATCAACGTCCTCCCAAATCTGAGCCTGTTGCAATTGTGGATAAGCATACTGTTTTTGCTCATTAAGATTTTCATCTTTTTCCTCCTCACTCTTTGGAGCTGGTTCGGAGCATCCATATACTTCTTTCTGCTTATTCATCCATTCAAGAACTTCTTGCTCGGTCATGCCACAATACCAACGTACAATGTTATTTTCATCTTGAATGATGAGTTTTGTTATACATCTGTTAGTATAACCTACATATCCTACATGGAAAATTGTCTTCAACTTTCCGCTTTGAGAATATTCGGTGTTTCGGTTGAGGTTGATGAATATCTTCTTGGGAGCAGTATACAATTCTCGACCGATACCTAAACAAGAGCATGCACGCTTGAAAGAATCACTTGCTTGACCTTTTACGGCTTCAGTGTTACTTGGCGTACCAACATCTTGCTTATCTATCCAACCGATGCCTTCTTTATAAACGGAAACCGTACAAAAGAGGTTCTGGCCAATAAGCTCATGCTTACGTTTCCAACCATAGATGCCGAACTTCTCATCTAATCGTCTCATGTCACATCTTGCGTCCTTGTAAAGCAATAAGGAACACCAGTCCGGTGACTTCTGATTACCACCTTGACCAACACGGACTTCTATCTCATCCGCATCAAGGAGGCGAAACTCATAATCCTTAATTTCTACGCTCTGCCCTTCTACAGGCTTCGCTGCCTTATTTTCTGCCATAGTCGTATATTTTAAATAATCATTTTCTTTATCTGACAAGAAACAACAAGTTCATTGATTTCTTTGAGAGAATAATATCTAGGTGAGTTTTTACTATCACCTACATATTCTTTCATTAACCTATTCTTGACCCATTTGTCAATCATCTGTTTTTCGAATCCTTTTGATGCAAGATAGCATTCGGCATCCTTTCTGCGTATCTTGTCGGAACGCAAGCCCATTTCGAATTGGGCATCCATCCGTCCCGCTTGAAATGCGACTGATACTAATTGCTTAATCTCGCTTAATGACATATTCTTTCTACAGTTTTTATGGTGTGTCTCACCTTTTTATGTAATATTACAAAAAATATATTAAATTTCTTGCAAGTTACGATATTTTTATGTATATTTGCAACATATTTAATGTTTACGAGTGCAAAGATAAGAAAAGTATTGTAAATATGCAAATAATTTAGTGTTTAAATATACTATATTAACCTTTATTATCTTTAAACTCTAAATGTTTACATAAATTAAGTTACACATGCGCTTACTGCGTATTAAATTTTAGGTTATGAATAGTGCATACGAAAGACTGAAGGCTGTAATCACTGCTTTGGGTTACACTTCAAACGAAAAATTCGAAGACACCGTAGGCTTAGGGCATGGGTTCGTAAGCCGCATCACTAATCGTGTGTCATCAAAAAGCTTGCAAGCCATAACAAGTAAATTTCCACAGGTGAATCCAAGCTTTATCAGAACCGGAATGGGAGAAATGTTTATTTCTTCGCCTGTCAAGGTTAATGAGAACGAAAACGCAAAGACAAGACTGCGTGAGTACCTTAAATATAAAGGAATTACCAAGCGTGAATTTTGCGATAAAGCTGATGTGGCCTCTAACTTTCCAATCATAGGGAAAAATGGTGTGTTCTCGGCAAGGGTATCTTATAGAGTAAATTCTAAATTCCCAGATCTTAATATGGATTGGCTAGCTAATGGAGCTGGTGAAATGTTGCAGCCGGAGGCTAATATTGAAAAATTCAACAACTACAAAAGCAGAATTGCGCCATTCTGTACGGAGATGGGAATTAGTACTACATTCTTCTTGCGGAAATGTAAGAGCTATACCAGTGCAATTAACAGGTTGCCGGATATGCCTAGCGAGACTTTCTTGAAGAATATCTCTTTGGCTTACCCTCAGCTAAATTTGAATTGGCTTAAGACTGGAGAAGGAAAGATGTTTAATGACGACATCAAGTCGAATATCAATTCAAGCGTCAGCTTTGTTCCTCTTGTTCCACAGATGGCTTATGCAGGTTATCTCAGCGGATATGCAGATGATGTATATATATCATCGCTCCCTACAATCCCTATTGTAAAGGAAGATAAAGAAAAGTACGTAGCATTCGAGGTAAGTGGTGATTCTATGGATGATGGCTCGTCTAGAGCTTATCAGAATGGAGACATCGTTATATGTAAAGTCTGCCCTGACTACATGGTCAAGAGCAATGGACTTCATATAGACGGAAAGGAATATATCATAGTTCATAAAGAAGGTATTCTGTTGAAGCGTATCATTGACTTGGATATGAATAATGGAAAGCTTATATTGCGTTCCTTTAATCCTACCTATCGTGATTTAGAGTTGGATTTAGTAGATGTGAAGCAGCTCTTAGTTGTGGAATATCAGCAGAAAAGGAAATGATAATGTAAAGTATATTTATATGTTCTGTGGAGTAGGCTTGCAAAAAATGTCGCAAAATTGCCGCAAAATGATTATTCACCTATAGCTTAAGTTGCTATTGTTTAGGCATTTTATTTGTGTTCCGTATAACAGCCTTCTAAGCTGTGGGTCTTGGGTTCGAACCCCAACGGAATCACAATAACAAAGCATAAAGCGTAGGTGATATAATCGAAAGGTTATGTCACCTATTTTGCTTTAAAACGCTAAAATTCATCTAGTTATAAGCGTGAAGTAAGTCTATTAGTGTCGTATGCGATAGAGTATATGGCGATGATGTGAATTTCACAAGTAAGCTGTACAATCCACAAGTAAAGTGTAGAAATGCCGCAAAATTGCCGCAAATGCACAAAAATGTCCGCAATACATTGTAAATTTAAAGAGAATCATTATGGCAACAATAACATATGAACTTGGAAAACCAAAGCTAGATAAGTCTAGAAAGGTATCTATCGTAGTCTCACACAAGGGGCAGAGAAGAAGAATTCCTACCAATATCGTTCTGACTGATAGTGACGTCTCACGAAGCGGGAAGATTTCATCCCGAAAGATACAGAAGGCGATTGATGACAAGATAAATCTCCTTAAGGATAAATTATATGACCTAGAGATTGACTTGTTAGGCAAGGATGTAGATATTGATTGGATTTTCTCGCATATAACAAAAGAAAGCGAAACTCTTGATTTCTTCGAGTATGCAGAGAAATGGATAGAACGTTCCACCAATAAAGGAAAGAAGAATTATTCTATAATGCTGAACTCCTTGGAACGTTTTAATCAATGCAGAAAACTGCCATTCTCGCTTATAGACTATAGTTTCCTTAATAGATATAAAGATTATCTCGATGGGCATCCTAGAGCACAGTCTTTATACCTTGGCAATATCCGTCACTTGTTCAATGAGGCTATTAAGGAATACAACACGGATGATAAGAAAGTGATTACCAATAATCCTTTTGAGAAATTCTCTATTCCCAAGGATATACCTAACACAAAGAACAGGGTAATCAGTGAAGAGAACCTTGTCAAGGTGTTTAAGTTCAAAGGTACAAGGCGTATCGGTATGGCTAGGGATTGTTACATTATGTCGTTCTGTATGATGGGAATGAATTCTGTTGATATGTATGAATGTACGCAATACAAGAATGGTGTGCTTGCATATGACAGAGCCAAGACTAGGGATAAGCGAGCGGACAACGCCCACATAGAAATAGAAGTACCTGATGTTATAAAACCTTTATTTAAAAAGTACAAAGGAACATCTAGGGTTTTTGATTTCTATATAAAGTATTCCAATTCGGGTAGCTTCAACAAGCATATCAACAAAGGTCTGCATTATATAGCGGACGAGTTGGGAATACCTCGTTTTGACTTCTATTCAGCCCGTCATACTTGGGCATCAATTGCTAGAAATAAACTGGGAATAGATAAATATACGATTCATGAAGCTCTTAACCATGTTTCGGACTTGGACATAACCGATATTTATATCCAGAAGGATTATACCAATATCAACAAGGCAAATGCAAAGGTCGTTGATTATCTTATCAACCTTGCAGGAAACAATATATAATATAATAAGGAGATAGGGGAAGCTTAGTCTTCCCCCTCTTTGTTTTTGTTCTCCTCTTCCTTTTTATTCATTTTTGCACCAGTAGCTTTCATGATAGCCTTCAGAGCTTCTTCAAAGTTCAAGGAATCCTTTCCGCCATTAGGATGTTTCTCCCACCAGTCAGGGTCAACCCAACGCATTGCCTTGTCATACCAAGATTGGTCGATGGAGGTTTTCTTGCCATCTTGACTTATCAACAAATATCCACCTTGTCCATCGCTAGCTATTCGCTGAACTTGTTCAAGGTTGACCCATGTCTTTTGTTTTTCGCTATATACCCACATAGTTATTGATTTAAATTATTTTTGTTCCTATTGTGCAAAGATACCGCAAAGTATTAAAAATACCAAATAAAACCTATTTCTATATTTCAAGTTTGACCAAATGTGAGTTATTTTGTGTACCTTTGCAGAAAATTCTTAAAATATGATACAAAGATTTACGGAAATGTACTACGATGATGCTGTGCGCTTCGCTCAGTATATACAGGCTACGGAAGGTGGCGAGATTGAACTAGTTAAAGAGGATGCAGATGGTTTTCCTCTTCCGCCTAAGCACAAGGTGTTTGACAACATGGTGAATTGTCTGAAGATAAGAAACTTTGAGATTGCTTATCTTCAGCAAAGACGTAATCCCGATGATGATAAGAAACATCGCAATCGAAATCTCTATCGCTACATCATGGGTCAGAAGATTAAAGAGGTTCGTGAACTTAGCGGTATGACCTTAGAGGAGTTGGCAGAAAAGTCAGGTTATAAGCCTAACAACATTCGTAACATTGAAATCGGGCGTTTTAACGCAGATATTGATACGTTATGCAATATTGTTGAGGCTATGGATGCTCATTTTGAGGTGATGAAGGATTAAAATGTGTTTCTGTACATAAATTATATTTAATATTTAAAAGAAATGTATTAAATAATTTGCAAGATTTAGGTGTTTTTCTTATCTTTGCAACGTAATATAAAAGGTGAGACACACCCGAAACAACTGTATTGAATATATGAATAAAGCATATTTGATTTTCAGCAAGAACACAAGCATTCAAGAATGTTGTACTTGGTTTCGTTATCGTGACGAAGCTTTAAGATACAATAAAGAACATTTTGAGAACGTGTTTAAGGTATTGCCACATGAGTTTGATTCTTTGAAAGATGTTGACCCTTGCGAGCCGACAGAGTTCACGAAGTCTTCAAGATGCGAGCATTGCTGGAGAAAGATTAAGAATGATTATCTAAAACATATAGGAGATATAAATATGAAGAAAGAAGAAAATTTTGACCCAAATGTCATTGATGACAGCGAGTTTGAAGAAGTAAGAAAGTCGTTTGAAGAGAAGTTTGGCGAAAAGAAATAGTATTTCACTATTAGCCAAAAGTGAGTTTAATAACCCGAACGCATTTGTTAGGATGAAAGAATTATGCTATCTTTGCCTTGCGTTCCTTGAAATAATTAATTATGAGTAATAACAAAGAAGATTTTGATGCGCAGGTAAGTGCATTTAAAGAGAAGTATCCCGATTTCAAGCCAGCCAAACCTATTGAGGTTCTTAACTTGATTATGACAAGAAAGAATGCCAAGGAGATTCTTGAAGGCAAGAAGAAGGTTGAATACAGAGCCTATACAGACCATTATATTGGTCGTTTGTTTGACAAGGATGTTTTGGAGTTCCTTAAAAAGCATGGTGAAGAAGAGGATGTAATTAAAGCGCAAGAGGAGGGTATTGTTGACCCATTGCGAGTAGTGAAGACAATCCACTTCCATGATTATAACAACTCGTGGTATCTCGATTGCGATGTTTTGGTGAATGATACCTGCATCGTAATGAAAGAAGATATGGATTTCCTTCATGAAGAGTATGATAGTCATGACCTGGATGAAATGTATGAGGCATTGGAGCTTAAAAAGGAGAAAGAGCGTCCTTTGTTTTTCTTCTTTGTTGTTGACAAGGTAACTAAAACGACTCTAAAGTAGGTGGGCGTAAGTCCACTGACCCTAGATAATTCCTCAAGGGGAGTAGTTTATGATTCGTGGACTTAAAACGTTACAACTATGTCAGAGGCATCAAGAGGTTATCGTTACACCCAATGGAGAGCGGTAACAAATCGTACAACAGGTCTTCGTGCAGGTGAGAGACGACAGCGTGGTAGAAATATCGAATATCGTAACACTGGCGCACAAGGAACTACTTACGGTGGCGCAATGCGTACATTGGCAGCTCGTACAGCAGCTAATAACGTCACAGAGCGTGTAAACCGCAGACTTAGAAGAGGTTAAAAGTCTTAGAGGGGTTGAATGAATTAAGTTTCATTCACCCCTTGTTTTTAAGGAGAATAATGTATGCAAGAACTAAAAAGAGCAAGAGAAATCATTGACGATGTTTCCAAGGAGACAGACAGTATATTGCTTTTCCATTCTTTGAGTGGAAAGGATTCTATCGTCTTGCTTGACTTATGTTACAAGAAGTTCAAGCGAGTTATTGTTGTATTCATGTATCTTGTGAAAGACTTGGAACATATCATGCGTTACTACAATTACGCTAAAGCCAAATACCCGAACATAGAATTTGTTCAAGTTCCCCATTGTGCTTTGTTCAATTATATTAAGACAGGGTATATGGGAATAAAGCAGAATACAAAACAAAGGCAATGGACTCTAGCTGACATTACCGAGAAACTTAGGGAGAAGCTAGGAGTTGAGTGGGCTTGTTATGGATTCAAGCAATCGGATTCTTTGAACAGACGCCTTATGCTTAGAAGTTATACGGATGGGAAGGAAGCTATTAATTGGAAGACGAAGAAGTTTTATCCATTATCTACATATAAGAATAAGGAGATTTTGGATTTTATTCTTGACCATCGCTTGAAGAACCCAGAGGTGTGTGGAACGAATAAGCAAAGTTCGGGAGTTGATATTGAAGATATAGAATACCAAAAGTATCTCAAAGAGTTATATCCGGCAGATTTGGAGAAGATATACAAGGTATTCCCTATGGCAAGGATAGTCATGTTAAAAGCTAATAATAAGGAGGAACTGAAATGAAAAAAGGAAGTGAAACAAAGATAATCAAGAGGTCTCAGATAAATCTGAACCCTTGTAATCCGAAGGTGCATACCGATGCAGACATCAAGCAGCAGAAAGCCAACATAAAGAAAGTTGGTCTAATTGGTGGTATTCAATGGAATGAAACAACAGGCAATCTTATAGATGGGCATAAGCGAGTGATGAGTGTTGACCTTATCCAAGGTTATGATGGAACTCCCGAAACGGATTATGACATCAAGGTAGAAGCCGTTGATTTTGATGAGAAGACCGAAAAGGAGCAGTTGTTGTTTATGGCGAAGTCGCAAGACCCGATAGATTACAATTTGGTTGCTAAGAATTTCAGTATAGACGAAATAGATTTCAAGGCTGCTGGCTTCACGGAACAGGACACAGAACAAATCAAGATGTTGCAAGATGATTTGGAAGCATCTTTAAAAGAGTCGGGTATGGATGACTTCAGTGAGGATTTTTTGAATGAACCGATGACTTCTGTAGCTGAGCCAGTACCAATGACGGAATTACCAAACATAGAAAAAACATCTGAAGAGATTGTAGCCGAGCATGCTGCCAAGCCTAAGATGACAAAGGAAGAGGTTAAAGAGCAGAAGCAACATTGTACTGATGTCGGCATGAAAAGGCAGGAAGATATTGATAACTTCATATTTATCGACTTTGAAAGCTTGGAACAGAAGCAGCTGTTTTGTGATATGCTGCACATGGTAGCCACTAGCTCTATGCGTGTTTCCGGAAGTCAGGTCTTAGGTTTATTGTAATATGGGACGTAAGCGAGTAAAGCCTCTTGTAGTGAGGAAGAATCCCTTAGAAGTTGCCAATATGGTAATTGATATGGTTAGGGAACAGAGTCCAGATTGCATTGTTATGATGTCTCTTGGCAAGGATTCCATTGTTACATTGGACTTATTGTATGATAAGTTTGAGCGGATAGTATGTGTATTTATGTATCTCGTAAAAGACTTAGAGCATATACAACGATGGATAAACTGGCTGAAGGCTAGATACCCTAAGATAGAGTTCGAGCAGATACCACATTGGAATACAACATACAATCTTCATTATGGAATTTATTGCGTTCCGAATCCAAAAGTAAAGGTTCTTAATCTTTCTATGGTAGTAAAAGCCTTAAAAAAGCGTTTCGGAATAGAATACGTATTCTTTGGTATGAAGAAAGCAGACTCGATGAACCGAAGCCTTATGTTGAAGTCGTATGAGGATGAAAATTACATTCATGGTGGAAATTGTTATCCTCTTGCTGATTTTACTCAAAAGCAAATCTTGCAATATATGAAACATCGGCATCTGCCTAAGCCGATAATGTACTCCAGAGCATTGCGCTCGGAGAATGCAGAGGTTGGGAATGCGTCAGGCGGTTTGTCTTTGGACTTGGATTGTTTTGTATGGCTAAGGGATAATGCACCAGAAGACTTAGAACGTATATATAAGGTGTTTCCGCAAAGTAGGGTAATACTTTATAGGTATGATAACAGATAATGTTCTTTTTAATTTATATATAATAATGTATTATCTTCTTTATATGTATTGGCAGGCTTGTGAAAGTCTGCCTTTATTGTTAACGTATGTGATAAATGTATCCATAAACACCAACGAAGGTTAAATTAATAAAGAAAAACCATAAAACGTTTGCAAGTTAAAAAATAAATTCGTATCTTTGCAATGTCTTTAAGAGATACTTGAAGATTTGCCGCAAGACAAGTTTCTTGCAAGATGGTGCAGGGCTAGCACGTTAAAAACTAGCACAATTGTTATGAAGATGATTACCGACAAGCAGAAGAAGTTCATCAATGATATTAAAGGTGTTATCACAGAAAATGGCATAAATGTTATTGATGCATTGGACTTGAATAAGTTTACTTGCTATGATGCGTCTAAGCTTATTAGTGGCTTGCTTGGTCTTAGAGATTGTTACAAGGCGATTTCTAGAGGCGCATGTGTAACTAGTACGGCATATTGCGAAGAGGCTTTAGATAATGTCTTTAATACAATTGAAAAGTACAAATAATAAAAATGGTGAGACACACCACAAAAACTGTCTAAGAGAATGAATAGTAAAGAATTAGTAAGAAATATGATAGCTTTCTTAAATGAGCGTCACGATATGGATTGTGTTACGTTACGTCAGCGTTTTGCAGTATGCTATGGTATGAGTGAAGACGAGGCAAAGAAAGTTATTTTGGAGCTGACAATGCTTCAGATATTTGCAGAAAGTTTTGGTGTTGAAATTTAAAACTTTGAGATTATGGATAAGAATACAGCATATCAAGTAATAAGCCAATTTAGGGCAAATAATTGCAAGAGTGGAGCTTTGGCTAACGCTTTGGATGTAGCATTGAAGGTTTTGAAACCAGTGGCTACAAATAACGTTTATGTTATCAAGTTGGAAATATTGGGGACTACGTTATCTACGTTATGGTTAGAAACATCTAACGATAAAAAAAAGATGCAAGCGCATATTGCAGAATGGAGAAGTAAGATAGTAGAGCGATGTAAGGACGATAACAATTCTTTCGAGTTTGATTTTCAACATGGGAGTCCTTATAATTTCACGGCAAACAAAAAGAATTGCAATGAGTTGCCTTTTTACTTTGATGGCAAACATTATTGCTTTACGATATTAGAGGGCTATAAAAGTCTTAAAAGCAAATATGAGCAGAGCATTGAGCACGATATGGATGCCGTTCAAGATATGATGTCTTATTTAAATTTATAGAGTATGAAGTTATATGAGGTAGGAGGCATTATCAAAGAGGTGCAGCCAAAGAATGGAGAAAAGATTTCACTAGAGGAAGCTCAGGCTTTGGTTGATGGATATGTTGAATTGATACATCTTGATGGCGATAATATTTTGTTATGCGATGGTGATGGAGTACTAAGGTTCAAGCGAATAAATACATTAGCAACAAGTCACGCAAAACAATTAGGTTGGAAAGGTAGTTATTTAGTTGGGAGTGTTTTATTTTTAAAGGATAAGGAGTTTTAAACATGAGTAAGGCTAGAAAAAATGATAAGAATAAGGATATACCCGAAGAGCGAATAGCTCTTAGGGTATTGGAGAATTATTCCAAAATGCAAGAAGAATTGTGTCGTCTCCGCAAGAAAACACGTGAACAAGGCTATAAACTTAACGAACTCAACAATCGACTACAGAGGCTTAACTCGAAAGAAGTTAGATGTGAGTTAGAGAAGTACAGAAAATTACTCTTAGAGCGTGATGAGTTACGTGAAAAGAATAAAGCTTTAGAGCAGGTGGTAAAGCAGTATGATGGGCTAAAAAGGTTTTTCACTAATGAATTAAACGAGAAAGAGGAGGGTAGTGAATGATTATAGGTTCAATGACAGGGCGTGAACTCTTTGAGATATTCAAGAAGGATAAGCCTATGCTAGAAAAATTTGCTATTGAAAAAGCAAAGAAACTCATCCGTGAGCTTCGTAAAGGAATGGGGCAATGCACTACTCAGTGTTATGATTTCAAGACGAAAGACGCTACCGAGTACAAAGTATGCGTGTATGTAAATAGAGGAAACATCAGACAATTCTATTTCGATATGTTTATCTATTGTAAGGAGACGAATGATTATGTATGTGCTACTTCCTTGTTGGACGAAGAGAATAGTGCAGAGCAGTTCAGTTATACGCCCCATTTCTTACGAAGATATGCCGAGCGAGCATTGGGAATAGAGAATATGCCAATTAATAGGGTTTTAGCCCATATTGAAAGAGAAGTGGCTTATACGGTGCTTATTTATAAGAATGATACAAGCAAGGTTGTCGCTACGAGTATGGGGCTTTATCTGCAAAAGATTGACTATAAGAGAGGTATTAATATCTGCAAGACTTTTGTTAGTGTAGATATGCTTAGATCTTCCCAAATTAAAGCATATATGGTAGTTGCCGACTTAATTAAAGAATATTCTGAACGATATACTAAAGTTCAAAGGAATGATAATGTACAGGTAGATTTCGCTAAAGATTGTTTGAGTAGAGGTATTACTGAAAAAGATTTGGTTAATGCCTATGGCGAATATTTCAAGAACAAAAAAATAAAAGAAAGGGGTTCGTATGGAGAGAATGACAAGAAATGATGCCGCTGCTTATTTAGGTGTTGACCCTCAAACGATAACGAATTGGGTTAACAAGGGTTTGCTTGGAGGCTATAATGATAAGAGCAGTAAACGCTTTTGGGTGAATGCAGATGATGTTAAGAAGTATTCCGAGAAGTACAAGATGTTGTCAGTTACAGAAGACTTGCTTGATAGAGAGCAGAAAGAGTTGTTGGCAAGCGAGCGCAAGGTAAATGCGAAGATACAAATGTTAATGCATGATGCCTTGAACGTTTCTTCTTTCAGCTATGACAAGATAGGCGGTTCACTTTGTACGTTATTGGAGTTAACGTCACAAGGTGGAATGCGAGAGAAGAAGATTATGCAAGCATTTTTTAATGGCGACAGAATTAGTAATATAGCCTACGAGTTTGGACTTTCAAGGGAGAGGGTGCGCCAGATTGTCATTAAGGCTATCCGGAAGTTCAATTATGCGATTGAAGAACTTGCTGATTTGAAGCAGGAGAACAATTCCTTGAAAGAAGAAATTCAGAATGTAAAAATGCAGTTGATTATGCAAGAGGGTGAAAAAGATGAAGAACAATCTGAAGACGTTCCTCCTTCATTGTTCTCTATCCGCTTGGTAAATTGTAATTTACCAGTACGTGTCCTTAATGTGACAAAGGCAGCCGACATAGATACTATTGGAGATTTGGTACAATATTCCAAGTTTGAAATGGTAAAATTCCGAAACTTCGGAAAGAAAAGCCTTATGCAATTGGATGAATTCATTCACGAAATGGGCTTGGAATGGGGAATGGATAAGGCAAAGATATACGCAAGAGGTGTTCAGCGGATGAAGGATGACACTTACATTGAAGAGCTGTTTAGGATGCATCTTGCGGATATAACAAGCGATATTGAGGAAAAGTATAATCTTTCTCCGGCTGAAGCTATGAAGAGGGCTTATAGTGAAATGAAGAGATATGTAGGATTTAAAGAGAAGAGCAATGAATGAAGTATATAACGATGTTTTAGGTAAGGTATTAAACATTAAATCAAACAATAATATTGCCGTTAAAGTTGAACAAGGAGCATTAGAAGTTAATCTGAAACAATGCAGTGTAAAGCGCATTATGTGGTTCTCTGTCTTCTTGGTTGATGGGTTTACTATGCGACCATGTAGCTATACTTTCTATTCCTCTATGAGTGATGACGAGTTGGATGATACATTTACACAAGTAGAAGACAGATTGGAATTTCTGAAAAACTTAAATTCAAAATGATATGACTGAACAGGAAAGAAGGGTTGTGAACCATGCAATGAAGATTTTGGAACAAAGCCAAGATGAAGAGGCTAGAGTACTGGCGGTCAGATTATTGGAGCGAGGAACAAAAGTTCCTCTTCTGAAAGTGCAGCATTATGCCGCATATTGCAATGGCTTGCGTGATGGGTATTCAAGAATATTCGACCTAATACAAGGTGGTGGGTGGCTTGCGAAAGTGAGCAAGAAGGAAATGCCATATTTCGAAGCAGAGAAGAAGCTTGTAGAGAGCTGTATTGATGCTTGCTACGATTATCATATGGGCAAGTATGATATTAGGTACAAGGATAAAGAATTATCCAAAAGTGGTAAGCTATTGGCTTGCAAGGCTGTTTTTGTGAAACAAACGATGATTGGTGTTGAGGTTAAATACAACAAAGATAAAGAATGATTGCACAATATAGATAAGTGAAGTTGTAAACCATTGATATTTAGGTACTCCCTTGCAAATTTTGTATCTTTGCAAATAAAAAAGGAGATTTATATATGGCAGATAGAGGATATAGAGGCAGACCTCAACGAGGCGAAAGAGCGGATAGGCAAATTAATGCCGGACATAGCCGTGGATTGGATATGGCTTTGTCCGACACAGAAGCTAAGATTAGAAAGTTAAAGACAGAACGTATTTATGCTTTCGACCAAAATGGAAAAGAGATAAGCCATTCCACAAGAGGTACTTCTACAAGTACGAAATTGCCAAGTGGTTACAATTACAAAGATGCGATATTGACGCATAACCACCCAGGAGAAGGGTTGGATAGCAATATTGCAGGTAGGATAGGAAGAAGCTTTAGTAGTGCAGATATTGCTACTACGGTCATAAATAACGCATCAGAGATAAGAGCTATCACAGGCTCTTATACATACTCTATGAAAAGACCGAAGAATGGTTGGGGAATAAGTACGCAACGTCAAGCCGTGAATGTTGCAAGAAAGATAAAGGATAGGCGTATGAAATATTTTAATTCATATGTCGCTAAACCAAGTTCCGATTACACTCACGGAAGAATAAGTAGAGAGCAGTTGTCAATTGCTTGGGACAGAGCTGATGTAGTTAGTACTAATAAAGCTCTTCGTGAAGTCGCAAAGGAATTAGGTTGGAATTATACTCGCAAGCGTACTAGTTAAGGCATATATTCAAAGGATGGGTAGTATTGTCCCTCCTCATGTGGAAAGAACCTTCCCATCATTGACAATGCCGTAGTACATTTTTCATATTGCTTTTGAAATCCGTACTTCTTAGCTCTCGATTGGTTGTGATGCAGGTCGTTGATTTTGACTTGTATTGCAACCATATCTTTTGAGTCAATGATTGATTGTACGTAGTCAAAATACGGAACACCTTCCTTGTGGGTTAGAATGCATACACTATCGGCAATGTCTTTTCTTACTCCTAGTGATAACAGCTTGTCGTAGGTCATATCCGTATCTTCTATCGTATCATGGAGAAATCCGACACAAATCTCTTCGGTGCTATTACCCATTTCTCCTACATGGATGGGATGCAATATCACCGGAAGTCCAACCTTATCAATTTGTCCCTTGTGCGCCTCACAAGCAATGCGGAGGCACAACTCTATCATTTCAGAATCTTTCATATTCTTCTTTCGTTATTAACTCACCTAGTTCAAGAGCATCTTGTGCATAGGTGTTCTCATTAAACTTAAACTCTTTTGGCTTACGTCCTTTACCTTTAGGGTAACACATAAGTTCTTTATTTACATATTGATAGCGGACAACGATGTCATCCTCCCAATAGTAAACATAAACCGACTCTCCGTTTTTAAGGAGGTGGCTGATTTTGTTCTTATCTTTATTATTCATAGTCTTTATCTCCTTATTACAATGCAAAGATATAAAAAAGATATTAAACTTGCAAATAAATTAATGTTTATTACTTGAAATTTAAATATATTAATTATTGAAACGTTGCATAGTAAGCTTGTTGCATAGATACCGACCTTTGTTTCTTGCCTCCGTTACTCTTGGCGGTTCTACTCTGCTCGTATAACGCATGTCCCCAACCGGATGGTTTCTTGGTCTCTTTATAGATTTCTCGCATGGTCTTCCCACCCAACAGCTTGTAGGCTATCGAGTAATTCTCCTTGGCGTAAATCATCTTAGCAGTATTAACTTGTATCTCACCAATAAGTCCGGTCTTCTTGTTCCGGATATTGATGATGTTTCCTGAATAGCCAGTATCCAGTTTCTGTTCCTTGAGTCTAACGAACTCAAAGCCCTTGTATTTGCCTTTAAGGTCTTTTATTATTTTCGGTATTGACCCTTTATCTGCGATGATGGTTGTTCTGTACGAGTCCTTAATGTCTTTAATACCATTAGCCTCGCCCTTAGCCTTGCGTACAATGGAGTCAACACTCTTGTAATTGATAGGAGTGACCCTTGCTCCATACTTCTTAGCTATACCTTCAGCTATAGCTTGTAGCTTGTTACCAACCGACTCGGCTTTTCTCCGCATAGAGGTAGCTTGTGCTCTCAGCCTAGCATATGCCCCATTATTACCAACGTCTCCCATATCTTTTTTTGTGCAAAATTAACCAAAATGCAAGCCAATTGATATATTGTTGCGATATGTTATTTCACTTAAAAGACAAAGTGAAAAGACACGCAAGTAAACATTTCTCTTAAACAATTATTATTCATACCTTTGCAAGAAACAATGAGTTGATAAGATGACGAAACCAAGAGATTATTTCACAGGCAAGCAAGAAGAGTTCAAACGCTCCGAAGTGCAGATAGCACCATATAATCCAAGGAAGATTTCACCGCAGCAGAAAGCTACATTGAAACGTTCCATAAGAAAATATGGCGTTGTTGGTGGTATAACCGTCAATAAGCAAACAATGACCATCGTAGGCGGCAACCAAAAAGTAACCATCGTGGATGAGATTATGGGCTATCCCGAAAAGGATTATACTCTTTTGGCTGAGGCTGTAAATATGGATTACAAGACCGAAGTTGAACTGAATTTCATGCTTAATTCCGAGAATGCTCATGGAGAATGGGATGACATGAAAGTCCGTGAGTTACTTCCGGACATAAACTATATGGATGCCGGATTAACGGAAGAAGACTTGTCCCTGTTCGGCTATGATGCAATGGTAAAGACTGAAGGCGAAGATGAGTTAGGTAAAGAACTCAATTCCTTACTAGACCCATTTGCCCAAGAAAGCGAAAACAGAAAAGTGCCAGCACCAAAGGAAGTGCAAGAAGAGCAGAGACGACAGATAGAACAAAATCAAATTATAGCCAATCAGCAGCAAGATGCTCAATATCAAGCGAATAAAGAGCGTATGCAACAGGTAAAGAAAGAGGTAAATACCAAGGCAGCGGAAAAAGCTTTAGAAGCCGAGTCTTACGTCATGCTATCCTTTGATAACATCGAGAACAAGGAACGCTTTATGAGCACCTTTGGCTTTATTGAAACCGACAAGGTAATAAAGGGAGAAATGCTTATGAAGGTTGCTAAACGCATATAAACAAAAACAATATGAAAGCAATGAAAAAGATTATAAGATTCACGTTAGGGTTTATAATGGCGGCAATAACAATAGGTATGCTCATTCCCTTTATGATTGTTTCTATGTTTCTCAAAAAAAGGAGAAAGAAAACGTTCAATATATGGGTGTCGTGTCTTTTTACCCCTTTGATAAACAAGATAGGACAATTGGTCAACTCATAAAATCGAAAGATTATGAAGAAGAACAAGAAAAGATTAATGAAGATTGCGAACTTGGCTATAGCTATGGTATTGGCAATACCGATGTTCATACTAGCCGTTCCTTTCTATATGTATAACAAAATTAGAGGCAAGGTATAAACCCATATGCCCAATATATAGCGAAACAATAATAAATACAAGAAAATGGCAAAACCGAAATTTGATTACAATGGCGATGCTTTCTACGATGAGATAGAACAGCTTGCAAAGCAAGGTCATAAGCATTCTGAAATTCACTACGCCCTTGGATTGCAGATGTCGGTTGACCTAAATCCACAGGTCTTCAACCGAATGAAAAACGGAAAATACGAGAATTGGAATGAAGACGAAAATGCGGAAAGAGGCGAAAGGATAACTCAATCCCTCGTGCGTGGCAGAGAATTTATTAATGCAATCGTGCGTGGCAGATTCCTTAAATGCGCCCTTGGAGGTGTCAAGGTAAAAGGCAAGACAACCACCAAAAGACACATGGTTGTAGATGGAGTTATGACAGATGATATAGTAGTGGAAACTAGAGAAACTGAGCAGGAGACTCCTCCTAACGTGCAAGCTCTTTCTACTTGGCTATTCCATTATGATATGACTTGGAGAGAGATACAGAGAGGCAAGAAGGATGAAGAGGAAAAGGGCATTCCTTTTGACCCTAAGAAAGGTATATCCGTCAATAAGTGGATAGAAAGAGAGATTGAGCAAGAAGCAGAAGAACAAGAGGAGGGTGAATAATGGCAAAAACACATTCCGTTTATTATCCGTTGTATAACGACAAGACGCATTTCATTTACCTTATAACAGGAAGCCGTGCGTCAGGAAAAAGTTTCTCTGCTTCTCAGTTTATCGAAAGACTTACTTTTGAATACAATGCAGAAAGAAAGATAGCACATAAGATTCTTTATACACGTTATACAATGGTGAGTGCCGCTATTTCCGTAATTCCAGAGGTTAAAGAGAAAATAGAGATAGATGGCACACAGGATTATTTCAAGAACACGAAGACGGATATAGTCAACAAAATGACGGGAGCTGAAATCATGTTCCGTGGTATTCATACGGCTAGCGGTAATCAGACTGCGAAGTTAAAGTCTATTCATGGTGTGACTACGTTTGTCGTTGATGAGGCTGAGGAATGGACGAGTGAGGAGGATTTTGAGCGTATCATGCTTTCAATCCGTCAGAAAGGCTTGCACAACCGAGTAATAATCATTATGAACCCTTGTGATTCAAATCATTGGGTATATAAGCGTTTTATAGAAAAGACACATAAAGAGGTGTATTTTGATGGCGTTCCCGTCCAGATCAGCACAGACCCAAGAGTGTTGCACATTCATACTACATATCTTGATAACATAAAGCATTTGTCACCGGAGTTCCTTAATGAGGTGTTGGAAATGAAGGAGAATGAACCGGAGAAATATGCTCATATAATGATAGGTAGATGGTCTGACGTATCAGAGGGTGCAATATTCAAGCATGTTGGCATTGTGGATAAGTTCCCTAGCAACGCAAGGAAAGTAGCCATCGGAGTAGACTGGGGATATTCGAAAGACTATACTGCCATTGTGAAGTGTGGTATCGTAGATAATCGCCTGTATATAGAGGAACTTTGCTATAGAACGGAAATGTTGTCCAGTGATATTATAAAATTCTTGCGCCCTTATGCGGAAGAAGGTTTGTTTGTGTATGCGGATAGTGCTGACCCTAGACTTATAGATGAGGTAGCTCTTGGTGGAATAGTCATATATGGAGCACAAAAGGGTGCTGGTTCGATATTGGCTGGTATTGACAAGATGCAGACATTCGAAATCTTCACTACTAGGCAATCAGTCCATTTACAGAGCGAGTTCCGTAAATATGTGTGGTCAAAAGATAAGGATGGTAATTACATCAATGTTCCGGAAGACCATGACAATCATTTAATAGATGCTGCTAGGTATTATATTCTAGCTGTATTGCTCGGTAAGGTAATGAAGTCAAGGAAAGCATCAAAATCAGACTTAGGAGTGTACTAAATGACAAATATAATTACTTTTGTAATAAAAATACAAATATTTAACTATTAGATAGTTAGTGTAAGTACTCTATGATGGTGAATAAAAATCTAGTGTAAATAAAAAAGATTGTTTACTAAATAAAGATAGATTCTTTAGTAAATAGTCTTTTTTATTCACTTAAAAACTAAGTGAAAGGCATACGTAAATTAAAGTGTGTAGAAACCATGTTTATTATTACCTTTGCTTCAAAAAGTTATAAGGATGTTTGTAGATTCAATTATTCAGATAAAGACATATTTTCGAAACCTCACGCTCAATGCGTTGGGTGTGGAGAGAAATATCTTCGAACGTTTGGAAGATAATGATGTTGATTCTGTCGTAAACATGATGGAACAACATGATTTCGATGTGGATAATGCCATTTCGGAATATAATCCGCAAACTCACAAGGTGATGAGCCGTGAGGATAAATGGGTAAAGGGAGAAAAACCATATAGGACGGAGAAGTTGGCAAGGACAAGGCAGAGATACATCAATGAGGTAGAGTTGTTCTTCTTGTTAGGTAATCCGATAATGTGGAAGAAAGTAGAAGGTGACGATGAAGCCTTTGAGCTATACAAAAAATACTTGAAGAATATATACTTCAATACCAAGCTTCGACAATGCAAGCGACTTGCCGGAGCGGAAACCGAAAGCGGACTTGTCTTTAATTTCTCGCAAAAAAACGGAGAAATGCATGTTGATGTATACGTAGCAGCACGTTCCAAAGGACATAAGATGAGAGAATTGTTTGACCAATATGGAAATATGCTTGCTTTTGCGATAGGTTATTCCTTAAAGCGAGAGACAAGAACTGTTGAATGTTGGGATATATTGACATCGGTCTTCAACTATCATTGTGAGCGTGGTGGCTTTGGATGGAAGGTGTATAAGTATCCTAATCCGACCGGAAAGATTAACGGCATCTACTTTCGCCAACCTAAATCATGGGATGGTGCAGAGCCAAGAATGGAACGTGAAGAGATGTTAGACTCCAAGATAGGAGATACGAACAACTATTTTGCCGACCCTATAGCTGCGGCAACCGCTGACGTGATACAATCAATCCCTAAGCGGAACAAGCCAGGCAAGCTGATACAATTGACAAAAAAGGATTCTAGGTTTGAATATATCAATCCACCTCAGAACTCAGAAATTCGCAAGGCAGAGAAAGAGGACTTGGCTCAATCTATATTGTTTGATACATTTACACCGGATATGTCACCGGAACTGATGAAAGCCATGAGTACGCTTACCAGTGTAGGTATAAAGCGAGCGTTGGTATTGGGCTACATCAAGAGGGCGAACCGAATGGAAATCTATGAAGAGCTTGTCGGTAGATTGTCGCATGTTATTATTGCCGTTATGAAGGAACTATATCCTGAAAAGAGAAGCAAGTTGGATAAGCTGGAAGTAGAGTTCGATTTCGCAGAGCCTTTTGAGGATGATAAAAAAGATAAGTGGAAAGTTATTGCGGAACTATACAATCAAGGTGTCCTGTCTCTAGAGACCGCTGTCCAAATGTTGGCTCTTACGGATGCTCCAGCAGAAGAAATAGAAAAGATACGGAAGGATGCAGAAGATAAAGTAGCGTTAGCCGCAAAAGTAAGGGGAAACGAAAATACAACTTCATAATATCAAAAGCTTATTGTTTTTGGGCGCATTTCCTATTTGGATTTGCGCCCTTTTTGCACTTAAATTTTAAGTGAAAGCATTGTGGTAAAAATATAATATTATTCCTCATTTTGTTTTTAATTTTGCAGACATGAATTCGAATGAACTTATCATAAACGGAAAGGATGCTTGGACTAACTATCGTGTAAAGATGGGTAGTGGATTCTTAGATGCATTAGAGGCTGATGCAGACAATAAGAGTTATATTGCCAACGAGGTAAGAACTGAGCATGGAACTAGGGTTGTTCCTATTCGTCCAAAAAAGGCAGAAAGAAGCATTACATTAGAGTTTGTCATTATTGGCAGAGACCATACTGACTACAATAAAAGGGTAAAAGCCTTTGATGCGCTTATGGATAATGGCTTTGTTACTATACAGGTTCCGAAATCAAAAGATGATGTTTATCGTTTGTATTGTGCAAGAAAATCATCTAGCTATTCTAGGGGAAAAGGAGGTTCTATAGGCAAGAAGAGTTTGAAGTTAGTGGAGTACAATCCTACAAATAGAGGAGAACTGACGGATTCGGATAGAGAAAAATTCACTTTAAAAGAATTTGAAGATATAGAATAATTATGAAAACTTTCAAGGAAATCGACATAAAGTACTACGATAATAGCGGAAACGTACAAGTAAGATGTACTGTTCCTGTTACACAAGAAGCATCAGTTCATTATGAATTGATGCAGTCTCACTATTGTAAGCTTTCGTTTAACCTTTCTAGACCGACATATTTCTTGCGTGGTGATTTTATCGAAACACCATATGGGCGATTTGAGCTTATAGATTTAACTAAGGCCAAAGATAATGATACTATTGGGTATTCCTACGAAATCCAATTCGATGCCTATTATCGTAAGTTAAAGAATAAGATCCTGAAGTATCGCCCGAATACAGGTTCACAAGAATCGACATTCTCTCTTACTTCAAAAATTAGTACTCATATAGAAGTGATAATGAAAAATCTAGCTTATTATGCGAAGTTAGATAAGTCTTACCTTTATGACCCTAATTTTGAAGGAGAAGGAACGGATTATACTTATGTTATAGATGCGAGTGTAGATGCGAATGCTGCAAAGCTTATAACTTACTCTAATACAAGTATATTGGATGCTATTGCGAATATAGCTCAGACGTTTGGTTGTGAATGGTGGTTTGAGGGAAATATACTGCATTTTGGAACTTGCGAGAATACGAATGCTATTACTGATTTCAGACTTAACGATAATATCGTTTCTATGTCAAGCTCACAAAGCCAATCCACTTATGCAAACAGGGTATATGCTTTTGGAGCTGCAAGGAACTTGCCTAGCGGATATAAGAATGATGCTGATGCGGATATAACAAAGGATGGTGTTGTTGAAAAACGTCTCATGCTACCAAATTCAGCAGAATGCTCTGACAAGAACAAGCAATTGCTGGCAGAGAATGGCTTTGAACTGAAAAATGGATATATACAAGTTAGTGGACTCCGTGAAGACCAGTATGTTGAGGGAGTAACTACAAATGATGATATTTATCCAAGAAATCTTATCAAGACTTCTAAGGTAACATCATATGAAAAAGATGTAGAAGATGAAAGTACACCCGAAGAAGGAGATTACATCAAACGGACTTTTTATCGTGTTAATTCGCTTGCTATTGTCAATGAAGATGGCGAAAAAACAGGTGATATGGCTTTCCGAAAGGCGTATATTCTTAGTGGCAAGAACTTACATATAGTATTCCAAAGCGGTTCTCTTAGTGGTATGAACTTCGAATGTGAGTTTAATCCAGATGGAGTTTCTGAAATACTTAAGGACGATGATGGTAATCCGATATTGAAAGATGGAAAAGAACAGATAAATCCTAAGTCGCAGGTATTTGAGATTGTTGCTAATGAGGATTATGGTCGTTTCTTGCCGGATATAACTTTGCACCCGAAGGATGGAGATACTTTTGTTCTCTATAATTGGGATTCTACCAAATTGGGTGATACTTTAGTTTCTTCCGCTTCCAATGAGTTGCTGACGGATGCCATAAAGGATTTGAAGAAGTCCATGATAGACCCTACGACATATACATGTACCGCTGAGGCTAACTATTCCTATAATCAGGGTAGGGGTAACTTGCATGGAGTAGGAGACAGAGTAAATCTTTATAATAAAGGTTATGGTGACAGTTATAGGGCTTCAAGAATTATCGGTTATGAGTTTTGTCTAGATATTCCTTATGATGGAGCAAAATATTATGTTGGAGAAAAACCGTCATATTCACGACTCAATGCAATGGAGTCTAAAATTGAGGAACTTGTCTATAATGGACAGAGTTATCTTAATGGTAATGGCGGAAGCGGAAGGTCGATTTACATCATTAAGAGTTATGATAGCATAACTCCTACGGATTATAATGTATTTTCAGCAAAAGCTGTTGATGAACAAAGATTAAACAAGACAAAGGACGACACCGCCAAGGGCACAATCACTTGGGAGAAGGTACAGAAGCTTTTAAGTGGATTGCTTGTCGGTAACTTCAACAATGAGAACGGCGGCTCGTGGACTCCCGATACAGAAGGTCGTTCGCATCTCATCACAGATTACCTGGAGGTGAGGATGAAGGCTATATTCGAGGAGCTTGTAATCAAGAAAACCTCCACCATCGGTGGCAAGGAGATTATCTCTCCTGCTGGTGGCGTGGTGGCTCACAAGGTGGAAGAGGTTACTGTGACATATAATAATGTGTCACAGAAGGCTTATCGTTGCTATTTCTTAGCAGAGCAGGAAGGTGATGCCGTAGATAATGATTTCTCCGTTAACGACCAAGTGCGCTCGGAATCATTCAATGTTCGCAAGGGCACTTACCATAAGGTGGGTAATCACTTCTATTGGCGATTGGTAATCGGTCGTGACGAGGAACCCGTAGAGCTGGAAGGAAAGAAGTATCATTATATCGACCTCTCGGATACCGATTGCGCTACTGCAAGCGATGTTCCTGCCAAATGTGATGTATTGTCGCAGTGCGGTAATAGAACCGATGTAGAACGTCAGAACTGCCTTATCTTCTCGGCGGTAGATACCTATTCGCCATCCGTCAGCTTGTACCACGGTATAAATAGCTACTCTTTTGCCAACAAAGAATACGTAGAGTATGGTGTAAACAAACAGACTAACAAGGCATTTTTTAATGTTTATGGCGATATGTATGTGGGCGACCGACCTACTAAGGAGAATGGCTATGAGGGTAGTAGCTACATCAAGTATGACAGCGCAGCCAAGCAGGTATCTATTAAGGGTAAGCTTTCGGCGAAATCTACCGTGGATGGCAAGGAACTGTCTCAGTATATCAAGGAGAACTCAGCAGGAGGCTTAACCGAGGAGCAGGTGAACAATCTCATCAAGAACTCACAGGTGATAGCTGACCTTCAGAATCAGGTTGACGGAGCTATCGAGACGTGGTTTTACGATGGTGTGCCTACTTTGAAGAATGCCCCAGCCAGCAGTTGGACGACAGACAAGGAAAAAGATACCCATTTGGGCGACCTTTATTATGATAACAAGACGGGCAAGGCATACCGCTTTGCCAAGGATGGCAACACCTATAAGTGGACTATCATTACAGATACCGACATCGCCAAAGCTCTATCCGATGCCAGCAAGGCACAGGAGACCGCAGATGGCAAAATGAAGGTGTTCAGTACACAGCCTATTCCGCCTTATCAGTTGGGCGACATTTGGGTAAACGCTACCTATCCTACAGATGGCAGCATCTACAAGAATGAAATCCTGCGCTGCCAGACTGCCAAGGCAAAAGGTTCGTCATTTGCCATCGCTGACTGGACTAAGGCTTCCAAGTACACCGATGATTCTGCCCTCAATACCTTCAAGGAAGAGTACAAAAACGATATGGCTAGCTACAAGGAGCAGCTTGATGAGAAAGTAGAGACCTGGTTCTACAACTATGCTCCTACTACTCAGAATAAGCCTGCTTCTGACTGGACTACCGATACATTGAAGTCGCAGCACGCTGGCGACCTGTTCTACAATACGTCTAATGGCTACACATACCGTTGGACGGGTACGGCATGGGCGAGAATCAAGGATAACGACATCAACACTGCTATGACCGCAGCAAGCAAGGCGCAGGACACGGCAGATGGAAAGCGTACCGTTTTCACCTCTCAGCCTACTGTTCCTTATGACGAGGGAGACCTGTGGGCTAGCGGTGGAGACGATGGCAAGACTTTGATGGTGTGCATAAAGAGTAGAACTACTGGCAGCTTTACATCATCGGAATGGGTGAAGGCAAACGATTCTGACCTCAACGCATTCGCCAAGACCATAGAGGAGAGCTTGACGGGAATACAAGACCAGCTCGACAAGAAGGCTGAGACTTGGTATCAGTCAACCGACCCGAGCACATCCTGGACTACCGATGATGCCAAGAAGAAGCACAAGGGCGACTTGTGGTATAACACAAGCAACAACCAGACTTTCTTCTGGAATGGTACGAAATGGGATAAGCAGGACGTACCTACCGAGGTTTTCGACAAGATAGATGGCAAATCCAGTATCTATGTAAGCAAGCCTGCATCCTATGAGGAACGTGACCTCTGGATTTTGGAAGCAGCATATACCCTCGGTGGTGTTGCATATTCCAAGGGCGAGCTTGTCGTGGCAACCAAGAGCAATGCTTCATTCAGCGCAGCCGATTGGACTAAGAAAGTGAAGTACACAGACGATACTGTAGCGAACGCAGCAAAGAAGGCAGCGGAAGAGGCGAAGAAGGCGGCAGATACCGCACAGACGAATGTTACGAATCTCGGCAAGACCGTTACAAGCAACAAGAAGGCATTCGATAATTATGTTACGGATGGCTATCTAGAGCCTTCTGAGATTGCGGCTATGGCGCAGGATTCCAAGCGACTTGAAGATGCTTTTGCGGCAGCACAGAAGTCGTACAATGAGGTGAAGGAAGCAGAGGTGCTGACGAACACCAATGAACTCACCGACCTCAACACCGCTTTTGCTACCCTCACGACTGCCAAGACGGAACTCGTTAAGTATCTTTCAGATATATCTAAAAGATACAATGAGACTGATACCAACGGCAAGGCTGCTATCGTCTCAGCCGTAGGAACGAAGTTCACCAACTTCCAGTCAGCATACAGCGCATTTTATGACAAACTTGGCTTGGCAAACGCCTATATCACTAGCAAGATATATGGCGACCTCGGTGTAGTTATAGGTGACGTAACCAGCCTTGCTTATTTAAAGAAGGCTCTGATGGATGCTCCCGATACTGAGATTAACGGAGGTCTGGTTCTTACATCACTCATCGGTTTGCGAGACACGGACGGAAACACTACGGCAGGTATCAATGGTATAACGGAGAAGTCTGCAAAGGGAGGCGGTGTTGCCGCTTGGTTCGGTGGCGAAATGGTCGATAAGGACTACAACGATGGCTCTAAGACTCCTGCCAACACCATCTTCCGCTTCGATGGCTCGGGCTATGTGGCAGGTGGTGCAATCTGGTGGGGAACTGATGGCAGGGTTCACGCTGACCCTACATCATTTATCATCAGCGAGAAGAATCTTGGCGCATACCTTGCATTCTTTGAGCCTACATGGAAGAGCGGTAGCAATGGCACTAACATAAAAGACCTTGTGGCTTTGACTCCGCAAGCTCCTTTTACGACACTCAGCGTAAGCAATGATTTGTTGGTAGAGGGAAAGCTTAAATTAGGTAGTATTACCCTCAGTGTGGTAAATGGTGCTTTGAAGATTGACGGCAATGTGTATTCCACAGGTGGAATGAGCGCATACGGCGATGGTACTAACAATGGTGGTGGCGGTGGCTTGGTCGCAAGCGTGAAGAGCTACACAGACATCATCAAAGGCACGTATACAGACAATGACTTGGCAAGCATTCCTAACGCTTATGCCATCAAGGCTCTCAGCAATCGAATCGACAACATCAGTTCTGAACTTGGTGGTCTTAGCTTGGATTGGGCAAACATCACAGGAAAGCCTTCTACTTTCACTCCTAGCGCACACACGCACAAGTGGGTGGATATTACAGACCGTATCACCAAGGTTTCTCAACTTACGAATGATAGCGGCTACACCACAAACAAGGGAACGGTAACATCGGTTAAGCTAACTTTGCCAACTGGATTGTCTCTTGGTACGACAAAGGAAATCACAACAAGTGGAACTTTCGCCATAAGCTTGACTTCGGGTTATTCCATCCCTACGACATCAAAGCAAGGGCAATGGGATTCTGCTTACAATTGGTACAAGCTAATGACTACCGATGAGGAAACTGCTGATGGTGTTATCAACAAGTGGAATGAGGTTGTGGATTTCCTTGCTGGCATTGCGCAGACAGATTCATTGGATAGCATACTTAGTGGTATCAACAAGTCTATCACGGACGAAACTAACAGGGCAAAGAAGGCGGAGGGTGCAAATGCTACAAACATTGCCACAAACAAGGCGAACATAACAACCTTGCAAGGCTACTTCACGAATGGCTCGGCGAAGTCCGCCATCAAGCTGACCAACGCACGTAAACTTTGGGGTAACAGCTTTGACGGAACAGCCGACATAAGCGGTAGCATCGTTGTGCCTAGTGGAAAGTACATCACTATTGGCAACATAAAGTTGGAGTATGATGCAACTAACAAAGCGTTGAAAATAACGAACACCTCGACCAACGAAGTTGCAAATCTTTATACTAGTGGTGGTGTATCTGCTTATGGTGTCGGAACTACATCTAGCGGTAGTACTGGAGGCGGTGGATTGAATGGCACGGTGAAATCATACAATGATGCCAAGAGCCTTACAAGCGAAAGTCTTAGCGAGGTTGCTAGTGCTTACTCTGTTGCTGCACTCTACAGCAGCATCAATGATGCCATAGGTCGCATAAACACCTTGGAAGGAGGAAGTGCAACAAGCATAGAGGTTACAGGAAGTGGCAATGCGGTGACAGGTGTGTCGAAAAGTGGTACTAAACTGACATTTACAAAGGGAGCTACTTTCTTGACATCCCATCAAGACATCAGCGGAAAGAGTGACAAGACACATACGCACAGCGTGAAGATTAATGGTGTCACTAAGACCATCGCAGCCACAGGTGGAACAGCCGTTGACTTGGGAACTTACCTTACTTCTCATCAGTCCTTGGCTGCTTACTTGAAGTCTGCCGATGCGGAGAAGACCTATAGCAAGTTGGGACACACCCACGCATTCAGCGAGATTACGGGAAAGCCAACAACACTTGCTGGCTATGGAGTCACCGATGGAGTCAATACGGTTACGCTTAGTGGCTCAGGGAACGCCGTTACTAGCGCAAGCATAGACGGTCACACCTTGACTTTGACAAAGGGAAGCACATTCTCCCTCAGCGGTCACACCCATACCTTCGCTAGCTTGACCTCAAAGCCTACTACAATAGCAGGATATGGCATCACGGACGCTTATACCAAGGCGCAAGTGAACTCGACCATTGCTAAGTATCTCCCTCTTGCAGGAGGAACGATAACAGGTGTGCTTACCGTCAACGGCATCGCTACCTTCAAGAGCAAGGTTGCCATTGGCGACATCTACATCATCAATGATGGAAGCGGCAATCTCTACGTTCAGAAGACGGACGGAAAGACCGCCGCCAACTTCTATGCGACAGGCGGCATCACGGCTTTCGGTGCTTCTTCCGTCAGCGGTGGCACAGGAAGCGGATTGAACGGCTCAGTCCTTGGCTTCGAAAAGGCTACAGCCATGACTTCCGCCGACAACGGAGACAGCAGCAAGACTGAAGTTTCATTCCTTGCTACTGCTTGGAGCATCAAGCAGCTCAATGACAAGATAAACGCATTCGGGACAGGCGTGTTCTCCGACTATCTTACGATAGCAGCTGCCAAGGCTACCTATCAGCCAAAGGGTAGCTATCTTACTTCGCATCAGACCATCTACGGCTTGACTATTCAGAAGAATGGTACAAGCCTAGGCACTTACACCCCAAACTCTGCTGCGAAAACCATAAACGTAACCGTTCCTACCAAGTTGTCCGAACTCAGCAATGATAGCGGATATACTAAGAACACAGGTACGGTCACATCGGTTGCAATCTCTGTCCCAACTGGGCTTTCGGTCAGCGGCTCGCCTATCACTACCAATGGAACTATTGCCATTGCCCTTGCTTCTGGTTACTCCATTCCTACTACTGCAAAGCAGACAGCTTGGGATGGTGCGGTATCAGCAAAGCATACTCATAGCAATAAGTCTGTACTGGACGGCATTTCATCCACTAAGGTAAGTCATTGGAATAGTGCCTATGACTGGTACGCCCTTATGACTACTGACGAGGAGACTGCGGACGGAATTATCAATAAGTGGAACGAGGTGGTGAGCTTCCTCGCCAATATTGCGCAGACAGACACTTTAAGTGGTATCGTTGACGGAATCAACAAGTCTATATCTGACGAGGTAGCAAGAGCGAAAAAGGCAGAAGGGGTAAATGCTTCGGGCATATCCGCAAACAAAGGGAGTATCGCCACCTTGCAAGGTTACTTCACAAACGGTTCAGCGAAGAAGGCTCTCCAGCTTACTAATGCTCGCAAATTGTGGGGAAATTCGTTCAATGGTACTGCTGACATCAATGGAAGCATCATCGTGCCTAGTGGAAAGTATATCTCTATCGGTAACATCAAGTTGGAGTATGATGCAACCAACAAGGCGTTGAAGATTACGAACACTACGACTAACGAGGTAGCAAACCTCTACACTAGTGGTGGTGTTTCTGCCTATGGTGTGGGAACATCATCATCCAGTGGTGGCGGATTGAACGGCAGCGTGAAGAGTTATTCAGATGCCTTGAAGCTTACATCAGAATCGCTGTCTGAGATTGCCTCTGCCTACTCTATCAAGCAGCTCTCTATTAGAATCACGTCACTGGAAGGTGGCAGTGCTACATCAATATCCGTATCGGGCGGTGGTAATGCGGTTACGTCTATCACCAAGAATGGTACGACCATTACCGTTACTAAGGGTGCTACTTTCCTCACTGCACACCAAAGTCTCTCTGCCTACATGAAAACGGCGGACGCAAAGT
>ERZ1023814.10-NODE-10-length-81319-cov-23.546614_pt1 | contig 81319 bp, 58 predicted proteins | sample MGYA00380377_ERZ1023814 | MGnify/ENA primary metagenome ERZ1023814 (study PRJEB33179, sample SAMN07449063) | human gut metagenome | biome: Human-gut; feature: Human associated habitat; material: Faeces | host: Homo sapiens | place: India:Kasaragod | collected...
AGACTTAATATTTCGTTTTTTATTTAGCAGGCCACTTTGCTGCTGCAACTCCGGCAGTAATACCATCCATCATATTGGCATTAGCAATCTTCAGAGTAGTGCGATTCAACAAACTCATGCCATTACTAGCATTGATATCCCAAACCATTGGTACACAACCATTGTTGATAGCAGACTCAACCACAGCCTTGTAATAAGCCTTGATAGAAGCATCATGGAGAGCATCCTTGCCAACTGTCCAACGCTGGTTAGCACCAAACTCACCGATGACAACAGGTATACCCTTGTCTACATAGGCAGTCTTCATCTTAGCCATCTGCTTCGCTACAAAAGCCTCATTGCTGGTAGATGTCCTATCGGCATCGCCACTCTTGTTGGCATCGCCCCAATAGTACCACTGCTTGCCCCAATCAGCATCCTCTGCCATCTGGCAGAACTGATAAGGGTCATAGAAGTGAACCTCCATCATCAAACGATTTGTTGCTGAATCTGTCAACTTGCCAAAATAATCATTTCCTACAGTATCATCGATGCTTGTATTAGGACCTTGAACCACCAATACACGGAGCGCATTATTACCGCCTGTGGCACGAACAGCCTCAATGAATGTCTGCTCATAAACAGCGATACGAGCTGCCAAGTCGGCTGTCTTGATGATAGAACCTGTACCACCACCCACGCCAGGCTCGTTCAAGCCAGCGAAGATGAGGTGCTCATCATAATCCTTAAATTCTGTGGCTATCTGAGTCCAAATCTTGGTGAGCTGAGACTTTGCCTTGTCTATGTCGGTATCTGCAGTGAAGCCATCGTGCTCCAGCCAACCGCCATCCCAGTGCTGGTTGATGATGACATAGAGACCGTCTGAGATGCAATAGTCAACAACTTCCTTCACACGCTTCATCCAGGCTGGATCAATGGTGCAATTGTCTGCATCCGTGATATGACCCATGACCCAGGCACAAGGTATACGGACGCTCTTGAAGCCCTGAGCCTTGACAAAGTCGATAACCTGCTGAGTGGTCTTGGTATTCTGCCAGCCTATCTCAGTCTCTATACCCGCATTCTTCCAGTTATTTTCAGAGCTACCTGCCTCCAAGGTGTTACCAAGGTTCCAACCTGGAGACATCAACTTAGCGATGTCCATAGCCGTCTTGCTCATGTCTCCGGAAATCTCGGTAGCTGCCTGATTGACTGTTACAGCCTCAGCAAGTCCCTCTACCTTGAAGGTAATGGTAGCAGTACGAGCTGCAGGTGAAGCATTGGCAGCCACATTGAAATTCTCGGTATAATCTACCATGTTGGCACGGGAAGTAACCGCTGAAACCCAAGAGTCGCTGATTTCATACGCATAAGGTTCATTGGCTGCAAGCTGAACCTGGATGCTGCCACCAGCACCAGCCACATCAAAGCTATTGGTCTTAACCACCAAACCAGTCTTAGCTATCTGCTTGACAGCAATGGTCTTGGTATCACTACCAGCAGAGAAGGTCACGGTAGCCTCACGATCGGAAGTCTCCGGGTTCTCAGCAACCACCAGCTTAAAAGGAGTAACCTTCAAGGCTGAAGTCGTAGCACCTTTCTCGATGGTTATCCAAGTCTGGTCAGAAGAGGCTGACACCTCATTGCGGCACTGTACAGGAAGAGTTATCTCCGCACCTGTCTTTGCCACAGTGACACCCTCCTTGATGAAATTGTCACTAATGGTAATTCCATCAGGAATGTTACCCACACTGCCATTATCAATGGTCTCCTCTGAACATGAGCAGAAGCCTATGCCAACCAGCATCATGAGCATCATAAGAGATTTTCTAAGTATTTTCATATTCGTTACTTTTATTCTTTAATCAAAACTGTATTAATCTATTAATTGAGTCCAACTGGGCCTGCTGGACATCTGAGAGTTCCGACTGAATCAACTGCTGTCTCAAATCTCTGATTTTCTGACCATAGAGCTGCATACGCTTCTGGTTGACGACATCCTGCATCTCAACCGTATTCTTGGCAAAATACTCGGAATAATGCAAGAATGAAGACACGGCATTCTTCAGCAGACACAGATGGGCATCAACTTCGCTCATACCTTCTGTCATCTTGGCTGAAAGAAGTGAAAACTGCTCATGGCTTTCCTTATACTCATCACTGCTGCGATAAGCAGAATCGAGCATTGCCCTACTCTCACAGACTATCAAACTGTCGTAGGCTGGGCCGACAGTAGAACTGTCAGCCACAACCTCATTAACACCTTGTCCGCCTGCAGGAACATTCTTTTGCTTCTGGTTACATCCTGCCAGCAAAAACATTCCCATCAATACGAATAATACTTTCTTCATACCACTTTACTTCTTGATTGGTTCAACAGCAACCTCATCAATAGAAACCTTCACCTTGGAAGTATCTACGAGGTCCTTCCATAAGTTGTAGAGTTCAATGGCCCAGACGACTGCACCGGTACAATCATCGTTACCCATATCTGCATAAACGGTATAGGTTCCATCCTTTGTTACCTGGGCTTTGCCAATTCCACCACCCCAATAAGAAGGACTCCAGCTGGCTGCTGCATAACTCAACTCTGCCTTATAGTCGGCTGTTGCATCAGACTTCAGGTTGCCGTCAATACCTGTAATCGTAAAGGTGATGCACATGCGACCGTTGAAACTGATGTCGCTCTGGCTTACACCAGGGTCATTCTTAGTTTCGCCATACTCATTGTAGATTTCTACACGGCCGTCTGTGCCATTGCCATCCTTGTTGTTGAAAAGAACCTTGGAGTTGTCAACAGGGATAATCTGGGCAAGCTTAGACTCATCCATATCGGTAGTGATGCTGACAATCTCTGCCTTCACAGCACTCATGTCTACTACATCATTAGCCAAACCAGCGATATCGACACAGAATACAGTTGCACCAGCATTTGCCTGTTCACCAGTCAGCCATACCGTATAAGTGCCATCACCATTGACGAGAGCATCCTGCTTAGCTGTGCCGCCCCAGTACTGAACGCCCCAATCGCTGCTTGCGTAAGAAAGCGACGCATTGTACTGGCCTACGGCACCTTCCTTGAGCTGAACGCCTGAGAGCTTGAAAGTAACAGCCATCGTCTTGGTGAAGGTCAAGGCAGACTGCTCGTAGCAAGGACTCTTGGAGCCATACTCATTGTACAATTCCAAGCGAAGATTGCCCTTGCTTTCCAAATCACCATAAACCAACTTTGAGTTGTCAATAGCCAGATCCTTGCCATTGCCCCCCACAAGAGCAGCGTTCACATAGTTCTGAGCCAAGAGGCACTTGCCCTCATCTGTATTCTGGTCACGAACACCAGCAATCTGCAATCCATCTTCTGTCAAGGAAAGAACCTTCAACTCTGTGCTCCAGTTAGAAACCAAATTATCAAAGTTGTCCAAGTGCAGAATCTGGGCATCCTTCAATGTGATGGTATGTTTCTCTGTATCAACAGTGAATGTACCCTCATAATGCTTACCATTGCCCTTATCATCAACGATGACAGTACCGTCCTCCTTGAAGGTCATCGTACCAAAGTTCTTAGGAGTTGTCAACCAAGTAGCATCTGCATATGTAGGATCAAAGATCCAAGAATCAGAACCTTTAGGAAGCTTATAGCCATTGGTTACGGTGTTCCAGCTATCGTCCATACCATAATAATACTGTGGACCTTTCCAAACTGCTGACTTAGCATCAGCATCCAGGTCGATGCACCATGTCTTGTAGAGATACTCCAACTTCATAGGACGGTTAGGAGTACGGACAGGGCGAATGGCCAAGCCCTCATAGAGATTAGCACTGCTGACATGAACAGTTCCCTCATTGAAAGACAGCGCAGAAGCATGATCGGCATCCACTGCATCAATATTGGCTGTCCAATAAGCACCGAGAGTACCCTCGCCACTGACCGTTTCACCAGTACGGCCACCTGTAACTGGCATGAAGATGCTATTACCGTTGGCTGCAGTGAAACGATAACCGTTCACTCCATTCACCTGCGCATATTCAGCAGTAGTATTATTCAGAAGTTCTTCCATCTGCTCCTTAGATGGTGTGAAAGCACCTGGAATGAAGAGGGATGCCAAATCATTCTCGCCGCCCTGAATATCCTCATGGGTATAGTCGGCAGCCTGAGTTGAAATATTAAACAAACTCTTGTCACCGAAACCGTAGAGACCACCAGCCTCTTCCGGGTTCAACGCACCCACATTGACGGTAGCCCACTCTACAGAGAGACCCAAGTCAACGAATTCAACATTCTGGGCTTTTGTCGTAAAGCTCTTTACTTCACCATACTTCTCTTCAGAGTTAACCTTGGTATAAGCCACATAGTAATAAGTCTGTCCTGGAACAAGACCAGAGAGAGGGATGGAAATCACGTTGCCCTCAGTATCGGCAGAAGCCTTGTAAAGACGGCCGGACTTTACCTTCGCCTCGTCAGTGCTTACCAAGATACCCTTAACCACCACATCAGAAGCAGCAGTAGCGATATTGATCGTACCACTCAAGTTGGCGGTTACCTCTGTGAATGCAGCATCAGCAGTAGCTATCTCTGCATTGGTGGTAACAAAAGACTTCACATCACCATACTTTGTTACCTTGCCCTGCAAGGTGACGTATGTGCAATAATAGTAGGTCTTGTTGATGGTCAAACCAGAAAGTGTGGCAGTTACAGTACCATTTTCTGCCAAGGTGCCAGGCACCTTGGTTCCAGAAGTTGGGTCTTCGGATGTGGAGTAAGCCACACCCACATTATAAGAGGAGGCAGCAGCCTTGCTCAAATCAAGCACGGTACCGGAAACGCTGGCACTTGTGGCACCAGCCTCCGCACTACCCGTCTCTATCGTGGTTATGATGTCTGCGGTATTAGCTGAATAGTCATCATCGTTACAGCTGGCTACAACCAAAGCCAGAAGCAACATAATACCTGTCAATATTTTATTCTTCATAATCTTCATGTTTTAATCGGATTACTTTCTTCTGTTTAACTTGTGCTTTCTTGCGGCAGCAGCCTCTTCCTTTGGAGTGATGAAAGGCTTGCCAGCATCCATGGTTACCTGAACATCCACCTCCAAGGTAGAAGAGAAACCAAGCACACCAATTCCATTCACCATGAAATAGTTTTCTTTGTTCCATGGGCTCAGGATGTAACGGCGAGCGGTAATGTCCTTGCCGGCTGCATCCTTCTCATCACCACCACATCTTTCAATCTGACTGTCATCAAAGGCGATAGACTTACCGTCTACACGCATATCGGTGATAACCATATCAAAGTTAGGATATTTTGCCAATACCTTGACTACATCGAGATACATACCATAAGGATCGGCATCAGCACCCGTCAACTTGAAGGTATACTTACCATCGCCCGTAACCTTGACAGTAGGACTATCGGTAAATGTCCATCCGCTGTTGAAGAAGTGCAAACCTGCCTTGAAGTACTCCTGCTCTACTCCACCTACAACCTTAGGAACGAAATGGAAGCCCTGATACTTGTAGCGATTGCCATGAACATCATTGATGTCGTAACCCAAGACTAGGTCTGTCAGCTCGCCACTGGCATCCATTGTATAGCCCAATACACGGAGACTCTTATCTTCATTGGCCTTCAGAACGGCACCATTCTTACCTACTGTTGCAGTCAAGAGTCCATTGCTGAAACTCAGGAAGCCATTGTCATTGATGAAGTATTCACCAGAAACCTCATTGCCGTCAGCATCCTTCATGGTGTAAGACTTCTCTACTGAGTTCAAGATGAGACTAAGCTCAGCACCATTGTCAGTAGCAGCCTGTGAGCCATTCACTAACTTGCCATAAAGGTCATAGTAAGCAGCAGCATCACCTGATTCGGTAAGTACCCACTTGATCTCACGATAGGTGTTAGGAGTCTTATTGAGGGTTGAGATGTCTTCCTTCCAGGTATCTGCCAAAGAAGGCTGAGGATTCTCATCTACCGGTGGAACATAATTGTCGGCATATTCCTTGGAAACATAGTTGAAGACCTCCATCCATTCACCACCCCAGGAACCTGAGACACGCTTGTAAGCTATGCGGAGATGATTCTCATCCAACTCGATAATCTGGAGATTCTGACGCCAGTTGGCCAAACGGGCTGTCCAAGAGTCTGGGTGCATCAAGTCAGCATCACTGAGGCTCAAAACATAGCTGTCCTCGTTCAGACCAAAGACACCTTCCTGCTTCTCGCCTGTTGTAGAATTATAGAAAGTATAGCCTGCCTTGCCCTTCAAGCTGAAGGTCATATAGCTATTCCACATGGCATCGTCACCGCAATGGCCCTTGCCAGGGTCCCAGTTCTCGGTGAAGTGACCGAAACTCAAGTTCTCATTGGCAGCTGGGTCACCATAGCTCAACTCACCGGCCTTGAATCCATAAGAACCATCATCATAGACCCAAGTCTTCTCCTTATTGACACCGCCAGCCAGGAGGGTCCAGACTTCCTTCGTGATGAAGTCGGTGCAGATGTCATCAATCGTGAAATGTGCCGGGTTGCCATAAACGACACCCGAACGGGTCTCCACACCATAGGTTACTTCGTAAGTACCTGCAAAAGGCATCTTCAAGGTAACCTTATCGCCCTGGAAACGTCCCTGTGGAGTCTCCCACTGTGCATAATATTCACTACCCATCTTGCTCTCCAAATAGACGATGTTTGGATTTTCCGCATCATGGGTGATGGTGTAAGCAATACCCTCCTGCAAATCATCAGGTGTGATATTGTTGTCGCCAAGCTTGTATGTATCTGGCGTACAAGCAGCAAACCCCAAGAACATGGTCAGGGCTGCCACCACCATATATATAAATCTTTTTATCTTCATAAGTCGATATTTTAATTATTCAACTTTTGTTATTTACACCATGCCCGCAGGATTACCAGCCTGGATTCTGCTTGAGTTGTCCATTGCTCAGAGTAATCTCAGATAGAGGAATCTGAATGAATCCACGCTTGCTCTTGATGTTGTCTGCGCTGATGGTAACAGTAGTCTTCTCGCCACCATCCTTTACATCCCAGGTACCAGCAATCTCGTTGGCTGCATGGTCGAGTCCCTGACGAAGCTCATCCCAATAGCGGATACCCTCGAAAGCAAACTCCAGTTTGCGCTCCTTCATGATATTCTCCTGGGTGGCAGGCTTTTCTGAGTAATAACTACTCAAGGAACCATCATCACCGATATAGGCACGCTTGCGGACGTCATTGAAATACTTCTGGGCGTTAGGGCTTCCCAATTCGGCAGCCATCAGCAGCACGTCAGCATAGCGAACCAACACCCAGTCTTGGAACTGGCTAATCTGGAAGTCGCCAGCACCTACATCCTCTGTATAATGCTGCAACTTATCATCTTCCAGACTATGCTTCGACAAGGTAGTATACTTCTTGATAAAGTAACCCGTATACTCACGCTGGTCGGAGAGGTAATTCTTCTCATAACCCTCCAATTTGGTTGCATCAATGACAGAGGCATCCTTGCGGCTATCCCCTGAGCCATAAGATGAAACGAAAGCTGGATCAACGGTGCAGGCACCCCAACCCTGGCCATATCTATCGTATGCCAAACCACCAGTGCGAAGACCTATCATCACCTGGAAACGGTTACCGTCGTTGTTGCCATTGTAATCAGCTGTATAATTAAACTTCATGGAAAGTACAGATTCCTTATTGCCGGCACCTGCCCAAGAAGAATTATCAGCCCAAAGCCCCTTATAGCCACCGCTCTTATCATCAGATGAAGCAAGCCACAAATCTCTAAAACGTTCTACGAGTCCAAACTCACCGCTGCTGATAATGTCCTCGCAAGCAGCCAAAGCATCTGCCTTGGTACAGCCAGCAGGATCCTTGCCATAATAGCCACTGTAGAAGAGATATGCACGAGCCAAGATAGCCTCTGCACCATACTTCGTAACATGACCATCATTATCAGCGGCATCTTTCTTTGGATATGCACCAGCTGGAATATGCTCAATGGCATACTTCAAGTCTGTAAAAATCAAATCATACACCTCATCAGGTTGTGCCTGAGGAACGATTTCGCTAGTAGCATGTTCCAAAAGAGGAATGTTTTCCCACAAACGAACCATATCCAAGTAACACAAAGCACGAAGAGCATGCGCCTCTCCCAGATAAGTATTCTTGGCAGTCTCATCATCCCAAGTGATACCTTCTGCCTTGTCGATGAACTCATTGCAACGGAAGATTGCAGCATAATATGATTTCCATAATGTATAATGCATATCAGTATAAGACGGTGCCTGATTCATGTCGAAACGGTCTATAATCTGAGTATTACGACCATCATTGTTACCTGTACCACCAAAGCACTCATCACTCATCGCCTCACAAAGCTGATAGACGGTGAACGTAGGTCCATCAGACACTGTGCGCTGCCAGCCATCATAGCAAGCATAAAGAGAACGGAGACCATCCTCTTGGCTCTTATAAAAGTTGCCAGAGTTAGACTCGGTCTTGGAAGACACATCCATCCAGCTATCACTGCAGGAAGAAAGTCCGCCCAATGCCAAGACTCCTAACGAGGCAATCATTAACTTATTTAATTTCATAATCATTTCTCCTTAAAAATTAGAACTTAAGATTCAAACCTACCAAGAAGGTGCGAGGACGTGGATAATATCCCAAGTCGATACCTGATGCCCAACTATTGACACCATAACCAATCTCCGGATCCATGCCATCATACTTGGTAAAGGTGAAGGCATTCTGCACCTGGAAGTACAAACGAGCCTGTGATACGAACTTCTGAGGCAAAAGCTTTGCGAAGTCATAACCCAAGGTGATGTTGCTGATGCGCAGGAAGTCACCATCCTGGATGAAGAGATCAGAGAACTGATAGTTGATATTGGTCTCTGTTACTCGTGGGTACTTATTGGATGTTCCCTCGCCTGTCCAACGCTGCAAGATGGCAGAAGTATAGTTGGAAGTCTTGTTACCTACATTACGATAGCTCTGAACAATGTCATTACCTACAGAACCATTGGCTGTCAGAGAGAAGTCAATGCCCTTGTAGTCGAAGCCCAAAGTGAAACCGTATGTGAAGTCTGGCATACCATTACCCAGGTTCACCTTATCATTATCATTGATAACGCCATCATGGTTGATATCATAATACTTCACATCACCAGGCTGAACGGATGTTCCCTGAAGCACACCATTACCTGCAGCAATCCAATCATTGATTTCCTGCTGATTCTGGAATACACCAGCTGTCTTATAACCCCAGAAGTAACCGATTGGCTCACCATTGCTGCAACGATAGAACTCCGTAGAGTTGTCATAGAGCTGACCTGAGCCATCCGTACCATGTATCATACCATCTGAAGTAGGGATGTTACCCACCTCATTCTTATTATAAGCACCATTAACGTTGATATAATAATTGAAATCCTTACCAATCCTGTCATTCCAGCCAATGCCGATTTCAACACCCGTATTCTTGACGTCACCACCATTAAAATATGGAGAAGCTGTACCTGCTGTAGCTGGAATTGGCTTAAGAAGTAACCAGTCTTTTGTGGTCTTCTTATACCAGTCAACATTTACGTTCAAGTTACCCAAAATGCGCAAATCCAAACCAATGTTCAACTGCTCTGAGGTTTCCCACTTCACCTTTTCATTGGCAAGGCGGCTCTCATAAGCACCATAATAATTAGACTGGCCATCAGCACCAAGGGCAGTACCGAAATTATAGTAAGTGAAAGAAGTGGTAATAGGAGAAATGAACATCAAATCACCGATGTTCTGGTTACCTACCTGACCCCAACTTGCACGAACCTTTGCATAATCCAAGACCTTAGTCAATGGGGACATCCACTTCTCATTAGTCAGGATCCAACCGGCAGATACTGATGGGAAATAACCCCAACGATGACCGCGGGCAAACTTAGAGCTGGCATCTGCACGTAATGTAGCTGTTGCCATATAAGTCTCCTTCCAGTTCCAGCTTAAACGGCCGAAGTAGCTGACCATGCGCTGTGACAAAGAAGGAGCACCACTTGCACCGAGTCCATCAGTAGCAGTAGCAGCAGTACCATTGCTAACGTATGCATGACTCCAATCAGCAAAACCGCTCTTCAATGTAGCATTGGATGCACCTACACCAACACCATCAAAGCGCCAAGCCTCAGTTCCGAGCAAAGCTGTAAGGCTATGCTCCTTAATCTTGAAGTCGTAAGAAAGAGTATTAGTCCAAGTCAACTGCCAGTTATGGCTCATATTCTGGCTAACACTCGTACGATTAGACGTATTATAACTATATACAGAGAACTGATAAAGAGGAGTGAATGAGCGATAATCACTGCTATAGTACTCGTAACCCAGAACGGTACGGAACTTCAAGTTCTTGACTGGCTCAATCTCTGCATATACATTACCTGTGAAACGAGCTGTATTGGTCTGATTGTTGTTGGTAGTCATCATCAATCCGTATGGGTTACCATCAGCATTATACCAATCGCTGCTTGACGTATCATTATATGGAGAGTCAAATTTATTATTGTCACTATAAACAGGTGCCAAAGGAGATGTATTGAAAGCACCACGCAAAGAGTTGTTGTAAGCATTGCCTACACCGATACCCGAATTTTGGGTATAGATGAAACTGATCTGCTCACCCACCTTCAACCAGTCCTTCACCTTCCAATCGGAATTGACACGGAAGTTGTAACGCTCATAGTTACTTACATCCTTGCCGCCAACAATACCTTCCTGGTTCATATAACCAAGAGTCAAGGCATAACTAGCCATCTTGCTGCCGCCAGTTACACCTATATTATAAGAAGAAGTCTTGGCATTCTTCACAAACATCTGGTCAACCCAATCGGTATCTATCAAATCGCCATTGGCATCATAGATACTCTTATAGCTGCTCCAGTCATAAGCCTTCTTACCTGAGTTCAAGGCAGCCTCATCAAGAATGGCCATATACTCCTTGGCATTGAGCATATCAATGCTACGAGGCTTGTTCTGCCAACCCATATAACCATCAAAGCTGACAACAGCACGGCCTTCCTTACCACTCTTGGTAGTAATCAGAACCACACCATTGGCTGACTGAGAACCATAGATAGCGGCAGAAGCGGCATCCTTCAAAACGTCGATACTCTCGATATCGGCAGGATTCAAGGATGCAATATCACCACGAACACCATCGATAATGTAAAGAGGATTAGAATCACTCACGGTACCCATACCACGAATGTTAACCTTCAAACCTGAACCTGGCTGACCGGAGGTTGAGATGATGCTCATACCTGGAGTCTGTCCCTGGAGGGCTTGAAGCGGATTGGAAGTGTTCAACTTGGCGATTTCATCACCCTTTACGTTGATGTTGGCACCCGTCACCAGCTTTTTCTTCTGAACACCGTAACCTACTACGACAACTTCATCAAGTGACTGCTTGTCTTCATTTAAGGTTACGTTGATTGTCGAACCTGTAACTTTAATCTTTTGGGTGATAAAGCCCAGATACGAAACTTCGAGTGTTTGTCCATTCTTTGCTTCAATGGTAAAGTTACCATCCAGGTCAGTAACGGCACCCGTCTTTGTACCCTGCACCATGACACTTGCACCAATCAATGGTTCATTGTCACTGCCAGAGATGACAGTACCCTTAACCGTCTGAGCATTGAGGACACCCGCTCCGATTCCTAACATTGCCTGGAACACCAACATGATGGCTACCAGAGCAACTTTGCAGAGCATGTGGCTCTGCGAGAATTTCTGAGATGTTTTTCTCATAATTACTTTAGGTTTAAATTAATAATTGTTGCTTCTAGGTGTAATATAGGTCCTATGTAACATAGGTCGAATATTGCCTTTATATAAATAAGGTATAAGCCTCGGTTATGAGGATTGCCTCGATTTATCGTTGTTTGCATTTACTTTTTCGGGGACAAAGATAGATAAAAAACAGACACAATGGGGTATGTTTTGGTTAATCAATTACGTATAAAATGTTGCGCAACCTACATTTTTTAACGAAAAAGCACCAAAATGTAGCATAAAATACATTTTGGTGCAAAAATTGCTTAATTAATATGATATTTTATCAACCCCGGCATCGGAGCTTTCAAAATCTGGGAAATCTTGAGATGAAACTCATCCTCCATCACATTTCTCAAAGGTGATTCAAAGTAATGAGCTATGCTTCCAACAAAACCAAGCATTGGGATTTCTTCTTCCAAGGATGAATGCCATGCCTTCATGCCTGGCTCCAACTGACTTATATCTTCGGTGCTCGCCTTGACATATTTAATATAAGGTGTGAGATTCTTTGCGTAGAACTGATTGAAGCTCTCCAATATCATACGATAGAGAGCCATCGCTTCATTCAGTTCGTCAGTCCCGTTCTCGTGTTTCTCACCTTCTGCTATCTGTTCTGAGATAAAAGGACAGATGGAAGCAAGGAAGCGATTGGCAAGCGGCTGTCTGTACACCTTATTAATAATAGTAGGATAATCCAAACCCGACCAGGCAAGATATTTATTCTTTAGCGATACAGGCAATGTGCCCTTGAAGATACCATTGAGGAAAAGTTTGCCGATTACTGCCCCACTACCCTCATCACCCAGGATATATCCCAACGGAGGCGTGTTCATCACAATCTTCTCTCCATCGTAAAGACAACTGTTGGCACCGGTTCCCAAAATACAGGCGATACCCGGTTTCTTGCCAAAGAGGGCACGGGCTGCTCCCAGCATATCACCTTCTGCCTCAACCTTGGCTTCGGGAAAAGATTGCTGCAAGAGTGATTTCATGCGAGACTTCATCGCCTCGGTTACTCCACTGCCATAAAAGAAAACCTCCTGAGGCTGCTCTGACAGAACAAGTTCCTTACACAACACATCCAAAATCTCGGCATCACTCTGATGAATCGGACTGATGCCCTGCGTTTTACAGGTAACCATCACGTTACCCTGTTCATCAACCAGAGCCCAATCGGTCTTGGTACTGCCACTATCTGCTATGAGTATCTTCATATTCTTATCTGATTAATTAACGTATCCTTTGACGTTGCAAATGTAATCAATTTATATGAAAAATGCAAAAGATAACCCTAAAAATCGAACGTAAAGGTGCTAATATATCAAAAAAGGCGATTTTCTCTTTGCTTTTTCATGAATTATTAATAACTTTGCAGTCAAATTTACTAAATATGAAGAAGAGACTATACATCATAATTCTGCTGATGGTGGCATTCGTACTGCCAAGCAACGCAGTGCTCAAGGAAGCCAACCTGGACACAACACTCTATATGCTGCGCACAGAATTGACCAACTATCACATAGACTTGGAGAAACAGAACCAAGCTGCCAAGGCTCAACAGTTGGCTGTGATTCAGGAACTCATCAGTATTGTGAAACAGGCTGACCAGAACTCCATCATGCTCTATTCGCAGCGCAACGGGTATATTTTCGACATGACGTATGCCTGTCATGAGGCTACAGAGCAGTTTAAGAAGTTTAAGTCGAAGGCTGTTCCTTTCCGCCAGATGATCAAGAAGAACAATGTTGAGGTGGCGCGTTTCGATTCGCTCATCAACTATCTCTACGGCATGAACACCATGTTTCTCAGCGAAGAAGCACAGGTGAACCGAAACGTTGACCTGACTCTGGCAGTCAATATCCGCCGCCAGCTGGTAGAGAAACAGAAACAGCTGCAAGCCTATGTGCAGGCTTACGACAGAACCGACCGTAAGCTACAGGCACTCAACGACTATGCCAACCGCAGATACGAAGATATCCAGAACAGCATCTTCAATAATGGAGGCGACAACTATCTGCGCATACTCCGCAATATCAGCATGAACTATAAGGAGGCGAAGACGTCTGTAACAGAGAAATACAAGCCCGTACCGGGCATGATGTCGCAATGGGATGTACGCATCATCTTCATCCTCTTTGGTATCATCATCTTCTGGGGACTCATCTCCATCTTCCTCAATCTCTTTACCATCCGCATCGTGATTACCCAACTCATGAAGCATGGTATGTTCGAGAGCAGAAAGGAAAGTTTTATGGCAAAACGTCCATGCCTTATCATGGCTATGACAGTAGTAACCTTCGCAGTTATTCTCGGTATCGTAAGAATGACGGTTACCCAGAACTTCGTGATTATGGCAAGCCAGCTGCTGGTAGAATATTCCTGGTTGGTTGGCGTCATCCTGGTATCTATCCTGCTACGCGTAGACAACGATAAGATCAAGAATACCTTCCGTATCTATTCGCCATTGATGCTGGTAGGTTTCATCGTTATCGTGTTCCGTATCATCCTGATACCAAACGACCTTGTAAACCTCATCTTTCCACCAGTCCTTCTGCTCTGCGCTCTCTGGCAGTGGAATGTGATAGGCAGAAAGCACAACCAGGTATTGCGCACCGACAAGACATACGCATTCATATCGCTTGCCGTATTCGGAGCGAGCACCATTTTTGCCTGGACAGGTTTCACACTGCTTGCCGTCCAGCTTATCATCTGGTGGACCATGCAGCTTACCTGCGTGCTTACCATCACCTGCTGCGAAGGATGGCTCAGCGTATATGCCAAGCGTAAAAAACTGGCAGACAAGGCGATTACCGATAAATGGCTGTATCGCTTTATCTACAAGGTATTGCTCCCTATTTCTGGTGTACTCTCGTTCATCATCTCTATCTATTGGGCTGCAGATGTATTCAACATGAGTGATACGACATGGGAGATATTCAACAAGGATTACATCAAGACCAGCAACTTCACTGCATCGCTTTTCAGTATTTCAGTGGTAGCTTGTCTGTACTTCCTGTTCAACTACATCAATATTACTTCTGTAGATTTCATGCGTCATCACTTCGAGAAGGCAGACCCGGCGTCGGCTGCTTCAAAGATTGTGATGTTCAAGAACGTGATGCAGGTGATTATCTGGGGTATCTGGCTGATGATAGCCCTGAATGTGTTCCAGGTAGGAAAATCATGGCTGCTAGCTATCTTTGCCGGCTTATCAACCGGTCTGGGTTTTGCATCAAAGGATATTCTTGAGAACATCTACTACGGCATCTCTCTGATGATGGGCCGTGTGAAGGTGGGTGATTATATCATCTGTGACGGCACCCGTGGTAAGGTGAGCAGTATCAGTTATACCTCTACGATGCTGGAGGCTACCGACGGTTCGGTCATAGCCTTCCAGAACTCGCAACTCTTCTCGAAGAACTACAAGAACATGACCAAGAATCATGGTTATGAGCTGGATATTCTGGAGGTAGGTATTGCTTATGGCAGCAATGTGAAGGAAGTGAAACAGATTCTCATCGATGCCCTGATGAAACTGGATTGTATCTATCAGGACAAAGGTGTGAAGGTGTTACTGAAGAGTTTCGATGACAGCTGCATCACACTCAGAATTGTGGTATGGGTGAACGTGCTTACCCAAGCCATCGATGATGCCACCATTATGGAGTGCATCTACGATACGCTCAACGATCACAACATCGAGATTCCGTTCCCACAGCGTGAAATTACAATTAAACAAGTTAATAATTAACAGTTTGTAGTTTACAGTTAATAGCAGGTTTACTCCCTATTAACTATAAACTATAAACTATAAACTATAAAAAAATATGGCAACATTCATAGCAGGTCCTTGCGTCATCGAGTCAATGGAACTATTGGAAACAGTAGCACAGGAACTCGTCCGCATCAACGAAAAGTTAGGAACTAAAATCATATTCAAGGCTTCATTCGACAAAGCCAACCGTACCAGCATCCACTCTTTCCGTGGTCCAGGACTGGAGAAAGGTCTCCAGATGCTGGGAGATATCAGGGAGAAGTACAACCTTCAGGTTACAACAGATATTCATGAGAGTTATCAGGCTTCAGCAGCAGGCGAAGTTTGTGATATTCTCCAGATTCCAGCCTTCCTCTGCCGTCAGACCGACCTTCTGGTTTCTGCAGCCAAGACTGGTAAAATCGTCAACATCAAGAAGGCACAGTTCCTGAGCGGTAGAGATATGAAATATCCTGTAGAAAAAGCATTGGAGAGCGGTGCCAAGGAAGTTTGGCTCACAGAACGCGGCAACTGTTTCGGCTATAACAATCTCGTGGTAGATTTCAGAAACATCCCTGACATGAAGGAGATTGTGCCAAATGTCATCATGGACTGTACCCATAGCGTTCAGCGCCCGAGTGCAGGTGACGGCAAGACCGTAGGCGACCGTAAATTCGTTCCAGCAATGGCAAAGGCGGCTAAAGCTTTCGGAGCTACCGGCTACTTCTTTGAAGTACATCCAGACCCAGACCAGGGCAAGAGCGATGCAGCCAATATGCTGGAATTAAACAAGTTGGAATCACTTATAGAAGAACTTCTGTAAGTGAAGAACGAAAAAACAACGTTCGGCGTACGAATGGAAAGCCAATTCAAATGATTTAGAAATGACCGATAAAAATAACAATATAGATGATAAGATTGTTCGCGGTTATGGCGAACAGGCTCTTAGAGACGAGGCGCAGGCCATCCTCGACCAGATACCTTATCTGGACGACAACTTTGAGAAAGCAGTAGACATGATGTATCATTGCCAAGGCAAGATTATCGTTACAGGTGTGGGCAAGAGTGGACACGTAGGTGCCAAGATTGCCGCTACACTTGCCTCTACAGGCACACCAGCCTTCTACATCAATCCACTGGATGTCTATCACGGCGACTTAGGTGTGATGACCGACAAGGATGTGGTTCTGGCACTGAGTAACAGCGGTCAGACCGATGAACTGCTTCGTTTCATCCCTATGGTACTCCACATGAATATTCCTATCATTTCCATCACCGGAAATCCAGATTCCCTGCTGGCAAAATACTCCAACCATCATATCACCGTAAAGGTAAAGAAGGAGGCTTGTCCGCTGAACCTCGCCCCTACCAGCAGTACTACTGCAGCATTGGCTATGGGTGATGCACTGGCTATCGCCCTGATGCAGGTACGCCACTTCAAGCCTCGTGACTTTGCACAATTCCATCCTGGTGGAGAATTAGGCAAACGACTGCTGACCACAGCAGAAGATGTGATGCGCAGCGATGATATGCCTATCATTCCTAAGGAAATGCACCTGGGCGAGGCTATCATCCACGTAAGCAAGGGCAAACTGGGATTGGGTATCTCATTGGATGAAGACAACCACGTTATCGGACTTATTACCGATGGTGATATCCGACGCGCCATGGAGAAATGGCAGGCAGAATTCTTTAACAAGACTGTAAGCGACATCATGACCACCACTCCGAAAATGGTGACTCCGAAGACGAAGATTTCGGAGATTCAGCGCATCATGCACAAGTATAAGGTGCATACGGTACTGGTTGTAGACAAGGATAATCATTTAAAGGGCATTGTAGATCACTATGCCTGCATGGTATAATTTTTTAGGCACGGATAACACAGATTACACGGATTTATAGATAACATGGTTATAGATAAGATGAGATATTTTTTATTAATAGCAACATTATGGCTGTCTTGTTCGCTGTGCAGCGCACAGACTAGCGATTCATTGATCGTAAATCAGCTTCGTGGGAAAGGAGTCAGCTTTTCTCACGATAATTCAGTAACCCTTCTGATGAATGGTCAGGAAAAGTTTGATGATATGTTCCAGGCAATCCGACAGGCTAAACATAGTGTACACCTGGAATACTTCAACTTTCGCAACGACAGCATCGCCTCCCTCCTCTTCGACCTACTAGCTCAGAAAGTCAAGGAGGGTGTGAAGGTGAGAGCCTTATATGATGGTTTCGGAAACTCTTCCAACAATAAGCCTCTGCGAAAGAGACATCTCAAGAAAATCCGTGCCAATGGTATAGAGATTTATGAATACAAGCCCCTGAAGTTTCCATGGGTACATGCAATCTTCAACCGTGATCACCGTAAAATAGTTGTCATCGACGGGCAGATAGCCTACACAGGCGGTATGAACGTTGCCGACTATTATATAAAAGGTACGAAGGTTGTAGGAGAATGGCACGATATGCACTGTCGCATCGATGGCAGTGAGGTGAATACCCTGCAGAAGATATTCCTCAAGATGTGGAACAAGGTGAGCGGACAGAATGTGCACAGCACTGAGTTCTGGAGATATAAGAAGAAGGATTATCTGGTAGAGAATCTCAAGCCAGATACGACAGCAACAGCCTACAGAAAGATGGTCGGCATCATCAATCGTGAGCCTCATATAACAAAGGATATCATCCGATATTTCTATGTGAATGCCATCAATGATGCACAGGACAGCATCAAGATCATCAGCCCCTACTTTACCTTGAGTCATAAACTCAAAAAGGCATTGAAGAATGCAGTGAAAAGAGGAGTAAAGGTAGAAATCATGCTCTCTACCAAGAGCGACATTCCTCTTACTCCTGACTGTGGTTTCTATAATGCCCACAAACTGATGAAGGCAGGATGCAATGTTTGGATGTATACGCCAGGCTTCCACCATACCAAGATTATCATGGTAGACGGCAAGTTCTGTACCGTGGGCAGTGCCAATCTCAATGCCCGAAGCCTGCGCTGGGACTATGAAGAGAATGCAGTGATTGTGGATTCTTGTACTACACAACAACTGGTACAGCTCTTTGATGGAGAAAAGAAAGACAGTTTCTTACTCAATGAGAAGAACTGGAGAGAGTGGCGTACGGGCTGGCAAAGATTCAAAGGATGGTTTGCCGCAAAGCTACTCACTCCATTCTTGTAAAAACAAGATATAAGTATAACTCAACTTTCACTAGTAGAAGTAAAATAAACAGAGATGAATGAAGAAATGATGAAAGCCATGGCTGGCAAACAGATGCCGGAGATGGCAATAGTAGAGAGCAATACACTCGCCGCAATGGGACTCAGACAACTGCTTGAGTCGGTGATGCCCATGATGAAAATCTCGACCTTCGGTTCGTTCCGTCAGTACGAGGCAAACAATCCAGACCACTTTGTTCATAGCTTTGTATCTATGCACATTGTATTGGAACACCGTTACTTCTTCACACAGGGCAACAGGAACCGCCACGTGATCGTTCTAACACCCAGCAACGATCCCAATTCGCAACTTGCAGAATTTCATTGTCTCTGCGTCAATGTACCAGAAGGATACCTGATAAAAGAGCTTCTCAACCTGCAGCATTCCGGTCATCCTCATGGCGAGCATATCCCTGCCATGCCCCCTGTCACTCAGGAAAAAGTTCTGTCGGATAGAGAAATAGAGGTATTATCTCTGGTAGCACAAGGGAAAATCAACAAAGAGATAGCCGACCAACTCTGTATCGGACTGACTACAGTGATTACCCATCGCAAGAAAATACAGGAAAAACTGGGATTAAAAAGTGTGTCTTCACTCACCATTTATGCTGTGATGCATGGTTTTGTTGACATCAATATGATCTAGCCTTCACCATAAATAGTGATGCAGAATCATCACATACCTAAATATAATGATAGCGCCTTCCCCTCATGTGAGAGGAAGGCGCTATCATTTTAGAAAAAATAACATTATTTAAACTGATATTTCACAGATAAACTACAGCTTTACAGAAGAAATATCAACCAAATTGTTCACGATGGCATAAATTGTAAGACCTGCAGGAGAGTGAATCTGAAGCTTTCGGGCGATGTTTCTGCGATGCGTAATGACCGTATTGATAGAGATAAACAGGTGGTCAGCAATCTCCTTGTTGGTCATTCCCTGAACCAAAGCAACAATCACATCTTTCTCACGGTCGCTCAACTGTTCGTCACTCATCGGAGTCTGATTAATCATGCTCGAAATCTTGGCACTCACATCGTTCTGCTTCAGTTTACGCTCTGCATTTCTTACAGCAGGAATAAAGATTTCTTCCTCAACCTCAGAATGATGTTTCAGCCATTCCTCATTATTATATATATCATAAAGAGTGGCGCTGAGCTGATTGTTATGCAAGCCATCAGAAGGCAAATACTTGATAATGATACTCTTGAGTTCCTTTAACTTCATATCTACCTGAGCATGGTGCTTCGAGAAGGTTTCTATATCAAAGTTTGCATTGGCATTACCATCTATAAGTGCCTGAACATAAGGGAATACCATCTTTTCTTCATACCGCATATGATTGGTTATACTATGGGCATAATCATCATAAAGTTTGAGGATAAGACGTGCCAGATTATCTGTTTCATCCAAAGCCTCAACGAGTTCCTTACGGATGAAAGGCAACTGGAAATCAATATAATAGACATGGGATGCCTTGAGATAATGCAATAAGGTCGGTAACGACAAACGGTCGGCATTGTCATACTCCTTGTAACCATTAATTGTAAAGTTTACCACAGCCAGAAATGTATAAGTATCCACATTCTGCTCGTCGCAAACTTCGCGCACAGTTTTATCACCAAAGCCCAGGTTGATGCCGAAGCTGCCGAGGCTCTGTAATATGTTATAATTGTCTCTAATGATGCTGATCATCTTGTCATCAGCTTCATACATCTTCTGATTTTTCATCTTTCTTTCTCCTTAAATGAAAACATCCTTGTATCAAGAACATTCATAATGTTTCTATTTCGGTTGCAAATATACAAAAAAGTTTCGAAACTCGCAATACCTAGAAATGGGGATGCGCCAGTTTACCGATTTTTAGGTATTGCAAGATATTTTAAAACTCCGTACCTTTGCACCCGAAATCGAGAAAGAGCGCAGTGATGATTGCCACTCCCGAGCGGCAGAGCTGCGTAATTCCTTATTAAGCTATAGGGCTTTAAGGAGATACTAGGCCTCTTAAGTATCGAGACCGCAAGCAGATATCTGCGCTCTTTTCTTTATATATATAGTGTAAGGATAATACGAAAATAATAATTCTAAAAAAAATAAAGATGAACAGTTTAAGAATTGGATTGATGTCCGCTGCCCTCGTTGCTGGCTTGGCAACGGCAAGTGCACAACAGTGTTGCACAGACAGTACAGCTGCGAAACCCCGATTTACCATTGGTGGTTATGGAGAGGCCGTAATGAGCCGCAACTTCTATAGCCAGCATTTCAACCGTTACAGAGACCCTGCCACCTATAAAGACGATGACAGTCATGGCCGTTTCGACTTGCCACACGTAACCCTCAATCTGGGCTATGATTTCGGAAAAGGTTGGACCATGGGAATGGAAATTGAGTTCGAGCATGGTGGAACAGAGAATGCTGTAGAAATCGATGCTGATGAAAGTGGTGAATACGAGGCTGAGACTGAGCGTGGCGGTGAGGTTGCCCTTGAGCAGTTCTGGCTCAACAAAGCGTTCTGGGGTGGCAAGTTCAATATCAAGGCTGGTGAAATCATTATTCCTGTTGGTGAGATCAACGCCTATCACATGCCAAATAATTTCTTCTCAGTTTACCGTTCTGAGGGCGAAGCCAAAATTCTTCCTAACACCTGGCACCAGGTGGGTATTTCCCTGTGGGGTAAGTTGAAGGACTGGCGCTATGAGGCCATCTTCACATCGGGTCTCGATGCTGAGCGTTTCGGTCACAACTGTTTCGTGCATTATGGAGCTACAAGTCCTTACGAATACAAGATTGGCAATGTTTATGCCGGTGCGGCCCGCATCGACAACTATTCTATACCAGGTTTGCGACTCAGTTTGAGCGGCTACTACGGCTATACTTTCAAGAATACAGAAAAGAAAGCCAGTGCTTCCTATAAAGATGTACATGGAGCCTTGTCTATCGGCAGCTTCGGTTTCGAGTTGAACCGATGGAACTGGATAGTACGTGGTAATGCCACCTATGCTCATCTGGACGATGCTACCAAGATGACTGCTTTCATGAACACCTTCCCTAAGCACAATGCGCAGGATGGTTCTCCTTCCAAGCACTCTCCAATTGCCAGCAGTGCTTATTCTGTAGGTATCGAAGCCGGTTACAATGTTTTCTCTCAGATAGAGAGCCTCCGAAACAAGCAGAAGCTCTATGTCTTCGGCCGTTACGAAGATTACAACACATACGCAAGTGGCAACAAGAAGGTAGCTTACGAGTACGACCACGTGAAGAGAATGGGTGCCGGTATCAACTATTCTCCTATCAAGCCTGTCACCATCAAGGCGGAGTATAGCCACCGATTCCTCGAGAGTGCTTACAACAATGAGCCAAGCCTCAATCTGGGTATCACATTCTTTGGCCTCTTCGATACAACTACCTGGGTTAACAAGAAATTCAAGAAAGCCCAGGAAGTAGATAAATACCAGATGGAGCGTATCAACCAGCTCACCAAGGAACTCCAGGAGTTGAAGAAACAGATTAAGAAGTAAGCTTTTATCAAATTTATAAAAAGGTAATCAGGAATCTTGAATTCCTGATTACCATCAGCGAAAATAAATAGTCAAAAAAACACAAATAAAAACAAAAAACAATGAAAAAGATTTTTAAGTATTCAATGCTTTTTGCAGCTGCCCTGACAATGTCATTAGGTTTCGCAAGCTGCAGTGATGACAATGATGATCCAGAGACTCCATCAACAGTCAATCCAGACTTGAATGGTACTGATGCAATTGTGAGAGAAGCTTGTGAAAACTGGAGAGAGGCTCGCCAGGACTGGGAGTGGTCTGAGGCTTTCCTCTTCGGTCCTGCTACAGACTTCGGATTGGACCCACACACTGACACATGGCCATTCGACCGTGTACAGTTTGATAAGTACATGAAGAAATACAATCCTGCAACCGACGAGGATGATGCAGCCCTGATTGATGATGCGATTGCAAACGGTCAGAACCTGACAGGTTTCCACGCTGTAGAGTATCTGATTTTCCGTGACGGTGATCCTCGCAAGATCAAGGATATGACAGCCAATGAAGTTTACTTCGCTCAGAGCGCAGCACAGGATTTATATCTCAGCTCTTTGAAGTTGGTTACCGCATGGGGCGGCGAATTGTCAGAGGCTGAGCAGAAGATTATTGATGATGCTGAGTTTGAATCAAAGAACTACGGTGAGGATTTCATGACTGCAGGTGAACCAGGTTCTAAGTACTCTTCTATCACCCTGGCAACCCGTGAGATCATTGCTGGTGCCAACGAGATCATCGGTGAGGTACGTGACTCTAAGATCGGCGCTCCTGCTACTGGTGCGGACGTTAACTATATCGAGTCTCCATTTGCTCACAACTCTATCGTGGACTTCTATGATAACATCATGTCTTGCAAGCATGCCCTCTATGGCGGTTGGAATGTAGTTGACCAGCCAACAGCAACTTCACTTCTGGGTGTTTGCCTCAAGGTAAGCAATGCAGATATGAAGGCAGCTGCACAGAATGCAAAGGATAAGCTGGATGCAGCCCTCAACAAGATCAGCAACATGAAGAAGCCTTTCGTTCTCTTCTACACAGACCAGAGTGCAAAGGATGCAATGGCTGCCCTTGATGAGCTGGAAAGTGCACTCGATGCACTCGATGGAGAAATCGAGAAATTCTCAGGCAACGAAACACTCGAGGCAGAGTTCAAGAAGGTAAACGAGGCATTCGTCAAGAACACCGTTATCCCAACCTACCGTGCTCTTGCTGATAATGACTTGAAACTCCTCAACTCATTGAAGAAGATTACTTGGAAAAAGTAATTCCGGTTTCTAAAATACGAAAATATGCAGATCAAACGTTGGTAGCCTTTTAAAAAAGACTACCAACCTTTTGCGTAATAAAACAGATACGGGAAAAAAACGTAGCAAAATACGTGAATCATATAAAGTAAATTTACAACATTATGAAAAAAAAACAATTAATTCCATTATTTTGCGCCGCTCTAGCTATGATGAGCTGTAGCGACAGCAAATCATCTGTAGATGATGTGATTGATCTCGGTGGAGGCGGCAGCACTTCTGAAAAGTCAGAAGAGTATTATGCTGGTGGTAAGCTCGGTACTACGACACTCCAAGGTGCCAATGCCTACAAGCAGCCAACTCCTGCCGTAGAGCAGCAAGGTTTCGGAGCAGCCTTCCAGATTGGTGAGGCACTCTTTGAGCGCGACTTCAATACCAATACCGATGGAGCATTCGCTGGTCTTGGTCCGCTCTATGTACGTCAGGGTTGCCTCTATTGCCATCCTGCATACGGTCATGGCAAGCGCCAGGAGCGCTACAGATACTCAGATATGGGTAACGGATACCTGCTGGTTATCTACGACAAGAAGACCAACGCTTACATCTACTCTGTAGCAGGTATGCCACAGACTGGTGCTGTTGAGCCATTCAAGCCACAGATTGATGAAAAGAAGATCAATATCAAGTGGAAGCACTATACAGACGAATGGGGCAACAAGTTTGCCGATGGCGAGACTTACGACCTGATTTATCCAGAGGTAACCATCCCTGCAGATGCCTATTACTCACCAGTTACCGTGATGAGAGACGGCAAGGAAGTAGTGATCCCAAACGATCAGGTGGCAGAAGAAATCGGTATCCGTCTTGAATCTACCATCGGTATCTATGGTACAGGTCTTACTGATGCCATTCCTGATGAGGAAATCACCAAGCAGTGGGAATCTGAGAGCAAGTATTTCAATTCTGTGGGCAAGACTGATGCCTTGAACCCAGCTATGTGGAACCAGGCTGAGAACAAGTGGAACAGCTACTATTCCAATTCTTTGCAGGGAGACGGTACCAAATATGTCCGCCGCTATACATACGCTTTGAGCCGTGGTCCGCTGCTCGATGCTGCCGGTGCCAACGCTATCTGGAACATCACCAATGTTACCCGTCCAGACCGTCGCTACCACTACCTCAGTCTTGATGGCAAGATTTACGCTACAACAGCCATGAACGATGCAGACGTACAGAAGGGTTTCCCAGAGTATATCAACAAGATTGACCCTGAAAAGAAGCATGCCGACTGGCACACCGACGATGTAAAGCAAAACATCTACAACTACTTGATGGCAAAAGACCTCGATGTAGAGATGACTGGCGAGCAGTATAAGAACTTCATGGTATGGCACCGTGGTCTGGCTGTTCCTGCAGCCCGCAATGTGGGTACAGAGAAGTACGAGGAGGGCAAGAAACTCTTCTCTGAGATTGGTTGTACATCTTGCCACCGTCCATCCTGGACAACTGGCGACGACAACATTCAGGATCCAAACAAGTACTTGACCAACAGCGATATGCCTCGCTATGCCAAGCAGAAGATCTGGCCATATACCGACTTCGTACAGCACCGTCTCTTCATGGAGAACGACATCCGTACCGGCTGGTGCCGCACCACTCCACTCTGGGGCCGTGGCTTGTCTAAACTCTGTACAGGAGCCGAGGACCGTCTGCACGACTGCCGTGCCCGCAACACACTGGAGGCTATCATGTGGCATGGCAATGCTAAGAGTGATGCCCGCTTCGCTATCGAGAAGTTCCGTAACCTCACTTCAGATCAGCGAGCAGCCATCATCTTCTTCTGTGAATCCATTTAAACTTCTATCATAAAAAGCCACATGCTTCCTACCCCAGACAGGGGAAAGAAGCATGTGGCCTTCACTGTGCTACAACAATACATTATATGATATCAAAATATACAAAAACAGCAGGATTACTATCATTAAGCTTAGCATGCATCTCTTGCAGCAACAGTACATCAACATCAGACGTAGATGGCATCATCGACATAGGTAAACCAACCGAAAAGACAGATATGCCAGAAGACTACTATACTGGCGGAGAACTCGGAACAGTTTTCAATCTCTCTTCAGCCGCTTACGAGCAACCAGCTCCGGCTATTGAGAAACAGGGGCTTTCCCATGCATTCTCTATGGGAGAATACTTCTTTGAAAAGCCTTTCACACAAACAGAAGAACCGTTCAAGGGCTTAGGTCCACTCTATATACGCTCATCATGCCAACACTGCCACTTAGGCTACGGACATGGTAAGCGACAAACCAAATATGATTCAAACCAACAGGGAAACGGCTATATCCTCATGATTACCGATGAAAACGATATCGTGGTACAGTCATTCGGATGGGTAGCCATGGGAAAGGCTACGGCTCCTTTCAAGCCACAGTTTGATGAAAAGAAAGTAAAAATCGACTGGAATGAATACACCGACGAATGGGGCAATAAATTTGACGACGGCGAGACTTACTCCCTCATCTATCCAGAAATAACACTGGAAGAGGGTTGCATCTACGGCAAGCTCATAGACAAGGACGGAAAGGAAGTGCCGATGTCGAAGGCAAAAGTAAGACTGGAATCAACCATCGGTTTTATCGGAACAGGACTCATTGATGCCATCCCAGACGAGGACATCCTGCAACAATACCGCAACGAAGGCAAGCATGCTACACTCAATCCTCAATTCTGGAATAATGACACTAAAGATTTCGTGAAGAACTCAGACGGGACATTAGCTGTAGAGAATGGAGGAATCGTCTATAAGTTTGACTATGCACTAGACCGAGCTTCAGTAATGAGCGATGCTTCGTTCTGGGAAGTTCAAAACGTAACACGAGATGATTTTCGTTCGCATTATATACCTAAGGAATACTGGCAGTTTGCCGCACAGGATCCTGAGGTAACCAGCAAATTCTACGAGTATTATCCAGAATGGAACAAAACAGGAGACCCTACCAAAGACATCATTTCTTTCGGAAATGCAACAGACCTGCCCGTAGAGATGAAAGAATCAGACTACATCAACTATATGGTATGGCACCGTGGTATTGGTATTCCTGCTGCCCGAAATACGACAACAGAAGATTTCAAGGAAGGCAAGCGTCTCTTCAGCCAGATAGGTTGTGCCAACTGTCACCGACCAACCTGGACAACCGGAGAAGACAAGATAAGAGACCCATACAACCGTTTCAGCTCAGATGATACCCGTATGGTTCACTATCCCAACCAGAAAATCTGGCCTTATACCGATCTGGTACAGCATCGATTGTTCATGAAGAACGATCTTCGTACTGGCTGGTGCAAGACGGCACCACTTTGGGGACGTGGACTCATGCAGATATGTGCAGGACATTCTGACAGATTGCACGACTGCAGGGCACGCAACACACTGGAAGCCATCATGTGGCATGGTTGTTGCTCAGAAGGAGGCAAGAGCGATGCTCACTGGGCGGTAGAAAACTTCCGCAAGCTGAGCAAAGAACAGCGCCAACAAGTTATCAAATTTGTAGATTCAATTTAAATGAACAAGCTTAAAAGTTTTATAATCAGTTTAGCCGCCATCATCATCATTGTGATGATGGCAGCTACCTTTGTTGAGAATTCCAAGGGAACCGCATTTGCCCAGACCCATATCTACAGTTCGCTGTGGTTTGTCATAGCATGGGCTATTCTGGCGGTGGTCAGCTTCATCTATATGCTGAAGCATCGCCTGTTCCGCCGCATCTCTGTATGGATGGTCCACATGGCATTCCTTATCATCCTGCTGGGTGCACTCACCTCCTGGCTTACCTCTAAGAGCGGCGATGTCTATCTGCGTCAGGGAGTACCAAGCAAGGAACTGGTGCTGAAAGACAAGACCACCGAACAACTTGACTTCACCTTGAAGCTGAAAGACTTCAAGGTCATCAACTATCCGGGCACCGATGCACCGATGGATTATGTTTCGGAAATCACAGCCGGCAACGAACCCGTAAATATCTCAATGAACAATATCGGACAGTATCAAGGCTACAGATTCACCCAGGCTGGCTATGATGAAGACATGAAGGGCACTCATCTGGGCGTATATTATGATCCCTATGGGATAGCCATCACCTACATAGGCTATTTCATTCTGTTCGTAGCATTGCTTAATATGCTCATCAGCAAGCGTACCAACATGCGTAGATTCTATCATCTTGCCGTAGATCAGCAGGCTGCCAAGGCACTCCTGCTTACCATATTGCTGGCTATGCCGGCATTTCTGTCACCTGTCCAGGCACAGGAACTGAGAAAAGTAGATAATCAGATAGCTGATGACTTCGGCAAAATTTGCGTACTCTACAACAGCCGCATCTGCCCTATCAATACAGTAGCCACCACCTTCGTCACCAAACTCAGCGGCAAACCATCCTGGAACGGGATGACTGCCAACCAGATTTTCTGCGGCTGGGTATTTGATGTAGCCAACTGGGAAAATGCCAAAATGATTGAAGTGAAAAGCAAAGAGGCTCAGGAGGTACTGGGAATAACCGGCAAGTGGGCTAGTTTTTCTGATTTCTGGAACCAATACAACGAATACAAACTCGACAAGCCGCTGAAGGAAGCTTACCGTAGCGGCAACAAGGAACTGCAAAAGAACCTCCGTGATGCAGATGAAAAATTCAACATCATCAGAATGCTCTATAATGGCGAACTGCTCCGCATGTATCCATATACCGACAAGAATGGCAATATCACATGGCTGGCACCGGGCGAAAAGAACGTCCATGGCTACCTGCCACCTAAGGAGTGGTACTTTGTCAGAAAATCCATGGATTATCTTGCCGAAAGTATCATCATGAACAATGAGGATCGGGCCAAGACACTGATCAGCAAGATATACGATTACCAGCACATTCGTGGAGAAAAGGTGATCCCTTCGCAGACTGCCATCTATGCAGAACTGACATACAACGTCATCAACACCCAGCGCTGGCCTATCATGCTCTATCTTACCGTGGCACTCCTGGCTGTCATCGCTTCTACCATCAGACTCAACGACAGGAAGAGGAAGATTCAGACCATCATCAGTACATCGCTTGCAGGAATCATGCTGCTGCAGACTACCATTGTTATCGGATTAAGATGGTATATCTCAGGCCATCTGCCTCTATCCAATGGTTATGAGACGATGCAGTTTCTGGCATGGTCGGTATTGCTAATTACCTTATTATTGAGAAAACGATTCAGCATCATCCTGCACTACGGACCTTTATTGGCTGCATTTGCGCTGTTGGTTGCCATGATTACAGACAGCAATCCGCAGCTCACCCAGCTGATGCCGGTATTGCAGTCACCATTACTGTCGGTACATGTCATGGTTATCATGTTCTCTTATGCCCTCTTCGGTCTGACGGCCTTGATAGGCATTCAGGGCATCATTGCCCATATCAGAAAGGACACAGCATCGGAGTCAAAGCTTGCAGCCCTCTCCCAGTTTCTGCTCTACCCTGCCGTAGCGCTGATAGCAGTAGGAATCTTCATCGGTGCCATCTGGGCAAATGTCAGTTGGGGAAAATACTGGAGTTGGGATGCCAAGGAAACATGGGCTCTCATCACCATGCTCATCTATGCAGCTCCTCTTCACAACGACATCAGGTGGATGCATAAGCCGCTGCATATACATATCTATATGCTTATCGCCTTCCTCAGCGTACTGATGACCTATTTCGGTGTGAACTACTTCTTGCCGGGCATGCACTCTTATGCATAGCCCGTCAGAAGACAGAATATATTTAGTCTTAAGGCAAAATTTATTTTCCCTTAAGGCTAATTTTATTTTCCCTTAAGGATAAATATTTGATGGTGTTGACATCAATCTAATCAAGAAGTATTCCGGACTAACCCAGAAACAGATAGAAAAAATCCGTTCCCCCACACTCTTTTTATATTTTTTTAATATCCTACGGTCACAATTGTTACCGTAGGAGTATTTTTAAAGCCGTAATTTTGCAGCCGAAAACCAGGAATGGCAGATTGCCGCCTGGAAGAAAACATTAAAATAACTCATTAATTTATAGCAATATGACAGAAAACAAGATGTTCTGTTTCCAGTGTCAGGAAACAGCTAAGGGTACAGGCTGTACCATCAAGGGTGTTTGTGGTAAGGAGGCTACAACTTCCAAGTGGCAGGATCTGCTGCTCAGCGTGGTTCGTGGCATAGGAGCCATACAGCATAGCATAGGCGAAGAGCCGACACCAGAGGTAACCCGTTTCCTCACGGATGCACTCTTCACCACCATCACCAACGCCAACTTCAACGACCAGGATATCCTGCAAAAGGTAGATAAGGGCATCGTACTGAAGAAACTGCTGCTGGAAAAGGCGGCAAGCATGAATATCCACCTCCCTGCTTATCAGGAGGTAACCTGGGGTGGCGAGAAGACAGACTATGAGGCTGAGGGGGCCCGTGAATCCGTGCTCCGCCACGAGAATGCAGATATCCGCTCGCTCAAGGAACTCACCATGCTCGGCCTGAAGGGTATGGCGGCATACTACGAGCACGCAGCCCATCTGGGAGAAGAGAACAGCGAAATCATCAGCTTCATCTGCCGTGCTCTCGCCACCATCTGCAACCCTGATGCTGATATGAACACGCTGCTGGGCGTGGTGCTCGAAACTGGAAAGTACGGCGTGGATGTGATGGCACTCCTCGACAAGGCCAACACCCAGGCATACGGCAATCCAGAACTCACCCGGGTGAACATCGGTACAGGCAACAATCCGGGCATCCTCATCTCAGGCCACGACCTGAAGGATATCGAAGATCTCCTCATCCAGACCGAAGGCACGGGCATCGATGTCTATACCCATGGCGAGATGCTTCCTGCCCACTACTATCCGCAGCTCAAGAAGTACAAGCATCTGGTGGGCAACTACGGCAATGCGTGGTGGAAACAGAAGGAAGAATTCGAGAGCTTCAACGGTCCTGTAGTCTTCACCACCAACTGCATCGTACCGCCATCGCCATCGGCAGGCTACAGGAACCGCGTCTTCACCACCAACTCTACCGGTTTCCCTGGCTGGAAGCATATCCAGGCGGGTGCCGACGGGCACAAGGACTTCTCCGAGGTGATTGCGCTTGCCAAGACCTGCCAGCCACCTAAGGAGATAGAGACAGGCGAGATCATCGGCGGTTTTGCGCATGCCCAGGTCTTTGCCCTGGCAGACAAGATAGTAGAGGCTGTGAAGAGCGGAGCCATCCGCAAGTTTGTGGTGATGAGTGGCTGCGATGGCAGAATGAAGAGCCGCAACTACTACGAGGAGTTTGCCAAGGCGCTGCCTCAGGATGTAGTGATACTCACCAGCGGCTGTGCCAAGTTCAAGTACAACAAGCTCAATCTGGGCGACATCAACGGCATTCCTCGTGTGCTGGATGCCGGTCAGTGCAACGACTCCTATTCCTGGGCGGTTGTGGCATTGAAGCTGAAGGAGATCTTTGGAGCCAACGACATCAATGACCTTCCTATCTTCTTCAATATTGCCTGGTACGAGCAGAAGGCTGTCATCGTACTTCTTGCCCTGCTGCATCTGGGCGTAAAGAACATTCATCTGGGTCCTACGCTCCCAGCCTTCTGTTCACCAGCCGTACTGAAGGTTCTGGTAGATACCTTTGGCATTGCCGGAAACGGAACGGTAGAAGAGGACATCAAAAAATATATAGGATAAGAACAGCTGCTACTGAGTTAAGGGAGAATCTGTAAAACTCGGGGAAAAAATCAAAAGATAAGTTTTCCTGTTTAAAAGGCACTTTGCAATAACACTCTCGATAGTGTTGCAAAGTGCCTTATTTTTTGAGCAAACAATAAATCGGAGGAAAATGCGTTATTGAATATAAAACTTAAATGTATGAAAGAATCAATATTCGTTACCTTGCAGAAATGCACGGTATTTGAGGGATATACTCCTGAGGAAATCAGAGAGGCGCTATCGATGGTAAGCTACCGGATGGTGGAGCTTGCTGCCAGGGAAACCTATGTGCTGGCAGGAATGCCCTGCAGATATGCCGACATCATCGTCGAGGGGGAGATGATAGCCCGCATGTCGGGATTGTCGGGCAAGCAGGCACAAATAGAGCGGCTGGGAGAATCGATGCTGATAGCCCCTGCCTATATCTTCGCACATAATAACGAGATGCCCGTAAGCGTGGAGACAAGCAAGAAGACTACCCTCCTGCGCATGAGGCCTTCGGAACTGAAACTGCTGATAGATACCGACGAGCGCATACGCTGGAACTTCATCCAGCACCTGTCAAGGATAGATATCTTCCTTTCGCAGAAAATGCGCATGCTCTCCCTTTTCTCCGTCAAGGAGAAGGTGGCGCAATACCTCATCAAGATGGCTACCGAACAGCAGAGCAGAACCATCCGACTGGATGTCAGCCGCCAGGAAATGGCGGATATCTTCGGCATCCAGAAGTTCTCACTCCTCCGCTGCCTCTCCGAATTCGAGGAGAAGGGTGCCATCAGGATTGAGGGCAAGACCATCACCATACTCAACTCGGATGACATGAAATAAGAAGTAAGAATGAGAAAGCCTTGGAAATTGCTAAGAACATGCTTGCCGATGGTGTTGACATGAATCTAATCAAGAAGTATTCCGGTCTAACCCAGGAACAAATACAATAGGCTTCGATGGCAAATGAAGCCTATTACATTGTACAACGAAAGTAGTTGCATGTGCTCATGCAACTACTTTCGTTTTTTATTGCTTTTTCTACTATATTTTATACCATAAAAACGGAGCGCCAAAGACTGTAGCGGGCTTCGGGGTTCAACTGCTCCAACTGCTGGAAGACGGCTTGCATATCCGAACGGCGGGTAGTCTCTTCGTAAGGGCACAACGCCTTCTGCTTAGTGAAATGCAACTCTTCTGCTACCTGCCGGATATCCGCCTCATGCACCAGACAAAGGGGGCGGATGATGGTGAGGGGATAATGTTTTAAAGGAAGACTGGGCTGCATGGTGGAATGAGAACCCTCGAAGGTGATATTCATCAGCAGGGTAACGAGGATATCATCCATATGATGGCCCAAGGCTATCTTGTTAAAACCATTATTTACCGCAAACTCGAAAAGCGTCTTGCGGCGGTTCCAAGCACAGAGGAAGCAACGGGTCTTACGGGGATCGGTGGATTCATCAAACGAACTATGAAGGATATGGAGCTTGATGCCATTCTCTGCACAGAAATCCTGCAGATAAGAGCGGTCGGTTTCGTAAGGAATGTTATCCATGATGATATGAGCCGCCTCCACTTCGATATGAGGTTTATAGATACGGGCACGCTGAGCCAGCAAACGGACAAGTTCCAATGAATCCTTGCCTCCACTCAAGGCAATAAGAATACGGTCCCCATCCTCCAAAAGATGATAGTCGACACATCCTTTATTGAATCGCTTTAATACTTTCTGTTCTGCTTTCATCATATTCTGAAAAGGGAAAAGAAAAGCCGCACCCTATAAACAGAGTACGGCTTTATCAAGATACATCTCTCTACTTTGCAGAAGAGAAACGACAATTTAAACTTCAAATATAATTCTATCTTACTTAGCGTAAGCTACGCTTCGGGTTTCACGAATTACAGTAATCTTAACCTGACCAGGATAAGTCATCTCATTCTGAATCTTGGTTGCGATTTCATCAGAAAGCTTGATGCTCTCTTCATCGTTCATCTTATCCGCACCCACGATGACACGGAGTTCACGACCTGCCTGGATAGCGTAAGTCTTGGTTACGCCAGGATAACTCATGGCGATAGCTTCAAGATCGTTCAAACGCTTGATATAAGCCTCTACAATCTCACGACGGGCACCAGGACGAGCACCAGAGATAGCATCACAAACCTGTACGATAGGAGCCAATAATGTGTTCATCTCCATCTCATCATGGTGAGCACCGATGGCATTGCAGATATCTGGTTTTTCCTTATACTTCTCTGCAATCTTGGCACCATACAATGCGTGTGGCAATTCACTCTCCTCATCAGGCACCTTACCAATATCGTGCAAAAGACCGGCACGCTTAGCCTTCTTAGGATTCAATCCCAATTCTGAAGCCATAACCGCACAGAGGTTAGCGGTTTCACGGGCATGCTGCAAGAGGTTCTGACCATAAGAAGAACGATACTTCATCTTACCGATGATACGAATCAACTCAGGGTGCAGACCATGAATACCGAGGTCGATAGCTGTACGCTTACCAGTCTCGATAATTTCATTATCCAACTGCTTCTTCACCTTGGCTACCACCTCCTCAATACGGGCTGGGTGGATACGGCCATCAGCAACCAACTGATGGAGAGCCAGACGGCAAACCTCACGACGAACAGGGTCGAAGGCTGAGATAACGATTGCCTCTGGAGTATCATCCACTACGATTTCTACACCAGTTGCAGCTTCTAGAGCACGGATATTGCGGCCTTCACGACCGATAATACGTCCCTTCACCTCATCATTATCGATATGGAAAACGCTGACAGAGTTCTCAATAGCTGTTTCAGTAGCAACACGCTGGATTGTCTGAATCACAATCTTCTTAGCCTGCTGGTTAGCATTGAGTTTGGCATCATCCATAATCTCATTCACATAGCTTGCAGCATCGAGTTTAGCCTGATCTTTCAGACTCTCAATCAATCTCTGCTTAGCCTCTTCAGCACTCAGACCAGAAAGTTCTTCCAGTTTAGCCTGCTCCTGTTTCTGCATCTTATCAAGTTCCTGCTGCTTGACAGACAAGAGTTTCTTCTCGTTGTCAACACGCTGCTGATACTGATCAATCTCCATCTTGCGTCGACCGAGGTCTTCCTGACGTTGATTGAGAGAAATCTCGCGCTGCTTCAACTTATTCTCATTCTGCTGGATGCGAGAATTACGCTGCTGCACTTCTTTTTCGAGTTCCGCCTTCTTGTTGAGGAATTTCTCCTTCACTTCCAAAAGCTTCTTCTCTTTTACTACTTCTGCCTCTTTGTTGGCAGCTTCTATCATTTCATTATATTTTCCCTTAATGACATAACGGAAAATGAAATACCCAGCAGCACCGCCGATAACAAGCGCCACCAAGGCTGCTATAATAGTTACTATCATTATATTATATATATGTTTATTAAATATTCTTATTTCAAAGCGTCTTCAATCTCGGAGGTAAGCTTCTCAAGAATATCATCATAAGGTTTCGTATCATTCCGATCCGATTCCTTCTCATATCTCAATGCCACATCAATGAGCGCCATATACAGGATTTCCTTATCGCTCTTTCTGCCTTTGAAAATCTTGGTATATGAGTTTACTATATCATCTATCAGCTTAGCTGATTTACGATAATACTCCTCGTCTTCCCTAGGTATTCTTACCGAAAGATCTGTATCATAGACGTGTAATCGTATGAGTAATTTATCTTGTTCTTGTTCTGCCATCGTTCCGATTTTTACTTTTCACCCAATAGTGTGATACACTTATTGACATCTCTTATGAGCTTGGCGATGCGCTTCTGAGTAGCTTCCATATCATTGTCAGAAATCGTCATCATCTTCGCCATCTTCAAGCTGTCGTAATCACTCTGCGCTTGAGCCAACTTTTCCTCCAATGCCTTGATTTTGGCATCGCGCTCATCCACCATCGCATAGAGTTCAGCATTCTCCTGCTTGACCTCGTCAAACTTGAGAATCATCTGCCTTACTCTTGTGGCAAACGTATTGATTGTTTTCTCATTTGCACTCATGACTATTATTTTTTGGCTACAAATTTAAGAGAATTATTTGAATAAAACAAATATTCTGCTATTTTTTTTCATTTTGGGCGCAACATTTGTTACTTTCCCATCTTCTGCTTTGCCTTTTCTACGTCTTCATCTGATGGACGTGGCTCTTTTTTGGCAAGCATCAATACCTGGAATGTAAAGTCGGTTACCCATTGCTGGCTGAATGCCAAGCGCTTGTTGAACTGGCGCAACTGAAGCACGGTTTTCAGCACACTGGCATCAGAGAAATCATTCTTAGTGAAGATATCTTCTACAGTTTTAGCAGTCAGCTTGTATAGCGAATTCTTCATGAAGCTAGGCAAACGGAGCTTAAACTTCATCAAGTTGCCCATCAGCATCATCAGATCCTGCGTAAAGTTCTGGAACTGGATGAGATATACATTGACATCCTGCAGTTTGTGGCAGTTTTTACGGATACTGGAATCTATTTCCTTAAAGAAGGCATCATCCGTATCATAGATATTCTTCATCATTTTCTTCACCTGTGCCTTTTCGCCAATACCCAGACGATTGTTGACCGTCGGAACATGCAGACTTGTCTTGAAGACACGCAAGTCTGGCAACATGGCCAAATTGGTGATACCTAACTGAGAAGCAAGTGCAGCCTGAAAGTATACACGGACCAAAGTCATGTAATCTTCCATTCCACCTACCTTTTTATCGTCGTCTTTACGACCGAATAGTTTAGCAAAAATTCCCATTCCTTTATTATTTTATTTTCTATATCTATTTAAATTGTTCTGCAAAAATACAATAAAATCAGTAAATACCCAAATCAAAGCGACGTTTTTTATATAAAAAGGTGCTTTTTTTATCAAAAAATGCATTTTTATGGCTTATGATTTCACTCATTCAACTTTTTTTAGTAACTTTGCCGCGTTTTTAAGATAAGACTATTCAACTTTATTATATTAGAAATAGAGAAGATATGAAAGGAATCGTATTAGCGGGAGGTTCGGGTACAAGACTTTACCCTATTACCAAAGGTATCAGTAAGCAATTGATACCAATTTTTGATAAGCCAATGATATACTACCCTGTTTCCGTGCTAATGTTGGCAGGAATCAAGGAGATTTTGATTATATCTACCCCATTCGACTTGCCTGGTTTCAAACGTCTGTTAGGCGACGGCAGCGAATTGGGTGTACACTTCGAATATGCAGAACAGCCTTCACCCGATGGTCTGGCTCAAGCCTTCATCATTGGCGAGAAGTTTATCGGTAATGATACTGCCTGTCTGGTTTTGGGTGACAACATTTTCTATGGAGCCGGTTTTACGGGTTTACTCAAGGAAAGCGTAAAAGCTGCAGAAGAAGGACTGGCAAGCGTATTTGGCTATTATGTCAACGATCCGGAAAGATATGGTGTGGCAGAGTTTGATGAAAACGGCAACTGCCTGAGCATAGAAGAAAAACCGGAAATGCCTAAGAGCAACTATGCGGTTGTAGGACTCTATTTCTATCCAAACAGCGTGGTGCAGGTGGCTAAGAACATCAAGCCTAGCGCAAGAGGTGAGTTGGAAATAACAACAGTAAACCAGCACTATCTGACAGAAAAGACTCTGAAAGTAAGAACCTTACAGCGCGGTTTCGCTTGGCTTGACACCGGTACCCACGATAGCCTTTCGGAAGCCAGTACCTTTATAGAAGTCATCGAAAAGAGACAGGGTCTGAAAGTGGCATGTCTGGAAGAAATCGCATTCAAACAAGGATGGATTGACAAAGAACAGTTGCTGAAACTTGCCCAACCGATGCTCAAAAACGGTTATGGACAGTATCTGAAAGAACTAGCAGCAAGCAGATAGCACAGATTCTATCATTTATCTTATACGAATATAAAAAGGTGTAAACACAATAGAATATAAAATAATGGAAGAAACAAAGAACTTTGATTTGGGACGTGACCAAGAGCAAGAAGAGAAGTCATCTATTGACTTCCAGCTGATTTATTCTACTCTTATCCTCAACTGGAAATGGTTCGTTCTATCACTCATTGTATGTTTGGGATTGGGATATCTCTACATACGCCATGCAAGACCGCAATACCAGGCAACCGCCAAGGTACTGATAAAGGATGACGACCAGAGAAAGAACAGAGGAATGGGTAACAGCATGATTCAGAATGCTGCAAACCTCGGTTTTATTTCAAACTCAAACGGTATAGACAATGAGATTGAAATTCTTTCGGCTCAAGACTTGGCTAACCAGGCTGTAGTAGACATGAAATGCTACGTGAACTATTACCATAAAGGAACCTTCAGGGATCAGTTAGTCTATAAAGAGCAGGAAGTCAGCGTTGACTTAGACCTGACTCATCTCAAGAAGCTGAATGCTCCTATCAAGCTTCTTATAGAGAAAACTGGCAGCCAGTATCAGGTAACAGGTTCATACTACATACCTGTAGATGCCTTTTCCTATCAGAAGGATCCTGTAAAGATTGAAAAGACTTTAGCTGGTCTGCCAGCAAGCATCAATACACGTGTAGGAACCCTCCACTTCACTCAGAACGGCAAATACGCATTAAAAGATGGTGAGAGCCTGAAGGTGATTATCGTGTCACCAGAAATGGCGGCTAAGGGCTATACAAAAGCACTGACTGTCAGCCAGACTTCAAAGACTACAACCATAGCCGAACTGGTGATGAAAGATGAAGATCCTCAGCGCAGCATCGACTATCTGAGAACTCTGGTAAATGTTTATAACCGCCAGGCCAACGAGGACAAGAATGAAATTTCTTTCCGCACAGAACAGTTCATCAACCAGCGTCTGGAGAAGATCAACAACGAACTGGGCAATACAGAAGGCCAGCTCGAAAGCTACAAGAAGCGTAACAATGTTGTAGAGATGAAGCTCAACGCAACAGCTGCCATCGCTAACTCAGACACATACGCCCAGAAACTCCAGGAGGCTAACACACAGGTTGAACTTCTGAATGAGCTTGGCAAATACATGAACGAACCTGGCAACAGATATCAGCCTATCCCATCAAACGTAGGTCTGACTGATGAAAGTTCAACAGAGTTGATTAACGAATACAACAAGATAGCTCTGAACCGCAACCAGATGTTGCATTCTGCCAGTGAGAATTCTCCAACCGTTACACCATTATCAGCCCAGTTGGATGACCTTACAAAATCTATAAAGCGTGCCATGCGCCAGGCTAAGCTTGGTATGGAAATCCAGCGTAACAGCATTGCCAAACAAGCTGCCATGTATGCCAGCCAGATAGGTAACTCGCCAGAACAAGAGCGAGTTCTTACACAGATTGGTCGCCAGCAGGAAGTAAAATCTGGTCTTTACCTGATGCTTCTTCAGAAACGTGAGGAAAACTCCATTTCGCTAGCAGCAACGGCAGACAAGGGTAAGGTTATCGATGCTCCTTCATTAGAAGGAAAGGTTAGTCCTAAGAATCCTATCATTATGCTGATAGCACTGGTACTGGGTATTGCAATCCCTGCCGGCATCCTCTTCCTGAGAGAATTCTTCAAGTACAAGATTGAGGGACATGAAGACGTGATGAAACTCACTCAGATACCTGTCATTGCCGATATTCCTGTGGCAAGCGACGCTGCCAAGAAGGAAGGAAAGGCTGACATTGTGGTTCACCAGAATGTAAACAACCTGATGGAGGAGATTTTCCGTGGCCTGCGTACCAATATTCAGTTTATGCTGAAAGAAGGTGAGAAGGTGATGATGTTTACCTCTTCTACATCAGGTGAAGGTAAAACATTCGTGGCATCCAATATCGGTATCTCGCTCGCCTTGCTGGGCAAGAAGGTTATCATGGTAGGTCTGGATATCCGCAAGCCACGTCTGGCAGAGCTCTTCGAGATTGACAACCACCATAATGGTATCACCAATCTGATTATACACGACCATAATACATGGGATGACATTCAGAAACAGATTCTCTCTTCGGGTATCAACAATAAACTCGACCTCCTTATGGCTGGTCCTGTTCCTCCTAACCCAGGAGAGTTAGTAACCAGAGCAAGCCTTGACGACATTATCAGTCAGTTGAAGGAACATTACGACTATGTTATCCTCGATACGGCTCCTGTAGGTCTTGTAAACGACAGCTTGCAGCTTGGACGTCTGGCTAATCTCTGTGTATACGTCTGCCGCGCAGATTATACTCCAAAGGCTAGTTTCGGCATGATCAATGGTTTGAAAGCCGAGAATAAATTGCCTAACATGTGCTTAGTACTCAATGGTGTCGACCTCTCTAAGAAGAAGCACAGCTTCTATTATGGTGTTGGTAAGTACGGCAAATATGGTAAATATGGCAACTATGGTTCTTATGGATCATACGGCAAGTATGGCAAATATGGAACTTATGGTCAGTATGGCAGCTATGGTAACTATAGCAACAGCCACTATGGCAATGCCAACGACAACAGTATCAAGAAGTAATCAAGAACATACATACAACAAAGAAAAGAGTCTTTCTATCCAGATAGGAAGACTCTTTTAGATTTTAAAAACATTAAGACTATATGGCAACAATTGCAGTAGATTTTGATGGTACAATCGTAACCCACGAGTACCCGAAGATTGGTACAGAGCTACCTTTCGCCACAGAAACATTAAAGATGTTGATTAGAGACCACCACAAGCTTATTCTATGGAGCGTACGCGAAGGAAAACTCCTGGACGAGGCAGTAGAATGGTGTAGAGAAAGAGGAGTTGAATTCTGGGCTGTAAACAAGGATTATCCTGAAGAGAGTCTGGAGAACAATAACCACTTCTCCCGCAAGCTCAAAGCTGACTGGTTCATTGACGACCGAGGTATCGGCGGTTTGCCTGATTGGGGGGAGATTTATCAGATTATCACCAACCATACCAGTTATCGCAGAGTACTAAAACAGAAGTTCGGTGAACAGCAGGAAGCTCCTAAAAAGAAACATTGGTGGAGCCGCAGATAAAATGCTTCTCCAAAAGATATTCTTGTAGATACAATAAAAGATATCCCAATAAATAAAAAAGGTGTATTGCTCATTGGCAATACACCTTTTTTATTTATTGGAATGAATTTACCAGTCTGAATTAGAAGAACAAGTAGCGGTTATCTACTACATGAGCGTTCAGATAAAGCTCATTCATGAAGTTACCTGCATACTGCATAGCTTTCTGACGGCACTTCTGCTCGTATGTCTTGTCATCGAACTTAACAGGACGGTTAGTCTTGTTAGTAACCTGGAAGAGATAAACACCAGCGTTACCCTTCACAGCATGAGCAGAGAAAGCACCCTTCTTAGTACCTGCAACAGCACCAGAGAGAGCAGGCTCGCTAGCGCCAGTAGCTGCGATGAATACAGGAGCAGCGAAAGTAATCTGGTTTACAGAAGAAACCTTACCACCCTTAGCCTTAGCAGCTGCGATGTTCTTAACACCGTTCAACTTAGCCTCAATCATCTCAGCCTTCTTATCCTTGAGCACCTCTGCCTTAACAGTCTCCTTGACAACTGCATCATTCAAATCACGATAACCGATATGATGAATCTTATCAAGAACCACAACCAACAGGTGGTTGTTGTCACCACACTCATAGAGAGGTGAAATCTCACCCTCCTTGCTATCGAAGATCCACTTCAAAGCCTCGCGTGTAGAATGGATGTTTGCTACATAGTGAACAGAAGTTGTAATATCCTTTAAGTCCTGAACCTTGTAACCTTCCTTAGCTGCATTCTTCAAGAGATCCTCTGACTTAGGATTAGCACTTACGAAACTAGAGAACTTGTTGTAAGCTGTACGGTAAGTACCCTGAGAGAAGTCGATAGGCTTCTTGATAACGGCAGCAGTATACTTGCTGACCATTGCCTTGCGGTCGAGAACCTGAAGAACTACATATCCCTGACCCAACTGAAGCTGGTTCAAAGAGTTAACTGCTGCAGTATTCAATGTATTGATGAATGTCTTGTTGTCCTTATCCATAGACTGGGCATACTCATACTGCTTGGTAGTCATCCAAGCCTTGTCACCAGTCTGACCATACTTCTTAGCAATAGCCTCGAAATCAGCACCACCGGCAATAGCGCCCTGAATAGAATCTGCCTTAGTCTTAGCCTCAGCTACTGAGTTAGCAGCAACCTGGATAACACGATACTGTACTGAATCTGGCAATTCCTGCTTAGCTACCAACTTAACGATGTTCAATGTATTGTCACCAGCATTAGCCTTAACAGCAGAAGTAGAACCTACAGCCATAGAATCGAGTTGAGCAGCGATATCACGTGGGAAAGCATCCTTTGAAACAGGAATACCAAGATATGCTACAGTAGAAGCTGACTTACGTACAACCTCTGTAGGATCTGCAGCAGCAGCCAACTGTGAGTGATAACCTGCAAATTCCTTGTTAAGAGCAGCACGGTCTGCATTTGAAGCCTGAACCTCGATATCAACGAACTTGATGTCGCGGCTCTCAACAGGCTGTTTGAAGCGTGCCTTGATCTCATCATACTTAGCCTTCAGATCGCTTTCAGAAATCTTTACCTTATCATCCTGGATGTCAGAGTAAGGGAAAGCAGCCAACTGAATCTGGCTCTCTTCATTCTCCTCCTTGAAAGCCATCTTAGCCTCTACAGGATTTGACAGGAAGCAACCGGCGAGAAGAGCCTGATACTTCTGAGCCAAAGTCTGCTGGCGGAGAGTCTTCTCGATGAATGACCAGTAGTTGTAAATCTTGGTATACTGATCCATCATCTGTGCGTTAGCAGATGGGTTAGCCTTCTGTGCCTTGTAATCTGCCAAGAACTTCTGGAGAGAAGATGCGTCGAAACGACCAGTCTGCTGATTAACGAAAGGAGTTTGCTGAAGCATAGGGTTAGTACCTGTCTTCAAGATGTCCTGAAGCTCTTCGTCGGTCACAGTGAGACCCAACTTGCTAGCTTCCTTAGCGATAATCTGGTTCTGGATGTATGTATTCCATACCATATCCTTCACCTGATTCATCTGCTCTTCAGGAAGATTTTCCTGCCCCTGTTGCATTTTAATAACTTCTGAATACTCATCAACGAGCTTCTGGAAATCCTGCACGCTGATTTTTTCGCCCAAAACCTCACCAATCTGCTGGCGCTCATTATTCTTTGCTGAATCGCAAGAGCGGAAAGCTTCCTCGGCAATAAAGGCGAAAAGGCCGAAACTGATGATACAAACCAGTATCACGCCTCTTTTTCTAATTGTTCCTAATGCTGCCATTACGTTTTAATTATTATTATTATTTTTATTTTTTCCTAAGTTTAGATTGAACCACTTTTGATGCTAGTAGCCAATTGTCTGCAAAAATACAAAAATAATACGAGAAAAGGGAATTTTTTGCTATCTTTTTTGACTATAACCTCAAAAAAAGCAAAAAATTCCCTTTTCCCGCTCAGCTATTTGATGATCTGGAGTTTAACAAGCTCTATTTTACGGGATGTTGACTTGATAATCTTGAACTCAAAGTTATCAAACTTAATCACCTCGTTGAGTTTAGGAAAACTCTGATATTCATGCAATATCAAACCGCCTACAGTCATATATTCATCACTTTCCGGCAGTTCAAGACCAAACATATCGTTCACCTTGTCAATCTCCAGTCGTGCAGAAAGGAGATAGTCACCATCATCGGTTTTCTTAGCTACATATTTGGCTGAATCGTGCTCATCTTCTATATCTCCGAAGATTTCCTCAACGATATCTTCCAGACTCACCAAACCGCTGGTACCTCCAAACTCATCTACAACGATACCCAAAGACTTCTTCTGCTGCAAAAAAGTCTGCATCAGTTTCTGTGCCTGCATCGTTTCCGGCACAAAAGGAAGTGTACGGATATGATCCTGCCAACGTGAAGGATGATGGAACAGTTCGGAACTGTGAATATATCCCGCAATATGGTCTATATCCTCTTCATATACAATGATTTTCGAATTACCGCTCTCTATGAATTTCTGCTGCAGTTCTTCGAGAGAAGTATCCATTTCAACAGCCTGAATCTCAGTACGGGGCACCATACAGTCGCGTACTTTAGTATCGGAGAAATCAAGGGCATTCTGGAATATCTTCACCTCATCATTAATTTCATCTTCATTGGTAGCGTTATCGATACTTGACTGCACAAGATAGTCAAGGTCTACCTTAGAAAAGCCTTCATCTGTCCCCTCTGCATCCATCTTCATACCCACCAGACGCAGCAGGCACTTACTCAAGAAAGTACTGAACTTGCTGATAGGCCACAATACCACATAGCACAGATAAGCTATCGGACTGAAAATAGAAAGCAAGCGGTTCGGATTAGACTTGAAAAGCGTCTTTGGCAGAAACTCACCTGTAAAGAGTACTATCAGCGTAGACAGAATGGTATCTGCAGGCACCGTAAAGGCTGCATCAAAACCTGCGAAAATCGTATTGTCAAAAAGACGGGCTATCAGAATACCATAAACAACAAGGGCTATATTGTTGCCCACGAGCATAGTACTGACAAAGCCATTCGGATGATTATAAAACAAAGATAACAGTCGTTGCGTAAGGCCGTTTTTCTCCTTATCCATCTCCGCCAACATACGGTTAGAAGAGACGAAGGCAATCTCCATTCCGCTGAAGAATGCTGAGAAGACCATCGTAATGAGAATGCCTACGACTAAACTCATATCCACCTGTTCATTCATTATATCTTTTTCTTTTTAATTAGTGCATGATAGGAATCGTAGTGGCTCTGACAGGTGTAGCAGGCTGACGGAAGTTATTCTTGACAGAATCAGGCTGGCTGCTCAAAGTATCGGCAGCACCACCACCTCCTGTCAGGTCTCCCTTTTCAAAGCTACCCTTCGAATTGCTCACATAATAGCGCGTCATCTTTTCATCACTCCAGAAATGAGAACCCTGTAACGTTCTTTCAGGAGTAACAAGTTTACTGAATACGTTACTTGACAATTCGTGCTTATTCTGATCCCAGGTAAGTTGCTCACTATTGAAGCGCAAACCATCTTTGGTCAGGATACTCACCCTACCATAAAGTTTCCATATCTTCTGCTGATCATAATAATAAGCTGTATCACACTGGATATAACTATTAATATGGAATTTCTCATCAAACTGCTCCAGCAAAAGTCCCTTATCAAAGATCCACAAAGATGGATTCTTGCTGGTATTCACCTCCCACCGTTCTGTTACGATGCGATATTTCATAACTCCCGAGTCGCTTACCAATGTATTTACACCATACGACGTCATCATCGCCACCGAGTCTTGCGGACGGATGGCGGGCGCAGTATGTTCTACCTGGTTCTGGCAACCAGCCAAAATCAGGAACATCAGGATACCGACAACATAAGAGCCTTTTATTCTATACATTATTATATAGAGATTCTATACATTATTATATATAAGTGGAAGATTAATCCATCTTCCACTTCTTAAACCAATCCTCGTTGAATGTGAATCCGATATTAATACGGAAAGAATTTTCCTTAATCAGATCCTTAGCCGAACTCTTCACCCACTGACCGCTGATATTCAGCATAGAGCGGTTGTTATAAGAGTTCATGATAGGAATACCGAAACCGGCACTTACAGAGATTTCCTTCGGACCATCAACACCATTCATCTTATAATAAGGTGTGGCGTAGCTGGCACCTACACGATACTGAACACGCTTGAAGAAAGCACGGCTGCGCTCTCCATAGCAATACTGGGCACCGAGATTGAACTTGCTTCTATCCTTGTAGATACCATTTTTCAAGGCGTAGTTGGTTCCATCGAAACTAGGATACCCCAAGCTACCCCACTTCTGCAGACTGTAATCAAAGCCAACCTTCCACTGGTTGTTATGATTCCACATCACACCCGCACCAATCATGGTAGGCAACTTGTAAGCCTTGCCGATAGAGTAAGCGGTGGTATCAGTAACACCGTTCTGGGTATCATTAGAAATGATTTTCATATCAGCAGAAGCTCCCAGACCATGTCCTGGCGAGAAGGTGACACCCACAGTAGCCCAATCTTTCTTTGAGAACTGATGGGTATACTGTACACCGAAATCAACCTTATAGCTGTTCACCTGCATAGAATAGTAGCGGGTGAGGGTCTTGTAATAAGAATTGCTGTAGCTGTTTGATACACTTCTGTCTATACTACCCCAGAGATATGAGAAGTTGGCACCTACGGCCAAGCCCCTGACCGGTTCCCAACCAGCACCGATGTATGCCTGATGCAAACCACCATCGCCTGAATAAGTATTAGTATAGTAAGCTTCCTTGTCAGCATTCACCCATTCTGATGCAGAATAATTATAGCCCACATTGGTAAAAGGAATGATACCGAAGCTCATACCTACATGTGACAGCAAGCGGAAGCCTGCAACAACATACTCAAAATTTGAGTTGTTGGCATTCTTCTTCACACCATTCTCTTCAAAATTTGTCACCTGACCAGAGATACCGGCATCAAGGATGAAAGTCATAGAATCAATCGAAGCATAAGATGCAGGGTTGAGATAGTTTACCTGATTATGCTCATGAAAGCCAAGACCGACTCCATTCATACCGCGATTAAAACCAGAAGTCTGGTCTGACAAGATGCCAAGACCATACTGGCTGTATGGCGAATTAGTACCACTTTGGGCATTAACCATAAGGGCTGAACCCAACAATAGGGTTGCTAAAAAAAGCTTTCTCATTCTTTAATAATCATTCAAAATTATATTCAGAGTGCAAAAGTATTAAAAAAAATCTAGAAAAAAGAAGGATAATTGAAAATAATAAGGTATTTTTGCATCGTGAAACGTTTTAAGCATATTTTTAGTGCCATTTTAGCAGTAATTTTAATCAATTTAACTACTGAAGTGGCTGCACAGGATTTTTCAAGAGACAAGGACTCTGATATTTCTGTGCAGAACAGTCGTGTCAATGAAGAAGCTACTGCGTGGCTTGATTCTGTTGACATTTCTCTCCTGACTTGCGGACCAGGCCAGGAGGTGTGGTCGTATTATGGACATACCGCTCTCCGCATCCAGAACAAAGCTATGGGAACGGATGTTGCCGTCAACTGGGGTATGTTTAGTTTTAACCAAAGTTGCTTTGTACTCCGTTTTGTTTTCGGACTCACCGATTACCAGATCGGCATCTACCCGATGAGCGACTTCATTGCCGAATATGCACATGAAGGTAGATGGGTAAGACAGCAGCGCCTCCGTCTCTCCCGTACAGAGAAACTGGGAATTCTGAGAAGCATCGACAAGAATGCACAGCCGGAGAACCGCGTATACCGCTACAATTTCTTCTATGATAATTGTACGACCCGGGCACGCGAGATGATTCTCTCCAACATTGGAAACCAGAGTACCAACTTTAAAGATATCCCTACCCCTTCTACCTACAGGGAAGAGATTCACAAGCTCAACGGACAGCACCGCTGGGCAAGATTCGGCAATGACCTCCTTTTGGGTTGTCAGGCAGACCGCCCTATCACACAAAGAGAATGGGAATTCTTGCCAGACAATCTGAGCAAAGACTTTGCCACAGAAGGAAGAACCGACTTTATTGATGCATCTCAGACTGCAGACGGCAAGACCAATGCAACAAGTGCCAGCGGCTATATCACTCTGGTAGATGAAACATCCGATATCATCCCAGCCCAGGCACAAATAACAGACGATGCTCCTGTTACACCACAAATGATAGCCATAGCTCTGGCAATCATCATCATAGGAACAACGGTAAGAGAATGTGTAAAAAAGAAAAACTACTGGTGGTTTGATGCCATTCTGCTTGTCCTGACAGGATTACCGGGACTGATTCTCTTTACCATGATCTTCTCGCAGCATCCTACTGTACAGACAAATTTCCAGATCCTGATACTGAATCCGCTCAACCTCATCTTTGCCTGGAAGACTGTCAAGAGGATGAAAGCAGGTCGTCAGTATTGGTATTTCGAACTCCTGGGATGGCTTCTGCTCATTGCCCTGTTCATGCAGATATGGCAGAACTATGCTGAGGGTATGAGTATTTTGGCACTTTCTTTGCTAGCGAGATACTGCGTCAAGTCGACCATGATGGATTTAAGTCCAAACAATTACGGTTTGCAGAAGCATATCGTAAAGAAATTCAGAAAGAATAAATAGACATTAAAACATACGTAAGGAAACGATTGGCACAACATCGTTTCCGAGCAGAAGAAGATAAACAACAATGATGGTAAACAGATATATCACAGCCCTTTTGGTTGTCCTGGCGGCAACCGGCATGGAGGCGCAGACTTATCAGCAGGCGCTGAAGTTTGCGCTTACGGATATATCCTACGATGAATTCATCCAGCAACCGGAGGCGAAGGCATTGGAGGAGGACATTCTCTGCGTGCTCAAAGCCATCAAAGCGGCATCAGAAGATGAGAGCATCGCTACGCATCATCCTATCCTGTCGGCAACACTTGCCGCCAATTCTTCTGACATTCTGACAGACATTCATTCACATATTTATTATGATTCCCCTACGGAGCATAGATACAAAGTTCCGTATGGGAGTATTGTTATTCGAGGTCCAGACTGCTGATTTTATGCTTTCCGTAAGCAAAACTCAGAAGATTTGCCATAAAAACAAGTAATAATTGGCAATTCCTTGCAGATTTACAGATATTTTTAGTAAATTTGCAAGCTAGTAATAAACAACAGGAGATTTTACTCCCAAATATCATCGAATAATAATAAAAAAAATAAATATACAATGAACTTTAACAAAATTCTCCAGTCATTGTTTGGCAACAAGTCAACTCGCGATATGAAGTTGATCCAGCCAATCGTAGAAAAGATCAAGGCAGAGTATCCTAAGATGCAGGCCTTAAGCAATGACGAACTTCGTGCAAAAACAAAAGAACTTCAGAAGTACGTACAGGAGTACGCCAAGGAAGAGAAGGCTAAGATTGCTGAACTCAAGGCTAAAATTGAAGACACTCCTATCGATGAGCGTGAAGGTATCTTCAACCAGATCGACAAGTTAGAGCAGGAAGCACTCGACAAGTATGAGGAAGCCCTCAACGAGGTTTTGCCTCAGGTTTTCGCTATCGTTAAGGATACTGCTCGCCGTTTCGCTGAGAACGAGGAAACAATAGTTACTGCTACCGACTTCGACCGCGAGTTGGCTTCTAATCCAGCTAACGACTTCGTTACCATCGATGGCGACAAGGCTATCTATCACAACCACTGGACAGCCGGCGGTAATGATATGAAGTGGGAAATGATTCACTACGATGTACAGCTCTTCGGTGGTGTTGTTCTCCATCAGGGTAAGATTGCCGAGATGGCTACCGGTGAGGGTAAGACCCTTGTAGGTACAACTCCTATCTTCCTGAATGCCTTGACTGGCAATGGTGTTCACGTCGTTACCGTGAACGACTATTTGGCTAAGCGTGACTCTGAGTGGATGGGACCTCTCTATATGTTCCACGGTCTCTCTGTAGATTGTATCGACAAGCACCGTCCTAATTCCGACGAGCGTCGCAAGGCATACCTGGCAGATATCACCTTCGGTACCAACAACGAGTTCGGTTTCGATTATCTTCGTGATAACATGGCTACCAACCCAGCCGATCTGGTACAGCGCCAGCACAACTATGCCATCGTCGATGAGGTCGACTCAGTGTTGATTGATGATGCCCGTACCCCATTGATCATCTCTGGTCCTATTCCAAAGGGCGACGACCAGATGTTTGAGCAGTATCAGCCATTGGTTGAGAAACTTTATGAGGTACAGCGCAAGCAGGCTACAGAATTGCTCGCCGAGGCTAAGCAGAAGATTAACGAAGGTACAAAGGCTAAGAATCAGGAGCTCCTTGATGAAGGCTTCCTCGCACTCTTCCGTTCTTACAAGGCATTGCCTAAGAACAAGCCATTGATCAAGTATCTTTCTGAGGAAGGTATCAAGGCTGGTCTGCTGAAGACTGAGGAGTACTACATGGCAAACAACAACCGTGAGATGCCTAAGGCTACTGAGCCATTGTACTTCGTAGTAGACGAGAAAATGAATTCTGCCGACCTTACCGATAAGGGAACCGACTGGTTGGCTAAGCAGGTAAACGACAAGGAACTCTTCGTATTGCCTGATATCACAACAGAAATGAGTGAACTCGAGGCACGTACAGACCTTACCGACCAGGAGCGTCTTGACAAGAAAGACGAGATGCTGGCTCACTATGGTGTACAGAGCGAACGTGTTCACACCTTGCAGCAGCTCCTGAAGGGTTACACCATGTTCAATAAGGACGACGAATATGTTGTCATGGACGGACAGGTGAAGATTGTGGATGAGCAGACAGGACGTATCATGGAAGGCCGTCGCTGGAGCGATGGTTTGCACCAGGCTATTGAAGCTAAGGAGCACGTAAAGGTAGAGGCTGCTACACAGACCTTTGCTACCATCACACTTCAGAACTACTTCCGTATGTACCACAAACTCGCAGGTATGACCGGTACAGCAAGTACAGAGTCAGGTGAGTTCTGGGATATCTACAAACTCGATGTTGTTGAGATTCCAACCAACCGCCCTATCCAGCGTAAGGACTTGGATGACCGTGTATACAAGACTGCCCGCGAGAAATATCGTGCAGTTATCGACGAAATCGAGGAAACACGTAATGCTGGCCGCCCAGTCTTGGTAGGTACAACATCTGTCGAGATTTCTGAGTTGTTGAGCAAGATGTTGAAGATGCGCAACATTCCTCATAATGTATTGAACGCTAAGCTGCACCAGCAGGAGGCTCAGATTGTAGCCGAGGCAGGTCGCTCAGTAAACGGTAAGGGTGCCGTAACCATCGCTACCAACATGGCAGGTCGTGGTACCGATATCAAGCTGACTCCAGAGGTAAAGGCTGCAGGTGGTCTTGCCATCATCGGTACAGAACGTCATGAGAGCCGCCGTGTAGACCGTCAGCTCCGTGGTCGTGCCGGTCGTCAGGGTGACCCAGGTTCTTCTGTATTCTATGTATCATTGGAAGATAAGCTGATGCGTCTGTTCGCTTCAGAGCGTATCGCCAAGGTAATGGACCGTCTCGGTTTCGAGGATGGCGAGCGTATCGAGAGCCCAATGATCAGCAAGAGCATCGAGCGTGCTCAGCGCAAGGTTGAGGAAAACAACTTCGGTATCCGTAAACACCTCTTGGAGTATGATGACGTGATGAACCGTCAGCGTACCGTTATCTACGAGAAGCGTCGCCACGCCCTCATGGGTGAGCGTATCGGTATGGATATTGCCAACATCATCTGGGACCGCGTATTGAACATCGTTAACAATAACGACTTCTTCGGTGCCAAGGAAGAGTTCCTGAAAGTTCTTGCTATGGAGATTCCATTCAACGAGGATGAGTATGAGAACGGCAGACGTGAGGATTTGGCAGAACGTGCTTTCCAGGAGGCTATGGCTACATTCAAGCGTAAGACAGACCGCATCCAGGCTACAGCTATGCCTATCATCAAGCAGGTATACGAAAACCAGGGTGCTATATACGAGCGCATCATGGTGCCTATCACAGACGGCAAGCGCATGTACAATATTCCTTGCAACCTCAAGGAGGCATACGAGAGCGAGGCTAAGAACGTAGTGAAGGAGTTTGAGAAGAGCGTTGTTCTCCAGATTATCGATGACGACTGGAAGGAGAACCTCCGCAAGCTCGACGAACTGAAGCACTCTGTACAGAATGCAAGCTACGAGCAGAAGGATCCTCTCCTCATCTTTAAGTTGGAGAGTGCCAAGGTTTGGGATGCCATGATCAATGACATGTACGACCGTATTGCAAGTATCCTGATGCGTGGTCAGATTCCAGTAATGGAGCAAGAGCAGCCAGTTCAGGAGGCAGCTCCTGAGCAGCACACTCAGCAGAACTATGTAGAAAGCAAGGTAGATTTGGATGCAGAGCGTGAGGCACAGGAGGCAGCTGCTAACCAGGATACCCGAGAGGGCGCACAGGTAAACCGCACTCCTTACCGTGCAGAGCACATGCCACGTCCTAACGACCCATGTCCATGCGGAAGCGGCAAGAAGTTTAAGAACTGCCACGGCAGAAACCTGTAATCACAGAAAATGATGATGCTCTGATATATATAATAAGGTATAAGAACATTCATCATCAGAAATAATGATAAGAATACCTAGATTTGATGATACTCTCATCATTTCTAGGTATTTTTGTTTTAAAACTACATTATTGCTACCAAGTTGCAAAAAATTATTAGTATTTTTGCAGTCGAAAAGAAAAAAGAGCTGACCATAAGGTCATGCCCCAAAGAAAAGAACAAGATTAAAACAAGGAAAGATATATGAAATTATCAGAACTTAAAACAGGTGAAAGCGCCGTTATCGTCAAGGTATCAGGACACGGTGGCTTCAGAAAGAGAGTCATCGAGATGGGATTCATCAAGGGCAAGAAGGTAGATGTACTCCTTAACGCCCCACTCCAGGACCCAGTGAAATACAAGATTATGGGTTACGAGGTGTCACTCCGCCACAGCGAAGCAGACCATATCGAGGTGGTTTCCATTGATGAAGCCAAGAACGATGCAAAGCTCAGCAAGGCGGAAGAAGAAGACCGCCAGCAGGTAATTGACTCAAAAGTAGTAGATTCCAACGATAGCGACGAGCAGGCGCTCGGCGACAAGATGCTCGTGGCTGAAAGAAAAGACAATGCCAGCAACGAAGCCCTGGCTGAACAGGAAGCAGAAAGACTCCATCGCGTCATCAACGTGGCACTGGTGGGAAATCCAAACTGCGGTAAGACTTCCCTCTTCAACTTTGCTTCGGGTGCTCACGAACGCGTAGGCAACTATAGCGGTGTAACCGTGGATGCGAAAGTAGGTGAAGCCGATTTCAACGGCTACCACTTCAATCTGGTAGATTTGCCGGGTACCTATTCCCTCTCGGCTTATTCGCCAGAAGAACTCTATGTGCGCAAGCAGCTCATCGAGCATACGCCGGATATCGTCATCAACGTCATCGACACCAGCAACCTGGAGCGCAATCTCTATCTCACCACACAGTTGATAGATATGCACATCCGCATGGTCTGCGCCCTCAATATGTTTGATGAAACCGAGAAGCGTGGCGATAACATCGACTACGACAAACTGGGCGAACTCTTCGGTATCTCGATGATTCCTACCGTCTTCACCAATGGCCGAGGCGTGGACAAGCTCTTCGAGACCATCATCGAACTCTACGAAGGCAAGGAAGATTCCAGCGCTCACTATCGCCATATCCACATCAACCACGGACATGAGATAGAACATGGTATCGAACATATCCAGAAATATCTGAAGGCAGATGATTCCATCCGCCAGCGCTACTCTACCCGATACCTCTCTATCAAGTTGTTGGAGAATGATAAGCACGCCGAGGAATACGTAAGCCATCTGAATTCAGCAAAGGAAATCTTCACAGCCCGTGATGAGGCAGCCAAGCGTGTGAAGGAAGAGACCCTGGAGGATAGCGAAACCGCCATCATGGATGCCAAATACGGTTTCATTCATGGCGCATTGCAGGAAGCAGGCTATGAACCGGGCAAGGCAAAGGATACCTATCAGGTAACCCACCTCATCGACAGAATCCTGACCAATAAATATGTAGGCTTCCCTATCTTCATCCTGCTGCTGTTCATCATGTTCTCAGCCACCTTCGTACTGGGCGAGATTCCTAAGGGATGGATTGAGGACGGCGTGGCATGGCTGGGCGAGTTCATCAGTACCACGATGCCGGACGGACCGGTGAAGGACATGCTGGTAGATGGTGTGATTGGTGGTGTAGGTGCCGTGATCGTGTTCCTGCCACAGATTCTGATTCTGTATTTCTTCATCTCTTATATGGAGGATTCGGGATATATGGCTCGTGCAGCCTTCATCATGGATAAGCTGATGCACAAGATGGGCCTGCATGGCAAGTCATTCATCCCACTGATTATGGGATTCGGATGTAACGTACCTGCGGTGATGGCAACAAGAACCATCGAGAGTCACCGTTCGCGTCTGATTACGATGCTGATTCTGCCATTGATGAGCTGTTCTGCTCGTCTGCCAATCTACATCATGGTTATCGGAACATTCTTTGCCATCCAATACCGTTCGCTCATCATGGTATCGCTCTATCTCATCGGCATCTTCCTAGCCGTGATTCTGAGCCGCATCTTTGCCAGTTTCGTGGTGAAGGGCGAAGATACCCCATTCGTAATGGAGTTGCCTCCTTACCGCTTCCCTACCTGGAAGGCGATAGGCCGCCATACCTGGGAGAAGGGTAAGCAGTACTTGAAGAAGATGGGTGGCATCATCCTCGTGGCAAGTATCATTGTCTGGGCTTTGGGCTATTTTCCTCATAATGAGGAGCTTGATAACCAGGCTCAGCAGGAACAGAGCTATATCGGCAGAATCGGTAAGACTATCGAGCCTATCTTTACCCCACAGGGATTCGACTGGAAACTGGATGTGGGCTTGGTTTCCGGTGTGGGTGCCAAGGAGATTGTAGCCTCAACAATGGGCGTGCTCTACAGCAACAACGACAGTTTCTCTGATGATCAGGATTACAACGATGAAGACGGAAAATACGAAGTCTTGAAGAAGCAGATGACTTCCGACCTGAAGAAGACCTACGGTTACAGCGATGCCGAGGCAGCAGCGAAGGCTACGCTCACCGCCTACTGTTTCCTCCTCTTTGTATTGCTCTACTTCCCTTGCATCGCCACGATAGCAGCCATCAAGGGCGAGACAGGCAGTTGGAAATGGGCAGGCTTCGCCGCCGGCTACACCACGCTTTTGGCATGGGTAGTATCAGCCCTGGTCTTCCAGATAGGATGTTTGTTTATCTAATCAAGGTGTCAGCTTTAAGAAAACAAACAAAGAGAGCGCACAACACCTGAACGACAGCCGCACATCAGCTGTTGTGCGGCTTACTATATAATATATCTAGAAGACTTATTCTATATATCTGAAAGACTTCAAGTAACTGTTCGGAAGATTTTAGTCATATACTAGAACGTTATCAGTCATATACCTGAACGACATCAATCATATCATTAGAAGACATCAACCGTTTCCTTATTCAGGATAATCTCTTTCCTACCTTTGCGGCAACAAATGCTATCATCAGACCCAGGCAGGCGGCGATGCTGATGGCGATACGGAGACCGGTAGCCTCAGCAAGCCATCCGATAACCGGAGGTCCTACCAGGAAACCGAAGAAACTGATGCTCGAAACGATGGTAATGGCGATGCTCGCCTTGATGGTTCCCAATTTTCCGGCGATACTGTAACAGATAGGAACCGACGAAGAGATGCCGAAACCTACCAGCAGGAAACCCAAGGTGGCAGGAATGAGATAAGGCAAGGCAGCAGCCAGCCACAAACCGCCCAATATCAAACCACCACAAACCTTCAATACTCTGGCTGGACCGTATTTCGTAACAAACCCATCAGCCATGAATCTACCCAACGTCATCGCACCCATACCAGCAACATAGCCCGCACGGATAAAAGCCTCATCGGGTTTTACTACTGATGAAAAATATACGCTACTCCAATCGTAAACGGTACCTTCACAGAACATGCCGGCAAATCCCATCAGTCCCAAAAGGAACAGAATCGGGTCGATGGTCTTGAAAGAAAACTTCGGAACATCCTCCTCTTCTGCTTTCGCCATGGCATCATTAATCAGAAAGCGGAAACCGACAGCAATGATGAGAATACTCAGAGCCAGGATAGTTCCAAAGTGGACATCTATCGGGAGCAAAGTGTTGGCAAAGATGGCACCGATGATACCACCGGAGAATCCACCCAGACTCCACAGACCATGAAACGATGACATGATGTTGCGCCCATACATCTTCTCTACCAGACATGCCTGCGTATTGGTGGCAATGTTCATCAGATTCGCCATCATTCCGAAAGCAATAAGACTCAAAATCAGATGAAAAACCGTAGTACTGCTACCGATGCAGAAAAGAACCAGGGCATAGAGCACCTCAGAGAGAACCAGCATCTTCTTGCTGCCAAATCTACTCACCAGGATACCCGAGAAAGCCATCATCAGAAGTTGGCCGATAGGAATGGCGAAAAGCACCGTTCCCAACTGGCCGTTGCTCAGATGCAACATCTGTTTTACATCCGGAATACGGCTTGCCCAACTGGCAAACACGACTCCCGGAACAAAATAATAAGCCGCAACCGCCACTCGCTTGCGCGCCAAATCACTCAAATTACTTAAATTACTCAAACTGACTGTCATCCTTAATAATATACCTATTATAAATACTCATTTCTATTAGCGGCTGCAAAATTACAAAAAAAAACAGAAAAAGACTGATATTTGAACAATAAATGTTGCGCCGTTTGAGTTTTTTGCCGTACCTTTGCACTCAGAAAAAGAATTAAAAACAAACTAGCAATGAAGAAACAAACAATGATTACCCTGGCACTCGCCCTCACTCTGGCAATGCCAACCCTACCCGCCTTAGCCCAGAAGGCGATGAGCAAGAAAGAAATCGCCGAAAAAGAAAAGGCATTCAAAAACCTTCAGCATCCCTGGAAGGGAAAGAAAGTGGCTTACTTCGGCGACTCCATCACAGACCCTAACATCAAGGCATCAAAAGTAAAATACTGGGGATTCCTGCAGGATTGGCTCGGCATCACCCCTTACGTTTATGGTGTGAGCGGCAGACAGTGGAACGATATTCCCCGTCAGGCAGACCAACTTCAGAAGGAACATGGTGATGATTTTGATGCCATTCTCATCTTTATGGGTACCAACGATTACAACAATGGTGTGCCTGTAGGCGAATGGTACACGGAGACTTTCGACAGCGTGAGAGTAGCCCGCCACAAGCCAAGCGAAATGGTACAGCGCCGCCACCGCCACTTCTGCATGGACAAGAATACATTGAAAGGCCGCATCAACATCGCCATGTCGAAGCTGAAGCAGATGTATCCTACCAAGCAAATCGTGGTGATGACTCCTGTGCATCGTGCTCTCTTTGCCAGTGGTGACAAGAACATCCAGCCAGATGAGATGTACGAGAATGCGCGTGGCATCTTCTTCGATGAATACGTGAAAGCTATCAAGGAAACAGGCAATGTCTGGGCAGTTCCGGTCATCGACCTCAACTCCCTTTCCGGTCTCTTCCCTCTTTACGATGCTGGTGCGCAGATGTTTAACAAGCCGAATACCGACCGTCTTCATCCTAATGATGCCGGTCACTCCCGCATGGCTAAGACCATCATGCAGCAGCTCTCTGCATTGCCTTGCGTCTTCTAGAAATCCGTGGCAATAGGTGACAATAAGAATACGTCTTATTGCCACCCATTTCTTTCTGTGTATCAATCACTTACAATCTGCGTGGCAGATGTGACAATAAAATAGAAAAACTTTTTCCTAAATATACTGCAAAATCATATCAACCATCGTTTCCAGATAGCCTTTATCATCCTTAAACAGCACATGATTCTTTTGGAATTCACCTTTCTCAAATGGATTCTTCAACCAAAACTCCACTTGCTCCATTGGCGTATTACTGATAATGAAACTGTTCAACATCAGATGAGCGTTGCCCAACTGAGAAGCCACTTCTGTCTGTAAATACTTGAAGAGTTGAATCTTATCATCCTCCAATCCTTTAAGATTGCGAATACCTTTCGGGTCGATGAAGGTGATATATTGCTTCTCTCCATCCAATATCCATAAGATAAAATCAGGATAGAAGTTGTTTGCTTCAAAGAAACCCAACCCCCTCTTGCTTTCATTGCGAAGCAGATAAACCTGCTTACCAGCCAGCACATCGTCTTGATGAGCCTTACAATATTCACGGAAAGAAGTAACAAAGTTCTGTTCTCCCAAGTTTAATGCCACAGGAGACACCTTCAACTTTGGCTCACCAGTTACAACATCTACATAAGGACGATTACCATTGGTATTTTTCTCCGCAAGAAAGACCAAAGGCTTATACAGATGTTCCTCCACATTCAAAGCCTTGAAATAAGGAGGATCAAGAACTAAGTCTTTACCAAATTTATTGACCTCCACCTGCGCCTGCAATGTTTTCAAATGATCCACCACATTAAGCAGGTCGTTACGAACCTCTATTTCATATTCGTCAGGCATACCTATATTATAATAGGTAACGCGTGTCTCCTTCAGATGTTTTTGCTCTTCCTTCGACTTGGCCTTCTTGTAAGCCATATCCATATAGCCACGGAGCAGACTGATTGTAACATCCTGCCACAACTCCACATTCTTTCCGAAATCATGAAAGTTCAAACGGTCTTCAGGAATTGACAATTCGTACCAGGAAGGATTTGCCATCAGATACTTCAAGTCTTCCAATCGCAATTCCAGATTATACCAACCTCGCTCTGCCTTCATACCCTGCAAGGCAAAGAACACTTCCGTCCAGTCTATCCAATTCAGATGCTCCTGACCCAAAACACCTATATAGCGACTTGCAGCATTAGCAGTTTGAACATTCTTGCTTCTCAGCAAATCCACCTTTGGATATTTGTCCAGTTTTACATTCACCTTTTTCATCAGGCTTTCGTGGGCAGGTTCCACCACGGCAGACTTCTTGAAGTTATAGCCATCCACGACTTTCGGCAATGAGAGATGAAGCGCATCTAAATCAACAGCCTTAATGGTTTTGATGACTATCTTCTCATAGTCTATCTCATTGGTAGGTAAACCTTCATCCTCCAAATATGCCTTGAAGGCTTCCATATAGTCGGCACGCACGCCAAAGATATTCAGAGTCTCTATGGTTGACAAATTCTTTGGAATCATCTCGTCCTGATAGCAGGCATCCAGCATCTTGCTTCGCTTCAGGGAATATCTGTATCCTTTCAGACGAACGCCACGACCGAAAAGCTGAATTATCTCAGAACCTTCGCTGCGTCCCACATTCATCAGACCCATCACGGAAACTCGCCAACTGCTCCATCCCTCAGTAAACTTCTTGGATCCAATCAGGATGTTGACGGTTGAATCTTGAGAATTGATATTGTTGAAGAGGCTGGAAGTTCCGAATGCTTTCGTTTCGCAAAGGAATCCTTTATCCAGCAAGAGTTTCAGCAATTCCTTACCATCTCCCACATTGATGACGCCGAAATAATCCTTAGTACTTCCTACTCTCAATCCAATCTCCTCAAAACCTCCTTTTTGAAGATCGATATGAAGTTGGGCACCATGGATATTGGAGTGGAAAAGATTCCGCAGGATAGCATCGTAGATGTTCTCGGCAAACTTCTGTTTGTCATCTTCTACGAGATAACCACCTTTAAGCGCCAGGAAAGAGTTGCCAAATACAGAATAACCATTCTTTGTTTTCAATCCATCTTCCGAACTGAGCAAGCGACGGATATAACCAGAAAATTCGGTACGATTCCGGATAAAATCCTGCAAGAACAAGAGTATCTGAGTTACATCCGATACCTGATTCTTATTTTCCTTGCTCACAGCCTTTACGCTACTTCCCACAAATATTCCCAAAGGTTTTTCCACCAGAAACCTGTTATGAATCCGCATATCACTCTGATAGATTTTAGTCTGTTCATAAAGACATAGCAAATATGCCGTGAGATACATATTGAGCAGATCATCATCATTCCAGTCGTTCATATTCATGATACGATAATCCTTGCCATATCCATCGGCATAGAAATAACGATAGGAATAATCAAAAAGTGTTGCCTTACCATATTGGTCGAACATCGCCTTCCGGTCTTTGGCATTACTCTTTGCAGAAATGGCTTGACCAAAGGTAGCGGAATACTCAAAAGAGAAGCCTTCCTCGGTCAACTTCTGGCGATACCCCATCCAGACATCACCACTGGAACCTTTGTGACCTTCATCTACCAATACCAGGTTGTTGCCCTCGAAAGCCTCAACAGCTACCGTTTTATCTCCATCCTTATCTGCCAATTTATTGATGTCGATGATTTCTACAGCCTTGCCTTGAAACAAACCACCAACACCTTGCTTGCTGAACATAGCAACATCCATATTAGAAGCCTTCAACTCTTCATAATGCTGACGGCTCAATCCTTCATTCGGAGTCAATACGATGATGCGGTTGAGTTTCTTGGCATGATGAATCCTGGCATACTCCTGATATTGCTTGATGTTGACATGCATCAGCAGAGTCTTGCCCGAACCTGTTGCATTCCAATAAGCCAACTTATTCAAGTCATCAACCGTAAAGTCGGGCAACTCATGCCAGGTTTCTGCACGATGATTGAAGTCATCATGCAGAAAACGATTCAGGTTGTCGCAAAGTGCCTGCGGATTACTGAAATACTGGTCGAGATAGATTTCCGTGAACAAGAGAGATAGATACTGGAAGTACTTCCACTTGATTGGTTCACTTCGCTTCTCGTTAATCTCATCAGTAAACTTCACGATATGCTGGTCGTAAAAGTACAACTGTTCTATGGACAAAGGACCTGTAGCATAGAGCTTATGACAAAGCTCATGATAGAGTTTTGACTCGTGGTCATCATTCAATCCTTCGTATGCAGGATCCTTGATATCACGAGACAAAGCCTCCAAGTCCTTACAGCCAAACAGCTGCAAGATATAATGAAACAGGACCAGTGCCTGCTGCAGTTTTCCTTTCTTCTGTATTTTCTTAGCCATAATAAGACCTATTCAAACATTCTTTTCTTAAATTCTTCCTCAATGAGTACTACTTTCCAATGCTCCTCATCCGTCTTGATATTCGGTAATGTATTATCACCATTTACATAAATCTTATCGAACTCTGAGTCTGTGGTGCAGTAGGCTTGCTTACGGAAGAATTCATTCAAGTCTTCGTTGCTCACCTTGTTGCAGTTTCTCCAAATCACGAGAGTTCGCTCATTGCCGATATGGGTAGTTCCTTCCACCACACAGTAGCCATCCTTAGGATAACGGAGCGTCTCTACATTCAGACCGATAAGGTAGTTGAATGTTTCCACCATATCAACATGAGTATCTACCAACTCATTATCCTTGGTTGTCTTGATAGACATGGCAAACGGATTCTTAAACCATTCCAGGTTGAAGAGATCTCCCTTGGTTTCTGTATCGAGCATATAACGAAGGAAATAGGTTTCCTCGAAATCTCCCTTGCCATTCTCGTTATCGAAGTCGAGTCGCTGGTTCTTTGGCTGCAAATTATTTAGGGTATCCTCGTATTGCTCCAGACGGATGTACTTGAAGCATTGAGAAATGCCTTTACGGGAAATAGGCTTGCCATCCTTCCAATCCTCGGAATAGATTACTTTTTCGATGCGAGGCTTGGTTACAGAATTGAAGTATTCCGCCATTTCGCAGAGGATATATTTTCGATTTCCGTTGTCTTCTCTGTTGAGATTGATGACCGCATGACCTGTTGTACCAGAGCCAGCAAAATAATCCATTATTACAGATTGTTTGTTCGCACCTATAAGCACTATCTGCCTTATCAATCTAGAAGGTTTGGGTGATTTAAAAGGAGGCTGTCCAAATAAATCTTTAATTTCTTTACGAGCTTCATCATTATGTCCACATTCTTCATAACTCCAATAAGAAGTAGGAACAACACCTTGCTGAACTTCATTTAAATAGCGCTTCAACTGTGGTGCTCCATTTCCATCTAACCCAAAATACACTCTTGTTTCTTTTATCCATTCCTGAATTCTCTCTCTATTAGTCATCCAAGAACGACCTTTAGGAGGATAATATATTTTATTTGTTTTAGGATTTTCGATAGGAAAATCATAATTAGCAGAATAAGTTCTAACAGACAAATTATCCGGACGCCATCTGCCTTTTCCATCATTACTATCATATTTATACAAAGAGTTTTGCTTTTCTGTTCTTGGCAAAAGATTCCTTATAAATGATGAACTTCTTCGATAAACTAATATATAATCTAAAACACTAGAAAATGTTTTCGAGTCATTAGCTGAAGCATAATTTTTATGCCACATTGATTGCGAAATAAAATTACCTTGTCCAAAAATTGAATCCAACAACTCTTTATAATTTGATTGTTCATTATCGTCGATAGAAGAAAACAGCACGCCATCTTTTGCAATAAGAGACAATCCACTAATTGTTTTATTAGACAACATTGTCAGCCAGGATGAATTTTTCAAACTATCCTTATACATAAAATCGTCACCATCAGTATTATAAGGCGGATCAATATAAACACATTTCACAGTCTCACGATACTTCTCCTGCAACAATTCCAGAGCCTGGAAGTTCTCACTATTAATCAGCAATCCATTACATTCCTCATCCACTTTCTCCATACTTCCCACGAGTTTATGCTTGAACTCGGCACTAAAGAACTTAGTGTCAAGCACAAGGAAAGGATTGTCTTCCAGGAACTTTTCTGTTAATGGCTCACTATAGCCCTCGGTCATCATATCCCCTTTGATTTCATCAATGGCAAAGAGGCGAACCCATTCTTGTCTTTGGGCATCATTGGCTATAATCTCAGAATAAAGGGTACGAGGAATGCGGTCGAGCGTGATACAATAATCACAACCGACTACAAACTTTTTCTTGAGCCACAACTTCTTTTGGAAGTCTTCGAGCTGGGCAAGGAAGGTGATAATCTTATCTCCTACCAACTTGATGGCTTTCACTTGTGCCAAATGCTCCATGATATGAGTGGCATCCAAATCATCCAAAAACATCACCTCGTTTTTGATATAGAAATCAAGTTCTCTACAAAGGAAACCGCCCAAGTCTTTGTGGATGAAATAATCAAAATTGTTCTTTGCCGTATAGTCTTGCAGATGCTTCATCAGCAAAGTGCGTTCCTTATTCTTTTCTGTAGGCACCTTTTCATTGACCAACTCTGCAAAGCCGGCATATTTTCCTCCTGCAAACGAAGAAATAATCTTAGCCTCAGCATCCTTGATAAGTGCATCCTGCTTGGTAGTCTTCGGCATCAATTCATAAGTAAAGAAGATGTTTAGCTCACCATCTTCCTCTGCGATACAGTCCTCTTCACAAAGTTGGAAACGGCGCTCCATATTGTTGGCAGCCTTGTTGTTGTTCTGCTCTGTATCCGCATCACGAAGAACAAAGTGTACCTTACGACGGCTGGTCGGCAACACGAACGAGTAATTCTTGAAATACTCAGAAGTCTTGATGTAATACTGGTCGGCATTAGCCCAATACAACTTCACTTCCTCACCGCTATAAGGAATGGCATAGGCATCGTCCTTATAGCGACGTTTAGAGATAAAATCGCCACCCTCATAATAACGGCTAAAGAATTTAGCCAAATGAGAAAACACCTCATTCTCCATGGCAGAAATATCAGTTCCTGCAGCAGTTTGAGCCTTCAAAATCTTTGTAACTTCAGGAACAAGGCGATTGTTCAAGAACGCCTCGATATCCTTACGCTTCTGATTCATAATGCGATATATACCAAAGTCGAGTTCGGCTTGGTCGAGTTGCAGTATTTCTGCAAGTATATCTCTAAATTTCTGTTCGTATAGTGTCATTGTTTATTCCTTAGTTATATTATTTTTGCTTTGATTCCGATTCATTTCTTTAAAGTCCAATGCACGCAGAAGAGTTCTTCTTCCGTAATATGCTGCTGGATAAATGCCTTCACCTTGTCTATCATTCCGTCTCGCTTCTCCTCTATCTCATCTTCCAGATTAAAGATTTCGGCTCGCTTACGCTTCTGCTGACGAGTAAGGGTATTCAAATCCTTTTCCAGGGTCAATGTTTGCTGTGCATTCTCCGAACGACTCAAAAGTCTTTTCTTTTCCTTGATTTTTGCCTTGATGTCTTTCAGTTCATTCTCCAAAGTGAGCTGCTGGTCTTCTGCCCATTTCTCGATATGCTGGATTTCAGCATCAAGCAAAACCTTGTTTCGTTCTTCTATCTGAACGGTCAAGGCTGCTCGCCGGTTATCATACAGGGAAGCCAACTTCTGGCTTGCTTCCTCCTGCACACGAACTTTTCCCGTACATTCCGATGGTATATTCAATAGCTTTTCAGCAAACTCCTGACCCAAAGCCGTTCCATCTTCCGCAAGTGCCGTCAGCACAATGTGCTGTTCCTGTTGTCCTTCGGATATAAAAGAAACAAGATGAGCCTGAAGCCATCCACTTTCATAAGCACATTGTTCTATATCTGCCACCTTATAACGGTATAGGCTATAATCGAAGAGGAGATTCTGCTGGCTTTGTATATTCTGCTTACACAAAGCAATGACCTTTTGAGCCAAAGGATGCGACAAACGATAATTGATGTATTGCGATTGCAACGTAGTTATCTGATACATGCCACATTCTGCTGCCACATCAGGATAAGGATTGTGCTTCAAGCGAAAGACGAGATTGGTTTCATCTACTACTTCTACATTCTCCTTACCAAGCGTAGCAATGGTTATCGTCCAAAGCCAGCGATGGAACTTATTCAGATTTCCCATATCCTTGCCTTGGCGAATCTTCAGCAATCCCACCACATCCTCATCAAAGTTTTCAAGCAGTTGCTTGCGCGTATCTTGCATCGTTGCCTTGATACTTGCATCCATCTCTTGCTGAATCTGGTCGAAGGCAGCATTGATTTCTTCAGGAGTACGGCACTGCTGATAGATGTTGAGCATTCGCTTCTCGAAGTCAACCCCCGACTCGATGCTGCCCAGCACCTCATCACTGGAACCGAAGACACCATCAAAGAGATGGAATTTCTCAGAAAGCAGTTGGAACACACGCACATCAGCAGCATTTGCCTTATTGATGAAATTGAACACCACCACATCATTCTTCTGTCCATAACGATGGCATCTACCTATGCGCTGCTCCACCCTTTGAGGATTCCACGGCAAATCGTAATTCACGATAAGCGAACAAAACTGAAGGTTGATACCTTCGGATGCCGCCTCGGTAGCAATCATGATTTCGGCTTCGTCTCTGAAATAATCTACAATAGCCTGGCGCTTGTTTGCCGACAAAGAAGGGGTAAAGGCTGATGTGCCTATATTCCGCTCTTTCCATGCCTTATATATCTTCCGGGAAGTTTCATCATTGTTGGAACCATTGAAGAGGACTATCTTGCCCATATAACCATTCTCCTCTAAAAGCTGTTTCAGATAGAGCTGGGTACGGGTACTTTCCGTGAATATCAATGCTTTGCGGTTGGCTCCCAACTCTTCCATCTTCTGAAAGCCGGTATGGAGTGCCGACAAGAGGCAATCACCTTTTTTATTGCTACTGATGCTATTGGCTAGATCATATAAACGTTGGAGTTCCTTGATTTCATCCTTGATACCTTCTATCTCATCGGAAGTAAGGATTTCTCCTTCCAGTTCGTTCTCATCCTGCTCATTCCATTCATCCCAATCATCGCCCAACATTTCTTCGGCAACCATAGCTATTTTTCCATCTTCCCCATACCAGCCTTGCGGTTTATCTGTAGAATAAGGAGCTATCTTGGTCTGCAAACGGTCGATAAGCGTTTTGAGCGTATAGCCGATGGCAAAGGTTGATGAAGACATGAGTTTGCGGAATATCAGCGTAATCAACTGACGTTGACTGGTTGGTAATCCGTAAGTATCATCACGGCGAAGATACTCGCTGATTTGATTATAGAGTTTCTGCTCTTCTACGGCAGGATAATATTCCTGCGCCATCGGGATACGGGAAGTATATTTCACATACTCCGTAACCTGTTTGCGAAGCGTGCGATGCACGATGGGGCGAAGACGCCTGCGAAGATCACCAAAAGCAATATCATCGTTTTTGTTACTATAGCAATACTGAGCCTTGAAACTCTTCAAGTCACCAAAGTAATGGTCATCGATGATACTTACCAAACCATATAATTCCTCAATATTATTCTGAAGCGGAGTGGCGGTAAGGAGGAGTTTATAACTATCAGAAAAAGCTGATTTCAGACGGGAAGCCATCGAAGGGGTTGACTTATAAACATTGCGCAGTTTATGAGCCTCATCATAAACCACCAGGTCCCAATGAGTGCGCGACAAGATTTCGGCTTGTCTGGAAGCAAACTGATAAGAGCAGATATAGATTTGCTTGCCATCGGAAAGATGGTCTAAAGAAATCCCCTTTTTCTTTTCGAGAATAAAAGAATCCAGAAAGAACTTTTCCTCCAGCTCCATGCTCCACTGTCGGCGAAGGGTAGCTGGAGCAACGATGAGGATACGACGCTTACGTTCAGCCCAAAACTGGCTGATAACAATACCAGCCTCTATCGTTTTTCCCAATCCCACCTCATCGGCAAGGATAACACCTTTGGAGAAAGGAGATTGGAATGCAAAAAGAGCCGCCATCACCTGATGGGGGTTCAGATCGACACGTGCCTCCGACAAGACACCCGTCAACTTATCATCATCTGCACCGCCCCTATTACGTGACAACTGCCAGGCATAATACAAGAGCTGCGCAGATGAATAAGGGATTTCCTGTTTCATCGTCGCTATAGAAAAAAATGAGCGTTGAACTTTATTCTGGAAGTACGAGCCACATGCAAAAAAATACCCGAGAGCATGATACAAAAGAAGCGTGAGCTTCACTTATCATACTCTCAGGCATTTGGCGTGGCCCGTAAAACCGATAAGTTCCGCCCACGCTATAGCGCAGGCGTTCACTTAATCTCGGTTTTACATCTTTTAATCGCCAAATTTCGAGAGTATTCCGAATATCGTAAACGCTTTGTATATTAATATGTTATATGTCTAAAGTTTATTCTTTCTGTTTCTTATTATTCTATTTTATTTGTTCAACTTATGTTACAAGGGAGCAGCCGCCTGCGGCAACCTCTCCCCTTTCGAGGGCAAAGTTACAAAAAATAAATGAAATTTGCAACTTAATACCTCAAAATATCTTTTATCGAGTAAATTTTACTTGAAGCATCAAAGGAGAAATACTGGTCCCATAATCATATAATCCTCTCTCTGCTTCTTGCTCAGACTCTTAATGAATCTATACGACACATATCAAATCAGCTGAAGATAACTTATAGCCTTCTCTGTACCGAAAAAATACTGGCGATTCAGCTTTCTGTAGGTCAACTCTTTTGCCAGTTGCTCTAAAGTCATTCCTCCATACAAATATCTTTCCAACTGAAAAGCGACACCATCATCAGCAACGGGACCTACCACTATATCATAGTCATGAACAAATTTTTCCTTACTTCTTTTACGGTTAGCTAAGATAAATTTTGCCCATTCTATTGATGGACTATCAAAAGTCAACACTTTCAGACTTCCATCAATCAACAGTTTCTCGTCAAACAAGAATTTTGTTACGACAGGAGAACCTGAGCCAACAATACGAGTTCGCTTGATTGCCATCTCCATTGCCTGCGGAAAAATATCCGTCAGATAAAAACCTTGTCCAAAATCCTTATAAGGCTTACACTTAGTAAAATCAATCTTGTCTATAAACAGATTGGATCCATGATACAACTCTATCATACCAATGCCCCTCCATGCCTATGGCAAATGACTGACAAATCATCCACTGCATCATCTAAAGAAAGAAGATGCTCCGCTCCATAACATTCATACAAAAAATCCAATCCCTTATGCCTTTTCAGATAAGCATAGGATTGCTTCAAAGATATGCCAAACCGCTGTGCAAATTGGCTCACACAATATATAATGTAATAAGTCTTATTTTCTAATTCCATAATTCTCAACCTACCTTTCCATATTTAATTTCCTCCTTCAGCAACTCATAGTTGTAGCCAGAACTCTGATAATATAGCCCTGTCTCTAAATCCTGAAGTTTCTCGAATAACTCTGAATTATAAACACAATCTAAAGCTTCTTCAAGAGAATACTTGAAGTCTTCCATCAGCCACATTGCCATATCTTTGATACGGGCATTAATCAATATGCCTATCTGTCCGGCTGAAAGTTTTGTTTGTCCTTCCATAATTATATATTTTTCTTTTGTGGGCAAATTTACAAAGAAATATCGAGAATACCACATATTTTATATATAAAAGTTTGGAGAATACAAAGAAAACTTGTAATTTTGCCTGAAAGAATGGATTTTTAGTGACACGAACAAAATAAACAGAAGAAATCATGATAAACGACAGAAGACAACTGGCTGACGTGTATCAGCAAACTATAGATATTGTACTGGAGGGACATTACACCTCTGAGAATGGGGAGGAAGTGAAACTGCCCGACAACACGAAGATGCTGAAGGGAAGCAGATTCTATACCAAACCGCTGGATGCTTCTAATGTACCTAGTCTTGCAGAAGGTTCCACCAAGATTATCGTGAAGAATGACGACAGCATTCATTGCGGTCATCTGTTGCAACAGGAAGGATACAATCCCGTGGTTCTCAACCTGGCAAGCCGTCGCAACCCGGGCGGTGGAGTGAAGAACGGAAGCCGGGCTCAGGAGGAGAGCCTCTTCCGCAGCACCAACCTCTTTCTCTCAATGTATCGTTATGCGGAATATGCCGAGGATTACGGTCTGGAGAAAAGCAAGCTCCAATATCCGATGCCTGTGAGATTCGGAGGCATCTATGTGCCATACGCTACCGTGTTCAGAGCTGGAGCTAAGGATGACTTCGCCTTGCTCGATACTCCGTATTATATGTCGTTCGTGGCAGTAGCTGCCATCAATCATCCTGATTTAGATAGAGATGGGAACATCTGCGAAGAAGATGCCGCACTGACGAAAAACAAAATGCGGACGATGCTGCGTATCGGTTTGCTGAACGGACACGACAGCATCGTGCTCGGTGCATTCGGTTGCGGCGCCTTCCACAATCCTCCGAAACATATCGCAAGACTTTTTCACGAAGTCATCGACGAGAAGGAGTTCAAGGACAAGTACAAGCTCATCGCCTTCGCCATCCTTGAAGACCATAACTCGCCAAGAGGTGGAAACCTGCAACCCTTCATCGAGGAATTCAAGTCATAAACTTCCACAGATTTGGCTTTCCCTTCGGCCGCCGATTTTCAATTCACAGATTCACACAGATGGGGCTTGATTAGCAGTAATCAATGCCCCGTTTCTCGCACTCACCTCGCAGGGCGGCGAGGAAGTAGCTGCGTTCGCTGCCCCAACCACGAACCTTGCGCTCATGATCTATGGTCTGTTTCAAACGCTCATCGCTGTATGCAGCAAAGCGGGCTGCATACTCTGAAATTCTTGACTCGGCATAACCTGCATCAACAGTTGAAGACTCGGCATTAGCTGCCATTACATTCTCATTCTTTAAATCTGAATTTGGATTCATAAAGATAATTATTTTAAGTTGTTAAACACTTACACATTCTTTTACCACCGTGGTTATCTCTATGCGAAACTCGGTTGGTGTGCCACAACTGGGCAACTCTTAATGCTTGATTTCGGGTGCAAAAGTACATCATTATTCTGAAACCACCAAATTTTTTCGGGATTATTTTTCCTGTTTTTTTCCTTCTTCTAAAGAAGAAGTTTTTTCGGGGTAGCAGATAGTAAGGAAGAGAAATCCTTTAATGGTTAAACTTTCCTATATTTGCATTATAATAGTATTATAATAATAAAATTATAATTACCTTTGTAAATTGACAATCAGAAAGATACAAACAATTGAAATATAAAAACAAAGAATGATATGATACAGCAAGTAGAATTTTCATTGCGTCCGCTTCCTCGCGGCTTTCACCTCGTAACCAATGAGGTGATGAGGAACCTGCCAGCGCTGCCTAAGACAGGGATTCTGAATCTCTTCGTAAGACATACCAGCTGCGGATTGTCGCTGAACGAGAACTTCGACCCGGATGTGAGACATGATTTAAAGGGTATCTTCGAAAGACTGGTTCCGGATGGCGACCCAAGATACCTGCATCAGGATGAAGGACCTACGGATATGTCGGCACATGCCAAATCGAGCATGGTGGGTGTATCGCTCACCATTCCCATTACCAATGGCAGATTGAACCTAGGTACATGGCAGGGAATTTACCTCTGTGAATTCAGAGAGGGAGGCGGAAGCCGACACCTCATCGCAACGATTATCGGGGAATAAAGATAAAAACGAGGATGTTCGCACATCCTCGTTTTTACGTTAACATAATCATTTATTCTATCGCGTCCAATTCCGCTTCATCCTCTTCCTTCTCCTCTTTCTTTCCGAAATTAGGATCAATCTTCAGGAAAGCAGTAACCAGGAAGGTGATGGCGCAACATGCCATCACGATGATGAAGAACATGCGGTAACCTACCATATCCTTCAGATATCCAGAAACCATGCCCGGCAGCATCAATCCGAGATAGGAGATGCCCGTACAGATGGAATAATGGGAGGTCTTGAACTTTCCCTGACTGTAGAACAGCATGTAGAGGGTAAGAACCGTGAAGCCCAGACCATACCCCAACTGCTCGACAAAAAGACAGCTGGAAACCACGATGAGGTTGCTGTTGAGCGAATAACTCAGATAGATGTAAACCACATCAGGCAAGGTGATGGCGCAAACCAGAGGCCAGAGCCATTTCTTCATTCCATCCCTGCTCACCAGAATACCACCAAGAATTCCACCCAGCAGCAAACCTATCAATCCCACAGTACCATTGGCAAAGCCATATTCCTGCGGTGACAGTCCCAGTCCGCCCTGCGAATTAGGACGGAGGATGAAGGTCTTGGTCATGGTGTTCAGAAGCGCTTCAGGGAATCGGTAGAGCAAGAGAAAGAGCATCACACAGACGGTTTCACCCAATCCGAACTTCACGAAGAAGGTGCGGAACATGTTCTTCAGTTCATGAGCCACTTCACCCACCGTTCTGTCGGTCTGCACATCATCCTTCGGGCGCGGCATGAAGCGGCTGTGATAGAGCCACAAACCGATGAAGATACCTGCCAGTCCGTAAAAGATAAGCGCCCATGAGAAGCGAATCTGGTTGCGGAAGAGAACCTGAAGTACACCTGCCAGCATCACCAGAAAACCATTCACAAAGATGATGGCGAGGCGGTAGAAGGTATTTCGCAAGCCTACAAACTTAGTCTGCGTATGTTCATCCAGCTCAATCATGTAGAAACCATCTGCCGAAATGTCGTGGGTGGCACTACAGAAAGCGATGAGGAAGAAGAAGCACATCGTTGCCTGGAACCAGAAGGCGGTAGGCAGCGAGAAGGCGATGCCGGCAAGGGCTGCTCCGATGAGAGCCTGCATGGTGAGCACCCACCAGCGCTTAGTCTTCAGCAAATCTATGAACGGACTCCACAAGGGCTTGATGACCCAGGGAAGGGCGAGCCATCCGGTATAGAGACCCACCTCAGCATCGGTCAGCCCCAACTGCATGTACATCACCACAGAGAGGGCGGTAACGATGACGTTGGGGAGTCCTTCGGCAAAATAGAGGGTCGGAATCCATGCCCATGGACTCCGACTGTTTTTCTTTGTTACCATTTTACATCACTATTTATAAAGTTTCTTGATTTCAGCACCCTGATAGTAGTGCAACAGGATGGCATCATAATGATAACCCTGCTCGCCCATCACGGCAGCACCAATCTGGCAGAGGCCTACTCCATGCCCCCAACCGGCTCCGATGAGTTCGAAACGCTGAGGCACTCCCTGTTCATCCTTATCATACTTATCCACCACGAAGGCTGAACTCAGCAGATGACTGTCGCTCAGCGTACGGCGGATTTCGAGTTCCTTACCGATGGTAAAGGTCTTCTCGGTTCCGATGATCTGGAGTTTGCTGATTCTTCCACTCTTTCCGCGCTCCACGGCCTTCATGTCAAGGATGGCACCCAGGTCCATCTTCAGTTTGTCGGCGATGAGCTGCTGCAACTTCTCCTGGCTGAGCGTTTCTTTCCAGCGGTAGAAATTGACGGTTTCCTGATCATAGTCGTTGAGCACTTCTGACAGGATTTTCTTGTCCTGCGTGTTGCAGAAAGCTGGCGGATTGAAGCGGATCCATTTCTCAGCCTCCTCCTCATTGGTCAGATTAGGCTGTGTATGTTCTACGCCCAGGGCGATGTCACGAACCGCCGTGAGATAAGTCTTAGGCGTATCCTCCCAGCAATACTGGAATTCCTCGGTTATTCCGCCGCAGCATTTCGAGAATCTTGCATCGCAGATTTCTTCGCCGTCCATCAGAATCTGTCCCTTGGTCTGGCGGATGGCTTCAGCTACATGGGGCGATGTTTCCTTGGTGATGCCCTGGTAGCGCTGGCAGTGGTCGTCGGCACATACATCAAAGAGGGTGTGGTCTTCGCGGTCGTACCAGCGGATGAGCGTATCTTCCTTCTTGGTGAAGGAGAAGAAGTTGTTGCCGCTCTCAGCCACCTCTCGACGCTTCTTCATCTGTGCCAGGAGCCATGAACGGGAGATGACGGCGTGCGCCTTCAGGAGTTCGAGACTCGAAGTGGCACTCATCTCACTACTGATGACGCTCTCCAGATATTTCTCTACAGGCAACTCATTGATTGCCACAATCTTATCCGATTCTACCACAAAGCGGAGCGTGCCCAGGAAGGTTTGGGTTTCCTTGCGCTCCCAGTGGAAGTTGACACCGATGGTTACGTCGCTCAGCGAAAACGAGGCATCGGCACTCTGCGGATGGAAGGTGAGCTGGCTGTACTGGTTACCGTTCCAGAGCACACCGCCCTCTGAGAATTCTACCACCTGTTCGCCCAGCACCTTTTCGCCCTTGGCAAGATAAGGTTTGTTGAGCGAGAAATGAATCTTCTGCGCACTCACGATGCCCACCGTTACGTCGGGCTGCTTACCTTTATTATATAAGGTGGAAGAGGCTTCGGCTGCATCCTCGGCATCCTTAGATGCCTTCAGTTTAGCGATGATGGCATTCATCTTTTCTTCCGAAACGCCACATTCCTGCAGCAGCGAGAGGGCTTTCTCCTCGGTCAGCTTTCGGAAATCTTCCTCACGAGGGGTGATGATGAGTCCGCTCATATCCAGTGCTCCCGGCGAAACCACAAACTGGGCGTCGCCTTCGGCAAAATAGGCTTCCGGACGGTGCTTTTCTCTCGGAATGACCACGCTGATAAATTCCTCGCCCTTGCGCCAGGAGATGATGTTCATCATCGGTTCGGTTTCGTAGCCACGCTGAGGCATTGCCTTGTAGAGACGGCGGAAGAGGGCCTCATCGCTCTCAGCACTCTTCGAGATGATGACGAAGGCGGGAACGATGAAGTCGCGAACCACAGAGATTTTCTCCTCATCATTGAGAGAGATGATGTCGGTCAGGTTGCGGGAGAGACGCTGCCAGTTGGTCTGAAGAGGAAGGATGCCGTTGGTTCCTGCCTGGAAATGAAGATGGTCTGGAGCCGATGCACCACACTTCGGACCGTTGTAGAACACCATCAGGTCGCTGTGCAGACTGATGAAGCGGTGCATCTCGCCGTAGTTCTTGTAGATGAGCTGAGGCTGATGCTTGCGTGCCGGAATGGTGAAGTGGACTGGCAGAATCGGGAACGGATTCACCAGAAGATGGAATTTCTCGTCTATCTGCTTCGACATCTGTTCCTTAGGACGGTTCTTGTCGCAAAGGAAACAAGGGCGCTCGCCCAGGGTTTTCCTATCTATCTTGGCGCCCGTACTTACGATGCGGGCTGGGTTCCACTGCAGTTTCAGCTGGTCGGAGAACTGACGGGTTTCTACATGCTTGAGGTCGCGGAAGCGGTGGCGCGCATCGGTCCAAACCTCCAGCTGACGGTTGAAGAAACGCGAGATGCTGCTGTCTTCCATAATGTCGGCCTTGCCCTGCAGCAGGTGCTGGCGTGCCTTCAGTTCCATGGTGCGCAGGCGGTCCTTATACAGGTTGTTGGCGTTCACCTTCTCTACGCTGAGGGCTGCATCGCTGTTACCTCCCCAGCGGCGGCAGAGGTAGAGTTCGTCGTAGATTCTGCCGATGCGGTAACGGCGCGAAAATGCCAAGCCGAGCGCATAATCCTCACCATACGAGGTATTAGGAAACTGGATCTGTCTGACCAGCGGAGTGAAGAAGGCGCGCGGAGCACCCAATCCGTTGATACGCAGCGCATTATTGCATCCGTTTTCATCGGTCCACTCCTTGTGGTCTATCAGTCCCGGTGGCAGGGTATTGAGGTCGAAGTCGCACATGCGGTACGAGCCTATAATCATGGCAGCCTTCTGCTTGTAGAAGGCATCTACTATCTTCTGGAGTGTCTTTGGTGAAGAATAGAGGTCATCGCTGTCAAGCTGTACGGCAAACTTTCCGCAGAAACTGCTGTTGATGGCTTCGTTCCAGCATCCGCCTATTCCCAGGTCGGTTCTCTCCGGCACAATCTGTATCATGTTGTCGGCTTTAAGTTCATCCAGTATTTCGCCGGTGCGGTCGGTAGAATGGTTGTTCACCACGATGACGTTAAACTTGAAGTTGGCCTTCTGTCCCAGCGCACTCTTCACGGCATCAGCCACCGTCTTTTCGCGGTTGAAGACGGGGATGATGACAGATGCCTCGTATTCAAAATCCTGTTCACCGAAGTCGGGCTGGCGGTAGAAGGTGGTGTCTATCAGGGCGCCCACCTTGCCCAGATGCTGGGTGCATGCCTTTTCCATCTCAATCTGCACCTCGCGGTTGCGCGGGTTTACATAGTCAAACTGCTTCTCGCCGCTCTTACGGGTGTCGAGTTCGGCTTCTGAATAGAGGAATTCGTTGAGATGAAAGATTTCACCCACGCGGCTCAGATAGAGACGGAGGTCGTAGAGGGCGGCAAACTGATACTCTTCGCGGTCGGATTGGGCGATGTAGTCGGCCAGCGCCTGTGCCTTGATGCACCAGAGGCTTCCAAAGTCGAAGTCATCTCGCAAAGAACCTGACTGGTAGTCAATTACCGGATGTTTCTCCATTTTGCCTTCCACCATCTTGTAGTGGTCGGCGTAAACCATGACGGCATCCGTATCATCTGCCACTCTGAGGAATCGCTCCAGCGTGTTGTTTCCCCATCCTATGGTGGTGTGGCGGGTACAGATCATCACGTAGTCGGCATCTGTATTTTCAGCGATGCTGACAATGGTGTTACTGCTTTCCAGGCGGTCGGTGATGACAAACGTACATCCTTCGGGCACCTGATGATGAGCGGCAAAATCAGCACTCACCAGGAAGTGGATATGCTGTACAGTCTTGTACTCATGAAGCACCGACAAGGCATTCTGCGCATCGTCGATGTATTCGCAAGGCAAGAAAAGGTCTATTTTTTCTCTCATTTTCTTACGTTATTTTTGTTCACTTCAGCCCTTTTCGGGGGGCTAAATCTGTGTTTTTTATCTTTATTTTATCTTATTATATTAAAATATGTGGCAAAGATACTAATTTTTCGGCAAAAAACACTATCTTTGCAGTATGAATAATGAAAAAAAATATCTTTTGGGCCTTACACTTGCCGAATTGAAGCAGGTGGCAAAGGACTTAGGCATGCCCGCCTTCACCGGTGGGCAGATGGCGAAGTGGCTCTATGAGCAGCATGTGAAGAGCATTGACGAGATGACCAACATCTCGAAGGCGAACCGTGCCAAACTCGCTGCCGAATACGAAATAGGATGCTTCGGATATTCCGATGCGCAACATTCGGTGGATGGTACCATCAAGTACCTCTTCCCTACCCGAAGCGGCAAATTTGTCGAGACGGTTTACATCCCCGACAAAGACCGCGCCACGCTGTGCGTTTCTTCGCAGGTGGGATGCAAGATGAACTGCCTGTTCTGCCAGACCGGCAAGCAGGGGTTTGAGGGCAGCTTGCCTGCAGGCGACATTCTGAACCAGATTTACTCGCTGCCGGAGGTGGACAAGCTTACCAACATCGTGTTCATGGGTCAGGGCGAGCCGATGGATAATCTCGACAATGTGCTGCGCGCCACTGAGATTCTCACCGCCGACTACGGCTGGGCATGGAGCCCGAAGCGCATCACGGTAAGTTCGGTGGGCGTGAAGAACAAGCTGAAGCGGTTCCTGGAAGAGAGCGACTGCCATGTGGCCATCAGCATGCACGACCCTATCCCTTCAGAACGCGCTGAACTGATGCCTGCCGAAAGGGGCATGGGCATTGAGCAGGTAGTAGAACTGCTGAGGAACTATGATTTCTCTCATCAACGCCGCCTGAGTTTCGAATACATCGTCTTTAAGGGTGTAAACGACAGTATGCAGCATGCCAAGGCCATCATCAAGCTGGTGAAGGGACTTGACTGCCGCTTCAACCTGATTCGTTTCCACCAAATTCCAGACATTCCTCTGCAAGGTGTAGATGATGAGAAGATGGAGCAGTTCCGTGATTACCTCACCCAGCATGGTGTCTTCACCACCATCCGTGCCAGCCGCGGCCAGGACATCTACGCCGCCTGCGGTCTGCTCAGCACCTCGAAGAAAATCGGAGAAATCCGTGAGCACGAGAATGAAGAGAAGATGAATAAGTAAGGAAAGGTGGGGGGAGAAATGGTTAGAGAATCTTTAAAGATCCTACTTGCCGGCTGTCTTTTGTTCCTTTTTCTGGCAAGTTGCAGCCCGGGAGGAGGAAGAAACAGAAAACTGCCCAAGAGTACAGGACAGCCTTACGAGGTGGTACTCGAGGGAGATACCGACAGCATCGTTACGAAGATACTGACGGAAGAGGTGCCTGCCCTGCCCCAACCCGAACCGCTCTGCCGGCTCATCCAGGTTAAGAAGGGCAAGATCCACGGCAGCTACCTGCTCGTAAGAACACGCATCGTAGTGAACATCCCGGCAGCGGAATTCTCAGTCAGGCTGAGCCGCAACGAGAATGCTTCACCGCAGACCGTCATCCGCATCTCTGCCCGCTCGCTGCAGCAACTCAGAGAGAAACTCAACCCCGAGAAACTGCGCCAGCTCGTAGATGAGACTGAACTGGAGCACCTCGCCTCCATCATCTCCACCAACCCGAGCAAGCAGAACCGCGAGATGCAGCAGCTGGTAAAGAAGAACTTCGGCATCAGCATGATCATCCCTGCCGAAATGCAGGCAAGCAAGAAGGCCGGGAACTTCATCTGGATTTCAAACAACGCCAGTTCGGGCATGAAGAACCTCATCCTCATGAAAGTGAAGAGGGAAGAACGAAGAGGGAAAGCCAATTCTGCTGCTTTTCCTGCTCAAGAGAAGCAGCAGATTGACAGCATGCTCCGCACAAACATGCCCGGCGAAACCGACAGCATGTACATGATAATCCCGGTCCTTTCTGAAAAAGGACTCTGGGAGATGAAGGGCGACGCCATGGGAGGCCCCTACGTGATGAGGCGCATCCGCCTGAGCAAAACGGGAGATGAAATCATCATCATCGGCTTCGTCTATGCGCCCGAAATGAAAAAGAAAATATTAATCAAGCAGCTAGAAGCTGCGATTTCTACTATAAAATAAAACGATAAATGGACAGCAAAAAGATTAGAGTGGCCATCACTCACGGAGATACCAACGGTATCGGATACGAACTCATTTTTAAGGCATTCAGTGAGCCAGAGATGTTGGAGTATTGTACCCCTATCATCTACGGTTCGCCTAAAGTGGCAGCTTATTACCGCAAGGCGATGAATCTGCCTGCCCAGTTCTCCATCATCCAGAAAGCAGAAGATGCTGAAGACGGAAGAATCAACCTCCTGCCAGCCGTAGACGAGGAGGTAAAGGTTGACATGGGCATGCCTACTCAGGAATCGGGTACGGCAGCCATCAAGGCACTTGACCGAGCCATGACCGACTACCGCGACGAGCTCTTCGACGTGCTCGTTACCGCACCGGTAAACAACCAGAACGCACAATTTGAGGGCTTCCAGTTCAAGGGCCACAAGGAATACATTGAAACTTGCCTGGGCGAAGGTGCCAAGGGCCTTTCCATCCTCTGCGGCGGCGACCTTCGCATCGCATCCGTAACTGGAAAGACTCCGCTCAAGGACGTGCCGGCAGCTATCACCCAGGAGCTCATCATCGAGAAGGTGAAGCAGATGCACACATCACTGAAGCGAGACTTCATGATTACCAACCCGCGCATCGCCGTGCTCGCCCTGAATCCTAGCAACAACGGTGAGGAGAGCTGCGGACCAGAGGAAGCCAGCATCATCATCCCAGCCATTGACCAGCTTGCCGAGCAGAAAATACAAGCTTTTGGTCCTTACCCTGCTGACGAGTTCTTCGGCAACGGCCATTTCGTAGAGTTCGACGGCATCATGGCCATGTATCATGATCAGGCTACTACCCCGTTCCATTCTCTCTACACCGAGGATGGCGTACTCTTTACTGCCGGTCTGCCACTCGTGCACACCGCCGCCAACACCACTCCTAGCTACAGCATCACGGGCTGCAACGAAGCCGATGCAATCTCCTTCCGCCACGCCATCTACTTGGCGCTGGATGCCTTCTGCAACCGCGAAGACTATGATGAGGCCTACGAGAATCCACTGCCTAAACTCTACCACGAGAAGCGTGACGAGAGCGAGAAGGTAAGATTCTCCATCCCTAAGAAAAAGGGATAAGAGAAAGATTCCCTATTCCCGAGAAAAAGCGGAATAAAGAAAGATTCGGGAGGGCAGATGACGCAAAAAAGGCAAATCTGCCCTGTAATCAGACCTCCCGAACGTTAAAATTAAAAAAAAATGCAGATAATTCAGAAAAAATGAGTAATTTTGGCAGCTAAATGGATACTTCCGAACTACAAAAGATAAAACAACGCTACAATATCGTCGGTAACAGCGACGGATTGAACCATGCGCTCGACGTAGCCCTACAGGTAGCGCCGACCGATCTCTCCGTGCTCATCATCGGCGAGAGCGGTGTGGGTAAGGAAATCATTCCAAGGGTGATTCACGACAATTCGCCACGCCGCAGAGAGAAATATTTCGCCATCAACTGTGGAAGCATTCCGGAGGGAACCATTGACAGCGAACTCTTCGGACATGAGAAGGGTTCCTTCACTGGAGCCATAGGCGAAAGCGAAGGATACTTCGGTATTGCCAACAAGGGTACCATCTTCCTCGACGAGGTGGGCGAACTCCCGATACAGACGCAGGCAAGACTGCTGCGAGTGCTCGAAACGGGAGAATACATCCGCGTGGGTGGAACTGAGATAAGGAAAACGGATGTCCGCATCGTGGCAGCCACCAACGTAAACATGCGCAAGGCTGTGAGTGAAGGCCGCTTTCGCGAGGACCTCTACTACCGCCTCAACACCATCCCGATACAGATGCCTGCATTGAGAGAGCGTGGAGACGACATCCTCCTGCTCTTCCGCCTCTTCGCCATGCAGATGGCCGAAAAATACCGTCTGCCTAAGATTTCACTCTCTGATGAGGCTAAGCAGATCATGCTGAAATACAAGTGGCCGGGAAATGTGAGACAGCTCAAGAACATTACCGAACAGATGTCAGTGCTGAGCCGAGAAAGAGAAATCGATGCACAGACCCTCACCCAGTTTATTCCGAGAGATGAGGAGTCTACACAGCTCGCCACCATACAAAAGGATGGCAAGGACGACCATAGCTACGCCAGCGAGCGCGAACTGCTATACAAGATTCTCTACGAACTGAGGGGCAACGTGAGCGACTTGAGACGTGAGATGAACAGCCTGCGCAAGCAACTCGATGAGGCACGCCAGTTGGGCGGTACAGGCGGATATGTTTCTCCGGTTCAGCCGAATACCCAGGTAGCTCCAGTATCATCTGTATCTCCGGTTTCATCGGTTTCTCCGGTTCCGTCCTTATCATCCGTTCCATCGGTTTCTCCGGTATCGTCCGTACCTCCGATTACCGATCTCGACGAGCTACAACACATCCGTCAGGAAATAGCTACAGGAGGCATTAGGGGCACTTACAAACCCGAAGCCGAGGATGCTGAGATTGAGGAGATCAAGGAAGAAAACGAGAATCTGAACCTCAGCGACCTTAGCAAGCAGATGATAGAAAAGGCACTGGAGAGAAACAACGGAAACCGCAAGAAAGCGGCAGAAGAACTGGGAATCTCCGACAGAACTCTGTACAGAAAGATTAACAAATATAAGTTATGAAGCATATACGCGCGTACCTATATATAATAGGAGTCACACTGATGGTGGCGGTCATGGCAGCATGCTCCGTGAGCTACAAGTTCAACGGTGCCAGCATCGACTACACCAAAACCAAGACCATACAGATAGCCGACTTCCCTATCAGAAGTTCGTATGTGTGGGGTCCGATGGGTCCGATGTTCAACAACGAACTCAAGGATAAGTTTGCCAGCAACACCCAGCTCATACAGGTGTCACGCAACGGAGACCTGAAGATAGAGGGCGAAATCACCCAATATTCTCAGCGCAACAAGTCGGTTAGTTCTGAGGGATACTCAGCACAGACCGAGCTCAGTATCACCGTAAACGTACGTTTCACCAACACCAAGAACCATGCCGAGGACTTTGAAAAGCAGTTTACATCTGCCAAGACCTACGACACCACTCAGAGCCTTGCCTCGGTGCAGGAAGAACTGGTAACCCAGATTATCAAAGACATGGTAGACCAGATATTCAACGCTACGGTAGCTAACTGGTAAAGTAAGTGAAGAACGAAAAGTGAAGAGTAAAGAATTCAACGGCTTTACTAATCATAAAGTTCAAAACTCAATGTTCAAAGTTCAAAGTTCAAAGTAAAATAAAGTAAAGTAAAAATATCGTGGAATTAAGCAGATTGATACAACACCCGGAGGAAATGAACCGAGAGACGCTCTACGACTTGCGCGCCCTCTTGGCCCTATATCCGTATTATCAGACGGCACGCCTGCTGATGTTGAAGAATCTGTACCTGCTCCACGACCCGAGTTTCGACGAAGAACTGCGCCGTGCAGCCATCTACATCACCGACCGTAAGATTATCTTCGAGATGGTAGAGGCAGCCCACTATCAGATAAAAAACGCCCCTGAAGAGGCTGAATCCAACAAGCAGCAAGGGGTAAGAGGAATAGGAGCAGAAAAACACGGAGACCGTACTAGCGACCTCATCGACCACTTCTTGGGATCCATTCCTATGGAAGAAGACGAAGAAGAGAAGAAGGAGAAACGTAAGCCTACACCTGCTGACGCGGCTGTAGACTATGTGGCTTATCTCATGGAGACCGAAGACCAGCAGGAGCCAGAAGATACTTCGCGCACCATGAGTCTCATCGACGACTTTATGGAGGATGGCGGTTTCAAACTGCCTAAAATCCAGCAGGACGAAGATTACAAACCAGAATTTACTCCCGAACTTCAGACCGATTCCGGCAAGGATGGCGAAGAGGAAAACAGCGGTGTATTCACCGAAACCCTCGCCCGCATCTACATCAAGCAGGGCAAGTATCAGAGGGCTTACGAAATCATCAGCCGCCTGCATCAGCAGCATCCTGACAAGAACGGATATTATGTTGACCAGCTCAGATTCCTTGAGAAACTGATGCTGAACAGCAAGAAGAAATAAAGAAGAATAATAAATAAATAAAACTAGTTTTAAAAAATGGCTTACACATTATTAGTAGTATTAATCGTCCTGGTAGCTATCCTGATGATTTTCATCGTGCTCATCCAGGAATCAAAGGGAGGTGGACTTGCAAGTAACTTCTCTTCAACCAACTCAATCATGGGTGTTCGCAAGACCACTGACATTGTTGAGAAATTAACATGGGGCCTCGCTGCAGCCTTGGTTGTCATCAGCGTGGCATGTGCTTATGTAGCCCCTCAGGCAGCTGGCGAAAGCAGTGTTTTGGAGGGAGCCACTCAGGAGCAGACCGCTCTTCCTGCTATGCCAGGTGCTAGCAAGGATGCAGCAGCAGGTGCTCAGAAGGCTGTTCCTGCAGCTGGTGCAGATGCCCAGAAGGCAGCTCCAGTTGTTCCAACAAGCCCTGCAAAATAAAAAATAAGAAAAAAGGTACGAAAAAATTTGGTAGAACCATTTTTTTTTCGTACCTTTGCACCCGCTTAACAAGAATATGGTGGACGTAGTTCAGTTGGTTAGAGCGTCAGATTGTGGTTCTGAATGTC